>Ga0182030_10023137_pt1 | contig 11514 bp, 6 predicted proteins | sample 812S3MmetaG_FD_121299 | JGI IMG/M metagenome (GOLD analysis project Ga0182030, IMG submission 121299) | Permafrost microbial communities from Stordalen Mire, Sweden - 812S3M metaG (Illumina Assembly) | ecosystem: Environmental > Terrestrial > Soil > Wetlands > Permafrost | place: Sweden... | reverse complement strand
TATTCCAAATGTTTTGCTTCAAATCAGCAAAATTGTCGAACGACTCGCGGGCCAGAATATTGCCAGTGATACCGGCACCTATCTTGTAGCCGGCCATTCCCAGAGCTGAATTCACAGCGAGCTGTCCAGCTGCGTCGCCCCACTGCTTACCTGCAGCATGCATATCGTCCCAGGTTTCAGCCTTCAAACCATCTTCGTAAGCATGCAAAAAACGCGGCGCAGCTCCAGCGACAAACCAAGCGCCCATCGCCAGTCCAGCGATTTTGCCGACCGGGCCAGCCTCGGGCAAAACGACTTTCAGAGCCGCTGCCAGAGCGGCAGAACCAGCCACTGTCTTTAATGCTTCCAGCGGATGATTCAACTCATACTTAGCTGCGTCCAAAAGACCTTCAGGCGTATGAATAACACCATCAAGAGTTGTGGCAGCAATACGTGCGGCTCCGCCCAATGGTCCGGAAAGCCCCACTTTAATATCTGAGTGCAGCGCCGCGGAAACATCCGTCAGCCCGTTAGCATCTGCGAGATCTTTTTCTCTAAAGTTGCCGAATTCCATCAGTTGAGGGCCACCAATTACTCTCGACTCAACAACACATCATAAAAACAGCCGTCACACACACCGATTAAGGTGCGCAAGAAAATGCGCAGACTCGGCTAAACGTCAAACAAAGCGTGCAAAAACACGCCTAATCCAGGTTGACTTGTTGGGCAATTATTCGTAGCTATTCTTGTCGCGCTTCTTGTTTATAGCCGCAGTAATCGATTTTTTGACAGGCAAACTGCAATTAACTGGGCACAGATTACTTTAGATACTTTCGGCGGGCTTTCGCCCCTGTGGTTCTCCTATTGCTATGACTGTCACCGCAAAAACGCCGTCGTCGATATCCCGTAAACCGGTATCGCCCAAGATTTGAACTTTTGTAGCTTATATAGAATAGGCGTTGTCAAATTCTGCGGACAGGGTGAAAATACGCTCAACGCTAATTTTCACCCACCATTTAGTAGCCGTTGGAAGGCCAGATGTCTTTCGATAAATAGATCCGTCAGGCTGCGCTGCTTGCCTAAATCGCCAAGCTGAGCCAGATTCAGCGCCACCGCAGCGGCACTGGTCTCTTGCTTGATGGCTTTTTCCGGGTTGGAAAGCGTACCTCTAGGGCTGATGAAATCGCGCGCCCGGTTATAGCCTTCACTTCCAGCCACTTCAGCGCCTTCACCCAGGAGACGGTCAAACACAGTTGAGCTGGCCATACCCGCGGCCAGAGCCAAGCCGATTCTAGCCGGAGCCCACAAGCCGGTTAAACCAATAACTCTGCTGCTGAGCTGTTCCGCCAGCTGGAAGCTTAGATAATCGCCGGCTACGCGTGTTAATTTACCGGCACCATGGGCGGCACCATCTTTAAACGCCCCAGGCAAGTCATTCGCGTAAGCAAAGACTCCCAACGCAGCCAGCCCGGTGCCGCCGCGCAACGCCAGAGAGCCCCACTTGCCTTCACTTGCGCTGAGCAATTCAGCAGCTGCAGGCGTGCCCCATTGGCTCAAAGAGCCCAGCCCCTCCCGCACCGCCAGTGCTGCGGCGCCAGGCAAACCCCAGGTCAAACCCTTGGTCGAGAGAGCTGCAATAGTTGGCTGCACTGCATCTTTGAGCTGTACATCTTTCAAATCTTTCTTGATCGTGTTGTAGTAGAAATCCATGCCTGGAATTTGATTCATTGAGCCCCAGATTTCTTCAACGCTAGGCTTCGGCTTCTCACCCGGCAAGCCGGTTTGGTCGTTGCGCTTGCCCCACTGGTTATCGACTGTAAGCAAGCCGCTTGCCGGATCGTAATCGGTTATCGTCACAACGTGAGGACCATAACCTTTGCCGTCGCCAAAAGGCTTTTTCGCAGCATCGACTTCAATAATGACAGGAAATGCTTTCTGCTCTTTCAATTCGCTTAGATGTTCTTTGAAGCCATTGAGGGTGACTATTTTGCGCACGCCGTCGTTTTCACTCGGGTAAAACCAGCGCACAACGCCCAAGTTTTTCGAAGGACGTCCTGTAATTTGCTCGTTGATTTGGGAGACGCCATAAACATCGAGCCAGGGATTATCCGAATCGATGGTGGAGAACTGCTGCTTCTTCGGTGGATTGGTGGTCATATCCAGCAAAAATTCAGAGCCGTCGCCCTGTGCATATTCAATATTGCCCTTACCCACCGTTTTTCCGCCAGGGAGGCTGTCGCGGCGGTTCCAATAGGTATTGATCGCAGTCAATTGCCAGATTTGGCTGGCATAGTTGCGTGCGCCATCACGAGTTGGATCTTCTTTAGCTTCATTATCCGGCTCTAGATTGAGCGGGCGCACTTTGGTGCCGTCAGCTGCTACGAATTGTCCAGCGCAAACAACGTCAGCAACCACCTTTGCTGCCGTACCAGGTTCTTGCGTGAATAAGCGGCATTCAAGCGTGGTGACATTGCAGGTATTATGACCACCCTGATCTATACTTGTCGGATCAGCTGCGTTAGCAAGAAGCGAACGCGCCAACAAAGACTTGTCGCCTTGCTCAAATTTGAGCGCGGGGTTGAGCAGACGATCCAACTGCAAATAAAGCTGCAACTGCTCAGCCGGCGCTACACCGTGCTTCGCCGCGCGGGAATCAAAATCGGTCAGGTTATTTTGAAAAACTCTAAGTTTGCCACCATCAGTGATGCTTTGCTCAGCATGACTTAGCAAATCTGCGCGAGCTTGCTTAAGTACCTCGGAAGTAGCATACGGACGAGACCCGGCAATTTCGCTCAGCAACTCCGCCGGAGCCGCAGTGCTAACCACAGACTTTAATGCTTCATCAAAACTTTTATCTCCCAACTTGCTTTTAAGGAAATTGCCAATTTCACTTTGCTTGGCGGTTTTTTCTGCAGCAGACGTACTGAAAGCGAGCTGGAGACACAAGAGGTCGAGTTTGCTGCGCTCAGAGTCAGAAGACAACTGCCACAATGTATGTTCGCGCGCAGCCGCAGATGCCGCAGGCAGAGATTCCAACTTAGCGGTCTTGCCCTCAGCCTGCGCGGCTTGCAGTACTTTCGCCTGCACTTGCGAATCAGACAACTGCACGGGCGGCAACCAATCATGCGGAATCAAATCCTTTCGATGCCTTAGCAGATTGGCTAAATCGCCAGGCAAAGGACCTGGCTTATCCAATAAATCGAATGGCTGGCGCGAAGCAGCCAACAGATCAAAAGATCTGCCGTCCGATTTTGCTAAATCGAATCCACCTTCGGGCATTAGAGAAACTCCCGCTAACCTCAGCAGATATCCTATGACAATCACACTGGCTATAACTGCATGATTATGTAGGTCTTAGCAAGTAATGTACGTAGTTTCCCGCCTCAGTGCGCAGAGGCGAGCCGATTGGCAGTAACTGTGTTGGGACCAAAAACACCATATTCAGTCCAAAGGTGAACAATCGCTCGCAAAATTTGCACCAGATGCGATGCCTGAGATTTACTCTTGTTCATTCGGCTTGACCCAAGTGGGAATTACCGCAGAGCGTATATTACATGGAAGATATTGGCGTATATACTTGATTTTGGGCGTCGGGGAAAATTAGCTTGTGTTCAACCTTTGGTTGTTGTCGATCTTTTGCAGATCGGCAAAGACTGAGCCGTTTTCTACACAGAATTCGCCTACTTAGAAAAGGAAATGAACCATGGGCGCCAACCAAGCGATCGATCATCTAGATAATAGTGATGCTAAAGCCAAAGATGCTTTGACCGACTCTAACAGTAAATCACCGTTTAACGCGGGTGATTTATGGATGAGCTTAGCCCATGGCAAAAAAGGTAGCGACAACCAGGCGCAACTCCTGCCTAACTTGCCAGAAATAGATTTAAAATCAAGCAAGGACGACGATCATGGCGGCAGCAATTCCCTGGCGGACAATCTTGTTGACGATATCAACACAGTTTTGCACAACATCGATAACGGCAAGCTGAACGTAATAAAGAATCAGAAGGCGCAGCTTTCCAACTCCGCAGACACGCAAGACTTACCGGTGGTCAACTGCAAAGATATGAGCCCGGGACAGATCGGCTTGTTGATGAACAAGAACGCCGACGGCAACACCTACTACACACCCTTTATCGCCGGCGATAACGCAAAAGCAAGCAGCGGCGCGCCGATCAGCATCAACGAAAATGCCGCCAAACTTTTGCACATAGACGGTGATTTGAGCAACGGCAAAACAGCAAAATTAGACGTGATCGCCTTGCCTGGTGATGCCAGCCTGCCGCCATTTTCTCCACACAATCCTGGAGAATTGAATCAGGTCGTTCTCGATAAAATACACGACATGGCCGAAGGTGTGCGCGACAAGCAAGCAGCTCAGCGCTCGCAGACAGATGCAACGCAGCCTGAACCGCCACCGCCGGACAAAGATTTCGGCTATCGCCGCACTGACAGAAGCGCAGATGAACTGACAAAAATCGCCGATCATTATCGCGGGCTTGCCCGCGAATATCAGAAAAACGAAGATCCTAACGGCATTGACGATCGCATCAAAGACTTTGCCAAGAACGCTCAGAGCGACATAGCTAAGTACCAGAAAGAAGTAAGTCAACACCAGCAAGAACAAAAATCTTTCGAGAAAGAAGAACAAGCGCTGAAGCAGCAAGAAAAGAAGCTGCATAAAAAAGACACAGAGCAGAAGAAAGAACTTGATGCAAAAATTCAGGTAGCTGACGACAACGCAAAGAAAGTAGGGGCGGTGCTGCAAGGCTCGCAATACAATCTTTCTTACGCGCAAAGCGAGCTGAATATTTCCAAAGACAAGGGCGCTTATACACGTCACATGGAAGCGCGCGCCAGCGCCGCCGCAACTCTTTCCTTCAACCCAGACATGGATGGAGCACTCGATGGTCACCGCATTGTCATAAACTCGGGACACTATCCGGGTGATCCGAAATTTCCCGGTTTTTCTAAAGACGATACAGCTGAGTGGAAACTGAACCTGGAATCAGAAGATGTCGTCGGCTCGATGATCAAAATGACCGGCGGCGCCGTCAAATTGGTCAATCAAATCGATCTCAAAAGCAAGGGTATGACGGGGCTAACTAACGCGATAAGAGAAGCGAAGCCGGAAGCCGCAATTGCAATTCATCACGACGATGATGATCCGGCGGACAGCCCGAATATGAGAGGAACGCTTACGCTGGAATGCGCCAAAACTACGGGCAAGTGGAGCATGGATTTAGCGCAAGCAGTGCATGAAGCCAAACTGAATTACGCAGGATTAGATGATCGCGTCAACCCGAAGGGCGACTCGGTAGGCATTAGAGAACAATGCGGGCGGGGAATTCAGGGTCATAATGTCGGTGCACCGTTTATTCTTGACGAGCAATTATCGACACATAAAGACGAATGGCCGCTAGCGCGTAATCCGAAAGTGAATGCTGAAATTCAGTTTGCACACGTTACAGCACTGTACGAATTCTTCAATCATAAGCCGCAATACAAAACAAGCGCAGATGAAGCAAAACAGTGGAAAGACGAAATCTGGAGTAAAACCGGCATGGACGACATCTGGTTTAACCGACCTAAAGTTGGTGCCTGGTAAACCAAAAAGGGTAAGAACCATTTTTGGCACTGAATGGGTAGCTATTTCAAACGTGGCACATGCCCGGTACCTTTGCAGATCGGGCATTTACCTTTATTCACCGGCTCACCCTTTTCATAAACGATGACTTCGCCGAGGTGGTGCGTACTCCAGGAATTGTAGCCATTGGACACAGGAAATTTCATAAACAGTAACTTCGGATCTTGACCAGGCAAATGTTGCCAGCCAGGCATGGACATTTTCAAGCAATTGCCCGGACAGATTCCAGCTCTATAGCAGCGCAATGTGTGTGCAGCTTGCTCGGCTTTTCTTTTTTGCGAAATAAGCGGAGCGTCTTTTGCCAGACGATCGTACTCCTTTAATGCTGCATCGTATTTTTTTGTTTGCTGATAACACGCCGCAAGATACATGCCTGAATCAACGTTGTCCGTTCCGTCTTTTTTGAACTTTTCCAGGGCTGTGATTGCCTGGGGAAACGTACGCGAATTATAGAGTTTCACCGCCTCTCCAAAGCCGGTTGGGGACGGTTTATCAGCAACTGGCTTATGCGAATTCGCCTCAGGTACATTTGCTGGTGCGGCGGCGTTCTTGCCCGGTAAAACGGCGGCTCCAGGAATGCCTCCGGATTTTGGAGCTGGAATTAGCGGAGCGGTGCTGGACCCCGCCGCAGGGGCAGCCGAGGAATCAACCGCTGGCGCTGCTGAATTTGAAGGTTGCGCCAGTGGCACCGTATTTGGTATCACAACTGGAGCGGCAGAGGCGCTTCCGTCCATTGAAGGTGCCTTAGTGTTTGTCGGAGTGGCGTTATCCGCAGCGCCTGAGCCACCTTGCGCTTGACAGACCTGCGCAAAACCGAGCAGGGCAAAAGCAAAACACAGTGACAGGACTACAGAAACTTCGCTATGCGAATTATTCACGAGACTCACTCCGACAACCAATAGCTATCTAACTATACAAGCAATTGCTTTCAAGAATATTCTTTCCGCAATTCTTGCAAAAATTGCTGCAATAGCTGTAGCCTAAAGTCCGTTTTTGTCATTTAGGTTACTGTGCTAAAGTGAACTTGAGAGATTCAAAAATGCCCGGCAATAAAACAAACACAGCAAAGCGTCCGAAGAAAAATAGCGCGCTCAATTACCTGTTTTACGGCACATTGATAGGAGTTTTAGCCTGCGCAGTTGCACTTGGCTGCTTTATTTACAGCAAAGAAACCGAGCGCGCCCAAAAGTCGGCCGAGCAAGCAAAGAAGGCAGCAGAAGAAGCTGAAAGTGCCCCACCGACTACTATTATCAATGACTCTATCAAAGAAACGGTCAGAGTGGCTGCGTCTAAGGGCTGGAAGCCTTGCCCCAACAAAGATTGCCTCACACTTGCCAAACCGCCGTGGAGCCACAAAAACGCTCCAGGTCATGATCCATCTGACTATTGGCATGAGTTTACATACACGGGCGGACGAGGGGCGTTTAACCAGTGTCATATTGGACACATCATCAAGGAGCATTCCGACCGCAACCCCGAGGACCAGGGAGCTTGCCCCGTTTGCCACGGCACGGGCTGGGTGAGAAAAGATTTCAAATACTGAGCACGAAAAATGGGCTTATCGCTAAATTTAGTCAGCAATGCGCTGGCCGCTATTTGAGATAACTGCGGAACTTGCGCTGCGCTGAAATGCCAGCAAATGCTTATGCTGATTTTGCTCTTGCGCACAGGGCAATGTTGCGCGCCAATTTTGCAGTTGCTGCAAGCGCTGTGTCAGCGAGTTGCCTTTGTTGATACCAAGCGAGGCAAAATATTTGCGTGCGATATTCACCTCATTTTCCAGGCTGAAAGAATTGGAGGCATCAAAGCGACAGTAGAAGCTCATTTGCGCAGTGCATGGTGCTACCGCATCATCTTCAATGTTTTTGAGTTGCTCCAGACGCATATTCAAGCGCATTTTGCCAAGCGGATCAGCCTCGTTCCAGGAGGAGATGAACAAGGATATATGCGCTGAAGGAATATCGTTAAGCACAGCAGAAAGCCAATCAAAGTTGGCACTTGCAGGCAACTGCTCTACAGCGACAGTACATGAATGTCGTTCGGCCACCTGCATAAAACGCTCATGAGGCTTCAAAGGAATATCGCGAAAGGACGGCTCCCAGCCCAGGTTGCCGATACTGCGCCAATCGCGATCAAGCTGCCAGCGTTTGGCACGGCTACCAAGCTCTGAAGAAATAAGTTGGCGCACGTCAACAGCGCTCATCACCCGGGGAGTGATACCAAGTGTAATCAATCGCTCGAGCACTTTACCAAGCACATTCTGCAGCTGCACCAGGGGCGGTGCCTCACCAAACTTAGCCTGGCGTCCCGTTTTCGCCAATTGATAGGAAGCTACAACCAGCATTTCTTTGCGAAAGCCAGAATCGGCCTCTGGAAATATCACCTGGAAGCGCGCATTATCAAGCAAGGCTAAATCGGCGAAAAGCGTTTCCAGCACTTCCGGTTGGCCACTGAATGAAAAAAAACTTGCAGGCAACTGACAATGAACAATACGCTGCAATTCACCGGCGCGATTATGCACAATGCCATCTACACTGTCTTGTGGATCTTTAGCTCCAACATAATCTAAGCGCAAACCAGACATTTCGTTGATGCTGCGCGGTGTGTAAAAATTCTTGCGCGGGAAAAGAGTCCTGAGAAAACGCGGCGGCTGCCTTTTCATAAGTTGTACAAGCATTATTGTGTAAGTAAACAGCGATGAACCCAAAACAAGACCAGCCATCCAGGCTTGGCCCGCCAACCAGGGGCGTAGCAATTCGCCGCTTAAAAACCCAAAAGGCACGCTAACAGCCAGCGCCGCAGCTCCGAGCCAATAAGGATCCATTTTTTGCGGAGCGTTAGTTCGCTTCCGTGCTTGCTGGAGAATTAGCATCAACCTATCCCTGCCTGGATGATGTCACATCGAAAGACCGCCGAATCTGACGATCGTTCCCTACTGTGACGTTATCGTTTATCTGGCAAAAGTCGAGGCGGTTTTTCCCACATTTTTCTTACGAGGTGGCTGAAGCCAAGCCCTTGCTCAAAAAACCTTACAAAGATTTTTTGCGAAAAACCTGGCGAGACGAAGACTTAGCAGATAAAAGCTGACTAAATCTTACCGTCGACCGGGAAAGGAAAGAGCCGTCCAATTGACATAATCAAGCGAAAAGAGGTGCTATGATCACGGCGGAATGCCGCATTTCAGAGGGTTATCATGAGGCTCGTCCTGGCACTTTCGCTCGCGGTCTGCTCACTTAGCCTTATCCCAGCTCAAGCCGAGCAGCTGAGCGATAAGAAAACGGTTTCGAGCAAAGACAAAGTTCCCGCAGCTGACAGCAAGACCACGCCCGAAAGCGGTTCACTTATACATTGGCAAAAATGGAACGATCAGATTTTTGCCACGGCAAAAAGAGAAAACAAACTGGTACTGCTCGATTTAGAGGCGATCTGGTGCCACTGGTGCCACGTCATGGAGCAAAAAACATATAGCAACAAGGCTATCGCAAAAGAACTTCAAGACCATTACATTGCAGTAAAAGTAGACCAGGACTCGCGCCCAGATCTTTCCAATCGTTATGAAGATTACGGCTGGCCAGCCACGATAATTTTCAGCCCGGGCGGAGAAGAGTTATCAAAAAACGCTGGTTTTGTCGAAGCGGACACAATGTTGCCCCTTTTACAAAAGCTGGCAAAGAATCCAGTTCCGGTCGAAAAAACGCAAAAGGTCGAGCTGAAGTTTTCTAAAGACGCCGCGCTCTCTAAAGCCTTGCGAGACGAACTAAGAAAGAATCAAAAAAAATACTACGACGACAAAGAAGGCGGATGGCAAACGACACAGAAGTTTCTGGATGCTGACAGCGTTGAATATGCCATGACTGCGGCGAAAGAAGGCGATAAGCGTGAGTCCAAAATGGCAACGCAAACGCTCGACGCGCAGTTGAAAATTTTTGACCCAATCTGGGGTGGCGTTTACCAATATTCAACAAACGAAGATTGGAAGCACCCGCATTTTGAGAAAATCATGAGCGTGCAGGGCGACAATATGCGCATTTATGCTCAGGCCTATTTGTTGTTCAAAGACGCTCGCTATCTTAACGCCGCAGAAAGCATTGAAAAATATTTGCGCACATTTTTGCAAAGTCCCGACGGAGCGTTTTATACAAGCCAGGATGCCGACCTCAAACAAGGTGAGCATAGTGGCGAGTTTTTCAAGCTAGGCGATGCCGCGCGGCGTGCGCAAGGCATTCCTCGCGTTGATAAACATGTGTATGCCAGAGAAAACGGCTGGGCGATTAACGGCCTGGCTAATCTCTACATGGCTAGCGGCAAAGGACCATACCTCGAAGAGGCAGAAAAAGCGGCGAACTACATGATAAAGAATCGTGCCCTAGCCGGCGGCGGATTCAAGCATGATCTTAACGATGCTTCGGGTCCGTATCTGGGCGATTCGCTATATATGGGTCGCGCATTATTGGCTCTTTATCAAGCCACCGGCCAGCGCAAGTGGCTGACACAAGCAGAGTCTGCCGCGAATTTTATCGACGCGCATTTCAAAGACAGCGGTGACAAAGCCGGGTATTTAACGGCAGATCCAGCGCATGCCGCTCTTCACACAGCTGAGCCGCTGCTCGACGAAAACACTTCCCTGGTGCGTTTTGCTAATCTGCTCTATCACTACACAGCAAAAAACGAATACAAGAAGATGGCCGAGAATTGTATGCGTTACGTCGCCACGCCTGAAGTGGCGCATACTCACCGAGTTCTAGTTTCAAGCGTTTTGCTTGCCGACCGCGAACTTGCCAACGCTCCGGCACACATAACAATTGTCGGCGCGAAGTCAGATGCAGCCGCAAAAGCGCTGTTTGCCGCAGCAAATCGCTATCCACTTGCTTATATACGGGTAGAATGGTTCGATCGTAAAGAAGGCAAAATGCCGAATCCAGATACAGAATATCCAGACATGCCAAAAGCGGCGGCGTTTGCTTGCGCCAACAATCGCTGCTCACGCCCAGTATATAAGCCCGAAGAAGTCGCGCAACTTGTTGATCGAACTATGAATTCTCAGCAATAATGGAGGCGAAAAAGATCAAATGTCCGAACCGGTAATTGCAGATCGCAAGCCCTGCATCTTTGAATTAGAACCAGGCACTTACTGGTGGTGCCGTTGCGGGAAATCCGCGCAACAACCATGGTGTGACGGTGCTCATGCCGACACCGATTTCCAGCCTATCGAAATAAAAATCACAGAGAAAAAGCGTATGGCTCTCTGTTTATGCAAACACACAAAGCATGAACCTAATTGCGACGGACAACACTCACACCTACCATAACTCGACCTTTCTGGCTTGGGCTCTATGGTTGCTCCTGGCAGTTTTCAGCTGCCTGACGGAACTGGTTTTGCCAGAGCCCGCCTTCGCGTTTGACCATCTGCACAAACTTTTCAGCAGCGAGCTGCATAAATATGTTAGAGAAAACGGTGTTCTCTATGCAAAATGGAAAGACAACCAGACCGGGCTTGATCAATATCTGGACACGTTAAGCGCAGTTAGCGAAGCTGAATACAAAGATTTCGATGTGCAACAGAAAGAAGCACTCTGGCTAAACGCATATAATGCCATGGCGATTAAATTGATCTTGAACCACTACCCGATTAATGGCATAAACCAAGAATTCCCCGCCAACAGCATCAGGCAAATACCTAACACCTGGGATGCCATTTCGAGAAAAATCGCCGGACGTGAAGTTACTCTCTATACTATTGCCCACGACATATTGCGACGCGATCCAGATTGCCGGACGCACTTCGCCGTAGCGCCGGCCACCAGAGGCGGTGGCGCGCTACAAAACGAAGCATTCGAAGCTCGGATTGTCGAGCGAGAGTTGAACGAGATCACACGCGAGTTTTTAGC
>Ga0182030_10023136_pt1 | contig 11514 bp, 5 predicted proteins | sample 812S3MmetaG_FD_121299 | JGI IMG/M metagenome (GOLD analysis project Ga0182030, IMG submission 121299) | Permafrost microbial communities from Stordalen Mire, Sweden - 812S3M metaG (Illumina Assembly) | ecosystem: Environmental > Terrestrial > Soil > Wetlands > Permafrost | place: Sweden... | reverse complement strand
GCAACACCGTCTACGCCCAGATCAGCTACCGCCTGCCCACCCAGCTCCTCGGCATCATCGGGGTGGGGAGCCTGGCCCTGTCGGTCACCGAGTCGGCGACCGATGTGAGTGGCATCACCACAGGAGGATGACCGTGCCCACTCGATCCAATCGCACCGCAGCCGCTCGCACCGCCGCAATCCGACCGGCTGATGGAACTCGACCGACAGGTCGCCAGGTCGCCAGCGGCTTCGGGGCTCTCGGTGTCCTGGCCATCGGGTTGGTGGGTATCCCCATCGTGCTCGCTGCCCTCGTCGGGTGGCCGCTCCCGCATCACGTCCCGAGCGGTGCCCAGGCGGCCCATGCCCTCGGGGCCTCGATCCCGGACTCGTTCTGGCCACGCCTGTTCGCCGCCTTGGCCTGGCTGGCCTGGGCCTATTTCGTCTTCTCGGTCGGCACCAACCTCGTCCTCCAACTCCGCGGTCACCGACCCGGTCACCGCTCCCACCTCGTTGGCTCAAGCGCCATGGCGGCCCTCATCGCCGCCGTTCTGATCCTCGGTCAGCTCCGTGGTGCCCACACTGTTGCCAATTCGGGGCGTACTGGACCTCCGACCAGCCCAGCCCCAGTTGTGCAGCTGCTTTCCCAGACCACCCCGGGGATCGTCCCCTTGGTGTCCACCACTCCGATCTCGGCCGCTCAATCAGCCGTGCAACCGGCCACCGTTACCCACACGGTCGTGCCCGGCGACACACTGTGGAGCATCGCCGTCCAGTACTACGGCGACGGCGAGCGGTGGCAGGCCATCTACCAGGCGAATGTGGGCCTGTCCCAGCCGGGAGGTGGCGCTCTCACTGATGCCCATTGGATCTATCCGGGGTGGTCACTCACCATCCCTGGCGCCACTCTGGCACCGCCCGTGGTGCCGGCGACGTCTCCGCCACCGCAGGCTCCTTCGACCGCAGCTTCGCCGACCGCTCCGGTTGTGACCTTGCCCGCGGCCGGGACGCCCGGGACCACCAGCGGTGCCTCCAACGGCAGGGGTTTAGGCGGCAGCGATTCAACGAGCAGCGGCCACTTTCCTCGGCCGACCAACACCCCTGACACACATCGACCCAGCACGAGCCGCCCACCTTCGGACACTCCGTCAGTGCCGTCGAGCCACACGGGTATCACGGCGCCCGCCGGGGCGACTTCATCCCGGCCGCCGCTCACTCTCCACCATTCTGGAGACGCAGCTCAGACCCACGCTGACGGGCAGAGTGCAAAGGGCAAGACGCATCCACCTGCTCCGCATGCGCCCGGAAGTGACATCGGGCCGATCGCCGTGGGCGCGGGCCTCTTCGGCCTCACCGCCATCGGTCTCGTGACCGCGTTGGACCGCCGGCGGCGCCGACAGATCGGGCGGCGGTCCTTCGGCGGCCGCATCCCCCGGCCGGAACCAAGGAGCCCGCTCGCCGATCTCGAGCTGCAGCTGCGTCACTACGCCCGGGCCGGTCACGTGTTCTGGGTCTGCCACTTGCCCGAGCTGCTCGGCCAAGCTGCCGACGTCGCCGGTGTGGCACCACCGGGCGTGGTGGGCGTCGAGCTCGTTGACGATGGGCTCGATGTACTGGTGACCGGTGACAGTCCCGAACCTATCGCTCCGTTCGCATCCCGGGCCGACCGACCGGGCGTCTGGCACCTTCCCTTCACCACGGATCCTGGAGTCGTCGATGAAGCCGCCGGTTCCTTGCCCGTCCCCCTGGTCCTTGCCGCCGTTGGCCAGGGCTCCCTTGGGTCGGTGCTGGTCAACGTGGAGCACTACCGGTCGGTCCACATCACCATGCCCGCAGACCGGGTGGAGGGGATCCTGGCCGCCATGGCCACCGAGTTGGCCGGCACGACCGCACCCATCGGGACAGCAGTCATCGCGGTCGGCTTTGGCTATGGCGTGGTCGATCGCCTCGACGGGGGTGTCGTCGTCGACGATCTCAACGAGGCGACAGCATGGACGCGACCCGATGAGCAGGCCATCGTCCTGGTCGACTCCCAAACCACCCCCGATCAGCTCCTTGATGACGCCGTCCGCGGTAGGGGGAACGTCCATCTGCTCACCGCGGGTCCTGTCGCACCGGAGGGCACGGAGCTCATCCTTGATCCGGACCACCCGCAGCTGGAGGGCCACGGGTTGGACCCGGTCCAGCCCCCGCAGGTCAGCGACGACTCGCTCGAAGAGGTGCAGACCCTGTTCGAACTGGCCGAGGAGGATCCGGTCGCCACGGCCCACAACGGCAGCCAGGCAGCCGAGGCGCATCGGCCGGGCGAAAGGAGGTCCGTAGGGGAGGTGGTGATCGGTTTCCTGGGGGAGCCGACGATCGCTGTCGGTGAAGGCCACCCTCAGGATCTCGTGGCGGTCGTCTCGCCGACAGCGGGGTCCAAGGCCCGTCGAGTTGTCGAGCTCCTCGTCTACCTGGCTGCTCACGACGGAACCGCCACCCGGGGCGAGTGGCTCACCGACATCTCCCCCGACAAGACGTTGAGCGACGGGTACGTCCGCAACCTGGTCCTCCTCACCCGACGCTCGCTGGAGGCCATCACCGGCGATCCGGACCTCCTCGCCTACGACAAGGCCACCCAGCGGTTCTCGCTGGCCGAGCGGGTCACCACCGACTGGAAGCAGTTCCAATCGGCGACCTCTGCTGGAGAGCCAGTGCGACTGCGAACTGCACTGGGGTTCGTCCGAGGCGTCCCGTTCGGAGCCGATCCCGACCCATGGACGTCGGCCGGAGGCCTCTCCTACGTCGTGGGGGACGCCATCACGGACGCGTCTCTGGCGCTTGGTGAGAGCGCGCTGGAAGTAGGTGATCCTGGACTGGCGGCCTGGGCCGCACGCCAGGGTCAGCTGGCCAATCGTTACGACCAAGGCCTTTGGCGGATCCTCCTTCGAGCGGCCGGCGACGGCACTGCCCGCCAGCAGATCTGGAACGAGCTTCACGCACTCCTCGCCGTCGATGGAGATCCAGCCGAGGACGTCGAACCCACCACCTTCGACCTATACGATTCGTTGAGAACTCGGAGGCGAACGGCTTCCGAGGTTGTCGTGCTGCAGGACGACGGCGACGTTGTCATCCCCACTCGTCAGGCGGTGTGATGCGTGGAGTCGCCACCATCAACCGAAGGCCTATTCCCTAGATCGACCATTCGGCAGATGCGCCGGGTAGGCTCTGGCCGTGAGGAATCCACGTGGGTGGACGAGCCCCAGCGGTCGTCCCACGCCCATTTACCCGGCGGGGATGCCGTGACCGCCAACCTTGATGATCTTGCCCGCAAGACAGTGATGTACGCGCTCCGTCACGCCCGTGGTCGCTACGACAACGCTCGAACGTCGCAGTTGTCGGGCATTCCGAGCAGCACGCTCTACGAATGGCGGCGGAACGATATCTATGTCCCGGACTTTCACGGGGAGAGGCCGACGGCATGGTCCTACCGGGACCTGGTCTACCTGCGACTGCTGGCATGGCTGCGCCAGGGCGGCATGGAGCGAAACACAGCTGCCGAGCAGGTCCGGACCGTCAAGGCCGAGTTGATCTCCGGTCGGGAGATTCAGTACCTCTTCGCCGACCGCGACACTTTGGTGGCGGACGAAGAACGCACCAGTCGAGTGACTGGCGAGAACCTTTTGCCATTCGACGACCTGCTTGGACTTTTCAGGACGTTTGATCTGCTAGCGCCCGTTGCGGAACTCGGTGGGCAGGAGCTCAGAAGGCTCTGGGCGCCCGACCTGGTTACGCCAAGCTCATTCACGTTCATCTCGCCATGGGTGATGGCGGGTGATCCATGCGTTGCTCGCACCCGAATTCCCACGGCGTCGATTCACGCGCTCCGGGAGGAGCGGGGCCTGGACAGTGCGGAGATCGTCGACCTATATCCCGGCCTGACCATCGAAGCCGCAGACGACGCATACGTGCTGGAACGCCGACTTCGTGGCCTTGAGCTCCCCGCCAGCGCAGCCGCGTAAAATCAGGCTGCTTCTTGATCAGGGCTTCCCGAATCCTCCGGGGTTCACAGTGGAGGCCATTGATCACACCGTAGAAGTCGTCAACCTACGGACCTTCGACGCGTCCCTTGCTGAGAACAGCACTCCGGACTGGGTCCTCTACTGCGTAGCCGCCGCGGCAGGCTTCAACGCTCTCGTCACGAGGGACCAGGCGCAGCTTCATCAACTGGTCGAGATGTACGTACTCTCGCGGCTTCGCGCCTTCACTGTCATCACCTGGAAGAAGCCCATCGAGGACCCTGTTCGAGAATGGGGTCAGCTCCTCGCATATCTTCCGGAGGTAAAGAAGCGCCTGCAGGGAACGCCCGGCCAGCCCGGGCTGCCCGATGCGATCCTGTTGCCCGCCCCTACCCTCACCGAGCAGAACATCGTGCGAGCGGCCGACGGGGTTGGCAAGGACGCACGCAATCGGGGTGTATCTCATCGGCAGGCGCACGATGAAGCGATGGCAGAGATCAGGGACTGGCTCGAAATGATGTCCAGAGATCCTCACGAGTTCGATGATGTCCTGGGGTTCAGTAGTTCTGATTGATCGCTTTTCGACCCGAAATCCTGAGATCGTGGCGCCCATATGGGTCCCCCCTGGCTATTTCCGATGACATTCCCACTTCTGGGTCTGCCGCGGCGCTTGCTCTGCCGTACGATCTACTTCGTGAACCTGCTGGCTCTCATCCCGCCGAATCAACCCTCGACGTGCGTGTGAGTTCGTCACTGACGGACGGGCTCAGAGGGATCGTCACAGCTCTCACCTACGCTCCACAGGGTTGCACAGGAGAGCTGACGGAGGGGGTCGAGTGCAGTTGACGTTCACAGACCTCACGCCAGGTGCTCGCGCTCATGGTCTTGCGGGAGATGGGGCCGTTGAGATAATCCTTGTGGAGCCCCATGGCGAAAACGTCGCAACCGTCACTTGGCGAGACTCCGCCGGTGTTCTGGCGTCTCGCCTTGTGTACGAGGAGGACCTGGCTGGCCTCAAGATCGAAGTGGCGGGCCGCAACTGGACGTTCGACGCGGACGCCGACGAGTTCCTTCTCGCCAGTGAGGCCCGCAGACTCTCAATGGCGCACCTCTTCGACCCACTGCTGGCGGTCAACGCCAGCGCAATCGACCCTTTGCCGCACCAAATCCGAGCCGTCTACGGCGAGATGCTCAATCGGCTCCCTCTCCGGTATCTCCTGGCCGACGACCCCGGCGCGGGCAAGACGATCATGGCTGGGCTACTCATCAAGGAGCTGATGCTCCGAGGTGACCTCCACCGCTGCCTGATCGTGGCTCCCGGCAACCTGGTAGAGCAGTGGCAGGACGAAATGGGAGAGCGGTTTGGTCTGGAGTTCTTTATCCTCACCAACCAAGATATCGAGGCGTCAAGAATCGGCAATCCGTTCGAGGAACGCAACCTCCGCATCGCCCGCCTCGACCATCTGGCGCGCAATGAGGAGCTAGTGGCGAAAGCTGGTGCCGTCGAGTGGGACCTGGTGGTAGTTGATGAGGCTCACAAGATGAGCGCCTCCTACTACGGCAACGAGCTAAAGCGCACGAAGCGCTACATCTTGGGTGAGGCGCTCGGTCGGGCCACCCGGAACCTCCTACTCATGACCGCAACACCCCACTCGGGGCATGAGGAACAGTTCCAGCCATTCATGGCGCTGATCGATCCCGACAGGTTCGCGGGTAAGCCTCAGGACAACCACGGCGTCGATGTGTCAGACATCATGCGCCGAATGTTGAAGGAGGATCTCCTTCGCTTCGACGGGACGCCGCTATTCACCGAGCGACGGGCCTACACCGTGAATTACGAACTCTCGGATTTGGAAGCCCGCCTCTACGAAAAGGTGACGAGCTACGTCACCGACGAGATGAACCGCGCCGACCGACTAGGTGAAGGCCAGGGTCGGCGACGGAACACCGTCGGATTCGCCCTGACCGTCCTCCAACGCCGGCTCGCCTCCTCGCCTGCATCCATCCTCCGTTCCCTTGAACGACGGCAGGAACGGCTCATGGTCCGGCTGGACGAGGCGAAACAAGGGCACCAGACCGTGCTGACCGCCGGGCCAGAAATGTCCGATGACGAGATCGAGGACTTTGACGACCTGCCAGACGAAGAGCGGGAGGAGCTCGAGGACGAACTTGTTGATGAGGCCACCGCGGCAGCTACGGTCGCCGAGCTCGAGGCGGAAATCCAGACGCTTATCGGGCTAGTGCAGCTCGCGCTCGAGGTCCGTCGGTCCGACACAGACAAGAAATGGGAGGAGTTGCGGGGCCTCCTCTCCGAAGACCCCGAAATGAAGGATGCGTCCGGGAAGCGGCGCAAGGTCATCATCTTCACGGAGTACAAGGACACCCTCAACTACTTGGCCGAGCGGCTGCGCAACCACTTGGGCCGAGATGATGCGGTCGTCATCATCGACGGAAGTACTAAACGCAAAGACCGCAAGGAACGGCAGGAGTCGTTTACCGTCGATCCAGACGTGACCTTTCTGGTCGCCACGGATGCGGCTGGAGAAGGCATCAACCTCCAGCGGGCGAACCTTCTCGTCAATTACGACCTCCCCTGGAATCCGAACCGCATCGAGCAGCGGTTCGGGCGAATCCACCGCATCGGGCAGACCGAGGTCTGCCACATGTGGAACCTGGTGGCGACGGAGACCCGGGAAGGCGACGTGTACAACCGTCTCCTCTTGAAGCTGGAACAGGAGCGGCTATCCCTCGGCGGGCGGGTCTTCGACGTGCTGGGGCAGGTCTTTGCAGGGGATGAATTGAAGCGTTTGCTCATTGAAGCAGTCCGTTACGGCAACCAGCCCGAAGTGAAAGCCCGGCTCGAACAGGTCATTGACGAACATGTGAGTGACGGGCTGCGAGAGGTATTGGCGGAGCAGGCCCTGCACTCTCAGATGATGAGCTTGGCCGACGTAGAGGAGATTCGCCTCGACATGGAGCGTGCCGCGGCGCGCAGGCTTCAGCCCCACTTCATTCGGCTCTTCTTCGAGCAGGCGTTCGACAAGATCGGCGGCAGGATGGTTCGGCGAGAGGAACGCCGGTTCGAGATCACGCATGTTCCTGCAGCCGCGCGGGACCTGCAGCCGAGGAGCGGATCCGGCGTATCGGTGCAGCGGAAATACGAACGGGTGACTTTCGAGCGGGATCGGATGCTGGTGCCAGGTCGTCCTCCGGCAGCACTCATCGCTCCAGGGCATCCACTCTTCGACGCTGTTCTCGGCTTCACCCTGGAGCGAGACGGGAGCCTCCTGGAGCAGGGGGCCGTCTTGGTAAATGACGGTGACGAGGGCGACGAGGCCCGTCTTTTGATGTACCTCGAACACTCCATCACGGACGGCCGGACCATGGCGTCGGGGCGCGCAAAGACCGTCTCGCGCCGGTTCCAATTCGTCTTCATGAACGCGCAGGGTGAGACAACCGGCACCGAAGGTGCCCCCTACCTGGATTACCGTGCGGCCATTTCCGACGAACTTGCGACCATCGGTGGTCTTCGGGCCGAGGGGTGGGTTCGCAATGACGTCGAGAAGAGGGCGGTGGATTACGCCATCAGCCAACTCGCCCCGGAACACCTGGCGCAAGTGAGATCACGCACCATCGCCCGAGTCGACAAGACCGAGCAGAAGGTACGTGAGCGACTCCTTAGGGTCATTGCCGACTGGGACAACCGAGCGAACCGATTCGCTCAGCAGGAAGCGTCTGGCCGCCAGCCCCGTATGAACGCACAGACCGCCCGAGATCGGGCGGCGGAATTTGATAGCCGCCTGCAGCGGCGCCTCGCTGAACTGGACCGCGAGCGCCAGCTCGCCCCCCAGCGGCCATTGGTCATTGGTGCGGCTCTCGTCATACCGGCCGGCCTCCTCCGACGACTCGGCGGAGACAGCGACCCGCAGGCCGCTCTGTTTGCTCGGGAGACGAAGCGAATCGAGCGCATTGCCGTCGACGCGGTCAAAGGCGCCGAACGGGCTCTTGGACGGGACCCGAAGGAGATGTCCCACAACCATCCCGGCTACGACGTGGAGTCCAAGGCCGGATGGGGCGAACTGCTGTTCGTCGAGGTCAAGGGCAGGGTTGTAGGGGCGGACACCGTTACCATCACAAGGAACGAGATCCTGACCGGCCTCAACAAGGGTGACCACTACATCCTGGCTCTAGTCCGAGTATCGCCCGACGACTCGACCGAAGTTCGTTATATCTACGACCCCTTCATGGGCCAAGACGACGCCCTTACTGGGGTGGCCAGCGTGAACTACAAACTTGGCCACTTTTGGGAGAGGGCAGAAGCGCCCCGATGAGTGATACCCCCTACCGGAAGAAGCTCGTTGAGACAGCGTTGCCGCTGGAGGCAATCAACGCTGCCTGTAAGGCGGACAAAGACCGACGTACGGGTTCCATCCGTAATCTGCACAAGTGGTTCGCCCCTATGCCAGTCCCAGCACTAAGAGCCCTTATTTTCGCCTCACTAGTTGACGACCCGGGGGACGATGCGGAACGGGCGAAACTCCTAGAGCTGGTCGAGCAATTGGTGGCTTCTGTGGTGTCCAATCCAGATCCCGCGGTCCTCGACGCGGCCAAGATGGCGATCGCAAAGAGTGTCGGCGAGCTCCCGATGGTCCTTGATCCCTTCTGCGGGGGCGGCTCGACTCTGGTTGAAGCTCAACGTCTTGGTTTGCAAAGTAGGGGCAGTGATCTGAACCCAATTCCAGTACTCATTTCGAAAACGCTTACCGAACTGCCACCGACTGTCGTGGATCGTCCGCCACTCCACCCTGATGGATCATTTGAAGGTTCCTCCTGGAATGGACTCTCCGGATACCTCAAGGACGTGGACTACTACGCCAAGCGTGTCAGGGACGAATGCTGGAGACGAATCGGACACATGTATCCAGCAGCACCGAACGGGGATCCAGTGATCGCTTGGTGGTGGGCCAGGACGGTCGAGAGCCCAGATCCTCGGTTTCAAGGTGCCCAGGTTCCTCTTGTAAATAGTTGGTGGCTGTCAAGGAAGCCTGGAGAAAAGGCCTTCATTCGGCCTGTAATCGATGCCGACGCGAAAACCGTTGAATATGCAATTGAGACTCAAGGCTCGCCTATCGCCACCCAAAAGGAGACCTGCATCCTGTCAGGTTCACCACTTCCGTTTTCGTATATACGGGAGAAGGGCTTGAGAGGTGAGCTCGGCACGACCATGCTTGCCGTGGTCTCGCATGGGGGGCATGGGCGCAAGTATCACCCGTCGGACGACACGCAAATTGATGCCGCCCGGGCTGCGCAGCCCAACTTTGACTCGCAAATTGACCTTCCCGAGCAAGCCCTCGGGTTTCGAGTCCAGGGTTATGGACTGCGAAAGTGGTCCGATCTGTTCACTCCCCGGCAGCAAGCCGCATTGGCCGTATTCGCGGAAGTTGTTTCAGAAGTACCTGGATGGATTACAGCTGACGGCGGGACTCCGGACCTCGCTTTGGCGGTGAGTACTTTCTTGGGACTCTGTGTAGGGAAGTTATCTCAGATGTGCTCAACCCTCGTCGGTTGGCGGACCCGAGAAGGACAATCCAAGGCTGAAAGCGCGTTCAGTCAGCACATCGTGTCAATGACCTGGGATTTTGCTGAGGTGAATCCGTTCGGGGGATCAGTTGGGGACTGGATGCAGATCGTTGGAACATCAAGCAGGGCGTACGGATTCATCGAACCTCACGGACCCCCTCCGTGCGTGTCGCAGGGTGATGCACGACGAGCTGGCCAGGGCCTTGATGGCGAATGCTTGATCGTCACGGACCCCCCTTACTTCTCCGCAATCGGGTACGCGCACCTCTCCGATTACTTCTATCCGTGGATTCGATTGGCTCTCAAGTCGGAGTACCCCGATCTGTTAGCCACCATTGCCACACCCAAGGGCGGCGAGCTAATTGCCGAACCAAGTCGTCATCAGTCGAAGGAGGCGGCGAAGCAGTACTTCATTGACGGATTCACTGAGACGTTTTCGTCACTTCGAGGCGCGAGTCGCCCTGATCTTCCGTTGCTCATCGTGTACGCATATAAGGAGCAGGAATCTGAACGGGACGCACAGGTATCAGCCGGTTGGGAAGCAATGCTTGAGGCCGTGATTCGGTCTGATCTGACCATTGCTGGCACCTGGCCAATCCACGGCACCGGTTCGACGCGAATGCGTGGGCAGAACTCCAATGCATTGGCGACCTATGTGGTTTTGGTGTGTCGTCCTCGCCTCAGAACGTCAGTTCGTACATCTCGTCGAGAATTGTCAACCGCGCTTCGCTCGGAACTAGGACCTGCAATCCAGCTACTTCAATCTGCCGCCATCGCTCCGGTGGACCTTGCCCAAGCCGTAATCGGACCAGGGATGGGAGTGTTCACTAGGTACCAGTCGGTACTCGAGCCGGACGGTACGCCGATGTCCGTTCGGTCGGCACTTCTCCTCATCAATTCCGTGCTGGCCGAGGTACTCGACGAACAGGAAGGAGAGTTTGACGCCGACACCCGCTGGGCGATCACCTGGTTCGAGCAGTTCCAATTTGGTGAGGCTGCCTCTGGCGAGGCAGATTCACTCGCTAGGGCAAAGGTGACGAGCATCGATGGTTTGGAACGGTCCGGCATCATCGTCACTAGGGGTGGAAACTGTCGGCTTCTGAGGCGTGACGAACTGCCCGAGGACTATGACCCCGTCAACGACACCCGAGTCACTGTTTGGGAGTCGGTTCAGCATCTCGTTAGCCAGATCTTGGATGGTGGTGAGGAGAAGGCGGCGAACTTGTTCGCTCGACTGTCGAACACCGAGGCGGCTCGTGATCTCGCGTACCGGCTCTATGCAATTTGCGAACGCAAGGGATGGGCGGAGGAGGGAGGGGCCTACAACGTTCTCGTCGCCTCATGGCCTGAAATTGCTCGGCTGGCCCAACAACTACAAACCCAGCAACGCACCGGTGGCGGGCAACTGCCCGGTCTCGGATAGGAGCTAGACGCAGATGCCCAAGAGCAATCGACAGCGGATTGACGAGGCGCTTGACCTTGTTGTCGCGGGGTTCGGCCCCTTCGTCGCCTCCGAGTTGTCTCGCATGTACCCAGACAATTGGGCCGCTCAGGCAGCGGACCGGGGTGGCTGGGCGAGAGAGAAGGGAGGCTCTGAGCCCAACCCCGCTGACCCGGACTTCCTCCTCTGGGTCACCATCAACCATTGGCAGAACCCGTTCCGGAAGGTCCTCGGTCAGCAGGAGCGCAGCTACATCGGCGAACTCCGGGATGCTCGCCACAAGTGGGCACACAAGGAATCCTTCACCGCTGACGCCACTTACCGAGTACTCGATACCGCCTACCTTCTGCTGAGCGCCGTCGGAGCGCCAGAAACGGCGGCGCTAGACGATCTGCGCCAGGAGGCACTGCGCCTCCGGTTCGAGGAGATGACGAAGAAGGCGACCGCCGCCCCGTTGCCGGGGGTTGCTGCTCCGTCGTCCGAGTCAGGTCTACCGGGTTGGCGTGAAGTCATCGAG
>Ga0182030_10023135_pt1 | contig 11514 bp, 9 predicted proteins | sample 812S3MmetaG_FD_121299 | JGI IMG/M metagenome (GOLD analysis project Ga0182030, IMG submission 121299) | Permafrost microbial communities from Stordalen Mire, Sweden - 812S3M metaG (Illumina Assembly) | ecosystem: Environmental > Terrestrial > Soil > Wetlands > Permafrost | place: Sweden... | reverse complement strand
TGATCATGGGCGAGACCATCACCGCCTCGTCGCCGAGCTCCACCGCCAGGCGGGCCTGGCGGGCCATGGTCTCGGGCGAGCCGATGATATTGGGGACATAGTGCGCCCGGCGGCCGGTCTTCTGCGCCGCCTCGGCCGTCGCGCCCAGGCATGCCCTGACCCGTTCCGCGAAAGGGCAGAATGAGTGGTCTGCCAGGCTGTGATCGTCCTTGATGAAATCGAGACCCGAGAGCGCAAGCGTCCTGCAGAGCCCGGCCACCTCTGCGACGGGCAGGCCCAAGGGCTTGAGGGCCGAGGCGGTGAGGGCCCGGCCATGGGCGCCGGCGAGCCGCCTGAGGCCGGCCGAGCCGAAACGGGGGCCCCCGAGGGCCCGCGCGATCGCCTCTGGCAGACGCAAATCCTCGAGCTCCACGTCGGGCTGGAGCGAGCAGTTGCCGAAGAGGACGTTCAGGAGCTGCGCCGGGTTCTCCTCGGCGGCTAGCGCGGGCTGGGCGAGGGTGACCCGGTGCTCATTTTCCCCGACCAGCTCGGTTGCGACCACCCTGCCGACGAGCCGCTCGAGCGCGAAGCCAGCCCTGAGCGCCCTGCGCGGAAGCTCGACCGTCTGCTCCAGCAGGAGGGCTTCGGCGCGGGCCCCGATCTCGGCCGGGGCCGATTTCACCCGGTAAACCACATCGATTTCGCCCCGATTCATCCCCTCAGAACCTATACGGCGGCGCCCTTGCAGGAAGCAGAAAGGGCGCGTATGATCAGGCCCGCCTTTGCCATGCTTTCGCAAGGATTATCCCCTTCCCGCAGGTGAGCGACGCAGCCGAGCCCCGCAAGTTCGGATTCGAGACGCGCATGGTCCACGCCGGCCATATCCCGGACGCCGTGACCGGGGCGCGCGCCGCGCCGATCTACCAGACCACCTCGTTCGTCTTCGACGACACGGAGCAGGCCGCCCAGCTCTTCGAGCTGAAGCAGTACGGCAACATCTACACGCGAATCAGCAACCCGACCACTGCCGTGTTCGAGGAGCGGATCGCCTCGCTTGAGGGCGCGACCGGCGCGGTGGCGACCGCCAGCGGCATGGCCGCGCAGCTGGTCACCTTCATGACGCTGCTCCAGGCGGGCGATGAGATCGTGGCCTCGTCGCAGCTCTACGGCGGCTCGATCACCCAGCTCGTGCACACGCTGAAAAAGCTCTCGATCGGCGTGCGGTTCGTGGATCCGTCGAGAATCGGGGAGTGGGAGGCGGCCATAACGCCGAAGACGAAGGCGCTCTACGGGGAGACGATCGGCAACCCGCGCGGCGCGATCCTCGACATTGAGCTCGTCGCCGCCCTCGGCGCCGCAAACGGGATTCCGCTCATCGTGGACAGCACCATGGCCACACCGGCCCTCTGCCGGCCGATCGAGCACGGCGCGACCCTGGTGGTGCACTCCGCGACAAAGTTCATAGGAGGCCACGGCACCGCGATCGGCGGGGTCCTTCTTGACTCCGGCAGGTTTGACTTCAGCCGCTTTCCCAGCATCGCGGCGCCCTCGGCGGCATACCACGACCTGCGCTTCTTCGACACCTTCGGCCACTACGGCTTCCTGATGAAGGCGCGCGCAGAGACCGTCAGGGACACGGGGGCGTGCCTTTCGCCCTTCAACTCCTTTCTCCTGATCCAGGGGTTGGAGACCCTATCGCTGCGCATGGAGCGTCAGTCCGACTCCGCGCTCCGAGTCGCCCGGTTTCTCGAGTCGCACCCTGCGGTGGCCTGGGTCGCCTTCGCGGGCCTGCCGAGCCATCCCGACCATGCGCTGGCCATGAAATACCTCCCGAAGGGGCCGGGCGCGGTGTTTTCCTTCGGCCTGAAGGCGCGGTCCGGAGCCGGTGCCCGCGCTGCCGGAAGGAGATTCATCGAGAGTCTGCAGCTCTTCTCGCACCTCGCGAACATCGGCGATGTGCGCAGCCTCGTCATACACCCGGCCTCGACCACCCACCAGCAGCTCACCGACGAGGAGCTGGCAAGGGGCGGCGTCAGCCCCGAGCTCATACGGCTGTCGATAGGCTTGGAAAACGTGGAGGACCTCCTATGGGACCTGGACCAGGCGTTGCTTGCGCCATTACGCTAAACTCGTCGCTTACGCCCGCGCAGCAGGGTCTCTATCAGGATCCGCTGGAGATCCAGCGCCTGCTGCGCGACACCCGGACAATCGCCATAGTTGGGCTTTCGGCCGATCCGCAGCGCGCCAGCTGGTTCGTCGGGAGCTACCTCCAGAAGGAGGGCTACCGCGTGATCCCGGTGAACCCCAGGGCCGCGCAGATCCTAGGCGAAAAGGCCTACCCCGACCTCGCGGCCATACCGGAGCCCGTCGACCTCGTGAACGTGTTTCGTCCCGCCGCCGAGTGTCTCGACATAGCGAAGCAGGCCGTTGCCATAAAGGCGAAGGCGCTCTGGCTGCAGCTGAGGATCGTGAACCTTGAGGCTGCGGAGTTCGCCGCCCGCAACGGCCTCACCGTTGTCCTCGACCGCTGCGTGAAGATGGAGCACGCCCGTTACCACGGCCGGCTGCATTGGGCGGGCATGAACACTGAGATCATCTCCGCCCGCAGGGCACGCCTCTTGTGAGCCCCCGAAAAACGCACCAAACAATGAAGGTAAAACCGCTGCTTCTAATTGCCGCGCTCCTCGCGCTTCCATTCATCGCCCGCATCGCCGGCGCCGGCGCGCCGGCCGAGGCCACGACTTCGCTTCAGGGAGATGCCGCCCGGCCCGAGGCGGCGCACTGGCTTCACAGCGAGCTGTACTTCGGCGTAGGGCCCGTCGACGCCTCCGACGCCGGTTTGGGCGAGTTGCGCTGGCGGGCGTTTCTCGACAGGGAGGTGACGCCGCGGTTTCCAGACGGGCTGACCGTCCTTGAGGCCTACGGCCAGTGGCGCGACCGCGGGCGAGCCGAGCCGAGCCGCCTGCGTTCAAAAGTGCTCGTCATTCTCCACAAGGACACGCCGGAAAACCGGGCGGCGATCGATGCCATCCGGTCCGCCTGGAAGGCCTTCACGCACGACCAGTCCGTGCTCCTTGTCACCGAGCGCGCCGAGGTCTCATTTTGAACGACTGCTCCGGCCCGGGAACATCAGGGGCCGGGGGCCGGGCTTTTTGTCATTGCAATGCAAATGCCGGAAAAATGAGACTTTGGGGCGGTGGTTCATACCCCTGGCGCCGCCCGACTGTGGAAATTCGCACGTTGGCGCTCCGTCTGGTCGGATTCCGAGCGCTTTGGCGAGGAATGCCCCGAATCTCAAAAATAATGCAGCGAGCCTCACCCGCATTCATCGTGACCGGCCTGCTTCTGGCGGTCGCGATTCCGAACGGTGCGCCTGCGTCGCAGTCCGCCGCCTTCGCCTCCCCGGCCGTGGAGGCCCGCGTCGACTCGCTCCTCGGGCGCATGACCCTTGAGGAGAAGGTCGGCCAGACCAACCAGCTTGCGGCCGACTGGCTGACCGGCCCTGGCCGCATCGTGGCCGATGGCGACCAGCTCGTGAGGGGCGGCATGGTCGGAAGCCTCCTCAACGTCGTCACCGCCCGCGAGGCAGACGCCTACCAGAGGATGGCCCTTGAGGGGTCCGGCCTTCGCATACCGATCCTCTTCGGCCTGGACGTCATACACGGCTTCCGCACGGTTTTCCCGATTCCGCTGGGTTTGTCGGCAAGCTGGGATCCAGAGCTTGCGGAGGAAACGGCGCGACGCGCCGCGGTCGAGGCGTCAAGCCAGGGCGTTCGATGGACGTTTTCGCCCATGGTCGACATCGCGCGTGATCCGCGCTGGGGGCGCATCGCCGAGGGCGCCGGGGAGGACCCCTATCTGGGCGCTGCGTTCGCAAGGGCCTACGTCCGGGGTTATCAGGGGGCTGGGCTGGGCGATCCCTCATCGTTGGTGGCCTGCGCCAAGCATTTTGCGGGCTACGGCGCCGCCGAGGGCGGGCGCGATTACGACTCGGCTGAAATTCCGGAGCGCACGCTTCGGGGCGTTTACCTGCCGCCCTTTCACGCGGCGGTTCTCGAGGGCGCCGGAACCCTGATGTCCGCCTTCAATGCGATCAACGGGATCCCCGCGAGCGCAAACGCATTCACGCTCACTCAGGTGCTTAGGAAGGAGTGGGGCTTCGAGGGCTTTGTGGTGAGCGACTGGACCGCCGTCCGCGAGATCATGCGTCACGGCATCGCCGACGACGAGGCGACCGCCGCGCAAAAGAGCCTCATGACGGGTGTCGACATGGACATGCAGAGCATGCTCTTTCTTGCCAACGTCGCCGGCCTTGTCCGCTCCGGACGGGTTCCGATGGAACGCCTGGACGGCGCAGTCCGCAGGATTCTCCGAATCAAGGTCGCCCTTGGCCTGTTTGAGCGCCCTTATGTCGGCGACCCGGGGGATTCAAATCCGGCGGAGCTCCCTGGAAGCGTGGCGCTCGCCCGAAGGGCCGCCGAGGAGTCATTCGTTCTCCTCGAGAACCGAAAGGTGGATGGCGCGCCCCTGCTCCCGCTCGCGCCCTCCCGCGGGGAAAAGATCGCCCTGATCGGGCCTCTTGCGGACAGCGCAGGGGACATGCTTGGGCCATGGTTCTGCCAGGGCAGACCGCGCGACGTCGTCACGCTGAGGAGCGCCCTGGCGGAGCGCGCCAACCGCGACGGGATGATCCTTTCATCGGTCGAGGGCGCCGACGCCTCCGGAGCCTCCGCTGCCGGAATATCGGAGGCGGTTGCGGCGGCGGAAGCGGCCGACGTCGCAATACTCGCGCTGGGCGAGGGGGCGCACAGCTCCGGCGAGGCGTCCTCGCGGTCCAGGTTGGATCTTCCCGGAGGGCAGGAGAGGCTCCTTGAGGCGGTCGTTGCGACGGGCAGGCCCGTCATCCTGATTGTCTTCAGCGGGCGGCCGCTGGCGATAACGTGGGCGGCGGAGCACGTGCCCGCGATCCTCATGGCCTGGTTTCCCGGGGTCCAGGCGGGCCCCGCGCTCGTCCGGACGCTGTTCGGCGAGGCCGATCCTGCGGGGCGCCTCACCGTGTCCGTCCCGCGCTCGGTCGGCCAGGTGCCGATCTACTACAACCGCCTGAACACGGGCCGGCCCAGGGTCGACCCGATCGGTCTCGGCTCCGACAAGGCGGACCCCTACTTTGTCAGCGGATACATCGACGAGGCAGACACGCCCCTCTATCCGTTCGGGCGGGGCCTTACCTACACCGCTTTCAGCTACTCCCCGGCCCGTGTGAGCGCGGAGACCCTAAGCGCCAACTCGGTCAATGAACGACGTTCGGATCTGACGGTGAGCGCAGATGTCCGCAACACCGGCGCCCGGGAGGGAACGGAGACGGCGCAGCTCTATATCCGTCTTCGCGGAACAAGCGTCGCCAGGCCCGTCAGGGAGCTGAAGGGCTTCCAGCGCGTGCACCTTTTTCCGGGAGAGAGCAAGCGCGTCGAGTTCAAACTCGGCCGGGACGAGCTCGCTTTCTGGAACATCGACATGCGGGAAGTGGTGGAGCCCAGCTCCCTCTACGTATGGGTGGCGCCGGACTGCACGCAGGGGTTGCCGGCAAGAGTCGAAATCTTGGAATAGAATGAGTGGCCCCACGCCGATGGACCACGGGAACATGCGGCCGATGGCCGAGGCTGGACGCGGCTCGTGTGCTCCGTCCCCGCCCAGGCCAACGACGTGGGGAAATGCTGCGAATCCGGTGATCCGGGCCCTTCGCTCCCATTTTCATAGGGGTTTGGCAATCAACCTGGCGGCGCTCGCGTTTTCGACGGTGTCGGCCGGAATGGCCCGCGCCGCAAGCGCGCCCGCGGCGTGGCCCGGGGCAAGGCCTGCCGCCGTCCTTCCTCAGGAGGACGACATCCTCCTTGACGAGCTCCAGCAGGCGGCATTCCGCTTTTTTGTGGAGCAGGCGGACCCGGTCACGGGCCTGGTCCGCGACCGCGCGCACTCAGACGGGTCGCCAAGCGAGGGAAAGGCGAGCATAGCGGCCTCCGGATTTGCGCTAAGCGCCTGGGCCGTGGCCACCCAGCGGGGTTGGGTCGATCGGGACAGGGCGGTTGAGCAGGTGCGAAAGGCTCTGCGCTTTCTCGCGGACAAGGCGCCACGCAGGCACGGTTTCTTCTACCACTTCATGGAAATGGGCACGGGCGAGCGCGTGTGGAAATGCGAGGTCTCGCCCATCGACACGGGGCTTTTTTTTGCGGGCGCTATCATGGCGCGCGAATATTTCTCCGATCCGGAGATCACGCAGCTTGTCAACCGGCTGATCCGCGATGTGGACTGGGAGTGGTTCCTGAACGGCGGCCAGACGCTCGCTGTGGACTGGCGCGACGAGGAAGGGTTTTCTCGCTACCGCTGGAGCCGGTACTCCGAGGCCACGATGCTCAGCTTTCTCGGCATGGGCGCCATCGAGCGCCCCCTGCCCGCGGGCTATTGGGACTCATGGGCGCGCAAACCCGTGGGAAACTACGCCGAGTTTCACTTCATCAAGGGCCCGCAGCTCTTCATCCACCAGTTCTCCCACGCGTATGTTGACTTTCGAAACCTGCGCGACGCCTACGCCGACTATTACCACAACTCGATCCTGGCGTCCCTGGCGCAGCGCCGGTTCTGCATTGACCTGAGAAACGAGTTTCCCAGCTGGGGCGAAAGGCTGTGGGGAATCACCTCCTCCGACTCGGTCCATGGCTACAAGGCGTGGGGCGGCCCTCCGCGAACCAGGGACGCCAATGCGCTCGACGGCACGATCGTGCCATGCGCGTCCGCCGGGTCGGTCCCATTCGTGCCCAGCGAGGCGATGACGACGCTGCGGTACATGCGGACTGCCTACAACGCCAGGATCTGGGGCCACTACGGGTTTGTGGACGCCTTCAATCCTGAGACCGGCTGGGTGGATTCCGACGTCATCGGCATCGATCTCGGGATAACGCTGCTCCAGGCGGAGAACGCCAGGACAGGGCTCGTCTGGGCGGTTTTCATGCAGGCGCCGGAGGTCCAGCGCGCGTTGGCGCGCGCCGGGTTCGTCTCCCAGGAGCGCAATCTGGGGTGGCCCGACCAGGAGAGGGTGCACGAGCTTGCCGCCCAGACCTGGGGTTCGATCGAGTCCCTTCCAGTTAACCCCGAATCCCTGGGTCTGCGCCTGTCCTCCGTCCTGGCCGCGACCTCGCTTGGGCTCATTCCCGAGAACGACGCCGTGAGTCGCGTCACCCAGATGCTCAAGTCGACGGCTGTCCCGTCCAGCGAGCGGGCGCTTTCCCTTTACGCCGCGAGCCTTGTGACGCTCCGACATGCAATCCCGAGCTTCGAGGCGGAAGCCACCCGCCGGCTGGACGCCATCGACTGGAAGAAAGTGGTGATCGAGTCAAATCTCCTCGGCTCATCGAGCCGCCTGGCGGTTTTCTTCCAGATTGCGGCGGGGGCGCGTCCGGCCTCGGCATGGACCGAACTCAAGCGCTCGCCGTTGGCCGAGGGCCATGTCTACGTGCTCGAGCCGGCCCAGGTCTACGACCAGATGATGCCAGGGCTGTGGCTCGATGAGCGCTCAATCGTCACGGGCGCCTCGACCTCGCAGCTGGCCTATGCAATTGCCATCGAGAGGCGCAAGACCTCGACAGCCGGGTTTCCCTATGACGTACAGCGCACGGCGCTGTTGCTCGAGACGTTTCCAGCCGAGATCGCAGCGGGCCTCAAGGAGGCCCCAATTCCTCCTGGATGGCTGAACAGCGCCACCAGCGACGACCGGGTCCTCTTGCTCCTGAGCATGGCCAACCTGCTCGCGCCCGACTGCCTGCGCGAATGGTTTCAGCAAGACGACCTTGTCCGGGAGGGGCGTGAGGCGATCGGAGAATTTGCCGCCGCGGCGTTTGGCCGCGACAACTCGGTGGCCGCCCGAAACGAACTGGCGGTCCCGATCGCGGTCCCGCCCGATCGCCAGGTCGAAGCATTGCGCTCGACCCTGCCACGAGACAAATGGCAGTGGACGCAGGTGAAGGGAACGGAGTACAAGGTGTCGGCGGCCGACGTGCGGCCCGGCGACCCGGACCTGTGGTTTCGCTTTGCCCTAACCTGGGACAAGCAGGCGCTCCACTTTCACGCCATCGTCCTGGATACGCCGCCCGGCGCACTCCCGCCGGCGGGGCGGCGCTCCGTGGAGCTGTTCGTGAATCCAAAGCGCGATGGCCTGGTTTGGCTCGACCCGGACAATTTCCAATTTGCCTTCAGGCCCGACGGCTCGGCGATGGAATGGTTCCACAACCGTCCGGTCGCCGCCCAGGTTCGCACGACGGAGCACGGCTACGTGGTTGATTCCGACATTCCGTGGGCGGAGCTCGGCGTCGTCCCGCGGCCGGGGCTTGAATTTGGCGCGACGGCCAACGCGACGGCGGCTGGTGTGAACGAGTGGGATCCCGCGCTGGAACTGAGCTGGCGCTATTATCAGCGCGCCGACGACCGCTTCGGACTGGGAACCGTCATCTTGAGATAATGGCGGAGCGCAATCTCCGGCCGGGCAACCAGGCAGCCACGCAACGCCGGGGAGCACCGTTTCGGCGGGGGCAACGGTTACTGCGCGGTCGGCTCGATTTGGACCTGGACGCCCATCGACCCGAGCTTCGCCCAGCACGTGCCAATTATCCGGTAAAGCCGGTTGATCTCGATCATTTCCTCCTCCGTGAGCTTCTTCTTCGGGAGCGAGCGGTCGACGTAGAAAAATTTGGTCATGGAGTTGAACTCCACCTCGCCTCCAGGGAACGCCACTCCGGGATTCAGCTTGCTCGTTATGTATTCGTACTTTTCGTACATCGCGGTCTCCTGCGTCTTTCTGACATCCACATTGTTGAAGTCCGGCAGGGTGGCGCCCGGGTGAAACCAGATGTCACCCCATCGCCCTATCGTCCTCGATATCTCCGGGGTGATGGGGATCGTGGGCGCCGGCTGGTTGACGATCGTTTTTACCTGCTCAACGGCATCCATCATCTCCCTCTTGACCGCGGCGACCTGCTGCGTCGCCGATGGCTGCTGCGCTGCTGATGGCTGCTGCCGAAGGGCAGCCGGGGGGCTTCCCGCCTGTGCGGGCGGGGGTACGGGCGCGGGCGCGACGGCCTTGATCGATACGACAATGTCGTCCCTGAGCTTGATGGTCACATCCGAGTAGGCGAGGACCCTGACCGTGCCCGCCTGGATCTGGCTCTTCGGCGGCCCCCTTTCCGCCATGACCTTCTCGTACGTGTCGCCGACACTCGACCCCAGAGTGGCCGTGGCGACGAAGAACAGAACAAGTGACGCGGGCCTCATGCGGGGTCTTTCGACATTGCAACTGATGCAGAATGCCTGCTCGGTTTCCACACCAAATCGCGGCCCGAAAGCGGTACTGCGTGGCGGGATGCCACGACGTGCTCGATTTTACGTGTCGAATGGGAGAGGATCGCCGGCTGTCCCATGGATCCCAATCCCGTCTATTCCCTGCTTTCCATAATCCAGGCGTCGACAACGCCGGTGATTTTGATCTCAGGCCTTGGGCTCCTCCTTCTGACGATGACCAACCGAATGGCGAGGATCGTCGACCGCACCCGGGTCTACGCGGATCAGTTGCGGCGGGCTGAGGCGAACGAGAGAAGGCAGCTGGAGATTCAGCTCGAGCATACGTGGAGGCGCGCGAAGATCGTCCGGCTGTCGCTGACGTTCGTCACGTCGAGCATGCTGGCGTCGTCGGCGCTGGTGATCGCGATCTTTCTCGGCGCGACGCTGCGCGTGGATCTGGGAGAACTCATGCTCGTGCTGTTCCTGGGGGCGATCGTCCTGCTCGTTGCGGGGCTGGTGACATTCCTGCGCGATATCTTCCTCTCGCTGGCGGCGTTGCACCTCGAGGTCCGTCACGCGCGCGAACCATAGCGCCGCCGGCGGCCGCCGCGGCGCTTACTCCCCGACGATCCTCACGAGGGCGCGCTTGCGCCGGTGCCCGTCGAACTCGCCGGGGAAAATCTGCTCCCACGGCCTGAAATCCAGGCTGCCGCCAGTAATGGCGACGACGACCTCCCGGCCCATGACGGTGCGCTTGAGATGGGCGTCCGCGTTGTCCTCGCCCCTGTTGTGCGCATACTGGCTGTGAGGCTTCTCCGGGGCCGGCCGCTCCAGCCGCTTTTCAATGTCCGAATGCAGGCCAACTCGTCGTCGTTGATGAACACAGAGGCCGAGATATGCATCGCATTCACAAGGCACATTTAGTTACTGCGGATTCTCGTTACGAGAACCTGCTCATAGCCGAGAGAGTTCGAAAACAGAGAGAGGTATTCGCCCACTACCTTGCGTGAATCCCATTGAGCCGTTCAAAGCGGACAAGTCCTTGCGGGCAACACCGTGCTCGTCATAAAGGAGAGCCAGTGACTTTAGCCATGGAATTCTTCAAGACCTCCGTGAAGTTCGTCCTCGACCCTTTCGAGGAAGCTCGAGCCGGTGGCGGCACTTCGTGAATGGGGGCGAAAGGCAGGAATGAAGGACAACAAGGACCCCAGGGTTGATGACTTCCTTAGACGCGAGACGACGTGGAAGGCCGAGATGACAAAACTTAGGGCGCTCCCGCTCGCCTGCGAACTGGCCGAGGAACTCAAGTGGGGGAAGCCCTGCTACACATTAGAGGGCAAGAACGTCGTCCTAATCCACGGATTCAAGGGGTACTGCGCGCTCCTGTTCTTCAAGGGCGTCCTACTACCGGACCCTCATAAAATCCTAGTCCAACAGACAGCGAACGTTCAGGCCGCACGCCAGGTTCGTTTCAGAAACGTCCGCGAGATCGACGAAAAGGAGGATATTCTGAAGGCCTACATCCGCGATGCCATCGTGGTAGAGAGATCCGGCTCGGAGGTCGCCTTCAAGAAGACGTCCGATTACAGGATTCCCGAGGAGCTTCAAAGAGAGATGGACAAGAATCGCGCCGCAAAGACGGCATTCGCGGCTTTGACCCCGGGGCGGCAAAGGGGGTACATGTTTTATATTTCGGGGGCCAAGCAGGCTAAGACCCGGGAAGCACGGGTGGCGAAGTGCATACCCATGATACTCAGCGGCAAAGGCCTGGACGATTAGCGGTGTCTTGAATTATTCGGACCGCCCGGACCTTCCACATCGGTATAAACGAACTTAATCTCCTGCCTGGCGGCGATTACCGTAATTGCCTTGGGGCGTCTAAGCCGCGTTTCGGCCGCATGCCGGGGACGACGCTGCGGTCGCCTGAATCCGGCTGCGGCCATCCGCGATACCCACGCCTTTCCCGAGGCTGTACCGCCGAACCCCTCGGGGGTTTGAATCCGGCGAGCTCGAGAATCATTCGCCAATGATCTTCACGAGGACGCGCTTACGCCTCATGCCGTCAAACTCCCCGTAGAAAATCTGCTCCCAAGGCCCGAAATCCAGGCTGCCGCCAGTAACGGCGACGACGACCTCCCGGCCCATGACGGTGCGCTTGAGATGCGCGTCCGCGTTGTCCTCGCCGGTGTCGTTGTGACGGTATTGGCTGTG
>Ga0182030_10023134_pt1 | contig 11514 bp, 10 predicted proteins | sample 812S3MmetaG_FD_121299 | JGI IMG/M metagenome (GOLD analysis project Ga0182030, IMG submission 121299) | Permafrost microbial communities from Stordalen Mire, Sweden - 812S3M metaG (Illumina Assembly) | ecosystem: Environmental > Terrestrial > Soil > Wetlands > Permafrost | place: Sweden... | reverse complement strand
GTCGCGCAACCAGGCGTGCTCCGGCCCGACCGCAGCATAATCGAGCCCGGCTGAAACGCTGTGGGTGGCTTGTATCTGCCCGTTTTCATCCTGTAGAATAAAGGAGCGCGTGCCCTGCAAAATCCCCAGCGAGCCGCCTTGAAATCGCGCTGCGTGCTTTTCCGGGAAAATCCCTTCTCCTCCCGCTTCGACGCCAAGCATTTTTACGGACGCATCCTCCAAAAAGGGATAAAACAAGCCGATGGCGTTGGAGCCGCCGCCGACGCAAGCGACCAGCAAATCGGGCAAACGTTTTTCCTGTTCCAGTATTTGCCGGCGCGCTTCGTCCCCGATGATGCGTTGAAAATTCCGCACCATGACCGGGTAGGGATGCGCTCCGTAAGCAGTGCCGAGGATGTAATGGGTATTGCCCACATTGGTGACCCAATCGCGCATCGCTTCATTAACGGCCTCTTTCAGCGTTTTCTGCCCTACGGAGACTGAAACGACGTCGGCTCCCAACATCTTCATTCGAAACACATTCAAGGCCTGCCGCTTGCAATCAACCTCCCCCATATAAACGACGCATTTGAGTCCAAACATGGCAGCGACGGTGGCGGTGGCCACACCATGCTGGCCTGCGCCGGTTTCCGCGATAATGCGGGTCTTGCCCATGCGGCGGGCGACAAGGATTTGGCCCATGGCGTTGTTAATCTTGTGCGCGCCGGTGTGGAGCAAGTCCTCGCGTTTGAGATAAATTTTCGGGCCGCCCAATTCCCGCGTCAGCCGTTCCGCAAAATAAAGCGGAGTGGGCCGCCCGCAGAATTGGCGCAGGTAGTAGTCCAGCTCCTTTTGAAAAACCGGATCATGTTGGGCGCGGAAGTATTCCTCTTCCAACTGCTGCAAGGGGTACATGAGCGTCTCCGGCACATAGCGGCCGCCGTATAGGCCAAAATGTCCATGTGCATCGGGCAAATCAGAACCGGTGACATTACTCATCGCTATAAGCTTTGCCCAAACTCAGCCCGGGCGCAATCCTGGATTGGGCGGTGAAATCGAGAATGGAGGGGACAGTCATTTCCCTGCGCCCTCTTTTTATTGACAGCATTTCGAATGAAACCGGATTTCTGCTTCATGCGCCCCTCGGCGGCGGAACCGGGGCTGGGGTCGCGTGTTTCAAGAGCGCCCACTGCAAATGGAGTTGGGGGGTGACAGCGGTTAGATTTTTCAGATCCACCGGTTTGATGATGTAGGCCTCGGCGCCCAGTTGCCTGCTGGTTTGCACGTCACGATCCCGCAAGGAGGCCGTCAATACGATAACCGGGATGCTGGACGTCCGTGGATCGGCCTTGACGCGGCGCAGGACCTCCAGCCCATCCACCTTGGGCAAACCAAGGTCGAGCAGGATGAGTTGCGGTCGAGGGGTTTTATGATGAGCATATTCGCCGGTGCCAAATATAAAATTCAGCGCCGCCTGTCCATCGCGCACGATGTGAATGTGATTGGTGATGTTCTTAAGCCCTTCCCTGGCCAATTGAACGTCGGATTGATTGTCTTCCACATACAGGATATTGACCATCTCCCCGGCCCTGAATTCTTCAGCGCCCGCTTCGCCGGAACCCGGTTCCCGGGCGTAGGCCAGCAGGGTTGAGACGGAAATCTGCAGCGCCAGCGCCAACTTTTCTATGCTTTGCAGCGTGACGTTGCGCGCGCCGCGTTCCACATCGCAGACATAGGTGCGATGCAAACCGGCGCGTCCGGCCAGTTCTTCTTGCGATATGCCCAGCCGTGCTCTCCAGGCACGGACTGAAGTCCCAAAAGGCTTTTTGACATCAAAAATTTCCACAAGCGTCTTTTACTCCCCTGATGATAACAAGCGTCACAACAGACTATGAGTGACGCTGATTAAGTTTTCCCAAGCTCTGTGTTTGATGGAGTATCCGAATTCCCGGGGCTCCCCAAAAATAAGGCTCCCAATTCTGCTGCTGCCTTATCCAGCTTTAACTTTACATTGACAGGCATGTCTTGGCCAGAGAAAAATTTAAAAAAAACGCCGCATTCCTGCGCTTGCTCTTTTGTGAAAGGACGGGCACACTGCTATTGATTCAGGGTGCGCTTATGGTGGAATTGGCAGACACGCTACTTTGAGGTGGTAGTGGGGTAACCCGTGCAGGTTCAAGTCCTGCTAAGCGCACCAATTTTTGTCAAAATGAAAAATGTCCTTCTTTTGCTGCTGGGGACCGTGTTCCTGAGTGGTTGCATGCACCACTACGATATGACGCTGGTTAATGGGGCGCGCATTACCCATGTGAGCAAACCGAAGCTGGACAAGGCAACCGGGACGTACACTTACACCGACATTAAAGGGGAAAAAAAGTCAATCAGCGCCGCCAAGGTTGTGGAGATTGCGCCGCATTCCCAAAGCAATATCAAGGCCGGGATGCCCCAGTAACAAACCGTTCGACGTATTTTCCTACCAGGTCCGTTTCCAAGTTTACCGCGTCGCCTGCTTTGCGGTCCCCCAATGCCGTGACTTCGCGCGTATGCGGGATGATCCAAATCTCAAAGCTTTTCCGCCGCACCGCCGCTACCGTCAGGCTGATGCCGTCCACCGCGACGGATCCCTTGAAAACGATATAGCGCATAATGTCCGGCGGGGCGCTGATCTCCAGAAGGTAGTCCTTGCCGACTTGTTCCCAGCGAATGATTTTTCCCAGTCCGTCGACGTGCCCGGCGACAAAGTGCCCGCCCAGCCGGTCGCCGACCCGCAACGCCCGTTCCAGATTGACGCCGGAGCCTTTGGCCGCAAACTGGAAGTTGGTTCGCTTCCAACTCTCTGCCAGCAGGGAGAATTGCAGCAGCTTATCCCGGCCGCGGACTGTGGCTTTTTCTACGGTCAGACAGCAGCCATTGACGGCCAGGCTGTCTCCGGCTTTCATTTGACGGGCGCAAAGGCGGGATCGGACGATCATTTCAATCGCCTTGGGTTTTGGCCTGATGTCCTCGATGCGGCCTTTTTCTTCAACGATGCCGGTAAACATATAATTCAACGCGTGGCTCATGCTGCCTGGGTGGCGCGCGCTGTCAAGAGCAAATCCTGCCCAAGCCGGCGCCATTGCGCTTCGCGCAAAAAGTCTCCGCCGGCGACATCGACGAGGCCGGCGCCAGCCACCGCTTTCGGGGCGTCGCGCCCGCCCAGGACCATGGGCGCATAAAAGAAAACCACGCGACTGGCCAAACGCTGCAAGAGAAAGGAGGCATTGGTTTCCCCTCCGCCTTCAACCAGGAGGCTGGTGACCTGGTCGCGTCCGAGTTTTTTGAGCAGCCAGCGCAAATCAATTCCGCCGTTGCGCGTGGGCGCTTTCAGCACCCGCGCCTTGCGCGAGAGGCGGGTGACTCGGCGGGGCGGGGCCGCCTGCGTCACCACCACCGTGGTGTGGGAGGCAAAAGCGTCGGTCAGAATTGTTGATTGCAAAGGAATCCGGGCGGTCGGATCCAGTACAACCCGGCGCAGATGTTTATCCCCGAAGCCGGATTGCCGCACGGTCAGGCTGGGATTATCCGCTACAACGGTATTGACGCCCACAAGAATGGCATCGGCACCCGCGCGCAGTGTCATCCCATAAGCGCGCGCCGCGGGGCCAGTGATCCATTTCGATTCGCCGGTGCGGGTGGCAATTTTTCCATCGAGCGACATGGCGGCTTTGACCGTGACGAAAGGAGTGCGATGGACGATCCAATGGTTAAAGGCATCATTAAGGCGCAACGCCTCATCCTCCATAAGGCCCGCACGGACGGTCATTCCAGCCTGGCGCAGAATGTCCAACCCCTTGCCACAGTGGGCGGGATTTGGGTCCAGCGCGGCGACGACAATGCGTTTTAATCCGGCAGAAATAATGGCATCCGTGCAAGGCGGAGTTCGTCCGTAAGTGCAACAGGGTTCGAGCGTGACAAAGAGCGTTGCGCCTTTCGGGTTTTCCGTTGCGGCGCGCAGAGCTTCAATTTCCGCGTGCGGCTTGCCGGCGCATTGATGCCAGCCCCGCCCGATAATTTTCCCATTCTTGACAAGAACCGCGCCGACCATGGGATTGGGCGACGTCTGCCCAAATCCACGCTGGGCGAGGCGAAGGGCAAGCTGAAGGTATGTTCGATCCAAGGGAGAGGTATTGTGTCCTGCGCTCATGAGAAGCGTTCACGATTCTTCAAAGAGCGCGCGGGCGAATTGGGAGGCATCGAACGGTTGCAAGTCTTCCAGTTTTTCGCCCAGGCCGATGAATTTGATGGGAAGGCCCAGTTCCTTTTGGATGGCCACGACCATGCCGCCTTTGCTCGTGCCATCGAGTTTGGTGATCACCAGGCCGGTCACTGGAACAGACTTGTTAAACTCGCGGGCCTGAGTCAGGGCATTCATGCCCGTGCTGGCATCCAGGACGAGCAACGTTTCGTGCGGGGCGCCGGGCAACTTCTTGTGCATGATGCGATGCACCTTTTGCAATTCCTGCATCAGATTGTGTTTGGTATGGAGGCGTCCGGCGGTATCGATGAAAAGATAATCCGACCGCCGGGCGATGGCGGCGGCGATGGCGTCGTGCGCCACGGCGGCGGGGTCGGCCCCGTGCGCTCCGCTGATGACGGGTGTTTTCAATCGTTCGCCCCAGAGTTTGAGCTGTTCGACGGCCGCAGCGCGGAATGTGTCGCACGCGGCCAGCAGGGCGGTGTTTCCCTGGCCCTGCACCAAATGGGCCAATTTTGCCGCGGTAGTCGTCTTGCCGGTGCCGTTGACACCCACCAGAGAAACGACGGTCAAACCTTCCGGCTGTTTTTTAAGTTGCGCCGGAGTTGTGCCGAGGCTTTTTTCCACTTCCGCCCGGGCAATGGCAAAAATGTCCGTGCCGGAGCGCCCTTGAGTTTCGTAAGATTTTTTGACAGCGGCCAGAATCTGGCTGGTCATGGCCAAGCCCAGGTCTGCGGCGATCAAACTCGCTTCCAAGTCCTGAATCGAACTGGCGGTCAACTTGGGAGACGCGGTGATGATGCGCTTGATCTCATGGGTCAGTTTGGCCTGGGTCTTTTGCAGACCCTCTTTGAATTTCTGAAATAAACCCATGGGTTAGGATGCGGCTTCCACCTTGACGGAGAGGGATACGGCCTGGCTCTGGCGTGCGGCCTTGAGTTTTTGCCAGTAGATGCCTGGGAGTTTCACGCCGCCGATCAGCGGTTGGCCTTTGCTGTAACCGTGGCAATCGGATCCGCCCGTGACCAGCAGATTGAAGTGCGCGGCCGTGTTTAAATAATGTTTGGACATCTTAGCCGTGTGTTTGGTGTGAAAGCACTCCAGTCCATCCATGCCTTGTGCGGCGAGGGAAGGAATGATTTCATCGCAATGATTTATACCTGGATGGGCCATGACGGCCAGTCCGCCCGCCTGATGAATCAAAGCAATGGCGTCGAGAGCGGAAATTTTGAATTTGGGCACCCAAGCGGGGCGGCCCTTTTTCAAAAAGCGCTCGAAGGCGGCCTCCATGCTCGGACATAAGCCTTCCTGCACCAACGCGCGCGCCACATGCGGGCGGCCAGGGGAGCGGCAGTTGGCCAAAGCAAAAACCGATTCTGCGCGCAGAGGAACACTGAGGGCATTGAGGCGGCGGACCATCTCATGGATGCGGCTCTTGCGCACCGCCTGGAATTTTTTGATTTCAGCCAGTAGTTTTGGGTTGTTGGGGTCGAGAAAGTAGCCCAGCAGATGGACCTCCTTGTCAGAAAATTCGGCGGTGAGTTCGGTGCCAATAACAAATTCAATCCCCAAAGTCTGGCAGGCCGCGGCCATGCGGGCGCATCCTTCCACCGTGTCGTGATCTGTCAATGACATCGCAGCCAATCCGCAAGCGCTGCCTCGGGCTGCCAGTTCCTCCGGCGTGAACGTTCCGTCGGAAAACAGGGTGTGCAGATGCAGATCGGCAAAGAGCGAACCGGGGGCGGGGGAAAGTTCCTCGCCACCCTTGCTGGTGACGTTTCCTGGGCCTTCGATTGCGTTCATTGTTTGGCCATTCTGGCGGGCCGCACCAGCGCGCCTTTGACCTTGTCCAGGATGCCATTGACAAATTTTCCGCTGTCCTGGGTGGAGAATTTTTTGGCGATATCGACTGCTTCATTGATGCTGACCACCGGTGGAATATCGTCCCGGTGCAGCATTTCGTAAATAGCCAGCCGCAAGATATTCCGGTCCACCACCGCCATGCGATGGAGGTCCCAGTTTTCCGCATATTGTTTGATGTGCAAATCCAGATCGGGACGGTTTTCCAGCACGCCGCGAATCAGTTTGTCGGCGAACAGTCGGGTGGCGGCTTCTTGTGCGGTGGGCGGCGGCAGATCGACTTTCTGGCCCCAACTGGCAGAGCCTTTATCTTCGGCAATGGCCGTGGCCTGCTGCGTGAGCCAGAAATGGGCCAGGGCTTCCTCCAGGTTCTCTGGAGGATTCAAGTCGTGCTGAAATAAAAACTGCACGGCGCGTTCGCGAGCTTCACGGCGTTGACCCATATACTGAAGGATGCCTTCAAAAAGGCGGATGCCAAAGGAAATTATTGTGGATTCACGACCTTACCGGTTCCACGCTTTCAAGATTGAATCCAATTGCTGATTGACCGCTTCGTCCACGCGCCTCCGCGTTGGGTTCGCTTCAAAGCCAGCCAGAGTGCGCCGAACGCCCTCCCGGAACGGGATGACGCACTGAAATCCGGGCACCCACGTCTTGATTTTGGTGTTATCAAAAACTGTGCTCCACATCTTGTCGCCGATCAGGCTGCCGGTCTTTTCCGGCGCAATTTTCACGATGAAATCGCTCGGAATATGAACGATCCGGGCCTCGACGCCCATTGCCTCCGCAATCGTCCCGTAAATCTGGTTCCACGTCAGGACTTCATCGGACGTGATGTGAAAAGCGTGGCCCAGCGCCGCCGGGTTTCCGCACAATCCCAGCAGACCCCGCCCAAAATCCTCCGTGTGAGTCACCACCCACAATGACGTGCCGTCTCCATGAATGATGATCGGACGCCCTGTTTTCAAACGGTCGCACAGCGTGTAACAACCCCATCCTCCCAGCGCCAGCGGAAGCTGCGGGTCGTAGGTCAACGACGGGCGCACAATCGTCATCGGGAAACTTTCCTCCCGGTAGGCGCGCGTCAACCGATCCTCGCAGGCGATCTTGTTGCGCGAATAATCCCAGTACGGATTATGCAGCGGCGTGGATTCCGTGATAATGTAATGGGTGGGCGGCTTTTGATAAGCGGACGCCGAACTGATGAAAATGTACTGCCCAGTCCGCCCGCGAAAAAGTTTAAGATCGCGCTCAATATCTTCCGGCACAAAAGCGACAAAATTGACGACGACGTCGAACCGCAGATCGCCCAAGGCGGCGCGGACCTGGTCGGGATTGTGGATGTCGGCCACCAGGCTTTGGCAGCCCGGCAAATTGGGCTGGTGTTGCCCGCGATTGAGCAAAAATACTTCCCACCCCTTAGCCACCGCCGATCGGCTCACCGCCGTGCTGATAAATCCTGTTCCGCCGATAAAGAGGACTTTCATGGCGAGCCACGTTAAATCTGCGAGTAGGAAGTCGGGCGCAAAAAGACGTTGGTAATATTGCTGACGATTTCGGCGTCCTCGTAGCCGGGCATGCTGCGCAACTTTTTCCATTCCGGATCCGCGCTGAAGGCAGCCCAGTTTTTGTCGTGAGCCGCCTGGTTTTCGAAGACCACCATATAGGTCAGGTTGGGCAGGCGCGTGCCGATCAATGTTTCGCCAAAGAAAACCGGCTGGACGCCGTTGCGGCGGAAAATGGTGATTTCTCCGTGCTCGAACATTTCAATCTTCTTTTTGTTGGCCTTCTTGCTGGCGCTTTCGTAAGTGCGCAGTTCGAACATGCAGGTTTTGTTGCCGCCGCCCAAAGCAGGGACTTCCAGTTTCGGCATCGCGGAGAAGGCTGCCATGAGCGAGCTGTCCACCCGGAGATAGGCCGGATTGGCCGCGGGCGCATTGATGAACTCAGCGCCGGCTTTCAGATATTCCGCATCGTGCAGCATCCGGTCTGTCGTTGTCGCGACGGACTCGATGGATTTATGTGTCAATAATACATAAACGGACGGGCTTTCCGACCCGACCGCGATGTTGAAAACGCCCACCCACTCCACGCCGGCGCGGTTAAAGGCGGGGATGGCCGCCCCGCTGTAGAATCGATCGAACGACTCCGTTTGCGCCCCGCGCCGCAGATGGTAGAGGCGCAGCTCATAAAACTCGCGCGCAGCCGGGGCCCCGGTTTCCTGGGCTTCCGCCTTGCTTCCGGTCAAAAGCGTGCCGAGGCCGGCCGCGGCGATGGAGGAGGTGAGAAATTCGCGTCTTTTCATAAACTTATTTTGCTTCTTGCGCGGTCATGCGCTTTGGCTGCGCGGCTTTCCATTCTTCTTTACTGACGGTTTTCACATTTTGCAGAAATACGAACGTTCCCTTCTTGTTGCCCACCACGATATCCGGCAATCCGTCGCCATTGACATCGCCCACCACCACTTCCGTGCCGACACCGGAATCGGCGTCAATGAGGTATGGGACGAAACTCGCAGTGTGTTTCGGACCGCGCACCAATTTAAACCAATACAAAACGGCCGGGTCGTTGGAGCCGGGGTCCGGTCCGTTTTTGCCGTGGGCCCAAAAGCGTTTGCCGGTGACGATGTCCATCAGGCCGTCGCCATCGATGTCGGCCAGCGCGATAGAGTGGGTTTGGGAAAAGGTCACGCCGTATTCATTGGGCCGGTTCTCGGGCTTCATGATCAGGTGTTGCTTGAATTGAATTTCTCCATTGGTGCCTTTTTGCGGCAACTGCTCATACCACGCCAGGCCGTAGCCGTGAGGATTGAGGCTGGTGATAACATCGGGCAACCCGTCGCCATTGACGTCGTAGGCGAACATTTGCGAGCTGCCTCTGGGGGCAAAGGGGAATGGATGGAATTTCCACAGCGGATCACCTTCCAGCGAGGCCGGTTGCTCATACCAGCCGTCTTTGACAATGAGGTCGTTGCGCCCGTCTCCATTGACGTCGCCATAGCCCAGGCCGTGGGTGAACTTTTGGAACTCCTTGTCCATTTTGGGGGAGACGGGATGGAAGGTCCAAAGATTGGTCGGCTCCTTGGCATCCCGGTCAGCATAACCCAGGTAACCGTGCTGGCAGCAGATCAGCACCGGTTTGCCATTTTTAAAAAGATCCCCGAAAGCCGGGGACTCGTCATCCGTCACATCAATCATGGTTTGACGCGGCCAATGGCCCTCCTTGTTGTGCGGATTCTCATACCAATATGTCGCTTTGCCGGGAAAACCGATTATAACGATGTCCGTCCAGCCGTCGCCGTTAATATCGTCGGTGAAGGCAAGAAAGGCTTCTGAGTACGAATTTCTAACCCCCAGCGCTCCCTCGAAACCCGCGTTGGTGGAAACTTCGCCATTCGCATTGGTGGCCACGAACGATTGCGTGGCGGGGAAATATTCGTGCCGAATTTTGAAGTCCGGCCCTTCATACCAATACGGCCCGGAAACAATGTCCATTTTGCCATCATGATTGAAATCGCCGAAATGGGCCCCTTCGCTCCAGAATTTGTCGGTCAACTGAATTTTGGTGAACGTGTGCAGGGTGTTCTGGGCGCCGCCGGCAAAGGGAGCGAGCAGCAGAACGAGCGGGAGCAAATGACATTTCATATTCTACCATCAATGGCAGTACCGCGCGGCGCGGTCAAGAAAAGTCTAAGAGCGTGTTTTGCAAATAGATCGAGATAAGGTTCGACGGCCGGCGTTGTAAAGTCAGTTTCAGGCCTGAATTGCACGGATTTTGATGTTTTTGGCATTTTTTAATTTTTTCCTCTATTTGATTGACACGGTAGGGGCCAAGGATTGTGCCACTGTGCGAAGCAGGGGAATGCTTGGGGATCGCGACCGTCCCGGTCGCCGTGCGGGGCGTCTCGCGCCGCACCGTTCCTCTTTTTGCAAACGAGCTATTAAGCAGGGCAGAAATGTGTTCGCGGGACGCCAAACACGGCGGGGGAGACGCTCGCGCTCCTTTTTGCTTTTGCACTTTGCCTCCATAATTCCCACTTTGCCTCCATTGTGGCACAAAAGCCGGAAATCGCACATTGCATGGTGAGCAGAATTTTTGTAATGCGATATGCCCGTAAACATTGGCTGAAATGGGTGTCAAAGGGCTTTTTGTCAAGTATGTTTTATTGACAAAAGGTCAAAAAACAAGTCTTTTTAACCACAAAGAGCCCAGCGCGGCAGGCCGCAACCGAATTTTACCACGAAGGCCACGAAGAACACGAAGTGAAAGGGCGAGACTCGCAATGTGTTGCGACTCATTCGAGATGCTCCGACTTCGAGGCGTGACTCGATCGAAATGGGGTTCGACGGAGTCTCACCCTACCGGCCTTCACGTCCACACCTACCGGTCGAGCAAACGTCACTGAGGATCCGCATCCTGCCATATGCAAACCGGTCAGTACTTGCGGTCCGCGCCGGCGTCTGATGTCCGACCGCTATTGACTTCGCTTCGCCTTTAAGCCACGTTCCCGCATTTAAATGTCATGTTGTGTGATCAACAACGAGCATAAATAAATGGGAAAAGCGCTAATTATCGCGGAAAAACCGTCGGTGGCATCCGACATCGCCAAAGCTCTCGGGGGCTTCGCTAAAGTGGGCGATCATTTCGAGAGCGAAGGCTATGTCCTGTCTTCCGCCGTCGGTCATTTGCTCCAGCTTTGCCTTCCCGAAGGAGTCGAGGTCAAACGCGGCAAGTGGACTTTTGCCCACTTGCCGGTCATCCCCGAACACTTCGATTTACAGCCCATCGAAAAAAGCGAGGACCGCCTCAAGCTTTTGCTGCGCCTTCTCAAACGCAAAGATGTGGACCACCTGATCAATGCTTGCGACGCCGGGCGCGAAGGGGAATTGATCTTTCGTTATATTGTCCAACATGCCAAAGCCAGGCAGCCCATCCAGCGGCTCTGGCTCCAATCCATGACGCCATCGGCGATTCGCGAGGGCTTTTCCAGCCTGCGCGATGGCGCCGCCATGCAACCATTGGCGGATGCCGCCGTCTGCCGCTCGGAATCCGACTGGCTGGTGGGCATCAACGGCACCCGGGCGTTGACCGCTTTCAATTCCAAAACGGGTGGGTTTCAACTCACCACAGTTGGGCGTGTGCAAACTCCCACGCTGGCCATCGTCGTCGAGCGCGAGGAGAAAATCCGAAAATTTGTCCCCCGCGATTATTGCGAGTTGCACGCCACCTTCGTCGCGAAGGCGGGCGAATATGTCGGGCGCTGGTTTGACGAAGAATTTGTCCGGGACAAAAAGGAAAACGATCCTGACCTGAAGGCGGAACGAATTTGGGACCGGCAACAGGCCGAAGCCATTCGCGCCAAGTGCCTGGGCAAGCCGGGTCACGTCACCGAGGAAACCAAGCCGAGCACGCAATTGTCGCCGCTGCTCTACGACCTGACC
>Ga0182030_10023133_pt1 | contig 11514 bp, 9 predicted proteins | sample 812S3MmetaG_FD_121299 | JGI IMG/M metagenome (GOLD analysis project Ga0182030, IMG submission 121299) | Permafrost microbial communities from Stordalen Mire, Sweden - 812S3M metaG (Illumina Assembly) | ecosystem: Environmental > Terrestrial > Soil > Wetlands > Permafrost | place: Sweden... | reverse complement strand
TGTCATCCTCGGATAGTACGCAGCCTGACAGACGACAAACACTGATCGTCTGTCCTACTCCCACACCTTACTTCTTCGCCTTCGCCGCGATAATCTGGCTCAGCACGTCTGGCGCGGCCGCGTCGCGGACCAGGTGCGGATATCGCTCTCCGCCGTGGTAATCGATGCGGTGCGTCTCGTAATATTCACCAGTCTTGATCAACAGCTCGATGGGCTTCGTATCCTTAGCTGCTTTTTCCACCGCCTCGCGCAACACGGTCTCCGTAAACTGCCGGTTATTCACCGCAATAATCTTGGTGGCCGGCGCAATACCCGCTTTCTTCGCGGCGCCGTCGAATACGATATCGTCGATCATGCCGTCGTCCTTCACCTTGAGCCCCATCGAATAGCTCAGGTCGGCGAGTTTGTGCGAATCTTCCACGGCCTTCCAGAACTCCGAGCGGACGCCGTCGTACACCAGCTTCCAACCCGAATGCTCAATGCCCCCCAGCGGCGCGTGCGGCGCCGTGGAGTGCAGCCGCGCGTTAAAGAATCCGGCCCAGTCGTAAGGCGCCACCGCGTTGAGCCCCGCCACCACGTCCGCAAAGGTGTAGGACTTGGTGGCCGGCGCGCCGCCGGGGCCGCCGTGAAACGCATGGCAAAAATCATCCAGCGATTTGCTTCCCTTGGTCAATTGCCGGATCAGGGTATCCGCCTCCAGCCAGATCAGCGTGCCTTCCGGATAGTAGTCCACGCCGCGCCGGTAGTCGGCGTAATCGCTCCCTGCTTCATACAGCAGTTGCGCCGCCACGGCGGTATCTTCCAGCGGCCGCCACTGCCGGCCCGACGTGCTGTCGAGGGCCGCCGCGGTCTGCGCCAGAGATTCCCGGAAGTCTTCCGCGCTGCGCAGCCCGCTGCGCGGTGCCAGAATCTCACCCAGGTATTCCGTCAGTCCCTCGTAAACCCACAGCAGATCGCCCTGCATGGGCAGTTCGTAACCGCCATCGCGGCCGTTCATCATCAATCCGGCCGGCCGCCGGAATTTGCCATTCCAGGAATGCACAAACTCGTGCGATAACAAATCCGCCGAAATGCGCTGCAGGTCCGGATCGATCAGCGTCCGCTCGTCGAACCGGTCGTCGCTCGATTCGTGGTGCTCCAGTCCGAAATGCGCCACGTGATCGCTCAACGTGTAGAGGAAATGATAATCGCGGTAGTGCCGCGACCCGAACAGCGCCCCGGTTTCCTTCACCAGGTTTTCGTATTGGCCGATAATCTCTGGACTCACTTCCAGCGCGCGATCGCTGTCCGCCGCCAGGTGCAGATAATGCGGCGCTCCCCCATCCGTGCCCAGGTTGATGGTCCGGTAATGGGCGCCGGTGGAGACCGGCGAATCCACCATGGTGGTGAGCGACGCCGGCTGAAATTCAATTTCGTTGCCGGATTCCCGCGCGATCGGCAGCGCCGTTCCGTACCGCCAGGAATTCGGAACTTTCAATGTGGCCTGCACCTGCAAATCGTCGGCCTGCGTCCCCTGCGGGTAGAGCAGCAGCTGGTTCCAGCTCAACACCGCCAGTTCGCTGGTGGCTGAAGCTCCCGAAGAGAAACCTTCCGATTCCGGCGGCGAGATGAAATCGAACGCCACGTCGAGCGACGTCACTCCCGCCGGCACGTCCAGGTGGAAGGCGTACATGTTGTCCGAGTCGCGCTTCCAGGCGAGCGGCTTCCCGCCGGCGGTAATCTTGAGCCCGACTAAATTGGTGATGGGTCCGGTGGGCCCGTGCTCGCCGGGAATCCATTCGGGATATAGCAGCGTCATCGGGCCGGCCTTGGCCGTCAGATTCATCTGCACGTGGAACAGGCGCCGCGGCGCATCCGTCGCATCCACCAGCAGTCGGACCGCGGTCTGGCTAAATAGGGGCGCGCCGGCCAGGGCCGCCAGGGCGAGTATCGAAATCCGCATCCTTCGATGATACTACCCGTAAAACTTCCAACTGGTCTGGTAATCCCGGCCCACTTTCTGCCCGCCCACCGCCAACCGCGCCATCTCGACCGGCATGTTGCCTTCCTGGTAAATGGCGTCGTGGAACGCCCGGTTGGTCATCTTCCCCGAATCCACCAGTTCCTTATGCAGCGCGTGCAACTGCAGCGCTCCCAGCATGTAAGCGCACTGGTAGATGGGCTCGTAGGACCCGTTGAAACTCCTTCTGACTTCTCCCTCCGCATTGGCCTTTTCAAAACCCACGCGCTCGATCAGAAAATCCACGCACTCCTTGGCGGTCATCTTTTTCAAGTGAAAGCTCAACGAAAAAATGATGCGCGCGCACCGGTGCATCCTCCAGAACAATGCTCCTACCCGTTGCTCCGGCGTGTGCGTGAACCCCAGGTCCCACATCAGCATCTCCCAGTAGAACGCGCCGCCTTCGGTCCAGAACGCCGTCGAGAAGATGCTCCGGTAAGTGCGGTAGCGCTGCGACATGTATTGCTGCATGTGGTGCCCCGGAATCAATTCGTGGAACACCGTGGCGCGCGCGAAAAACATGTTGTTGCCGCGCATGCTCTCCAGCTTCTCCGCCGTCGTCATGCTGCTGGCCGGCGACGATACCTGGATGGTGGCCCCGCCCGTGAAGAACGGATTCACCAGCTGCATCTGCGGCGTCATCGCCTCTTCCCAATAATCTTCCTTCACCAGCGCCGGAATCGTCACCAGGTTGTGTTTCTCGATGAAATCGATGGCTTCGCGGGAAAGATCCCGCACCAGGTAGATCATCTGGCCCGGTTCCACGTACTTGTTCTTTACCGCTTCGAGCGCCTTTTTCCAATCGCCGCCGAACCCCATCTCACCGGAAGCCTGCAACATTTCCCGGTCGCACCAGGCAAATTCCTTATTGGCCAACGCGATCAATTCTTCCGGCGTGTAAGCGATCATAGCGGACCGCAACGCTTCCACCAGCGCTTCATTGCCCGCCGGACCCACACCCGAAAGCTCCTCGTTGCTTCCCATCGGCGGCGCCGGCCGGACCGCGCCGCCACGCCCGCCCGCTGCGCCACCACCGCCGCCAGGCGCACCACCACCCGCGCCGCCACGTCCTCCGGCGCCGCCGCGCCCGCCGCCCGCATCCAGTTCGCCCGGCATCCCCGACGCGGTATGCAGGAACTGCGCGTGCCCGTTCATCGCTTCATCCGCGATCTTGTATTCGCCATCCACCCACCAGCTGAACTTTGGGTCGTATAGCTGGTAGTAGCTGTACCAGACACGCAGAGTATTGCGCAGCTGGTTCAACCGGTTGGCCGCGCGGTTGAGCACCGCCGGAGCCGCCTTGGCATTGGCCGCGCGCCCCGCCGCAATGTCCGCCGTCATCGCAGCCAGCGCCACCGCGGCCTTCTGCGCGTCCAGCGTATCCATCCGCCGGCGTGCTTCCTCAAAGCCGATCACCACTTGCTGAAACGGAATCAGCGTCTGCACCTCCGCATCCAACGCCGCTTCAGCCGCCAGCTGGCGCTGCTCGCGCTGCAGGCGTTCGCGCAACAGCAGGTAATCCACCTTGCCCGCCTGGCTCATTTCGTCGAACCGCATGCCGTCCAGCAGATGCAGTTCGTCTTTATAGAAGGCGTCCAGTTTGGCTTGCCGCGCGGGCGAGCCTGCCAGCGCGTACACCCGGTTCAAATCCCTCAAATCCGTCCCGTACCGTTCAATCGCCGCCTTCACTTCGCTGGTTCCGGTGTCGAGCGGCGTCCCGTCGGCAGCGCGCGTGCAGTTGCAATCCGGCTCCTTCGCGCCAGTCTGCGGCGGCCGTACCGCCGCGGCCCGCTGTGCTTCCGCCGGCCATCCCGTCTCTCCCACAACACCCGCTCCCACCAACACCGTACCCGCCCTTTTCAGCAACCCACGCCGGCTCGGCTGATTCATGTTCTAATCCTCCAAGCGCCTAGCATAATCGGATGGCCCTTCAATTACCACCAGTAGTTGTCTGCGCGCGGTTGTCCAATCCTAGATACACTCAAGGTGGCACCCAAGACGGAGGACGGATTTGCTAGCTCTCGGCATCGATATCGGTGGCGCCCAGATCAAGGCGGGAATGGTCGACGACCATGGCGCCATCCTGGCGTCGCGCACCATCGAAACACCCCACGACCTGGACGATTTTGCGCCGGCCCTGCACGACGCCATCGACTGGCTCACCGTGGCAACCGGTCAGCCCGAGGGTGTCGGCATCGGCTGCAAAGGGATGATCAATCAGGAGAATACCGAGGTCCAGATTCTGCCCGGCTCCCTGCATTATCTGGAAGGCCTCCGCTTGAGCGACTTGTTGGGCCTGCCGCTCGACGTGCCGGTCTTTGCCGACAACGACGCGCGCGTCGCTCTGGCCGGCGAAGTGGCCTGGGGCGCGGCGCGCGGCCTGCAGAGTGTCGTCATGCTCACACTCGGCAAGGGCGTCGGCGGCGCCGCCTTGGTTGGCGGCCGTCTGCTGCGCGGCCACGCCGGCGCGGCCGGCAACCTGGGACACCTCACCATCGACCCCAACGGCGCGGCCTGCTCCTGTGGAAACCGGGGCTGCCTGGAAACCGTGTTCTCCGCCAAGGCCATTGAGGGCGAAGCCTGGGCCGCCGTGCATCGCGGCTGCCCTTCGGTGTTGCGCAAACTCTTCCGCGACCAGCCGCAACTGGCCACCTGCCGCACCGTCTTCCAGGCCGCCAGCGAAGGCGACGAGCTTTCACAATCCATCGTCACCCGGGCCATCCATGGCCTGGCCGCGGCGATTGCCGGACTGGTGCACATCTTCGATCCGGAAATCGTCATCCTCGGAGGCCACGTGGCCGATGCCGGCGCGGAGTTGCTGGTGCCGTTGCAGGAAGAAGTGTGGACGCGTTCCCGCGGCCTGCTGGGCCGTGACGTTCCGCTGGTGGAGCAGCAGGTGGCCGACAAATCCGGAATCGTTGGCGCCGCCGGCCTCGTAATGGCTGCCCGCGTATAAACAACCCGGCCGCACAGCACCCGGCTAGGCTACATGTCTCCTGCTGGTCGGTTTTGGCCCCGGATCACTTTGGGCAATGCCGGACAGTACCACTGGCGGACGGTCGGGAAACTCGGCGACCAGCGAAAGATTCCCGCCCATCGCTTCGACCGTTTTTCGAAGCGTAGACAGCAACAGATCGCTCCGCTTTTCGAGGCGCGAGACACTGTCCTGGGTGACGCCGAGCGTCTTGGCCATTTTGACCTGCGTGAGTTTGCGCCCGTGCCGCAATTCACGCAAGGTCATTTCCTCGGCAATCAGCTCAGCGGCGCGCAGCTCGACCTTCTTGCGCCGGGCGGCGCTCAGTCCCTTCATCTTGTGGTTCAATGTGATTCGCACGGCTATCTCCCCTTCTTCCTCGTTCGTAAAAGGTGCTCATCAAATCTGTGGTCGGCCTTTGCTATCAACTGCCGATAGAATCTCTTCTCGCCAACGCCCGGCTTGTCTCCCGCGATCAGAAGGATCGCGTTGCGTTTCGGATCGAACGCGAAGGCGACGCGCCAGACACCCAGCTGCCGCGTCAAAGCGCAATTCCTTCATGTTCGCGTGGCGCGAGCCCTTGAGTGTGTCGACGCGGGGCCTGCCGAGCTGCGGGCCAAACTGCTCCAGCAACAGGGCATGAGCTTGTAATTCGCTCTGCGCGTCATTCGGCAGCGCATCGATTCGAGATCGAAGTCCCTATGGAATTCAACTTCCCACTTCACACCTCTAGTATGTTATGCAGTTCATATGTTGTAAAAGACATATTTGGCGCTTTTTTGCACTTCTCATGCTTGCCTGCCAGCAGTGCGGATGCGTGCTGCACGGGCAGCCCGGAAACCGAAAACTGGCCCAACACGGGTCAGTTTACTCGTGGGGTCAACTGCGCTGCTGCTCGAAAACGACCCGGATCTGGGTCGCTCTCAGAACTAAGTCCTTTGTTTAAGGCAAAAACCGACCCGCATCCGGGTCGTTTTACTCATACCGCAGCGCTTCCGTGGGGCTCAAATGCGCCGCCCGGTTCGCCGGCAGGATACCGAAGACCAGCCCCACCAGGCACGACACGCCGAACGCCACCGCTACCGCTACCCACGAAATCGGAATCCGTATATCCGCGAACAGCCCCACGCTCAACGGAATCGAAACGCCCACCATAATCCCGATCAGGCCGCCCGACAGGCTCAGCATCATCGCTTCGGTTAGAAACTGCAGCAGAATTTTCCGCGCCGAAGCCCCCACGGCCAGGCGCAACCCGATTTCCCGCGTTCGTTCCGTCACCGTCACCAGCATAATGTTCATGATGCCGATCCCGGAGATCAGCAGCGTGATCGCCGACACCAGCACCAGCACTACCGAAAGTATCAGTGAGATGTTCTTCGCCGCATTCAGAATGGCCGTCAGGGTGTCCACCCGGTACCGTGCGCCTTGCCGGTGGCGCGCCTCCAGAATCTGCTGCACCCGCCCGGCGACACGGTCCACTTCCCGCGGTGTGCGCACTTGCACGTACAGCGGGTCGATCCGCTCCACCGGCGTGAAGTAGCGCAGCACGGTGATAGGAATCAACACCGTATCCCGCTCCACTTCGGATTGTCCGAAGGTCTCGACTTTCTCATGGAACGTGCCCACCACCGTGAAGGGCAATTCGTACAACCGGATGGTCTGGTTCACGGCGGCCGCGCGCGAACCATACAGCCGCTCCGCCAGATGGTCGGTGAGCAGCGCCACTTTTTCCCGCCGCGCGACGTCCCCCAAATCCATGAAGCGTCCGGAGCTGATCACAATGTTGCGCACCGCCGCATAGTCCTGATCGCTCCCGTTCACCTTCACATCCTGCATGCGCCCGTCGATCAGCACTTGCGCGGCATTCGACATGACTCCGGTTGCAGCCACAATGTCGCCCCGCAGTTCCTGCCGCATGGCTTCCACATCGGCCATTTTCACGTAATCCGCGTCGGCGGTGGCGGCGGCCGGTCCGGCCGTCACAAAGTAGGCGAAGATGATGTTCGAGCCAATGCCCTCGATCTGCTCCAGAATGTAGTCCCGGCTGGTGAGTGAGATGGTGACCACCAGAATCACCGAGGCCGTCCCAATCACCATGCCGAGCGCGGTCAGCAGAGATCGAACGGGGTTAGCGCGTAACGCCTGCGTGCTGAATCGAAGAGCCTCGCCGAGAAACATGCCACGGGCTTAGTCGCCCTGCACCTGTCTCAGCAGTTTGGCGGCATCCGACTTGGGTGGGTCGTCCGCAGTGATCGTAGCGCTCAAGTAACGCTTGAGGAGTTCTCTCGCAACGTCAAGGTTGTGATGGGTTTTCACGAAGATCTCGGCCGTTGCATACATCAACCGGGCGTTGTCGGGAGAAGTCTTGCCCGCGCCCAGCAGCACCTGATCGGCTTCATCCGCGCGGCCCCGGCGCACCAGAAAACGGGCCAGGTCGATCAGCCGGCCCACTTGTTGGGGCGCAACTTCCACGGCGCGCCGCAAGTGTTCCTCCGCGCTGGAGTATTCCTTGCGCCTCTCAGACAGCTTGGCCTCCATGGCAAGGCCTTCCGGCTGGCTGATTCTGCCCGTTCGTTTCGCGGTGGCCTCGGCCTTGTCCATGCCGCCGCCCAGGAAGCCGGGAGCTTCCAGGTAGTACTCGAAAAGATCGCTTTGCGCCTCGATATTGGCGGAATTCAGGCTCACGGCCTTTTCCAGATACTGGCGCGTCTTGGAAGCGTAACCGGGAGCCGTAAAGGGACTGGCCCCTTCCGCCCGCCGGCCGAAAGCGCGTCCCAGCCATAACGCATTCTCCGCATTCGTGGGATCGAGTTCAAAGGCTTTCTCCAAGGCCTCCGTGGCCCTTTTGAAGTCACCTTCCATATAATAATTTCGCCCCAGCAGAGCATACACCGGGGCATCCTTGGACGGGATTGAAAGTAAAAGCTGGATAGATTGCTGGAAGTCGGTGGAATTATACAGCTTATGCGCTTCATCGTAGCCGGCCCCAGCCGCCCGCAATGCACCGGCGATAACGAGTATCAGTGTGAAACTCTTCACCTTTTAGACCTGTGCCTTTATTATAATCCGCTGGTTACTTGTATAGATGAAGACGGTGGCCGGAATGTTTCGCTGGATTACTTGGTAATCACGACGCCGCTACCGGGGTGCAGCGTATGGTTGACGCGCGCCAGTTCCAGGCGGATCAGAGGATTCTCCGGGTAGTCCCTATTCAGGCCAGCCAGCAGCCTTTCGGCTTCCTCCGGGTGCTTCTCGCGGAGCGCGATCACCGCCAGCAACATGCGGGCAAAGGGGCCGCAGTATCTGCCCTTCTCGGCAACCAGATTCAGTTCCTCAATGCCCTTGGTCTTGCTGCCCTCAACCGAATCCATGTGGACGAACCAGCGCAGAAAGAACGGCAGGCTGCCCACGATATACTCGGCTGTTCCGAATGTCATGTAGGCATCCACCATCGGCGGGTTCAGCATCAGCAGCTTCTTGGCCCAGATGTGGCTTTTTTTTGCGAGCGCAAAGCTGCCGAAGCGCCGTTTTTCCACCAGCGCCGCGTAATCCGTCACCAGGCCGGTGGTCATGCAGAGCGCCAGCAAAGCATCCGGATCGTCCGGCTTTATGGCCAGGCGGGAATTGGCCAGCTTGTCGGACTCGGCCACCATATCGAAGAACTTCTGGCGGATCACAGGATCTGGAATCAGCTTCCGGCGGTCCACCACCTTATCGTCGTCGGTGAAGAAATCCAGTTCCAGAATCTTCAGACGGTCCAGTTCGGCGAACAGGTAAGCGGCGCAGCCGACCGCCAGAATCAGCGGTTGCTGCGGATCGAGCGGGCGCTGCCGGTCGAGGATGGCGTGCGCGCCCTTGAAATCGAAATTGTAGAGCCGCACATAGGCAGCCTGCAGCGCCGCCTCCGTATTGACAGACGGGCCGGCGTGGGGTTGAGCCGCTAGCGGCCAGCTCAAAGCGACAATCAACAAGGCAGTCAGGCGCAATCGAAAGTATAACCCTTTTGCAGGCGTTACGAGGCGAAGGATCACTACCATTACTCGACGAACCACCTGCCATCGGGGTTTCACCCGCTTTTCGTCGGAAGAAGTCGAACGGCGGCGAACAAACGTCACGCAAAAATGGCATAATAGCACCGATCGAAGAAGGAGATGCTAATGGCCCCACCGAACCTGATGAATAAACTGCTGTGGATTGCCGCCGCGGCGCTGGCGCTGCAACCGGCTTTCGCCCAGGGAACTCTGCAAACACCGGCTTCCATGGACGTTGCCGCGCCCCCGCCGGTGCGCATCACCGGCAAGGTGGTGCTGGAGGACAAGTCCGCGCCGCCCTCGCCGGTTGTGGTGGCCCGCGTTTGCGAGGCCATGGAACATCCCGAGGGGATCACGGACCTGAAGGGCAACTTCGCGATCGATCTGGGCCACGACATCATCCGCGATCCTTATGCCATCCACATCCAGCCCGGTGTCGAATCCGGTGGGCTCGGCATGGGAAACGAACAGGATCAACCGTTCATGAACTGCGCCATCCGCTTCAGCCTGCCGGGGTACCGCGCGGAGATGGTGAGTATGGCTGCGGCCAAGCCGGTGGGCCACCCCTACCTGGGGATCGTCGTCCTGCACTTTGTCGCCAAAGTGGATGGACACCTGATCAGCCCGACCTCCGTCGAAGCGCCTAAGGATGCCAAGAAGAACTTCGATCATGGCCAGGACGTCACTCGCAAGAATAAGCAGGCGGAAGCCCTGGCAAGTTATCAGAAAGCCGTCCAGATCTATCCGCAGTACGCGGCGGCGTGGTTTGAAATCGGAAGGCTGCAGGCCGCCAGGAACAAAATAGACGATGCCAAGGCCGCGTTCAACACCGCCATCAAGGCCGATCCGAAGTATATGCCCCCGTATCTGCAGCTATCCGCGCTGGCTCAAGCCAATGAAGCCTGGCCGGAACTGGCGGACATCACCGGCCGTCTGATTGCGCTCGACCCGGTCGATTACCCGGAAGCTTATTTCTATGGCGCGCTTTCCAACTTCCGCACCAAGAACCTGGAAGTCGCGGAGAAAACAGCCCGGGAAGCGTTGAAGGTGGACACCGACCACCACTTCCCGCAGACCCATGAATTGCTGGCCTCCATTCTGGTGTCCCGCAACCAGACCGCCGCCGCGGTCGAGCAGTTGGAAACCTATCTGAAGCTGTATCCGAAGGCCGACGACGTCCTCACCGTGCAGACGAATCTGGCCGCGTTGAAAGCATCGCTGCCGAAGAAATAAGTAAGTAGGACAGGCCATCGCTTGTCGTCTGTCAACGTGGGCCTGCGGCCCGCGGAATCTCATGCAAGACTGAGCGTGTCTTGGTGTTTGTGGGGCAGGCTATCCAGCCGTGGATAGCCTGCGGACCCGAGTTTCCAGCGGGTCCAACCGCCTGAAAGGCGGCGTGAAACGATTGGCTGGCCCACTCTCCCCGCGTCCGATTTTTCGGCACTGACGCGGCGCACTTTGCGAGGCGATCAGGAAAGCGCCGCCTGAAAAGGCGGCGGCAGCCAGGATTGGCTGGCCCACAGCGGCTATTGCTGGCCCGGCGCCTTTGCGGCGGTCTTTGCCGGCGCTGCGGCCGGCTTCGGCTTGGGCGCCCAGAAATCCGGATCGGACTTGATGTATTCCTTCGGCACATTGCTCATCTTCGGGTCCACCGAGAACAACGTGCTTTCCGTGCCGATCACAATATCCGACAGCAGCTTGTTGTACCGCGCCAGATTGGCGGCGCCAAACGCGTCGGCCATGCTCATGGCTCCCGGCGGCGGATCCAGAGACTTCAGCGTCTCCATTCCGCTCAGCACCAGGTAAGTTCCGTTGGGCATGCCGGAGTTGACGGCATAGATGACGCGGCGCTGCTTGTTCCCGCCCTTGGCATACGCCGCGTTCACCAGCTTCCGCATCTCCGTGAATTCGTCCGTATGACCCAGATGCACGCGGATTATGTTGACGCTGATGTAGCGCAGCTTTGAAAGGTCCACCGGCACGGGCGTGTAACTCAGGTCCGGCTGGTAGGTGGCGATGATGCCGCGCTCACCCGTGCGCAACTCTCCGTCCTGCGCATCCAGCACGTCCAGCGTGCTCTTCAATGGCTCGGCATCGGCCACCTTATTGGCTTTTTCCATGGCTTCGTAGGTGTCGTACCTCTCAATGAACCAGGCCTGACTGGTTCCAGACGTATTGACCCAAGCGGTGTAATTGGGATATGCACTCTTTGAAAAAGCGCGAACGTAGGCGGCCTCCACTTTTTCGTGGGCAGCGCCTTTTCCCGACTTAATATCCTCGCGGAAAATCCGCATCAGATGAGCTGGCGGCTCCGTTTGTGCTTGAGTGAGCGAGGCCGCGGAAAGCAGGAGACCTGCTGCAAGAACGTGAATGGTTGTGCGTTTCATTTCGTAAATCCCCTCTTAATTGATTTGCCGCCCGGCAGGCGTAGAGCGGGCCCGAACGTTGGTCAAGTATACACCCCGGTACACACTTGTGAACGGAATCCAACTGTAATAATTTCCGGGCGG
>Ga0182030_10023132_pt1 | contig 11515 bp, 9 predicted proteins | sample 812S3MmetaG_FD_121299 | JGI IMG/M metagenome (GOLD analysis project Ga0182030, IMG submission 121299) | Permafrost microbial communities from Stordalen Mire, Sweden - 812S3M metaG (Illumina Assembly) | ecosystem: Environmental > Terrestrial > Soil > Wetlands > Permafrost | place: Sweden... | reverse complement strand
CGGGATTGATCTGCCGCTGCGCGCGCTGGTCTGGCGCGACGCCGCCGGGATTACGCATCTGGGCTACAACGATCCCAATTGGCTCGCGCGGCGGCACGCCGCCGAGGCCGGCCACGAAGCCGTCCTGAAGGCGATGGCCGCGTTGCTCGCCGCGGCCGCCGAAGAGGCGGCGGCCTAAGCGTGGCCGGCGGCACAGCGCGGCGACAGAAATATACGTAAATAACATGTTTAATAGCGCGGCCGAGGCGGAAGGAAGCGCCCGCCTGAAGCTTGGGCGCGCCCGCGCGCCGCGCGTCTTTTGGCGCCTAAGCCCTTGATAACCGAAGGCCGGCGAATTGTCTTGTCGCGGCTGGCGAGGCCGGCGCCGAAGGAACGTCAGTCCTCGACGCCGGCCGGCGCCGGCCCGCCGCTGGCCCAATCGAGCAACTCGACCGTATGGACGACCGGGATCGCGGTCGCGCTGGCGATCTGCGTCAGGCAGCCGATGTTGCCGGCGGCGACGACGTCGGGCTTCAGCCGCTCGAGATTTCCGACCTTGCGCGTGCGCAGCGCCGCGGCGGTCTCGGGGTGGAGGATGTTGTAGCTTCCAGCCGAGCCGCAGCAGAGGTGGCTCTCGGCCGGCTCGCGCACCGTGAAGCCGGCGCGGCTGAGCAGCGCCTTGGGCGGCTCGATGATCTTCTGCCCGTGCTGCAGCGTGCAGGCGGCGTGGTAGGCGACGACGAGCGGCTTCGGCGCGGCGAAAGCGAGATCGAGGCCAGCGACATACTCGGTCACGTCGCGCGCCAGCGCCGCCACCCGCGCCGCCTTGTCGGCGTAGGCGGGATCGTCGGCTAGCAGCGCGCCGTAATCCTTGATCGTCGCGCCACAGCCGGACGTGGTGACGACGATCGCCTCCAACCCCTGGTCGTCGATCAGTCGCGTCCAGGCGTCGACGTTGGCGCGCATCTGCGCGCGCGCCTGGGCCTCGCGGCCCATGTGGTGCAGCAGCGAGCCGCAGCAGCCTTCGCCCGGCGCCGGCGCGACGGCGATCCCGGCGCGGCGCAGCAGACGCTCGGTCGCGGCGTTGATCTCGGGGGCGAGGACGACCTGGGCGCAGCCGGTCAACAGCGCGACGCGGCGGCGCGGCGCGCCGGTCTCCGCAGCCACTGTCGCGCCGCTGTCGCCCGGCGCCGGCGTCCGTCGCTTCGCCGCCAGAGCCAGCATCGCCGCCAACTGCGGCCCGACCCAGGGCAGGACGGCGATCAGCGGCGCGAACGGCCGCGCCAGAGCCGCGAGACGCAGGCCAAGCGCGAATCGCGCACGCGAAGGCAGCACGTGCGCCAGCACGGCGCGCATCAGCCGGTCGGGCAGGGGCCGCGCGTAGCGCGTTTCGACCAGCACGCGCGCGTGATCGATGAGGCGGCGATAATCGACGCCCGACGGGCAGGTCGTCATGCAGGCGTTGCACGACAGGCAATGATCGATCGGCCAGACGTCGTCGTCGGTCGGCGCCCGCCCGCTCTCCAGCAGATCCTTGATCAGATAGATGCGCCCGCGCGGCGAATCGCGTTCGTCGCCGGAGACGACATAGGTCGGGCAGGTGGCGGTGCAGAAGCCGCAATGGACGCAAGAGCGCAGGATCTTCTCCAGCGCGCGGGTCTGAGGATCGGCGAGTTGCTCGGGGGCGAAGTGCGTCTGCACGTTTCAAATCCCCGCGTACATGCGCCCGCGGTTGAACACGCCGTCGGGATCGAAGGCCGCCTTGACCCGTTGTGTCAGCGCCACGAGCGGAGGAGGCTGCGTCTGGAAGACGTCGACCGCCGCGCGCATGGCGTCGGGCGCGCGCACGAGCGTCGCGTGGCCGCCGAGCGGCGCGAGCGCGGCGCGCACGGCGGCGGCGTCGGCCGGCGTCGCTTCCGTCGCCAGCCAGACGAGGCCGCCGCCGCAGTCGAACAGATGCGCCCGCCCGCGCGGTCCGAGCCGGGCGAGGAAATCGACGGCGCGCGACGGCTGGACGCCGACGCGCCAGACCGCGCGCTGGCGCGGCTCGGCGAGGAATTCGGCGTCGCGCACGCCGCGCCACAGCCGGCGCGAATCTTCGCCCGTCAGCACGCGCTCAGGCCCGAATTCGGCGAGCAGAGCGAGCAGCTTTTCGGCGCGATGGTCGACCGCGGCGGCGACGCCCTCGACGCGCAGGAACGTGCGTGAAAATTCGCGTCCCATGCCGGGCGACAGCTTCGCCGCGCCGCTGACGCCGAACGGCGAGCCGAGCGCGGCCGTCATCGCCGCGATCGCCCGCGCGTCGTCGAGGCGGCGGACGACGATCGTCGCCTCGCTCTCCGGCTTCGGCAGCAGCTTGAACGTCGCCTCGGTGAGGAGGCCGAGCGTCCCCAGAGCGCCGCAATTGAGCTTGACCAGATCGAGGCCGGCGACGTTCTTCATCACCCGGCCGCCGGTCATGATCGCTTCGCCGCGGCCGTTGACCAGCCTCAGCCCGATCACGCTGTCGCGCGCCGCCCCGACGCTGACGCGGCGCGGGCCCGACGCGTTGGCCGCGACCAGCCCGCCGATGGTCGGCTCGCCGCCGCCGTAGAGCGCGCGATGATCGATCGGCTCGAACGGCAGCGTCTGGCCATGCGCGTCGAGCGCCGCTTCGACGGCGGCGAGCGGCGTTCCGGCTTTGGCGCGCAAGACCATCTCCGCCGGTTGGTGAAACACGATTCCGTCGAGCCGCGCGCTCGACAGGCGGCGCGTTCCCTCCGGCGGTCGGCCGAGACCGGCGCGCGAGCCGCCGCCGACGATGTCGAGCGTTTCGCCGCGCCCGCGCGCCCCGGCGACCATCGCGCAGGCTTCCGCCTCGTCGCTTGGCGTCAGCGTCGCGACTTCGCCGATGATCACGCCCCTCTCCCTTCGAGCGGGAAGACCTTGGCCGGGTTGAGCCGCGCTTTCGGGTCGAACGCTGCGCGCACGCGCTTTTGTTGGGCGAGGTCGGCCGGGCCGTATTGGCAGGGCATCAAGTCGCGCTTCTCGATCCCGACGCCATGCTCACCGGTCAGGCTGCCGCCGAGCGCGACGCTCATCTTCAACACTTCCATCCCCGCTTCTTCGGCCTTCTGCTGCTGGGCCGGATCGTTGACGTCGTAGAGAATGAGCGGATGCATGTTGCCGTCGCCAGCGTGGAAGACGTTGGCGACGCGCAGGCCATAAGAGGCGCAGATCTCGCCGACGCGCTCCAGCGCCTCGGGCAGCCGACTCGTCGGCACCGTGCCGTCCATGCAGATGTAGTCGGCGACGCGGCCGGTTGCGCCGAAGGCCGACTTGCGCCCCTTCCAGATCTGCGCGCTCTCCATCGCCGACATCGATTCGCGCGTGACGCATACGCGATGCGCCTTGGCGATCGCCGCAATGCGGGCGAGCTCGGCCGCCATCTCGGCTTCGCTCCCCTCGACTTCGACGATCAGCATCGCTTCGACATCGAGCGGATAGCCGGCGTGGGCGAAATCCTCGCAGATCGCGATCGCCGGCCGGTCCATGTATTCCATCGCCACCGGCACGATCCCAGCGCCGATGATCGCCGCGACGCAGCGGCTCGCGTCGGCGCAGGAATCGAAGCCGAACAGCACCGGCCGCGCGCCCTCGGCGGCGCGGATCAGCTTGACCGTCGCCTCGACGACGACGCCCAACTGCCCTTCCGAGCCGCAGACGAGGCCGAGCCAGTCGAGACCGGCGGCGTCGATCTCGGCGCCGCCGAGGTCGAGAATGTCGCCGTCGACGGTGACGAGCCGGACGCCGAGCAGGTTGTTGACCGTCACGCCGTACTTGAGGCAATGCGCGCCGCCCGAGTTCATGCCGACGTTGCCGCCGATCGTGCAGGCGAGCTGCGAGGAGGGGTCGGGCGCGTAGAAGAAGCCGTCCGCCGACACCGCTTCGGAAATGGCGAGATTGGTGACGCCCGCCTCGACCCGCGCGTAGCGGTCGGCGAGGTTGATCTCGAGGATGCGGTTCATCTTCGACAGGCCGAGGACGATCGCGTCCTCCTGCGGGATCGCGCCGCCGGAGAGCGAGGTGCCGGCGCCGCGCGGCACGACGTTGACCCCGGAGTCGCGGCAGAATCGCATGACGCGGGCGACCTCGTCGGCCGAACGCGGCAGGACGACGGCGAGCGGCAGGCGGCGATAGGCGGTCAGCGCGTCGGTCTCGAACGCGCGCCGGCCGGCGAGGTCGGCGATCAGCCCATTGGCCGGCAGGATCGCCGCCAAGCCGAAAAGGATCGCGTCTCGGCGCGCCAGGATCGTCGGATCGGGTTGTGGAAACGCGATCTGCGCCATGGTCGCCCCTCCCTGACATCGCGCGGTCGCTGCGGCGGCGCCCCGGCGCGGGAGAACCATCCACGGAATGGCCAGCGGCCGCAAGGCGACTTATGGCGCGATCCGCCCCCGCGGCGGCTCAGCGCCGCCGGGTCAGCCCCAACGCCCGGGCGATCAAACGGTCGAGGACTCGCTTGGGCAAGAGCAGGGGCAGCGTCCAGTTGACGAGGCGATTGCGTAGCACGACGTAACGGGCCTTCGGCTTCGCAGCGGTCAGCGCGACGTGGATCGTCTCGCCGAGGCGCTCGGCCGGCAGGCCTTGGCGCCCACGTTTGACGAACGTCGCCTTGAACCGCCTCAGCACGGGGCCGTAATCGGAGTCGGCGTAAGCCGAGTCGTCGGTCGCTTCGGCCTTGTCCCAGATCGGCGTGACGATCGCTCCCGGACCGATGACGACGACGTCGATGCCGTAGATCATCAATTCGCGGCGCAGGCTGTCGCTGAACGCCTCCAGCGCGTGCTTCGACATCGCGTAGTCGCCGAGAAACGGCGCGGCGATCCGGCCGGCGACCGAGCTGATGTTGACGATGCGTCCCGGCCCGCCGGCGAGGGCGGGATCGGCGCCGAGCAGCGGGATGAAGGCTTGGCTCACCGACACCGCGCCGAGCGTATTGACCTCGAACGCGCGTCGAATCTGGTCGATCGGCTGAAGCGCGAGCGGTCCGCCGATCGCGAAACCGGCGTTGTTGACGAGGCCTTTGAGGGTTTGCCCGCCGAGCTTGGCGCGCACCTGGTCGGCGGCTCCGCCAACAGCGGCGACGTCGGTCACGTCGAACAGCAGCGGCTCGACCTTCTCGCCGAATTCCTGGCGCAGCGAGTCGGCGTCGGCCGGCTTGCGCACGCCGGCGAAAACGCGCCAGCCGTGGCCAACGAGGACCTTGACCGCGCTGCGGCCGATGCCGGTCGAAGCGCCGGTGACGACTGCGTCCAAGGACATAGTGATGGGTCCATTCGCGAAAAGCGGCCGCCGCGGCGGACGACGGCGAAGCGCCGCTTAGACGGCCACTGGTTGGGGAATCATGCCCTTGGCGCCGAACACGCGCTGGTAGCGCGCGATCTCCTCGGGCGAGCCGAGCACCTTGTTGGGATTGTCGGAGAGCTTGACGGCTGGCCTGCCGTCGACGTCGGCGACCTTGCAGACGATCGAGATCGCTTTCAACTCGCCGTCGATCCCGCCGGTCGCGCAGCCTTTGAAGTCGTTGGTGAGGTTGGTGCCCCAGCCGATCGAAACGTTGAGGCGGCCGCGCAGCGCCCTGACCGCGGTTTCGATCGTGTCGATGTCCATCCCGTCGGAAAGGACGAGCAGCTTGTCGTGCGGGTCGCGCCCGCGCCTGCGCCACCAAGCGATCAGTTCCTGCGCCGCCGCCAGCGGCTCCTTCGAATCCGGGCGGGCGCCCTTCCAGTCCGCCACCCAATCGGGCGCGCGCGCCAGGAAGTCGGTCGAGCCGAAACAGTCCGGCAGCACGATCAATAGGTTGCCGCCATACATGCGCGCCCAGTCGCGCAGCACTTCATAGGGCGCCTGACGCATCGCCTCGTCGTCGTCGGCGAGCGCGGCGTAAACCATCGGCAGCTCGTGGGCGTTGGTGCCGATCGCCTCGAGGCCGGTGTCCATCGCGTGCTTGATGTTCGAGGTGCCGATGAAATTGTCGCCGAGGCCCTCCTGCAGCGCCTCGACGCACCAGCGCTGCCACAGAAAACCGTGGCGGCGACGGGTGCCGAAATCGGAAATCTTCAGCGGACCCTCGGCGGCGAGCGCGCGCAGCCGCTCGACCTTGGTCCACAGCTTGGCCTTGGCGCGCGCGTAGAGCACGTCGAGATTGAAGCGGCTCATGCCGCGCATGGCGGCGCGCGCGCGCAGCTCGTTAATGATCGCCAGCGCCGGGATCTCCCACATCGTCGTGTGAGTCCACGGACCGGCGAAGCGCAACTCGTATTGCCCGTCTTTGCGCGTCAGTTCGTATTCGGGCAGGCGGAAATCGGCCAGCCATTCCATGAAATCAGGCTCGAAGATCTGCTTGTCGCCGTAAAACGTGTTGCCGGCGAGCCAGATCAGTTCGTTCTTGGCGAGACGAAGCGACCGCGCATGGTCGAGCTGGTCGATCAGTTCGCGCTCGTCGATGACGTCGGCGAGGCGGACGTCGCTGGCGCGGTTGTGCAGCTGGAAGGTGACCTGGCGGTCGCGATGCAGCTTCCAGATCATCTGCTGCATCAAGAGCTTATAGAAATCGGTATCCAGCAGCGTCCGCACGATTGGGTCGATGCGGAACGTGTGGTTGTAGACACGCGTGGCGATATCCGGGATCATGCCGTCTAACATTAGGGTGCGCCGAGACGAGCCACAAGGGCGGCGCGGCGGCTGAGCGCGGTCCGCGGGTAGAGGGTGTTCGAAACGTGTCGGAAAGCCAAGCGGCAAAGACGCAACTTCGCGTCGGCCTGTTCGTCACCTGTCTCGTCGACCTGTTTCGCCCAAGCGTCGGCTTCGCCGCGGTCAAACTGCTGGAGGACGCGGGCTGCAAGGTCGTCGTTCCGGCGCAAACGTGCTGTGGCCAGCCGGCGTTCAATTCCGGCGATCGCGCCGACGCCCAGGCGATCGCCCGCCGCACGATCGACGCTTTCGCCGGCTGCGATTACGTGGTGGCGCCGAGCGGCTCCTGCGCCGGCATGCTCGCCAAACACTACCCGGAACTGTTCGCCGACGAGCCGGACATGGCGATCAAAGCCGCCGCCTTCTCCGCCAAGTGCTACGAGCTGACAAGCTTCCTGGTCGACAAGCTCGGCGTGACCAGCGTCGCGGCGCGCTTTTCCGGCGTCGCCGCCTATCACGATTCTTGCTCGGGCTTGCGCGAGCTTGGCGTGCATGACCAGCCGCGCAAGCTGCTCGCCAGCGTCGAAGGTCTGCGCCTGGTCGAACTCGACGAGGCCGACGTCTGCTGCGGCTTCGGCGGCGCCTTCGCGGTCAAGTACGGCGAACTGTCCGACGCGATCGTCGCCCGCAAGAGCGACAAGATCGTCGCGACCGGCGCCGACACCCTGCTCGCCGGCGATCTCGGCTGCCTGATGAACATGGCGGGCAAGCTGCAGCGCACGGGCAAGCCGGTGAAGGCGCGCCACGTCGCCGAGGTGCTGGCCGGCATGACCGACGCGCCGGCGATCGGCGAGCCGGCCGAGGGCGAAGCGAAATGAGCGTCGCCTCCACCACGCCGCGCTTCAAAGACAATGTCCACGACGCGCTCAATGACCAGCGCCTGCAGGGCGCGCTGCCGCATGCGCGCAATTTCATCGGCCGGCGCGCCGACGCCGCGGCGCGGCTGCCGGAATTCGACGCGCTGCGCGACAGCGCGCGTGCGATCAAGGACCATACGCTCGCCCATCTCGATCTCTATCTCGAAGCCTATGAGCGCAAGGTCGTGGAGGCGGGCGGCCACGTCCATTACGCGCGCGATTCCGACGAAGCGGTCGCCATCATCCTCGGCGTCTGCAAGGCGCGCGACGCCAGGGTGGTGACCAAGGGCAAGTCGATGGTCTCCGAGGAGATCGGCCTCAACGCGGCGCTGGAGCGGGAAGGGATCGTCGCGGTCGAGACCGACCTCGGCGAATACGTCATCCAGCTTCGCGGCGAGGCGCCCTCGCACATCATCGCCCCGGCGATCCACGTCACCCGAGACGACATCGAGGCCGACTTCCGCCGTCTTCACCGCGATCTCCCGCCGGACCGCGATCTTTCGCGGCCGGAGCAACTGCTCGGCGAAGCGCGCGCGATCCTGCGCGACCGCTTCCTCTCCGCCGACGTCGGCCTGACCGGCGCCAACTTCCTCGTCGCCGAGACCGGGACGTCGATCATCGTCACCAACGAGGGCAACGGCGACCTGACCCAGACCCTGCCCAAGGTCCATATCGTCCTCGCCTCGCTCGAAAAGATTACCCCGACGCTCAACGACGTCGCGCAGATCCTGCGCGTGCTCGGCCGCTCGGCGACCGGCCAGGACATGTCGGTCTACACCACGCTGTCGACCGGCCCGCGCCGCGCCGGCGACCCCGACGGGCCGGAGGAATATCACGTCGTGCTGCTCGACAACGGTCGCTCCGCGACGCTCGGCGGCCCGTTCGCCGAGATGCTGCGCTGCATCCGCTGCGGCGCTTGCATGAACCATTGTCCGGTTTATCACGCGGTCGGCGGCCACGCTTACGGCTGGGTCTATCCAGGGCCGATGGGCGCGGTGCTGACGCCGCTGCTGATCGGCGTCGCCGAAGGCGGCCAATTGCCCAACGCGTCGACCTTCTGCGGTCGCTGCGAGGCGGTCTGTCCGATGCGCATCCCGCTGCCGAAGCTGATGCGCAGGTGGCGCGAACGGGAGTTCGAACGGCGCCTGTCGCCGCCGCTGGCGCGCGCCGGGTTGCGGCTGTGGGCTTTCTTCGCCAAGCGGCCGGCGCTTTATCGGCTCGCCGTCGAGCCGACGATGCGCGCGCTCGGCCTGATCGGCCGCCGCCGCGGCCGTTTCGCCTGGCTGCCGTTGGCCGGCGGCTGGACGCGCGGACGCGATTTCGCCGCGCCGCAGGGCGCGACCTTTCAGAGCCGCTGGCGGGCGAAGAGCGGGGCGGTCAAATGAGCGCGCGCGACGAGATCTTCGCTTCGATCCGCCGTTCGCTCGCCGTCGGCCCGGTCGACGCGCCGCGTCGCGACGCCGTCGCCGCGCGCCTCGCGCAAGCGCCGGTCGGGATCGTTCCGCGCCGCGGCCAGGGTGAAGCGGCCGAACGCCTCGCGACCTTCAGGTCCGAGGCGGAACGCGTCCAGACGACGGTCGCCGAAGTCGCGGCCGCGGCCGCCGTCCCCGCCAAGATCGCGGGCTACCTGCGTGAGAACAACCTGCCGGCGACGCTGCGCTTCGGCGACGACAATCGCCTCGCCGACATGCCGTGGGGGGCGACCGCGCTCGAGATCGCGCGCGGGCCGTCGGAGGGCGACGATCTCAACGCCGTCAGCGCCGCCTTCGCCGCCGTCGCCGAGACCGGCACGTTGGCCCTGGTTTCCGGCCCGGACAATCCGACGACGCTCAACTTCCTGCCCGACAACCATTTCGTCGTGCTGTTCGCCGAGGACCTCGTCGCCGACATGGAGAGCGTGTTCGCGAAGCTGCGATTGGCCTGCGGCTCCGGAGCGCTGCCGCGCACGGTCAACTTCATCACCGGCCCGTCGCGTTCGGCCGACATCGAGCAGACCCTGCTCCTCGGCGCCCACGGGCCGCGACGGCTGCACGTGATGGTGGTGAAAGGGCGGAGCTAGCTGGCTTGGCGCGAACCGGCTCCGTGCGGCGTCGAGAACGAGGCGAACCCCGGCGGCCGATCTCCGCCGGCTGCGCGCCGGGGCTCAGTCTTCGATTTCCCGGCTCGCAGCGTATAAGTCCAGCGCAAGCTCGATGCCGCGTTCTCCCAATTTCTGCAGCGTTTGTGGCGATATCGTCATTCCTTCGTTCGCCTCTTTCATGAAGTGGCCGCAGAAGACGTCGACGCGGTAGCGGTCGGCGACGCGCCACCAGACTGCGACGTCATCGGTCGTTCCGGCGAGCAGTTGACCGACCTGGCGATCGAGGTCGCCGGGAGCGGAACTGTCTGTGTTCACCAACCATGCGCCCGTGCGCGCGATGCGCTCGCGTCCGCCGGCCCCAGTGACCTCTCCTTTTCGCCGCGCCAGGTCAGGCGTCTTTCCAAGCAGCCGGGTCACCTCGTCGGGATCGAGATCATCGCCGATGACGCGGAGACCGGCGACCGTCTCACTCAATTCCGCCATTGTCGCAATCCTTGCTTTCGGTCCTCGCCGCGCGAGCGACGCCGCTGCGCCTCTCCGGCTCGTGTTCGCCATAATCCTGACGCGACACGGAGTTGCAACAGGCGCGCGCGGCGCGGTCCGCGCCGGTTCGTCGACGAGCCGCCAGGGGCCCGCCGTGGACATTGGGGCTCGCCCCAAACCGGCCTTCGTCGCGATTTAGTAACCATCCCGTAGGTAAGTGACGGGACGTGGCGAGGTTTGTGGCGATGGCGTTTAGACGGCGACTGACGGGACTGGCCGGGCTTGCGCTGATCTGCGCGGCGACGGCGGCGTTCGCCGAGGACGCGGCCGCGCCCGCCCCGGCCGCCGCGCTCAACCCGGCGGCGATCCCGATCCCGGCCGAAGTTCCCGTTCCCGCCGGCGTCCCCGCCGCCCAGGCGCTGCCGGGCGAAGCCGCCCCGCCTGCGGCGCCCGCCGCGACGCCGACGGCCGCGCCGATTCCGGTCGTCGCCGCGCCGGCAAAGCCGAAAAAGGTCGCGCCGCCGCCGCCGCCGCTCGAAACCGCGTTGTCGACCGATCCCTCGCCGACGCTCACACCCGACACCGCCGCTCTGACCGCCAGGGCGGCCGACCGCTATGCGGCGATCGACGCGGCGGGCGGCTGGCCGACCGATCTCGTCGCGCTCAATTCGCATTCCAAGGGGCCGGCGGTCGTCGACCTACGCCGTCGCCTGGCGATTGAGGGCGATCTCGACCGCGCCGCCGCCGAAGGGCTGCCGTCGCTGGCTTGGGACGCCGACCTCTCTGCGGCGGTCAAGCGCTTCCAGGCGCGCATGGGCCTGCGCCAGACCGGAATCGTCGCCGGCGCGACGCTGAAGGCGCTGAACGTCCCAGCGAGCGTGCGCGCGCAAGAGCTGGCGGCGAGCGCGCGGCGCATCGCCGACCTCGCGTTCCCGTTCGGCGAGCGCTACGTCGTCGTCAACCTGCCCTCGACCTCGGTCGAGGCGGTGGAGAACGGCGCAGTCGTCCACCGCTACGCGGCGATCGTCGGCGACGTCGATCATCCTTCGCCGCAGATCGCCGCCCATGTTGCGGCGATCAACCTCAATCCGACCTGGACGGTGCCGGTCTCGATCATCAAGAACGAGATCATCCCGCGCATGCAGCGCGATCCCGGCTATCTCGCACGCGAAAAGATCCGCATCCTGGACGGGACCGGCGCCGAAATCGATCCGAAGCGCATCGACTGGTCGAGCGAGCGCGCCGCCAATTACACGCTGCGGCAGGATTCGGGCGCGGGAAACTCGCTCGGCTCGATCCGCATCGACATGCCCAACAAGCTCGCCGTCTACATGCACGACACGCCGTCGAAGCGGCTGTTCGGCGCCGACTATCGCTTCTT
>Ga0182030_10023131_pt1 | contig 11515 bp, 8 predicted proteins | sample 812S3MmetaG_FD_121299 | JGI IMG/M metagenome (GOLD analysis project Ga0182030, IMG submission 121299) | Permafrost microbial communities from Stordalen Mire, Sweden - 812S3M metaG (Illumina Assembly) | ecosystem: Environmental > Terrestrial > Soil > Wetlands > Permafrost | place: Sweden... | reverse complement strand
GAGGTCAACTCCCCCCTCGATGAGTGCGGCTGCCTGCTCTTGGTAGAAGTCCCGGAGGTCGGCGTATCGGATCTGCCCGAGCGTCGGGAATTTGGTTCCCGGACCGATGCTTCCTGCCACCCAGCGGGGATGATCAGGTGTCGAGAAGTCGTTGGCCGCATCCCGGGCGAGGGCGGCAGCGGCCAGGTTCAACTCCCTCACCCGGTGGCCCTGCCCGTACTCGGCGAGGACCGGGGCAAAAGCCCCGAACGTGTCGGTCTCGACCACGTCGCAGCCCACCTCGAAGAATGAACGGTGCACGCGGTCGATGGCCTCGGGCCGACTGGTCACCAAGAGCTCATTACAGCCCTCGAGCTCTGGTCCCCCGAAGTCGTCAGCACTCAGGTTGGCCAGCTGGAGGTTGGTGCCCATGGCCCCGTCGAACACGAGGACCCGCTCTGAGGCGGCCTGGAGGTAACTGGAGGAGCCATGGGGACGGGTCATATTCCCACCAAGGTTACCGGGAGCGGCAATCGGCATCATCACTCGGGCCCCTTCCGAGCTCCATGGCCGACAGTGGCGGTCATTCGAGGTCCTATGGCGAGGGACAATGAAACCTAAACGATGTCGTTTAGCATCATCGGGGTGATGGACAGGTGCTGAGGATCTATACCAAGACAGGGGATGACGGCACCACGGGCCTGCTCTTCGGCGGCAGGGTCGGGAAAGACTCGGCCCTCATGCAGATCACCGGCACGGTTGACGAGGCCCAGGCGGCACTGGGCATGGCCCGAGCTGAGGTCATCGCGGAATCAGAGTTGGACGATTTGCTGACCAGCCTGGAGCGAGACCTCTACGTCCTCATGGCCGAGGCCACGACCGCGCCGTCCAACCGGTCGAAGCTGGTAGCCGGGACGACCCTGGTGACCGAGCGGATGATCGAGTCCCTCGAAGGGCACATCGACAACTTGATCGAACGCTTCGATATGCCCACCGACTTCGTTGTACCGGGGGCCAACCGTGTGTCGGCGGCGCTCGATCTCGCCCGCACCGTGGTGAGGCGGGCCGAACGGCTGGTTGTCTCCGAGCCCATCGAGGGCTCCCTGGTCGGCCGGTACCTCAATCGCCTCTCTGACCTGCTGTGGGCCATGGCCCGGTGGGCAGAGGGTGAGGAACATCTCTTGGCCAGGACTCAACCTCGCCATGCACGGGCGTCGGGCGGCCAGGTCGGCTCGGCTGGTCCGGATGGGGTCGGCTCGGCTCAGGAGTTCGAAAGCGAAAAGAGTGGAGAATCGCCGTCATGAGAATTAGGCAGCATTCCGGAGCGACGCTTCCATCGGGCGTGCTGGCCATCGGGGTGCCCGTCGTCTCACACAGCGATGGTCCGAGGGTGGCTCTCGACGGCGATGCCGCCGGCTTGGCCGCAACCGTGCCATCCTCCCTTGATCCTGCGTGGTGCAAACGGCAGGGTTTCAGCGGAAAGCTAGGCCAGACATTCAAGATCAATGGGGCCAGTGGGCCCTCGGTTCCGGCCGAGGGAGAGACCGCAGACCCAGAGGTGGTGCTGGTCGGCGTCGGGGACCTCGCCCGCCTCACCGGAGACGGAGGGGTCGAGAACCTGCGTCGGGCTTCCGCCGCGTTCGTCCGCTCCGTCGGTGACGCAGAGGCCGCGGCACTCTTCCTGCCGACAGGCAGCGAACTGGGGCTCGAGGCCATGGCTTCGGCCGTCGCCGAGGGTGCGGTCTTGTCTGCCTACCGCTACGAGGAGTTCCGCACCGGAGACAAGCCCGGCTCGCTCCGCCTCCTCTACGTGATTGGCTCGTCTGTCGATGATGACCTCATCGTGTCCGGACTGCGCCACGGCGAGCGCATCGCCGAATCGGTGAGCCTGGCCCGGGACCTGGTCAACGAGCCTCCGAGCTCCCTCACGCCTGAGAAGTTCGCAGACGTGTTCGTCGCCCGATTCGCCGACGTTCCCGAGATCTCCATCGAGGTCTGGGACGAGGCCCGAATCGCCGAGGAGCGACTCGGGGGCCTGGCCGGGGTGGCTCGTGGATCGACAGTTCCGCCACGCTTCATCCGGGTCGACTACGAGCCGCGTGAGCCGCTGAGGATCGAAGGGAAAGTGCCCCACGTGGTCCTGGTCGGCAAGGGGATCACGTTCGACTCCGGCGGGCTCTCCCTCAAGACTGCCGGTGGTATGGAGACAATGAAGACGGACATGGGTGGGGCCGCAGCCGTCCTCGGGGCGGTTGATGCCGCCGCCGCCCTCGGCTCGCGAATCCGCGTCACGGTCCTGACCCCCCTCACCGAGAACATGCCGAGTGGATCAGCGGTCAAGCCCGGTGATGTCCTTACCGCCCGCAACGGCAAGACGATCGAAGTTCTCAACACTGATGCCGAAGGGCGCTTGGTGCTGGCCGACGGCCTGTCGATCGCCGCCGAGGAACACCCGGATGCCATCATCGACCTCGCCACCCTGACAGGTGCCGCCATTGTCGCTCTGGGCAAGGAGATCGCCGGCATCCTCGGGAACGACGAGACCCTCATCGCTGAGCTGAGGGCGGCCGCCGATCGTGGCGGCGAGTCGCTCTGGCCCCTCCCGATGCCCGAGGAGTACCGGAGCCACATCGACTCGGAGATCGCCGATATGCGCAACGTGGGCCGCCCCGGCCAGGCCGGCAGCATCGCGGCCGCCATGCTCCTCAGAGAGTTCGTGGGCGACGTGCCTTGGGCCCACTTGGACATCGCCGGACCGGCGCGCTCGGATGAAGCTACCCGTTACCTTGCCAAGGGCGGCACCGGATTCGGCGTCCGCACCTTGGTCGCGCTGCTTACCTCGGACTCGTTTGCCCGCTCTCTTGTGACCGACGGGAGTCACTGACAGCCAGGCGCAGGGCGTCCTTTGGAGCCTCATAGAACAGCCATCGGCTCGATGGAGCCGACACCGGGCTGGCTCGGACGGATCACGGGCGCGGTCGACCGAACCTGTGCGTCGGGCCCCACCCGGCACCCGGCCGACGAGTGCGGTACCTTCGAACTGTGAAGATCGCCGTTCTTGGAGCCGGTTCGTGGGGTACGACGGTCGCCTCCCTGGTGGCCCCGCGACACGACACGGTGCTTTGGGCCCGGAACCCGGACGTGGCCAAGGCCATCAATATCGAGCATGCCAATCCCGCCTATCTGCCAGGATTCCAGCTGTCCTTTGAGCTGACTGCCACCTCCCGGCTCGATGAGGCGGTATGTCAAGCCGACCTCTTGGTCATCGGGGTGCCCACGTCAGGCTTTCGGTCGGTCCTGTTGGACGCAGCGCAATACATCCGACCGTGGGTACCGGTCGTGAGCCTGACCAAGGGCCTCGAGAAGGGCTCCCATCTACGTATGACCGAAGTGATCAAAGAGATCGTCCCAGGCCATCCCGTGGCCGCACTCACCGGTCCCAACATTTCCCACGAGATCATGTCCGGAAAAGCGGCAGCAGCCGTCATAGCCACCGAGGATCTGGAGGTGGCGATCGCCATCCAGAAGGTGATCACGCGTGGGGTATTCCGTGTCTATCTCAACAATGACGTCATTGGGTGCGAGATCGGAGGCGCTCTGAAGAACGTCATCGCCGTCGCAGCCGGCATCGGTGAGGGTCTGGACGTCGGGGACAATACGAGGGCAGCGGTCATGTCCCGGGGGTTGGCCGAGCTGACCCGGCTCGGCGTGGCCATGGGTGCCCAGCCGGCGACGTTCGCTGGACTGGCGGGCATGGGCGACTTGATTGCCACCTGCATGAGTCCGCACAGTCGGAATCGCGCCGTCGGTGAGCAGCTTGGGAGGGGTCGGAAACTGGAAGACATCCTGGCCGAGATGCACATGGTGGCCGAGGGGGTAAAGACGGCATCGGTCGCACTGGAGTTGGCCGATCGCCATGACATCGACCTACCAATCTGCGCAATGATCGACAAGGTGGTCAGGGGGGAGATGGCGCCGTCGGCTGCCTATTGGGGCCTTACCCCAGCCGGTCGCGAAGACGAACCAGGCTGACAAGCGACCGCCGCAATCCGGATGGTGATGGGCCGTTGAGGGGAGTTAGATCGGCTTTCACGTCCGAGGACGGCCTTCTCCATGTCGGATGGCATCATCGGCGGCGCTGAAGGCCACGGCCGGATGGAACTGCCAGGCGCCCAACCGGTCCTCAATCGTTTTGCGACTGTGGCCAGCTGAAGCCAGGCCCGTGGCCAGCCGCCGTGCTCGGCGACGCATGCGTTCGGCTTCGGAGAGATGCTGCTCGCTCATCCAGCGTTGATGGCTGACCTGAAGCGACTGGGGTAGTCGACGGAGGTGGCGCAGTGGGAGCGGGGGAATCCGGGTACGCACGGCAAGCTCACCCGGACCCTGGTCCTTTGCAAGGTCGAAGGTGGAGAGTCGCCGGAGGGCTCGATGAAAGGGCGAGTTCTTCCCCATGCGGTCGCCGAGGCCCAAGGATCGGGCCATGTCGACCAAGTCAGCGACGAATCCCTCGTCATGAAGCTCGAGTCCATAGGAGAGACGACGAAGCAACCACGTCGTCGAGGGGCCGATAATTGGTAACCAATACAGTTCGACGTACCGGGAACAGGGATGAACACCATGAGGATCGGCCACCGGGTCGACCCAGGGGACGATCCGCAGTGTCAGCTTGTCGGAACGGTCTATGGGAGAGGCTCCGGATCGACCATTGGCAGGATGGGCGACGGCACGGGGCGATACGGGGCCGTGCGGGAGGGCAGTGATATTGGTCATGGTTGGTCTCCGGGGTCGGGGCTGAGGCACATCTGTCCGAGCCACCCTGGTGCGCTCGACTTGCCGGGCACCTATCCAGGCAGCTTGCACCGGTCCCATCAAATCATCGGATCGCTGGAGTATTCGGGGGTCCCGAACAACCTCCCACCGTCCTGACGCGGAAGGGTCCGCGCCGTGACAACGGCGCCCACCTACTGTGGCACCGGTCGCAATACCAAGGGGGTCGTCCGGATGAAGAGTTTGTCGCAACGGAAAGATACCGACTTGCCTGTGAGACACCGGCTGTCGGTCATCGCCAAGTTGGGGATTGTGACCGCGCTCGCTGGCGCGGGTCTAGCTGTGACATTCGGGGTGGCAGGCGCGTCCACCCCGACCCCTCCTTCGCCGATCACCTACACCAATGCATCCACACCCGTGGCCGCAACTGTTCCGGCGGGTGTATGTGCGGTCACCTTCAGCGCCACCGGCGGTCAGGGAGGTGGGGCCGAGGGTGGCTTCGGCGGTGAGGTGGAAGCCACCATCACGGTGTCAGCGGGTGAAGCCTATTCCGTGGCGGTTGGAGGAGCGGGCGGAGTTGCCACCGGTGGATTGAGTGGGGGTGTTGCGTCAGGTGGAGCGGGCGGCGTTGGTGGTAGTGCGAATCAGGGCGGCGGTGGAGGGGGAGCGTCCACGGTTGCCGTCAATGGTGCGCACTCCCCGATCCTCATTGCCGCCGGAGGTGGTGGGAGTGGACTTGCAAATTCCGTGCCCGGTGGATCGTTGGTGACTGCCGGTGGTTCAGGTGGAGTCACCGGTGGCAACGGAGCCCCGGGTCCAGACGCGTCAACGACCGGGGGAGCTGGCGCCACGACCACCGGGCCTGGTGCTCAGGGGTCTGGCCCCGCGAGCCCAGGCTTTCCCGGAGTAGGAGCGGTCGGCGGCGCCGGAGTCAGTGAAGAAGGCGCTGGCGGCGCGGGCGGTGGTGGCCTGTTCGGAGGTGGTGGTGGGGCTGACGACGGTAACTTCCATGCCGGTGGGGGTGGCGGAGGATCGAACCTGGCACCCGCAGGTGCAACGATCAACGCCACGGCAACGACAGGCACCGGATCGGTTGTGGCTACGTTCGTCGAGTGTCCCGCTCCTGCTCCTGCTCCTGCTCCTGCTCCTGCTCCTGCTCCTGTTTCGGGCTACTGGACGGTGGCGGGAGACGGCGGCGTATTCTCCCACGGTCCTGGGTTTTACGGCTCGACCGGCAACCTCGTCCTCAGTCAGCCGGTTGTCGGCATGACGTCCACCAACGATGGGCTCGGCTACTGGTTCGTCGCCAAGGATGGTGGAGTGTTCTCCTACGGTGATGCCCAGTTCCACGGATCGGTCCTAGCGCTGAAAGAGAGTGTGAAAGATATCGTGGGCATGGCCGCCGACACTGCTACCGGTGGGTACTGGCTGGTGGGCTCTGACGGCGCGGTCTACGCTTTCGGTGCGCCGTCTGATGGTTCAGTGCCAGGATTCGGCCTGCACCTGAGCAACATCGTCGGCATCGCCGCCACCGCCCACGGTGGGGGTTACTTCCTGGTGTCCTCGACCGGTGCGGTCTACGCCTTCGGTGATGCCAACTACCAGGGTGGGGCCAACACTCTGCCTCAAATCAACGCACCCATCGTCGGAATCAGCGTTGACTCGGCCACCGGCGGCTACTGGGAAGCAGGCTCCGACGGAGGCATCTACTCCTTCGGGGCACCTTTCCACGGCTCTGCCGGTGGCATTCGGCTGAACAAACCCGTCGTCGGCATCAGTGCTACAGCCGATGGCTCGGGCTACTACCTGGTGGCGACCGATGGAGGTGTCTTCTCCTTCAACGCACCGTTCCTCGGCTCCATGGGAGGCTCGCATCTGAACGCTCCAATGGTGGGCATCTCGACGGCTGGATAGCGATGCGGGCTGGCTGACAACTACCTCGGTCCCAGCCGCTCTGATGGACCCTGGATGCGGGCAGGCGCTGGAGAGCCGACCCGGTCCTCTTATTGGCTCCTATTCAATAGTCGACGGACCGAGAATCGGGGGGCCAGTAGGTGGGGTAGGGGGTGCCCCCGACCGGCACTTCGGCAGCGGGCCCGCAGTTCGGTTGCTTGCCGGTGCGTCGCCCTCCGGCCCCGATGGCAACCAAGATCCCGTCCTGGGACCGGATCAGGATGTGTCGCGTAGCGTTAGGAGATCCACGAGGATGCCAGTGCGGTCTCTGCCGCCGCGAGCGCCTCGGTCGGCTCCCCCCGCGAGGTGTCAATGACGGTCGCCGACTCCCACGGATCCATCCGTCGGCGCATTGTCTCGCGGACGTCAGGTGTCGCCTCCGACTCGGAGGCACCACCGGCGAGCCGCCGCAGGATCCGACGACCCGCCTCCTCCGGTGCGACCTCGCAGCGGAACTCCACGAGGTCGGTCGACGTCCGAGCAGCCACCTCACGCGCTGCGTCCCTCCGGTGAGCGTCGATCCACGAGGCGTCTAGGATCACCGACTCGGACTGCCCGAGGGCTTGTTCGGCCCGGTGCAGGAGTTCGCCGTACACGGCATCCGTCGCAGAGGGGCCGTAGCGCCCTGCCGGATCCTGTGCGATCCGCGCCACAATCGGTCCGCTCGCCTCCCTCCGGATCTCGTCCGAGCGAAGGATGGTCCAGCCTCGAGCGGCTCCGAGACCACTCGCCAGTGTCGACTTGCCCGAACCAGGGAGTCCTCCGATGAGCAGGAGAGCGACCTGTGATCGTCGGAGGTGATCCAGTGTGATCCGCTGGAAGCCTCGAGCCTGGGCCCCGGCCCCGGGCGCGCCCTGGGCCGCCTGCAGGCAGCTCACCTTGGCCCGGACGTACGCGCACGCCGCGAGGTAGTGATGGAGGAGTGGATCGGGGAACCGGTCGTCGGCGAGCTCCTGGTAATCGAGGAGGAATCGAGCAGCCTCTCCGGGGAACCCCAGACGCTCAAGGTCCATGGCCAGGAAGGCGACATCGGCGCAGACGTCCACGTAGCGCAACCGGTCTGAGAACTCGATGCAATCGAGGATCCGGACCCCGTCATCGAGACAGTAGACGTCATCGGCCTGAAGATCCCCATGGCCGTCACACACCCGGCCACCGGCGATGCGAGCACTGAGAAGTCCCTCTCGACCGTCCACCCAGCGAAGGGCCCTCATCCGGATTTCGCCGTAGTCCACGTCGTCGAGGATCGTGCCGACGAAGCGCTCGGTCTCGAGGAAGTTCGCCTCCCACTTGGCCCGTAGCGCCACGCCGGTCGCGGCGCGCGAGATCTCCGGCGAGCGGGCGGCGCTCCCGTGGAACGAGGCGAGGACCACGGCGACGCTCCGGAGCCACCCGGCGAGATTCTCCCCCCTGGAGGCGATCGTCGTCAGCCGGCGGTCCTCGGGTAGGCGCCGCATGACGACCATGTGGTCGAGGGGCTCTCCGTCGATCTCAACATCGGCCACGCCGAGGTACACATCGGGCGCTAGCCGACGGTTGAGCACCACCTCGCGCTCGCAATCGACGCGACGCGCCTCTCGCTCTCGGAAGTCGAGGAACTCGAACTGAACAGGCTTGTGGAGCTTGAAGACCCGATCGCCGACAAAGAAGAGTGTTGAGATATGCGTCTCGACGACGGCCGCTGGCTCGAGAGGCGATGCCGTCGGAGAGCGCTCTGGCTGCTGCATCCCGAGCCCCTTTCAGTCTCCGCTCGACCCCGACGGTAGCCGACCACCCCCGTGGAGCGGTGGGCACAGTTGCCACTACCTTGGAGCATCAAGACGAGGGGGCCACTACCGGGCAACTTGCAGAAGAGTCTCGCGCCGGGCAGGCGATGAAAATGCTCCTTCGAGTTGGGCATGATCGGCGACCCGCCTTCCTTCTGCCCCTCTGATCGCTTCAATCGTGAAGCGTTAGAGTCACCCGCAATCGCATCGCTCTTGGGAGTGGGTAGTGATTGAAGCGTTGACTCCGCGCGCATCGCAAGTGATGAGGTGTTGGCTGCTGATCGCCAGGGGCCACATCTTAGGTCTCGGAGCTTCGGCTGATCCGAGCGCCAGACATGTCCCTCAACGCAGGTGGCCTCAACTGAGCGCTACCCGGTGGTTGGAAATTGGATCCCGAAGTTAGCCTGGCAATTCACGATACGGGATCTCAAACCGTGCGTTGGGTGCGTCAGGATCCAGAGGGCGAGCGCTGCCCAATAACGCGCATCGGGCAACCGTCTTGAGAATGCCCCTAACGCTTAATACACGTATGAACCATTTGGTATCTCAGTGCTTTCTGTCCAGCGCTGGGAACATGCCCGGATGAGCTCATTCCCTGTCCTGGTCCGCACGTCCTCACCCGCCGGAGAGACCCGATTCAGTCTGGGTGATCCACTGGTTGATTCGTATCTCGAGTTCGTGGCCGGTCGGACCAGACCGAACACCTTGCGGGCGGTGGCCCACGATCTGAAGGCGTTCTTCACCGTTGTCGAGAAGACACCGGTCGCCGTGGTTCCGGCCGATGTCTTCGAGTTCCTGGCCGACCAGCGGGGTGATCGCTCGGTGGTGCGGATGTCCGACGGCGAGTCGGGTCTGTCGGCCCGCACCATCGCCCGTCGACTGTCATCGGTGTCCGGCTTCTATTCATATCTGGTGGCCCGAGGTGACACCCCGGTCGAGACGAACCCGGTGCCGAAGGGGCTGTCCACTCGCCGGCGTGGTGGTCGGGTCCGAACGGTGCCACTGGTTCGAGTGCCGCGCACGCTCCCGAAGGTCCTGTCGCCCAGGGATGTGGACGCGTTGGTCGGTGCGCTGCGCACCCACCGGGATCGGGCCATGGTCTTCGCCATGGTGCTGGGTGGCCTGCGGCGCTGCGAGGTGCTCGGACTGCGCTTGTCCGACATCCAGGTCGGCGAGCGATCGTTGTTCATCGTCGAGGGCAAGGGCGGCCACCAACGGGTGGTGCCCATCTCGAATGCCTTCTTCGCCGAGGTCGGTGAGTACCTGGTTCACGAACGACCGAAGGACGCGTCGACTGACGCGGTGTTCGTGACTCTGAAGGGGCCGAGCCGGGGGAAGGTGATGACGGCGGACGGTGTCGACATGATGCTGCGGAACGCCCGCCAGCGGGCTGGGCTCGAGCGGGTTACCTGCCACCAGTTTCGCCACACCTGTCTCACCCGGCTGCGGGAGGCGGGCATGGCCTTGGAGGCGGTCCAGGCCCAGGCCGGGCATATCTCCATCGAGTCGACTCGGATCTACCTGCACCTGACCAACGACTGGCTGGCCAACGAGTACCACGAGGCCATCGGAGCCGTCGATGCTCACGCCGCCGAGCTTCTGGCCATGGTGGAGGTGGCCCAGTGAGCATCGCCGAGGTCGTGCCCGAGCCCTGGATCCCGAAGAACGAGTCCCACCGGGAGTGGGCCGTGCTCTCGGCTGAGGCACCCCAACTGGCCGCCACCATGCGTCGTTACCTGGTCCAGCTCACCACCTTCCTCGCTCCTCGCAGTGTGGACGTGGCCGACTCCACCCTCCGCCAGTTGGCCCGATGGCTGGTGGCCGAGACCGACGTGGTGGCGGTTGCCGACATCACCCGTACCCATGTCGAGGACTACAAGGTGTGGCTGGCCGCCCAGCCCGGCTGCAAAGGCCCGACCCTGGCCAAGAACACCCAACGCCAGCGTCTGAAGATGATCCGGATCTTCCTCGAGCGCCTCATCGAGTGGGACTGGCCCGAGGCCCACCGGCGGAACCCCATCCTCCATGGCGACATCCCGCCCCGGCCCGAGCCACTGCCCAAGTTCCTCTCCGACGAGGACGCCGCCAAGCTATTGGCCGCAGCCAAGGCCCACCGGCTGCCCCGCTATCGACTGGTGGTCGAGATGCTCTCCCGCACCGGCATGCGGGCAACCGAGCTCTGCGAGCTGGCGGCGGACGCCGTCAGCGTGCGCGACGGCTCGCACTGGCTGCGCATCCCCGTCGGCAAGCTGCGCAACGACCGGATGATTCCGCTCCACGCCGAGCTCGTCCCATTGCTCGAAGAGTGGACGGCACGCAACCGAGTCCACATCCGGGCCCAACAGCGCCTGATGGCCGACGAGCACGCACCGCTCGACCGACGAACTGTTCATCGCATCGTGGCCACCACGGCCAAGAAGGCAGGCATCGGACACGCCTATCCCCACCAGCTGCGGCACACGCTGGCCACCCAGGCCATCAATCGGGGCATGCGCTTGGAGACCATCGCCGAGATGCTCGGTCACCGATCGATGGACATGACCCTCGTCTATGCCCGCATCGCCAACCGGGTGCTGGCCGATGAATACGCCTCGGTCATGGAACAGGTCGATGCTCTCTACATGACGGCGGGAACCACGGTGGAAACTCCGCCCACCAGCGAGACTCCTGCGATGACCCGGCTCCGAACCGACTACACCCGCATGCTCGGCAATGGCGTCTGCACCCGACCGGTCGAACTCGACTGTCGCATCGAATCAGCCTGCGAACGCTGCGCCTACTTCAAGACCGGACCCGAGTTCGTGCCCGTGCTGATCCGCCAACGGAGCCATGCCCGAGAGCACGGCCAGACGGACCGGGAGGTGCTCTTCGAGAGCCTGGTCAATCGAGCGACTGAGGAGTCGGCTTGACACGGATCCTACGTATAACGTCGGGTCGGCTGCGGTTGTTGACTGTCTGGTGCTTGCTCGGCGAAAGCTGCCCCACTCCGGCACTTCGATGACGTTGCTCCCCTGAATCCCAGGGGACGAAGTGGGGCGTTATTGCAGGTC
>Ga0182030_10023130_pt1 | contig 11515 bp, 8 predicted proteins | sample 812S3MmetaG_FD_121299 | JGI IMG/M metagenome (GOLD analysis project Ga0182030, IMG submission 121299) | Permafrost microbial communities from Stordalen Mire, Sweden - 812S3M metaG (Illumina Assembly) | ecosystem: Environmental > Terrestrial > Soil > Wetlands > Permafrost | place: Sweden... | reverse complement strand
TCAGTTCCACGCGGGATACGTGGCGTTCATGTGCGTCCAATCTCGGTGGACCAGGGGTGACTCTCACCGGAGGAATCAACGAAGACGTCACATCTCACGTATCAGTGGAAGAGTTCTCGTGTCGGCACCGTTAGATGGTCCATTATCGTGACCTTATTGACACCAACCGTCGTCTCAATGGTTTTCACCTTTTGAATGATTAATTCACAGTTTCGAACTGACGAAAAGTGAACCATTAGGCACGAGTCCGCGATTGCAGGCGTGAAGTACGGATAAAACCGCGGTATTTCCTATAACAGCAAGACCTTTGCGTCACTCGGCTCGATACCATGAATCATCGATTGATCTTCGCTTACGAACAGTTCCGTCGAAGGAGAATGGTTGTGACTCAGCGTCCAGAGAGACAAACCGACTGGGATCACGACCTGCGGTTTCAGTTGATTCGCTCGTGCGATATCACTGCACACCCACTGGTTGCGGGCACTTGACATCTGGCTACTCGTCACCGGACTTATCCATTGACCACCCCCGACCTTCGCAATGAAAACGACTTTCCATTTGAGAATCGTGCCTGCAACATTGAACGCGAGAACCACATCTGGGCGTGCGAGTCACCGAAGAGAATGATTGTCCCAGTGGCTCCTTTATCACCGATGACACAAGTTGAGTCTGCACTCCTCGGTAGCGGTTCTGGAGTGATTGTTATTGAGACGCAATATGGAATTGGCCCTGACCCCGTTCAGTTCACCCGCCAGAAGTCTCTGACACACATCTCTTCGGAAGTCGATGAGTTTTTGAAGGGCATGTCTACCTCCTGGTAGCACACGACCAAACTCTCACAAACCAAATCCACTATTTGGGTTCAACGCCACCAAGTCCACCTTTTGGGTCAATGCCAAGGTGTCAACCAAACGGGGTTAGGGCCACTTAGTCATCTACTTCGAATCAAATGATGTTCCATTCGATCGGGTGACCGCGAGAAGTTGTTGACAGCTTCTTAGATTTCTTAGTGCACGGAGAGCGACGTACTCCACGAAGGGATTACGTCACGGACCGGTGTACGCAAAACGTTCTCCAATAGCCCGCCGTACACATCTCGGAAGTCGGTGGTTACGAGGAGGTTTCCATTTTCATCGAGCGTTTCAAGCGAGGCCTGCTCTCCGTAGAGGCCGCCCTTTACGGAGTTACCGATCAGAAAAACCGGAGCAGAGGTCCCGTGATCAGTGCCGCGACCCGCGTTCGAATTCACCCGGCGCCCGAACTCCGAGTAAATCAAGACCGTTACGTCGTTGGAGCGACTTCCTGCGCTAATACTCGTCATAAAGTTGCCGATTGCGCCGTCGACCTCGGCTAACAGCTCGTCTTGTCCGCTCTGTTCACCGGCGTGCGTATCGAAGGAGGCCAAGTTCACCTCCCACACGCGAGTGGGCACGTTGGCGTTGATGAGCGCCGACACCGTCGCAAGTTGTTGGTTGAGGTTCGAACCGGTCGGTGATTTTGGGACGATTGGGCCAAGTGACGAAGCAAGCGCATAAAGATCAGTAATTGAGGTGGCCGCGGCAGACACTAACTGACCGTCTGACGACGACGGTAAACCAAGGCGCGGGATGAGCGAAGTTCCGGGACCGAAAGGCGGCCAGATTCCGCCCACGTCCACCATGGAGGCCACGCTCTTGTCCCCTATAAAGGCCGGTGGCAGTGTCGAGCCGATGCCGATGGCGTTGAAAGCACTATGTGATTGGCGGTCGAGCCAACGACCGATCCAGCCGCTAGACACCGCTGCCGTGAGTGAGGCCGACTGCCAGATGGCCATCGAAGTGAAGTGCGAAAGGTTGGGGTTGGGATAACTGACCCCTTGCACGATCGCTACCTTGTTCTGCGAGTAAAGCGTATTGATATTTGGCATCGACGCGTTGAGCGCGAGCGTGTCAGTGAAGGGGAGCAACTGTGACGGCGAGAGCGCAATGTTCGACCTGACGCTTTGATATGTCGGGTCGGTGAAAGGAACTACGGTGTTGAGTCCGTCGTTGCCGCCATAGAGCGTCACGAGCACGAGAATGGGTGTGTTGGTCGGCAGTGGTGACGAACTTGCGGCACTCGCTAACGATTCGAGCGAAAGTTGCGTCGAAAGCGTGGCGAACAGGCCGGCCCCCGTCCACTGGAGGAATCGACGTCGATCGAACTCGCAGGTGATCATGCGCTCACAACGTATTCGGGGCTCAGTAGTGCCAAGGTGACCAACTCTGAGGGACTAGAGGTCGCCGCCGCCAGCGCGCTCGCGGTTCGCTTCGACCACTCGGCCACGCCCAACCAATCAGCGCATGCCTGAACCATCTTCGATCGGGGCACCGAAAGCGGTGAAAGATCGGCCTTCGTCATTATTTGCTCCAGCACCGTGAATCGATATTGAAACGCGACGCCACTGAGCCACGCCTCGCCGGAGGGCCAGCCGCCCACGTTGGGGGGACTAAAAGGTATTTGGCCCATCTGGGCGAGATTCCATTGAAGATCGCTCGCCTTAATTGAAGAGGGAAGGACACGCAGTGCCTTGCACGCGCCGACGAACCATTCAATCGGAGTCTTGACGAGAGAGTTTGCGGGATTGGTCCACGCATCAGAACGGACTAGCGCAGTAACGAGGGAGTCGATATCGCGATGAGCGAAACTTCCCATGAGTGACCTCGGTGCCTTAGTCGTTCCCGAGACGAATCGAAACCAGACGCGGTCCGTGATGAACCTGGCGTTCTGCTCCTTCGACACAATCAGTGAAGCGAGGCCTGGGCCATCGAGCTTCCTCGTCGTGCCGAGCACTCTCAAAGGTTTCGCGTAGTGCTGTTCGGCGTCAAACGTGACTACTCCGGTCCATAGAACTGTCGAATATCCAGTGAGAGCGAGGGCCGCCTGGGTGACGTCATCTTGAGTGAAATTGTTCACTCCAATGGTCATTAGCTCCATCAATTCCCGTGCCAAGTTCTCATTCGGTGCCGAGATGTAGTTTTCCTCGTTGTCGAGCCAGAAGTTCAGCGCACTATCAACCACCATCGCTCTGGCCATGTCGTTGAAGTTCCCCAACGAGTATTGACGAAGCGTGTTGTTCTGTTTCTGCATAGGCAATGGATAGAAGATCTTGAAGACCGACGTGGCCCAGTGCCCGTGCCAAAACCACGTCATACGTTCGGTCAACGGATAGTCCGACTTGACCATTCGATCGAGCCACCACAAACAGAGTTCCGTTTGGCCCGTGTAGATCGTGTCCCAGAAGGCGTTAAAATTCGGCGTACCCGCCACGGGAAACTGTCCAAGGATGGGAAGGTCAGGTGCGACGACCGAATCCGCTCCGGGATCGGCCCGGCTATGTTCAAGAACCATCGTTTGAGTCGCCTCGAGGCCTCGTTGCAACATCTCGGTGTACTGCCCAGGTTCTGGACCGAAATTGAATCGGTGGAGCAGTCGAGCCGTAGCCAACCGTTGAGCAAAAGACGCGGAGGGGCTCACCCTCGTAATGTACTGCGGTATTCGCCGAGGCTTCCGTGAATTCTCTTACAACAAGGTGAATTTATCGGATATTTAGAGAATTGCTCAGGTAAGTGAATCACCGCGCATGTTGTGAACCGGTGATGATCCGATTCACTTCCTCTTTTGAACGGACTCCGAGCGTTGCCCTTTCCGGCAGTTGTGTGAAGTGACATCATGGACTCTTCGGTGTTCTCGTGAGTTCTGTAGGCAATCCGGACAACGAGACGCCCGAACAGCAGGATGCTGTTTGAAAACTTCTGGCCTGCGATCTTGCTTAGGACCACGAACCCTCGCCAATGCGCCTTCTTATTGTCCTTGAGTCGCCCCCACCGTAGCTTTATTGGTGGCGAGGTTCGTCGCACTCTTTAGCGTCAGGCGAACCTTCACCTGGCCTGACAAATAGTTTGCAACGGCAATGGCTCGATTCTTCGCGAGGAGAGTATTGTTTTCCGCGTAACCGGTGCAGGTGACCGAGTCGCCAGCCACCAATTCACTTGCGAAAGCCTTCAGAGCCATTCTTGCTCCGGCGCTCAACGCAGTGTTCCCAGGTGCGAAGGGTACCGTGGCATCCTTGGGTCGGGAAATCGAGACTTCGCCAGTTATCCTGACAGTTTGAACGCCGTTCCCGTCGTTTCCCTCGAGTAGCCAAGTCGCCGAGACCGGCCTGTCCGAAGTAGGCGTGAACCTCACCGTCTCTTTGACTGAGGTGTTTGCGGCGATTACCCTTCCTTTCACTAAGGAGGTGAGCGCAGTAAAGCCGTTGGTGACTGGGGGCGTAGACCTAATGATTGTCAGCGGCTTGCCCCCTTGGTCGCCGACGTCGAAGTGGAGCACAGCGCTTGAACCGACTGGGACGTCACCGAAGTTGAGCACATTGGGAATAGTTGTGATCTGGGCGGGTGGAGCAGCCGAGCCCGAAACCGGCACACCAAAGTCACCGTCGCTGGTTTCGAGCGTCACAATCCCACCGAAGACGTGAACAAAATCTCCCGAGGACCCCGGCGGTGAAAAGTCCACTGTGAAGGTGACCGTGTCGTGGGGACCGAGTGTTCCGATGGCTGGTGGATTGGGCACGGTGAAGGGTAATGCGGGTGTACTGAAGCCAGTGATGCTTACGGGACTCCCGGAGACGTTCGTGAAGGTGACTTGTTGACTGACCTTCGGTCCACCGATGGGCTGAGGCCTGAAGTTAGCAGCGTCAGGTGACGCGGTGAGTGTCGCAGTAGAGGCGAGGCCTTGACCGCTCAGAGACACCATTGCGGTGCCACCCGAAAAGTTGGCCGTGAGTGTTCCGGAATTCGCGCCAAGGACGTTGGGGGTGAAGGTCATCGGCACGGTGATGCTTTGTCCGGCAGACAAGGCCGCGGGCAACGACTGGTCGGGCGTTCCGTCGGTGAACGCCGAGCCCGTCTCGGTGAAGGATGACACGGTAGTCGGTGCCGTAGCTGTGAATGTTGCCGTCGCCGTGTCTGACTGTGAGACCATCGACGGCGCGAAGTCGACGTTGTCACCGGTAAGTGCTGGTGTCGAAGATGCCAAGAGACCAAAGCCGAGAAGCGTGGCATCCTCTGTGCCGACGTAGACGACTCCGTTGTCTACGCCCGGCTCAGAAAACGCCGTGGACGTGCCGATCGGAGCACTCCATACTTCTTGCAACGCTCCATCCGGACCGGGGTTCTGCGGGATCGGATTGTATGCTTCGAGTTCAGGGTTGGATCCATTGAAGGTGGTGTTGTCGATGATCCATACCAGGGCCGAGCCGGAAGCGGTACCGCTCGAGGTGACTATCGGGGCACCTGAGCCGAAAGTAAACAGGTTTCCAGAGTTAATTGAGGAGCCGACGAGATTGAAATACACGGCTCCAGAGGCGCTGACCTCGCGCTGGAACACGTTGAGCGAGCCGCCGTTGGTTGCAAAACCGGTAGTCCCGTCAGTCGGTATATAGATGTACCCGCCATTCCCCGGCCAGACTGCCGGTTTTGACCAAACGCCCCCGATGGGACCTTCCTCAAATGGGACGGCGTCACTTCCGTCCGGACCACGCTTGTAACCTCCCAGATGGTTCATATTGAGAGCGTAGAGAATTCCCTGCTTACCAACCTCAAGAAGGACATTGGGCTCCTGCTTCGTGCCCATGCTTGCCGGAAGGGCGACGGGGCCCCCCGATCCTAAGTCACCGTCTTGCTTGTTAAGAGAAACTGCGTCCGCCGCTATGAAAAAGTCAATCGGGTGAAGTTTGCCGCCGGCTGTTCCTAACTCGACCACCGCCTCGCCGTAAGTTTTCACTGACGTATCGGTTCCGGGCTCCGGCCTCGACGGTACGTCGCCGTTGCCCGTCGCGACGAAGATGTCTCCCTGGCCGTTGACTACCGGCGCCGACCCTGATTGCCAGATGCCAGCGCCAGGTTTTTCAACGCCCGTATCAGGGACATCCTCTTCGGTGGACCACATGGTGGTGATTTTGGCGGTGGATTCAGAGACCCCAATGAGCCATCCCTCCCAGCTGTCGTAGTCGCATGATGCGCCGAACGCGGCGTAGACGACGCCATTTACTAGCACGAGACCTGGCCGTTGGGTCTGATATTGGCTGTTAAACACCGTGCCGGGGTCACCGTCGGCCGAACCTTTTATGAGTACACCACCCGCCGGCCAGTTCGACGGTGAAACACCCGTCTGGACGTTGACGGCCTGCATGTAGTCCTTCGTGGCCCCGTTGGTGCCGTCGCTCGTGGCGGCGACGAAGTAGGCGACGTCGGTTGCACCGTCGATCACCGGCGTGCCAGTGATCCCCATCTGCGAGCCGATATCGCCGCAACCAATCTGTGCGAGTGGATTCGCCGGTGGGCCGAAGTTATCCTGCCACTCGATCGCCCCGGTCGTGGAGTCGATCCCGTAAGCGTTGTCAGCCTCGGTGACAGTAAGCTCGGTCGGTTGACTGACGAGCGGCTGAGCGTAGATCTCTCCGGTTAGTTGCGTGTCGAATAGCTCTCCGAAATCACCTCCGGAAACCGCAGATGGCGCAAGCTGCGGCTCGTTGGGGTACCAACCAGTCTCAAGATTATCGGCCGACATATGCAAGGCGTCCGCTCTCGCGCTGGTGTCGCCCACCAGGAAAGTGATCGGCACTCCCACTGCGGTCAGTGCAAAAAGTGCACTTACAGCGATCCTCGTTTTTGTCCAGCGTGTTCGAGGCAACGGAGAACCATCGTGTACCGATCTGACACAGTCACTTTCACGCATAGAGGAGAATGTAATCTGGTTTTAGCGATTGGTGTACAACATCTACTGAACATTCCAAGTCAGCCATCTTGGACGTCCGATCGAGTAACTTACACTCGCTGGACGCGGACCCTCGAGTTTGTTACGAAGTGAATCTTGAAAAGTGAAGTTTAAGTTGCCGAGTCCACCGCACCTTTCACTCGGCAGCGGTCGGGTGCCATGTTGATGCAAGGTGTCTACCAAACGGGGTTAGGGCCACTATCGTGTTGAGAAGTGTTCTTCAGAGTTCCTCCATCGAGACTCGAAGCATGGTCCGCAGTCTGGGTTAGCGGAGTGAAGAAGACTCGTGGTGTGGCGCGGGAGTCTTGGTGATGTCATCAGAGGACATCGCTGACTTTGGCGGAGTCATGTTCACTGTGGTGATTGGTACTTACAACGGTGCGCGAACCTTGACTACGGCGCTGGACGCGCTCGAAGCCCAAATCACCGAGTTTTCGTATGAAATTCTCGTTATCAACGATGCTTCAACAGATTCGACGGTGGAGATTGCTAACCGTCCGAGTGTTCGACTGATCAATCTTGAACTGAACCAAGGCCACGGCCATACCCTCAATGTAGGACTGGCGGAGGCGCGCGGGCAATTTATGGCGATGATGGACGACGATTGCGTTCCTCATCAACAATGGATTCAGCAACTTGGAATCGCGTGGAGCAGTGTCGGCCCGGACGTAACGATGATCGGGGGTTTGGTTGAGCCTTTCGAGACTGACACGTTTAATCGGCGCTACGTAGCGTTTCGACGCCCGCTGAGACATCAAGAAGCACAGGTCAGCGAAGATGCGGGATTTTGGACGCGATTGCACTACCAATTTTCTCCACCCGATATACGGTCGGACCCACGTCCGGTCTACTTCACGGTTGGGGCCAACATGTCCGTGCGTGTGCAGTCTGCGCGTGAGGTCGGAGGGTTTTCCGAGAAACCTGGATCTGGAGAGGAAGAGTCATTGGCTCGACCGTTGCGATCGAGATTTGGACCTCTCACGGTACAACTCTTTCCTAGTATCGTGATGCATCATAATTTTCATCCCTTACTTCGAGACACGTTTCGACGATCGCGCAGTTACGGTCGCGCAAACGGAAGAGAGTGGGTGAGAGATCGAGACATCCCATCACTGGCGCCACTACTTCCCTGCGCGACGCTGGTCGCTGCCCTCGTAGCTGTTGTGAGTCCGGTGTCGTCGTTGGCAATACTCATTCTTTCACCGTATATTTTTTATCGCCGCTGGTTCACTTGGCTCAGGGCGAGCCGATCCAGTGAGGCAATTGTCTATCCCTACATTCAAGCGGGTGAAGATCTTGCCAACAATCTGGGATTCGCACAGGGTGCGTTGCGAGAGATTCGAATGCGGCGCCGGCTAAGGAACCGGTCGTCGGACGGCTCTCCGGGCTGAACTAAAAAGGCCGCGCGATCTAGGTCCAGCCACAGGGAGTCAATCAACTGCCTCTTTAGGAGTTACCAAACCATTGCTGGAACGCGGCGAGGGATAACGGGGTTCCAGCACCCAATCCCAGTGTGTTGTCATCTCCAGCGTCGAAAAACGCTTCGAAAGAGAAGTTCCCATTGGCGACCATAGATCCAATACCATCTATGTATCCCGGATTGTCTCCGCCCCCTGATGTGAAGAGTCCCCACTCAGGCAGACTCATGGGCTTTCCCTGACTGTTTGCGAAGGCCTCGACACTGGCCAGTCCGTCGGGCTCGTTTGCAAGCTGCGAGAACGTAACGGGCGAACTTGAAATACAGGACGCGTCATACGCGTCAAGCCCGATGATGTCAACGTAGGCGTTCCCCGGGTAGATCGTGGAGAAGGGGATGTTGCAAGCGTTGGGATTCCAGTCGATAAGGAAGTTCTCTCCGGCAGCTTGGCGTAATCCAGTCACTTCGTTGTCGAAGCAGGTCGCCCACAGACTTTGCTCTTGGGCAGTTGAACCCATGTAGTCCGCTTCCCATGTACCGTTCATTTCGGGTCCGAGACGTATTACAGAGTTCTGCAGACCGGCGGCGACGAGATTGTTTCCCAGCGTTGTGGCATACGAATTGAAGTCTCCCGCCGCGCATGACTGCTCCCAGCTCAGCGGATTGTTCGTATTCTCCAAGCTCGCGGGAATCAAATCTACCTGTAGGACCAACTGCCGGCTCTGAGGTGACTGAGCGACCCACTGGGTGTAGCCATATTGCGCCGAGGTGACCCAAGCATCTTCCCACTGAGTCCACGTTGGCGCACCATTGAGATAGGCCAAGAGGCACGACGCCGTGGAGTTGGTTGTCGCATCCCAACTCGAGACGGCAGATTGAAGAGCGGCAAACCCAGTGTCGGAGAAATCCAGTTCGGCGCACTCAGTCCGAGATGGTCCGGCCGTAATTAATCCAGAAGCTGGCGTGACGCCAGGGCCAGATGTTGGAGTGGTCGTCGTAGTCGTAGTCGCCGGCGGAGTTGTCGTCGTCGTAGTCGCCGGCGGAGTTGTCGTCGTCGTAGTCGCCGGCGGAGTTGTCGTCGTCGTAGTCCCACCGTCACCGCCGCCGCCGCCGCCACCACCACCGCCACCGCCAATCACGGGGGCTGGCGTTGTTGACGTTGTATTGCTGCTTCCGCCGGGCGCAGCCGTTGTGCTCGTCGTAGGTGCAATGGACGTGATCGGCGAAAGTGGCGTCACTGGCGACCAGTACTTTTTGAGGCCCGCGAAGCGGCTGTTGCCAAACCAAAAAGTGTGAACCACGTTCTCGTGCCTAGTAACCGATGAGGCCGAAGCGTCAATGTTTATCATGGCGAGGAGGACGCACGACGCAACCGCAATCGTCGACAATTTTGTGAGACGATGTGTGGTCTTCGCGTGGAAGTAGTTTTTGTATGAGCCCTTGTGCATGAAGACCAAGTTCGCAGGCTCACATCACTCGGCCGCCTACGAATTCTCAACACTTAATCAATTTATCCAAATGACTGGGATTGTCGTCGTCGGAGTGAACGTTCGATCGGTAAATATCTTGCGTTTGGAAATAAACGCCGGCGAACCGGGTCGAATAATTGCTTGGCCGAACTCGAAAATGTCCAGCGGAATGCCGAGATTAGCAAACTCTCGGCAGCGAATGAATTCGTGAAATGGGATGGGCGCATTGCGCTTGGCGGGCCAAAGTTGAAGGCCAGTCAGGTTAAGACTGCGAACGCGCCTCTGGCGAAGAGCGAGTTCCCCTCACGCTGATCGTGCAGTTGGCCCGGAACTCGCGTCGAGATCCCTTTCCATCAGTGAGTTTTGAATCGTACAGTGTTGCTTGTGCGGTGTCATTCGAAATGATTGCGACTAGCAACGAGCAGTTTGCGAACGTTCGACAATCACTGAAGAAGACTTCAGTCGGAAAGTATCGATTCTCGACAATGTGGCGGAGTTCGACGACAGATTCCGGATATATTCCACGTCTATTGGATCGAAGATACGGGGCGTTCAATCGTGAAGACGAGGAACTATCGAGTGCCCTGGAACCTCCAATTACGTCAGAGCCATGCAGGCGAAAATTGGATCTAAGTCCCCGGGTTCACCAGTTCATACAGAACCCCGGCCCCGGCCACAAGGTGATCGAGAAGCACGAGCCAGGGAAGCTCTTCGTTGCGTTGCCGCCATGCCGGCCACGCCAGCAACAATGGATACCATCGCCATTTGAGCATCAACGGGAGACCGAGCAGAAAGAGCGGATAGACGAACGGAGCGGAGTTCTGTTTGGCGGCGTCCCCGATTCGATGAGGATGTTTCTTGAGGAGCCGGCACATTCCCTTACCGTAGAAAAAAGACCTGCGCATTTGTCGCGTTGGCGTTCCCCAGTCATGAAGAACAACCGCGTCTGGCACCCAGCGCAGGCGGTAGCCGTGGTCCACTAGACGCCAGGTGAAATCAATGTCCTCCCCTGCGCCGAACGACTCGTCGAATCCTCCCACGGCTTCGTAAGCCTCACGTCGAAAGGCGATATTGATCGTCGTTGCGGTAGGGACATACTTGGCATCTCTGACTCCCCAAAACCGCTCGCCGGAGTACACGCTCTTTCCTATCGCCTTAGCCGGACCGCACGAGACATCTTCCCCTTCGGTCAAGATCGGCGACAATAATTTTTCGAGCCAACCGTCTTCCGGTAAGCAGCCCGAGTCGGTAAAGACAATGACATCACCCTCGGCTGCCCGCACTCCAATGTTGCGTTGGTGAGGAATTGTTGTCCTAATTCCGGGCGGCTGCACATAGTCAATCCATCGCGCCCATTCATTAGCAACGCGAATACCATCCAACGCACCGTTGGACGCATCCACCACGACGACTTCAAGGATTGTGTTCCCCACGAAAGGTTCGAGCATGCGCAAAGTGTCCGAAAGGAGACGGTCGTCCTTATTAACAATCACTACGGATGTCGTCAATAGTCCGTCAGTTGTCCGAGGGGCCCTAGGGGGGGCACTCATGACTGTCCTATGAGTCTTCACCCTTCTCGAGCGCTGGTGAAAGGGCCTCACTGCATTGCCCCTTTCGACGTCCGGTCGCGCCGAGACTCCGACATATCGATCGATGACATGTTGCTGGAGTAAGGCGACAGCACGATCCCTGCCAAGTGTGCTCAGGATCGAGTGGTCCATTCCCGCAACGATTTCTACACGATGGTGTTCTGACGAAAGGAGTCGACGGCGCAGTATCGGAATACGCTGAAAACGTGGAAGATGGACGGGACTTAGTAGCAAGAGAACGTCCG
>Ga0182030_10023129_pt1 | contig 11515 bp, 9 predicted proteins | sample 812S3MmetaG_FD_121299 | JGI IMG/M metagenome (GOLD analysis project Ga0182030, IMG submission 121299) | Permafrost microbial communities from Stordalen Mire, Sweden - 812S3M metaG (Illumina Assembly) | ecosystem: Environmental > Terrestrial > Soil > Wetlands > Permafrost | place: Sweden... | reverse complement strand
GCACGGGTAGTGCGCGGTTGGTGGGGTGGCCGTAGGTTGCTCTGTACGTGGCGGGTCGTGCGCGCCGGGGGTGTTGTGCGCACGTTGATCGACGGTGCGGGCGCGCGTCGTGCATCCATTGGCCGGATCGCGTGTTGGTTGCGGTCCTGTCGGATCGCGTCGAAATTCGTCGCTGCAGAGGTCGGCGGGTGAACTAGGCTTTGTGGTGGGTGGCTTTCGTAGTGCTGCGCTGGTGGTGTGGTGTGGTGTGGTGCGGGGAGTAGGTCAAAGGGATGGGGGACGGTGATGGCAGATGTCTCTATTGAGGTGAGGCCGCCGGCGATTCTGCAGGCGGCGACGTCGGCGGCGGGGACTGCCGAGCAGGCCGCGGCCCCGTATCCGGGTGTGGTTCCGCCGGTGTCTGCAGGCTCGCCTGCCGATGCCGCGGCGGCAATGATCGCGGCCGGGATGGGGACGCGGTCGGCGCAGCTGGCCGCGATGCTGGCTCCTAAAGGCCCTCAGGTTCAGGCGATCACGCAGGCCGGGGTCTCGCACATGCAGACAACGGACACCGATAACGGCCAGCGCATCGCGCAGCTGGTTCCGCCGATGCAGGAGGCCGGGTAGTTGCCCGGAGCCGGTGCGGGGCCCGGCGCCGCGGGTGGCGACGGTGCTGGTCTGGTCGGAACCCTGGACGGCGGGCGACCACGATGAGAATCGGCAACGTTATGCCGCTGGCCGCGATCGCGGTGGCTGGCGGTATCGGGCTTGGCGAGTCGGTGCTGAGTTAGTCCAGGCCTGCGGGCGCTGGAGGCAGCGGTGCGGTCAGCGGGATGCTCATGGTGAGCTCGGGTTGGGTGTGTCCGCGGCGTGCGCGCGACGCCACAGCTGGGCGAGCTCGTCTCGGATCGCGGCGAACTGCTCGTTGAGGGTGTCGCGGTCGGCGCCGGTGCAGGCTAGTTCCTGCATGCGGATGCCGCAGGTGTCGAAGGCTCGCCGGTAGGCGTCGTCGAGGATTTCGCGCGCGTAGGTGCCGACTGCTGCGGTGGGTGCCACGGCGTGGGCGTAGGCGTCGAACAGGTACAGGGCCAGTTGTTTGTGCTGGTGGGTGGTGGGCGCGGTGTCGGGGTGTAGGGCGTCGCGGGCGGCCTGGTGGCGACCGGCGGCCAGCACCGATACCGGGGTGGGGTCCGTGCCGGTGTGCACGAGGCGGGCGATCAGCTCGTAGGCCCAGCGGGTCTGGGGGCGCCAGATTGCGGTGTCAGGCACCAGGTCCAGCAGGGGTCGGGCGGCGTTGGCGCTCAGCCACATCAGTGAGCCGACGAATTGGTGCTCGGGGCTGTACTGGTCCAGGACGGTTTGGGATCGCCAGTGCGCGTCGTCCTCGGGTGCGCCGTCGGCGCCTCGGTCGGGCACGACTTCGAGTGGGGCGGCGCGGTTTCGGGCGGCGGTCATGGCGCGCTGGCTCCCCACCGCAGCAGCGCGTAGTACCAGATCAGGGCGGCGGTATGGTCGTCGTCGGTGTCGGCGGGTAGCAGTCGGGTGACCGCGGCAGCCAGAGCGACCGGGCTACGGTGCGCGCCGTCGTCTTGTATAGCGTTGTGCCGCAACATATCTACTATTGACCGGTCCAGGTGGGCTGGTTCGTCGAGGCCGGCGAGGTGGGCGGCTTCGGGCAGCAGAGTGCCGGCGTACAGGTAGCGGCGGGCCTCGCCGCGGGCCAAGGTCAGCACGGCCATCGGGTAGTGGTAGCCAGGGTCGGTGGCGCACCCGTGCAGCCAGGTGGCGGTGTGGTCGCTGATCCAGCGTTGCGCATCGCGCGCGGCGAAACCGGCGGCAGGTCGGGGCACCCTGGTGTCGGGGATTTCGGCGATGGTTGCCACTCCGGTGACGCGGGGGTCTCGGGTGCGCTTGGAGCCCGCGGGGTCGACGGGGCCCAGCAGTTGGTAGCGGCTGTGGACGCCGGAGATGGGAACGGGTCGCAGGTAGTAGTCGGCGTCGACCACGTAGCGCAGCAGCGCGCGGTGGGCGGCGTCGAAGCTGGGATGCGCACTGACGTAGGGCGTTTGGTGGTGGTGGTCGATGGTGAGTTGGTGCATGGCGGGCTCCTGCCGGTGTCGATTGGTGGTGGCGGGTTAGGCGGCGCCGCGGCCGGTGAGTGCTTTGAGGCGGTCGGGCTTGTATCCGGCGAAGTGGTGTTCGGGGCCGGCGTGGACGACGGGGACCTGCAGGTAGCCCAGCGCCATGACGTACTCGCGGGATTCGGGGTCGGCGGAAATGTCAACGCGGCGGTATTCGATGCCCATTCTGTCCAGGGCGCGGAAAACAGCGTTGCATTGCACACAGGCGGGCTTTGTGTAGACGGTGATGGAACTCATTGTTCAGTCTTTCCTGTTATCGGTGATCTGCTATTAATTTTACGGCTATTTCGAGGGGCCTCCAACATTAATTTGATTGCCGTTTCCTTTTAGAAACACGTGTCATTAGCGATTGTTGAGCGTCTTGACGTGCGGGTGCTGTTGCCGGTTATTTGTTCTGGGACAACCCGTTTGACGGGTGTGCTTGCGTGGTGGTCACCCTTTCCTCCGTCCCTCATCGCAGGCTTTTCATCGGGCGGGCGCCGCGTGGCACGCAATGGTCCGGACGAAACGTTTTCGGCGAGCGCCAGCGAGTGTTTTTGCGGAACGTTCTCGGGCCTGGGCCTTTATCCGTGGCCTTGCGTGCCACGCGGCGCCAGCCATACTGTGAAAGCGATGAGGGGTGAGGAAGAATGGGATACAGCAACGCCGCCGGCGTTTCCACCTCGGCCGCGTTCCCGACGGCCGGTGGTTCGTCTTGGCGGGCACATGCCCGATATTTTGATCGTCACCCCAGAAAGGTGGCGGTGATTCAACCTATGTATGTAGCAGCGGACGGCGGTGGGTTGGGGGTGGGGGGCCCGGACGTGCCTGGAGGCTGGTTTGGCAGACAGTTTCGGCGTTAGGCTCCGGCACTGCAAGAAGAGCGTGCGGCATACTGGCTAACGGGGGTTATTGAGCTTGCGGAACCAGGCCAGGTGATAGTTGGCCGAGATGGGGTCTTGGGCGACAAAGGCTTCGGTAGCGGCCAGTAGTAGGTAGTTGTTTAGTAGTGCGGGGTCTGTGTTGGGGTATTCGGTCAGCAGCTGGTAGCGGGCGATCTCAAGGTGTCCTTGCAGCAGTTCGGCTTCTTCTTCGAGGATGCCGGTCCGCGCTGCGGCGGCTCGAGCCAGGGTATGCACGATCCGCGGCAGTCCGTCGCGCCAGTGCGTGGCTCGACCGAGTTCCCACCCGAGGTCGTTGACTACCGGCAGCGCGCGGGGGTGCACGGACGATTGCATTGCGGCGATGTCCGCGGAGTGGTCCACGGGATCACCTGGACTGTAGGTCTTGGCCTGGGTTTGCTCGCCGAGCAGGACCGAGATCGTGCCCGGACGTCGTTGGGGTTCGAGCAACTGCACGCCGGCTGGAAGCGTGATACCTGGGGGTATCCAGCCGTGGGCGAGGTCGGTGACCAATACCGTTGTGCCATCAGCCTGGTCGCCGATTGCCCAGTTCAGGCCTGGCTCTTGTTGGACGACGAAGGCGAGCAGGTGTTGCAGTTGTTGGCTGCGGAGTTCGGGGTTAGCGACATTTTCGGGGGCGGGTGCGGGGGAGGCGACGGGCTGGGCAGTTGGTCGGGTGACGGCGTCGGCGGTGTGCTCCTGTGTCGAGGTTTGGTGTGGAGTTATCGGGGCCCGGGGCTCGGGGACTGCTGCGGCTGGCGGGCCGGCGACCGCGGTGTCGCCGGGTTGGGTCGCGGTGCGTGGGGGCGGCAGCGGGGAGGTGGCAGTGGGCTCCTCGCGAGCAGGCCCTTCAGCAGGGACGGCGGGCATAATCTGGGTCACGTTCTGTGTTGGACCAAGCGGAGGCTTGTCCGCGGGTGGGCGAGGGTGTGCAGTGGTGGGGTGCACCGTGATGGCGTGGAGGTGACGGATCGTGGATTCGACGCGCCGCTCAGCGCGGGCGCGGGCCCCATCGATGAGTCGAGTTTCTTGTGCGCGGCGGGCGGAATCGGTTAAACCCGCTCGTTTGATGATCTTGAGTTGGTCGTTGGCGCAGGCGGCCATGCTCGCTAGGTCGGCGTCCAGTTCGGTGGCGAGCGTGGCGGTTTCGGCGGTGATCGTGGACAGTTCGGCGGGCCAGAGCCCGCCCAGGACCCAGGGGGTGCAATCGGTGGGGGTGCTGAAGGCCGGAATCGCCAGTGCTTCTCGAGCGGCTTTGCGTAGGCGCTGGCGCGCCGTTATCCGACCGATGATCGCCACTGGCCAAGCCTACCGGCGGGCCTAGGTCTGGTTATGCCCGCAGATTATTGACCCTCATCGGGCCTAGGCGCTTGTTGACCGGCGGCCATCATCAGCGGTGAAACGACGCCGGGGTGTGATGGCGGCTAGGAGGGCCTTGCTTCGTGGACTTCTTGGGAGAGTTTGTTGGCCAGTGTGCTGTTGAGGTTGGCGGTGGCCGCGGGCCCGCCGGGTATTGAGCGCGGTGATGGTGGCCGGGTCGTCGATGATGATCAGTTTGCCCAGAAAAGCACTAAAGAGGCTGGGCAGGCCGGCGTATCCGCGGCCGCCGGCGGCTTTGTCGGTGCGCAGCAGGATCATGACCTGGGTCGAGTCGACCCAGCCAGCATCGCTCACATCGTGTCCGAACTCGGGTGGTACACCGAAGGTGCGACCGGGTGAAGCAAGCAAGGGGAGTCTGTGACACCTAAGGCCGGTGCCGTGTGGCCGCGGGAGTGTCGGTAGCGCCAGCGTCCGCGGTGTCCCCATGATGGGGGTTCCTTCAGACCGCGTTGGAAGAAATGCGCCGGCGCTTCACGACCACGCACCGTCCTCGTCTGCTAACGCAACCTCAGCAACCAGTCTCGCGCGTGCGCCAAGCTCTCGAACACCGCCTGATCTGAAAAGCACCCCGCCACTAGCTCACATGTGTTCGCCAGCTAGGGACCGTTCCCTGTCCGCCAAGGTCAAGTGCCGACAGTTGGTTTGATAACCGTCGTAACACGGTACTTTTTGATGCTGCCGGCAGTCAGAACAAGCCGCGTGTCTGGTCCGACGCTGTCAGGCGCTGCACATGTGCCGGGTCCGCTGAAGAGGACGACGTTGCGCCCTGTGCTCTGAGCGCTGGGAAACAACATGCCATCGAGCGGTTCTGGAAACGCGTACCGTAAGAACTCTGTAAAGACCTGTGTTGGAACGTAATCGATGTGTTCGCGGCCATCGAGCACTATAGGGAGAGTGAGTTCCTTGACGAAGCTTCTCAAGAATGAGACCGCTTCGTAGCGCGCCTTCGACTTCTCGTTGGAGTCGAAAATGCTTGGCAGGAGAGGCAAATTTGACAGGTCGATGACACGGAGAACCATGGGCGCTGTGAATTCACCTATCACGGCCCATGAGTGCGAGCTGTGAGCCCCGATCTCCGCAACTGCAGTATGGACGTCTTTGGCGCCGTAGAACATTGAAATCCCAGCAGGGCTCATCCGATTTGCGGCGGCCTTGTCAATCGGAGCGGGGCCGAGGTCTTTTACTTCCACAGTCTTGAGGTCTGGTTCTTCTAGGTACATCCGGCCTCGATAGATTGGCGCGTCAAGATCGACGATTAGTTCGGGAAGGTTGTCGAGCAACTTGGCGAGCGAATCGAAGAACTCCACTGGCGACATCTCGCCCCAATGGTCGGAATGGTCCTGAGGCCAGCGGATAAATAGGAACCGGGTCTGATGTTTTACGAGTTCTTTGAATGCCTTCCAGCCGTCGGACAACCGCTCGTGATGCGTCGGCCACAGCCAGTTGGTTCTCACCCAAGAATCGGGGACCATCGCTGCCCGGATGTCTTCGAGCAGCTCGTCCTGGGCCGCGTCAGGGTGGTCGTTCAGCGCGTGCAGAAAGGCATCATCGGCGACATCTTCGGATGCGTAGATGTCAGCCCCGACATACTCGCCCTCATCGCGCAGCACGGCTTCGTCGTCAGCACGGGCGTAAAAGTGGCGAACTCCGGCCATAAACAGTCCCATGAAGTCCTCGAACGAGGTGGCGATAGGTTCTTCGTCAGCGCCTCTTCTATCGCAGTAGCTGCACGACGCCTCCGTCGCGTAGTCGCTGATCAGCTGCTTTAGCACGGGATCGTCGACATGCCCGGGGCATACCGACTTCTCAGACGACCCGTATCCGCGAGATGCCTCTATTGCGGCCCATGATTTGGCGAAGCCCACCGCTCGAGCGTAGTTCGGGCGGTTATAACTAGCCCAGGCCTACGGGGGGGTGCGCGGCGGCGGTCCGCGCGGTCGATGGCGACCAAGGGGCGCGGGTGAAGCTCGGGCTCGGACCACGTCAGCAGATACCCGCGCGGCGTAGAAGCCACGCGCGCCAACCTGCCCAAACAAGCCGCGTCTCCGGATTGAATAGGCATGATAATTCGAGGTTCCCGACGGCAGTTACCGGCACGATCGGGTTGGAGCGAAGGAGTCAGCCCGTGCCCGAGAGTCGACACCGCTACCTCTACGAGCGCCTGGGCGACCACGACTTCCAGCAGCTCGTCAGCGCGTTGCTCGCAAACCAGTTCCCCGACTACCTGCCCATGGCGCTCCGCCAGACCGACGGCGGCATCGATGGTAAACGCAACATCGATCCCAAGACGCTGCTGATCTACCAGGTCAAGTGGGCGGCCAGCGGCACGGACAAGAACCCAGTCAGCTGGCTGGATGCCGTCGTGAAGAAGGAGCTGGACAACCTGCGGCGGCTCGCGAAGGAGGGCGTACGCAACTACGCCCTGGTGACCAACGTGGCGAGCACCGCCAAGCCCCGGACCGGCACCTTCGCCCAGCTGGACAAGAAGCTGGAGGAGTACGCCAAGGACCTCGGCTACGACCAGATGACGTGCATCTGGCGCGAGGCGCTCAACCCCTGGGTCGACAACGCGCCGGACTCGACCAAGTGGGCCTACGCCGACATGCTCGCCGGATGGGATCTCATCCGGTACCTGGTCGCTGAGCAGGTCGGGCCGACCAAGAACCAGGCGGACCGCAAACTGATCCGAAAAGTCGCCGCGGCGCAGTGGGACGACGACCAGCGGCTCAAGTTCAGCCAGGCCGACGTGGACCAGGAGAGGGTGGTAGACCTCTTCGTCGACGTCACCGCTGACCTGGTGCACTCCCCGGTGAGCACTCGGCTGCGATCGTGCATGGCGATATCCCTCGGTGGCGCCGCCGCTCACCTGCTGCACGCGCCGACACCCTTCACCTTGGTGCGGGGCGCTCCCGGGCAAGGCAAGTCAACCCTCAGCCAGTACGTGTGCCAGGCGCACCGTAGCGCGTTCATGCCAGAGTCGGAGCGGCTCGACACGCTACCTGAGCTGGACAAACCGAGGTTCCCTATCCGGTTGGACCTGAGCGACTACGCGCTGTGGCTCGCCGGCAATGACGTGTGGGACCACTCCGACGACCGCAAGCCGACGAAGGTGAAGCCACGCAAGGGCGAGCAGGCGACGATCGAGTGCTTCCTCGCCGACCTGATGACGCACGAGAGCGGCGGTATCACCACGACGGCGGCGACGGTGCAGGACATCTTCGAGCGGGTACCCGGTCTCGTCGTACTCGACGGACTCGACGAGGTCGGCAGCGCCAGCATCCGACGCGGAGTGGTCAACGAGATCGACGCGTTCGCTAGCCGAGGGAAGACCTACACCGAGCCGCTCAAGGTGGTCGTCACCACGCGCCCCAGCGCGGGTGAGCTAGCGGAGCCGTCGCCGAACATGTTCGAGATCGTCACTCTAAACCAGCTGACCGGCGAGGAGCGGGCGAGTTACCTGCGCAAGTGGTGCGCCGTCCGCGGGATCAGGAGTAGGGACGGTCGCACGCTGCGGAAGAGCTTCCGGGAGAAAAGCCGCGAGCCGTATATCCACGAGCTCGCCGGCAATCCGATGCAGCTGACGATCCTGCTGGACCTCCTCCACCAGCAGGGGGCGGCCACACCCACGCAGCGGACCGACCTCTACGACAAATACGTCGAGCTCCTCCTCGCCCGGGAGGCGAACAAGCACCCCAAGGCCGTTCGCGACCACAAGGAGGAGCTCCTCGAGATCATCCCGTTCCTCGGCTGGTACCTCCACGCGCACACCGAAGAGTCGCAGATCAACGGGCGCATGAGCATCGACGACTTGAAGGCGGCGATGCGCCACTTCCAGCGCACCTACGGCAACCGCGAGTCGATCGTGAACCAACTCTTCGAGGGAGCCAGCGACCGCCTGTGGGCACTGACCAGCAAGGTGGACGGCACTTATGAGTTCGAGGTTCTCTCACTGCGGGAGTACTTCGCCGCGCGGTTCCTCTACCGCAACGCGGGCGAGGACAACACCGACTTCGACAGCACAACGGTGCTCCGGGAGCTCCTACGTCGCCCGTACTGGCTCAACACCGCCAGGTTCTACGGAGGCAACGCGAAGGGCAGCGACCTCTACGTGCTGGCCGCCGGGATCGCGGAGGAACTGGCGCAGACCTCGGCCCCCGCGTCGTACCTCGCCGCGTGGGCACTGCTGACCGACGGTGTCTTCCTGCGCCGCCCACGCGAGGCCCGCAAGGTGCTGACCGCGCTCTGCTCGGACACGGGGATGGCGATCCTGTTGTCCGCGCTCAACCGCCGGGACATCGTGGCGCTCCCCGAACTCCCTGTCCTCCCCGACGAGGACGGCGCCGATCCGACCTGGCTGCGTCTAACGCAGCTGATTAGCAAGAACCCGAGTGACACCGCGAACCCGCAGCGTGTACGCGTTCTGCGTGAGCTACTCAGCCGGCGTAGCGAATTCACGACATGGTGGTACCAGCAGCTCGCCGGAGCGATCGGCATACCCCAACAGAACGCGTGGCTCGCGATCGGGGCCTGTTGCGAGGCCGGCGCCGGGATCACCGCGACGTTCGAGAACGTGGACCTCTCCGATGGCGCCGCCGAACTTTTCCTCAGTACGGGGCTCGCCCCGGAGCCCGGAAGCTCGTTCGAGGCGGCGCTGCTCACCGCGGTGCTGGATGGCGAATGCCCCTGCGTCACTTCGACCCGCTCGATGCCGGCCCAGGTCGCGGCCATCCTGACGCCGAGAGAATTCCTCACCAACTCTAGGACCGGGTTCGTCTCCGGCGACGATAAGGCGAAAAGTCGCAGATCCGAAGCGATGAACCAGCTCAGGAAGGCCCGCTCCCCGTGGGAGCAGATCGGCAAAAACCGTGCGTTCAAGTCCGGTCACAAGGGCAGCACATTCCCGTGGGCGTACACCGCCATAGCGGTTCACGGGCACGCCGGACGTTGCTGGATCGCCTCGGAGATCGCGATCATCGGCGCCGCCTCACCGTTCGGGCTCGCGTACACCAAGTGCGCCGCCGAGGCAACGGCGTTCGGAACCACGAGCCACCCCTCCGAGCTCCTTGCTCAGACTGTCGTCCAGTCTGGCAATGCCGACTGGTGGCGCGAGCAGCTAGAGACCATCGACGACGACCTCGGCCGGGCAGAGTGGGCACTGGCCCTATGGTCCGTCGCGTCGGGGCCTGTCGTATCCGAACTGCTGCCCGAACTCACGCAGGTTCTGGGACAGCTTCCAGTCTCTCGGCGGCGGACGGTCCTGCGCGCGGCGGAGCAGATCGCTCGCTTCGGCTGGCTGAAGAGGCGTCCGGTCACCGGCGACACCACCGATGCCGCGTTGGCCGCGCTCAATCGACTCCGGGTGCCGGCATTACCGTCCGAGCGACAAGACGGGTCCGGCTCGGGCGATCAGACGACGTTGCCTTCGCTTCTCAGCGTCGCCCGCGCCGACCGGTGGCTCAAGGTCGACACAGCGGCTGCCTACCGGTGACCGCACATGTGCCGCTTTGGATTACGCTCCGCTGCGTTGAACCTCCTCGGTGAGAATCAGCCACGCGCCTCGCCGCGGAGACGAAGTAAAGGCCTTCTCTGCCGGCAACCGACGTTCACGGATCCGGGTCTCCACCGACTGAGTGCTGATCCCTAGGTGTACTGACCTGAGAGGTCAGGTAGGCGGCTGGCTGAATCTGTCGGGGTATTGGTTCGATCAGCTGCTGCCCGATTTTGGGACGGTTTTGGGACTACAGGAATTCCTGAACTACGCCGCGTACGCGCTTTTCGTCACCGTGACGATTTGGCGGACCACGTAGATCGAAAGGCGTTCATCTGCAACGAGTTAACCAACATTCGAGGGTTCAGAGTCAGTGCTCATTTTCCTGTGACCGTCGGAGTCCGGAAGGCCGAATTGACGTCGGCCAGGCGATCGCCCACCGGGCGGTCAACGTTTGGCCAGCGCATGTGGGCACGGATCCTTCAGTTATTTTCGATCTCGACAGATTCGGTCTAGTTTCATGGATAATCTACATTATCCATGAACAATGTCGCCGTTCGTTATTGCCCGCGGTCGAGTCGATCTGCCGGGTCCTGCGCGAGCAGGGCTGCCAGATCGCCGCACGCACCTACCGGGCCTGGCGGAGTCGCCGGCCCGCCACAAGGACCATCACCGACGCTCAGACCGTTGATGCGGTCGGTGAGGTCGCCTGGCGTATCGATCACCACGGCCGGCGTCGGATGGCCCCAGAAGGGCTCTACGGGCGGGTGAAGATGCGCGCCCACCTGGATCGCACCAGGATGCCCGGGGTGTCCTACGGGGCGGTGGATCGGGCGATGAGGACATTGGGGCTCAGCGGTATTCGCCGGTCGAAGGGAATCCGCACCACGATCCCGGCCGCGGACGGGATCCGTGCCGGCGATCTGCTGAACCGGAAATTCGGCGCTGATGAACCCAACCGGGTCTGGGTCACCGACTTTACCTACGTGCGAACCTGGGCCGGCTGGGTGTACGTGGTGTTCACCATCGACGTGTTCTCCCGCAGAATCGTGGCCTGGCACGCCTCGACGAGCAAGGACGTCAGCTTGGTCACCACCCCGTTGCGGATGGCGTTGTGGCAACGCACCCACGACGGCCATCCAGTGAAAGATGGAGAGCTGATTCATCATTCGGATGCGGGCTCGCAATATACGTCCACTCGCCTGACGGAGCGGCTGTCACTGGAACACGTCGCTGCGTCGATCGGATCGGTCGGTGATGCCTACGATAACGCGTTGATCGAATCAGCAAACGGTCTCTACAAGACCGAGTGCATCCGCACGACGATCTTCCACGCCGGGCCCTACAGGACCATCGCCGACGTCGAGTTCGCCACCGCGGCCTGGGTCGACTGGTACAACTGCAGCAGGCTTCATTCGAGCATCGGGTTGGTCCCACCCACAGAGTTCGAGACCCTCTACTACGCTGCCCTCAACCCGAGGAACAGCCCACAATGGAGGCGGCACAAAACCTCGGGTGATTCATATCGATGTTAGTCAGGCTGCCGGTTGGCAACCGCTGCGGTTGGATTGGGCGCAGTTTGTTGTCGGGGCGGCCTACAAGTGGCTGTTGGCGCCGCGCGGGGCTGCGTGGATGGCGGTGCGCCG
>Ga0182030_10023125_pt1 | contig 11516 bp, 15 predicted proteins | sample 812S3MmetaG_FD_121299 | JGI IMG/M metagenome (GOLD analysis project Ga0182030, IMG submission 121299) | Permafrost microbial communities from Stordalen Mire, Sweden - 812S3M metaG (Illumina Assembly) | ecosystem: Environmental > Terrestrial > Soil > Wetlands > Permafrost | place: Sweden... | reverse complement strand
GGGTCATCAGTCCCAGGGCCGCCTGGCGCACGGTCTCGGGGCTCAATATCTGCTTGTTGACCGGAAATATCTTGCCGTCGATCTTGATCTTGACGGGCGCATTGCAGGTGAAAAAAAGATCCGATGCCTTTCTCTCGACCATGAGCTTGAACAGCGGCTTGGTGTTCATCACCTGAGCCGGAACGTCGGGGGACGCGGACATGGACTAGAACACCTGGCCTTCTTCTTCCTCGAGGATCTGCAGGGCCTGGCCGGCGTCCTCCGGGTTCTTCATTTCGCGCTTGCTCTCGAGTTTCACGCGCAGGCGCAGCTCGTTCTTCGAATCGGCGTTGCGCAGCGCATCCTCGTACGAGATCAAACCCGCTTCGTACAGGTCGAACAGCGCCTGGTCGAAGGTCTTCATCCCGAGGCGGTTGGAGCGCGACATCACGTCCTTGATCTTGGCCACTTCGCCCTTGAAGATCAAATCCGAGATCAGCGGCGACGCCAGCATGATTTCCATGGCCGCTATGCGGCCGGTGCCCGACTCGCGCGGAATCAGGCGCTGGGAAATCAGCGCGCGGATGTTCAGCGACAGGTCCATGAGCAGCTGCTCGCGCCGCTCTTCCGGAAAAAAGTTGATGATGCGGTCGATCGCCTGGTTCGAGCTGTTGGCGTGCAGGGTCGCGAGCACCAGGTGGCCGGTCTCGGCGAATTGAATGCCGTATTCCATGGTCTCGCGGTCGCGGATTTCGCCGATCAGGATCACATCGGGCGCCTGGCGCAGGGTGTTCTTCAGCGCCAGATGCCAGCTGTCGCAATCGACGCCGACTTCGCGGTGGGTGACGACGCAGCCCTTGTGCGCGTGCACGTATTCCACCGGATCCTCGATGGTGACGATGTGGCCCCGGGTTTTTTCGTTCCGATAGCCCACCATGGCGGCGAGCGAAGTGGATTTGCCGGAGCCGGTGCCGCCCACCAGAATGACGAAGCCGCGTTTCGACAGCACCACTTCACGGAGCACGGACGGCAGCTCCAGTTCCTCGAAGGTCGGGATCTTGGCATTGATCGTGCGCAGCACCGCGCCGGTGAAGCCCTGCTGGACGAAGGCGCTGACGCGGAAGCGCCCGATCCCGGGCGGGGCGATCGCAAAATTGCATTCCTTGGTCGAATCGAATTCCTTGGTCTGGCGGTCGTTCATGATGGCGCGGACCAAGCCCGCGCTCTGCTCCGGGCTCAAGGAACGGTCGGATTGGGGCCGGATTTCGCCATCCACTTTGATTGCCGGCGGGAAGCCCGCCGTGATAAACAAGTCCGAGCCTTTCTTTTCGACCATGCGTCGCAGCAGGTCCTGCATCAGGCGTATGGCTTGGTCGCGTTCCATTAGATGCTGTCCTTGTTCTGCGCCTTGTACTTCGCTTCTTCCCTGCTGACGACGCCTTTCTGCACCAGGTCCTGCAGGCATTGGTCGAGGGTCTGCATGCCCTGGCCCTGACCCGTTTGAATCGCCGAATACATCTGGGCGATTTTACCCTCGCGGATCAAATTGCGGATAGCGGGCGTGCCGATCATGATTTCGTGCGCCGCAACGCGGCCTCCGCCGACGCGCTTCATCAGCGTCTGGGAAACGACGGCGCGCAGGCTCTCCGACATCATGGCACGAACCATGTCCTTTTCCGCGGCGGGGAACACATCCACGATACGATCGATGGTCTTGGCCGCCGAACTCGTGTGCAGGGTGCCGAACACCAGATGCCCGGTTTCCGCCGCCGTCAGCGCCAGGCGGATGGTCTCGAGGTCGCGCATTTCGCCGACCAGAATGACGTCGGGATCCTCGCGCAGCGCGGACCGCAGCGCCTCGGTGAAGCCCAGGGTGTCGCGGTGCACTTCGCGCTGGTTGACGAGGCATCGCTTGCTCTCGTGCACGAACTCTATGGGGTCTTCGATCGTGATAATGTGGTCCGGCCGGTTGTCATTGCAGTGATTGACCATGCCGGCCAGCGTCGTCGATTTGCCGGAGCCGGTCGGGCCGGTGACCAGAACGAGACCCCGGGGAAGCATGCACAGATCTTTGAAAGTCTTGGGCGCGTTCAACTCGTCCAGCGACAGGATGGTCGATGGGATGTTGCGGAACACGGCGCCGGCGCCGCGGTTCTGGTTGAAGGCGTTCACCCGGAAGCGGGCGAGCTTGGGAATTTCAAACGAAAAGTCGGTCTCGAAGAACTCTTCGAAGGCTTTGCGCTGCTTGTCGTTCATGATGTCGTACACCATGCTGTGCACTTCTTTGTGCACGAGAGCCGGCATGTTGACGCGTTTCATGTCGCCGTCGACACGAATCATGGGCGGTACACCCGCCGACAGATGCAAGTCCGACGCATTGTTCTTGACCGCAAAGGCGAGAAGCTGCGCGATATCGACCGCCATTGACGGCTCCTAAAATTCGGCTGGTTTAAGCCGGTAGCAGTATATAAGAGGGTGTTGCCACCCAATATGTTAATTGGTCCGCAGAATTCGATGCTTCATGTGAACCACGTCCGGTCTCGGATAAGTCAGGCGGCCTTGGCCGCCGGCCGGGACCCCGCCGCGGTCACATTGGTCGCCGTCACCAAGGCGCAGAGTGCCGAAACGGTGCGCCTCGCCGCCACCGCCGGCGTCACGGATTTCGGGGAAAGCTATCTCCAGGAAGCTTTGGCCAAGATGGACCGGCTCGCCGACCTGACCCTGCGCTGGCACTTCATCGGCGGCATCCAATCCAACAAGACCCCGGCGATCGCGGAACGCTTCGACTGGGTGCACAGCATCGATCGTTTGAGCATCGCCCGGCGGCTGTCGGAACAGCGGCCCTACCACGCGGCCCCCTTGAACCTCTGCATTCAGGTCAAGCTCGTTCCGGAGCCGAACAAGGGAGGCGTCGAGCCGGGCGCAGTCGCTGCAATCGCCGCCGAGGCTGCCCTGCTGCCCCGGGTGCGGCTGCGCGGGTTGATGTGCGTGCCTCCGCCGCAGCCGGATACCGCGGCCGAACGTGCGGTGTTCGCGCGGCTTCGCGCTCTCCTCGAAGAGCTGAACGCGGCCGGCCACAAGCTCGATACACTGTCGATGGGAATGAGCGGGGACTTCGAATCCGCCATCGCCGAAGGCGCGACGCTGGTCCGGGTCGGCTCGGCATTATTCGGAGCACGGCAAACCATGAAGGGGCAGGCATGAACAATATACGTAGGCTCGCTTTCATCGGCGGCGGCAATATGGCCGGCGCCCTCATCGGAGGCCTGACCAAGCGCGGCCTGCCGGCGGCTCGGGTGGTGGTCGCCGACCCGAGCCAGGATCAGCTGCAAAGGCTGGTCCGGGAATACGGCGTGGGCGCGGCTGCCGACAACGCGAGTGCGGTCGAGAACGCCGAGGTGGTGGTGCTCGCCGTCAAGCCGCAGCAGATGCGGGCCGTCGCCCTGGGATTGGCGCCGCACCTGCAGAAGACGCACCCACTGGTGATTTCCGTCGCCGCGGGCATACCGCATGCATCGCTCGCCCGGTGGTTCGGGCCCCAGGTTCCCGTGATTCGCACGATGCCGAATCGGCCCGCCCTCAACGGTTTCGGTTCCACGGGATTATTCGCACCGCCCGCCGTCGGCGCAGCCAACCGGGCCCTGGCGGAAATGATCATGGCCGCGGTCAGCGCCACGGTGTGGGTGGAGCACGAATCGCAAATGGATACCGTGACCGCGCTGTCGGGCAGCGGACCCGCCTATTTCTTTCTGTTCATGGAAGCGCTCGAGGCGGCGGCGCACGAGCGCGGACTGCCCAACGACGTCGCCCATCGGCTGACGCTGGAAACGGCTTTTGGCGCCGCACAAATGGCGCGCCAATCGGCGGATTCGCTCGCCACGCTGCGCGAGCAGGTGACGTCGAAAGGCGGCACGACCGCGGCGGCGCTCGAGGTCCTTAACACGGCGGGCCTTCGTGCTATCGTCGCCCACGCCGTGGCGGCGGCCGATCGACGCTCGGCGGAACTCGCCGCCGAGTACGGCGCTCCCTGAAAACTGAGCCCTGAATTGCCATGGAAGCGATCAAGTACATCGTCGATACACTGCTCTGGCTGCTGACGCTGGCTTTCGTTCTGCGCCTGCTTTTTCAGTGGGTGCGGGCCGACTTTCGCGACCCCATGGCGGATGCCATCGTGCGCGTGACCAATTGGCTGATATTGCCGCTGCGCAAGCTGCTGCCGCCCATCGGCAAGGTCGATACTGCAACGGTGGTTGCCGTGCTCGCCGTCGCCGCGATCCGCACCTTCGCGCAATTGTCCCTGGCAGGCGAGGGCGTCGGGGATGCGGGCCTGTTTCTGCGCATCACCGCGGTCGACCTGGCCGGCCTGGTGCTGCGCATCTATCTGTTCGCACTTCTGCTGTATTGGCTGACGAGCTTCGTGTCGCCGGGCGGCTACGCGCCCGGTGTCCGGCTGCTCTCGCAGCTGTGCGAGCCGATCTTGAAGCCCGTGCGGCGGATCATTCCGCCGATCGGCCGGATAGATTTTTCCGTGCTCTGGGTATCGATCTTGATCGGCGCTTTGCTTGTGCTGCTTCGTTGAACATCGGCTCCTACATGCCTGAAATCACAGTGAACGAGGACCTTCAGCCTGCGCGGCAAGCGCCTCGGGAAGGCGCGAAAGCCTGAAAAAACAGTGCCCCGAGCCGACGCGGGCCGGGATCTTTTTTCGCAATTGCGCTAAACATCGGCTTTTTTCTATGTTATTTTCGGCGCCGAGTTGAATTTGCGGGCAATTGATGCCCGCGCTCGCAAACCTAAGCAGGAGATTTAATATGGCGAAAAAGAATGCAGCACCGACCAAGTCTGAAATTCTCGCTAGCATTTCGAAGGAAACGGAGCTCTCTAAGAAGCAGGTCGGAGCCGTGTTTGACTCGCTTTCCGCCTCCATCAAAAAGAGTCTGCGCAGTCACGGCTTGTTTACCTTGCCTGGACTTCTGAAGATGAAAGTCGTGAAGAAGCCGGCGACGAAGGCGCGTGAGGGTGTCAATCCTTTCAACGGCGAAAAAATGATGTTCAAGGCGAAGCCCGCGAGCAAGAAAGTGCGCATTGCGGCGCTGAAGACGCTCAAGGAATTCGTGAACTGATTTGTCTTCGTGTTCGGGGCGGCTGTGCCTAAGGCTCAGCCGTCTCGAACCGTGGTCATGACTGCGTCCCGCAGCTCATGCAGCCGTCCGTGGAAGAAATGACCCGCTCCGGGCAACATCACCAGCCGCGGCTTTGGCTTGATTTGGCCCACCCACTCGATCACCGCCGCCGGATCCACGATTTCGTCGGCATCCCCCTGGATGATCAGCCACGGACAGCGCGGAACCGGCGCCGAAGGGACTTCGAGCCGTTGAATCGCCGGAGCGACCGCGATCAGAAGGCGCGCCGGCCCCTGGTCAGCCACGCGCAAGGCGACGCAGGCGCCGAAGGAAAATCCCGCGATGACCCGCGTCCGGCCGGGCCAGCGCTCGCCTCCCCAGGCGGCCACGGCTTGCGCGTCGGCGGTTTCGCCCGCGCCATGGTCGAACTCACCGCCGCTCGCGCCGACGCCGCGAAAATTGAATCTGAGCGTAGGAATTCCTGCCTCTCGCAAAGCGCGAGCCACCGTGGTCACAACCTTGTTGTCCATCGTGCCGCCGAACAGCGGATGTGGATGGCACACGACGGCATAGCTCGATCCCTCGGTGCCAGGATCCTCGGCAATCGCTTCCAATGCGCCGGCAGGTCCCGCGATGGCCAGGCGTTCCTGCGCCGGAGTCATTCAATGGCGACGAGATCGACGTCGAACACCAGCGTCGCACCGGGCGGGATGACGCCGCCGGCTCCGCTGTCGCCGTAGGCAAGATCCGCCGGAATCACGAGGCGGCGGCTCTCGCCGACTTTCATGCCGACGACGCCCTGATCCCAACCCTTGATGACTTGGCCCGTGCCCACTGCGAAGCGGAAAGGCTGGCCGCCGGTGCGCGAACTGTCGAACTGCTTGCCTTTATGGTCGGTCGCGGACGATTCATACAGCCATCCGGTGTACTGGACGACGGCGGTCTTTCCCGCGGTGATGGCCTCGCCCGCGCCGGGCTTCAATTGCACCGTCTGCATCGAGTTCACCGCGCCGGGCGGTGCGGGAACGGGCTTGCCGCCGCAGGCTGCGATGGAGGCGGCCAGGAGAAAGATACCGATCGTGCGCAACGGTGTGTGGCATGCCATGACAGGCATCTTAAAGGATTTTTCGAATCGCGGGCCGCCCGCTCGGGATCAGGGTCTAGCCGGCTGTTTTCAGTTCCTGCCCGCGAATCTTCAAGCCCGTGCCCAGGCTGAGCACGATCGCCGCGGTCAAGAACAGCGGGACCTCGGCGCTTTTCACGATGGCGAGGCTGATTGCCGCGATGCCCAAAAAGCCCGCCGCCGCCAGAGCGATTTCCTCGCGTATCCCGAGGCAGCACAGCCGCAAGGCGCCGACGGTGTCGTCGATCTCGTCCACCACTTGAAGCATCCATTCCATAGGGCCGCGAGTCTAGGCTGGCGCCCGTGCCGCCGCCGTGAGTCGAGTCACACCCTTGCCAGGGTGCCTGGGGCTGCGTAGGCTTAGGTCCACATGCAGCGAATTCTCGTCCTGAATCCGAAAGGCGGATCGGGAAAAACGACGATTGCCACGAATCTCGCCAGTTACTTTGCGAGCCGGGGTGATCGTCCGCTGCTGTCGGACAACGATCCGCAGGGCTCGAGCACCCGCTGGCTGAAGAAGCGCAAGCCCGAACAGGCCTTCATCCACGGCATCGCCGCCTTCGAGCGCAACGCCCGGATGACCAGGGCATGGCAATTGCGCACCCCCTCCGACGCGGCACACGTGGTGGTGGATACCCCGGCCGCGGTGATGTCTCAGGACATGCCTGAAATGACCAAGAACGCCGACGCCATCATCGTGCCGGTGCTGCCTTCCGATATCGACATCCACGCCTGCTCGAAATGCATCGCGGATCTGCTGTTGATCGCAAAGGTGCGGCGCGACGAGAACCGCATCGGTGTCGTCGCCAATCGGGTCAAGCGCAATACGCTGATCTATCAATCGCTGATGCGCTTTCTCGAGACTTTGCGGATTCCCGTCATCGCGGTTCTGCGGGACTCCCAGAACTACGTGCGCGCCGCCGAACAGGGCCTGGGGCTGTTCGAGATGAAGCCGTACACGGTCGAGCAGGATCTCGTCGATTGGGAGCCGATGTTGGCCTGGCTCAAGGCAAAGGAAGGCGCTTGGCAGCCGAGTGCGGGCATGAGCCCCTTGTCCGAAACCGCGTGAGTCCGCGGCCCGCGGCCTATTTCTTCTCGTCCCACGAACCTCGGACCTTTTCCGCCCAGTTCTTGTAGCTGTGCCAGTTGTAGAGATTGGTGGTGATCGCGCCGTGGCGGCCGCCGGTCTTGTAGAGATCCCGTGAGGCGGCGCCTGGTTTCAGCACGCCCGGATCAGCGCGAGGAGCCCTGCGGTCCACTCCGCTGTATCGAGTCTGATTCTTAACTTCGCTCATCGCTGGTGCCTCTGTGGATGGACACGACAGTAAGTGTCGCGACCCTTCTAGGGCAGGAACTGTGTCACAAGCGGGTCGGCACTGTCGTCATCTTGCGACGGGCGTGCGAGACGCATCTCACCGGCAGATGCGCTAAGTTAAATGGCGACTTCTCCCGCTTCACCAGGCATCGAACAGCGGCTTCAACTCCTCGAGCGAGCATTCGAGCGCGGCGGGCAGCAAGGTGGTGTAAGCATCGAGCAGTGCCATCGCGTTACGCGGAGGATCGGTCCGGGTGGCGGCGCCCAGGCGGCGCGACATGTCGCGGTTCACCGCGTGGAGGTTCTCGTACAGCTTCTCCAATCCCGCGAAGCCGGGAAGCTTGCCTTCATCGTTAAGTTCGCGCGCCAGTAGAAACATGCAGACGCTGCGGTACACGGTTTCCACCTCGCTCGCGAACGGCAGGTGGAATCGCGCCATCGGCCGGAAGCGGTCGGTCCAGGGACACCCTGCGGTCGCCATGATCAGGCCAAGCACCGAGCTCATCGCCTGCTGCGCGGTCGTTTCGGCGTACATCGTGCGCTCCGCCTGGGTGACCGTCACGCCGACCGTGTCGAACGAGACCAGCGCCTTGAGCGGTTCGATGGCCTGCGCCATCTGCAATGCGGCGGGACAGTGAGGATGCTCGTCGGCGTTGAGGGGACAATTGGCGCATTGGTTGAATTTCAACTCGGTCCAGAACGGCGGCGCCGGCGGCGCGGCATTGGCGAGGCGGAAATCCGCGGCATCGAATGTGAAATCCAGAGCCTTGCGCGTTCCGTCCGGCAAATCGAAGCAATAGCGGATGTGGTGATTGTCGCTCATGCCACGAGCCGGTAGCAGGGTGTGTATTCGGTACCCGTGAACTTCATCCGGCCCTGTGCGACGAAGGAACGCAGCAGGTGATCCAGGGGCTCCATGATCGAGGGCTCGCCGGCGAGCTCGAAAGGACCATAGCGTTCGATCGCGTTGATCCCGTATTCCTTGATATTGCCGGCCACGATCCCCGAGAAGGCGCGGCGCAGATTCGCCGCTCGTTCGTGCACCGGCTGGTCGTGCGAGAGCCGCAAAGCCCGCATCGAAGCGTGGGTCACCTCGAACGGCAGCTGGAATTCCAGCGGAATCTTCAGCAGCCAATTGAAACCGTACGAATCGCTCTCCTGCCGCCGGTAATCGCGGACCTGGGCGAGGCCCTGCACCATTGCGCGCGCCACTCCCGCGGGATCGTCGATGATCATCTGGTAGCGGGACTGCGCCTCCGGGCCCAGGGTCGAACCAATGAAGCGGTGGATCTGTTGGAAATACTCGGCGCTGTCGGCCGGACCGGTGAAAACCATGGGAAACGGCAAATCCCGGTTGGCCGGATCGAGCAAAATGCCGAGCAGATAGAGAATCTCTTCCGCCGTGCCCGCCCCGCCCGGGAAAATCACGATGCCGTGCCCGAGGCGTACGAAGGCCTCCAGGCGCTTTTCGATGTCGGGCATGATGACGAGCTGGCTGACGATGGGGTTGGGGGGCTCGGCCGCGATGATTCCGGGTTCCGAGATGCCCAAGTACCTGCCGTCGACGATGCGCTGCTTCGAGTGCCCGATGGTCGCCCCCTTCATGGGTCCTTTCATCGCGCCCGGCCCGCAGCCGGTGCATACATCCAGGTTGCGAAGGCCGAGCTCATAGCCCACTTTCTTGGTGTAGTCGTACTCGATCCGCCGGATCGAATGGCCGCCCCAACAAACGACCAGGTTCGGCCGCATCTGCAATTCCAGCACGCGCGCATTGCGCAGGATGTGAAACACCGCATTCGTGATGCTCGGCGAGGAGGTCAGATCGAATCGCCCGCTTTCCATGATCTCGTTCGAAATGAACACGACGTCGCGCAGCACCGCGAACAAATGGTCCTTCAGCCCCCTGATCATCACGCCGTCGACGAAGGCCGCGGCGGGCGCGTTCTTGATCTCGAGCTTGATGCCCCAGGCTTGGCGCACGATCCGCAGGTCGAAATCGCGGTACTTGGCGAAAATCACCCGCGCATCGTCGATATCGCTGCCGGAATTGAGCACGGCGAGCGCGCACTTTCGGAACAAGGGATACAGGCCGCCCTGCCCTGAATCGAGCAGTTTGGCAATTTCCTGCTGGGACAGGTGTTCGAGGCTTCCCTTGGGCGCGACGCGCGCATCGACCAAGTCGGACGAAAGAATCGTGGTTTCCACGCAGGCACCTGTTACGGGTAAATATCGATCGGAATGTTGTCTTGCGTGCGCATCCACACTTCGACCATGTCGGAATTGGACAGGGCGATGCACCCGTCGGTCCAATCGCTCGACGCGTAGTACGCGGCCGGGTGCTTGGGTGTATTGGGGAAGCCGTGAATCATGATCGAGCCGCCCGGCGCCCAGCGATTCTTGTGCGCGCGCATCTCGTCTTCCTTGTTCGGGTAGGACACCTGGATGGCGAGAAAGAACTCGCTCCGGGTATTGCGCCTGGCCAGGTAGTAGCGGCCCTCGGGCGTGCGAAAGTCGTGTTCGCGCTTTTTTTGTCCCGTCGGGTTCAAACCCAGCTGTACTTTATATTCGCCCAGCAGGCGGTTTCCGCTGTACAGCGACAGCCGGTGCGCGGCCTTGTGGACGACGACGCGATCGGCCGCGGCGACCTCTTCGGCCGAGGCATGGGCCAGCCCTCCGGCGGCGCAAATGGCGAAGGCCAGCGCCAGCCATGGCGATTTGGCCCCAAGGAGGCGGATTCGAGCGTTCATCCGTAAAATTATACCGTGTAGGCGGTATGACATAATCGGCTCTGGATCACGTCCCGGTATACTGACGCATGATGCGAACCACACCGCTCTTTGCCGCCGCGCTGATCCTCGCTTTGGCCGCCGGCTGTGCCGGCCAATCCTCGACCAAGCCCGTGGAGGTCTTGGACGAGCGCACCGGCATGACCCTGGCCGCGCTGGAAGAGCCGATCGAGCTTCTGCCGAGCCTGCAGGGAACGAACTTCGCCGCCGGTAAACGTGCGACTTTTGCCTATCTCGGGCCAGTCGAATGGGACCGCATGGGCACTTTCGCCTATGGATTGTGGGTGCACGTTGCGCCCGGAAACGACCGCCAGCCCGGCGACATTCACGGGCCGGGTGCGGTGACTTTGATCCTCGACGACGGGCCCTTGAATCTTTCGCTGATGGACCCCCCGAAACTCGGCCGCGACGCCTACCGTCAAGTCGTCTCCTGGGGCCAGGCAGCGTACTTCGATCTCAACGTCGACACTCTGAAGCGCATGGCCGCGAGCAACAAGCTTTCGCTCGAGATTCGCGCCGCCGACGGTTCGACGATGAGCTTTTCCCCCTCCTCGGACACACGGGCTGTTCTCACCCGGTATGTGCAGGCACGCGGTATCACTGTCGATTGATGGGCGCGACCCGCGGCAGCGTCATGGTGGTACCCGGCCGCATGTCGGTGAAATCCACATCGGGGTTGTACTGCGCGACCAGCCAGACCGGCAAGTCGGCATGCTGTTGTGCAATCACCCATAGCGACTCGCCCCGCTTGATCGCATAGTTCTCGGTTCCTGCAATGCGGTGGGTGGCAAAAAATTCTTCCTGCAGGCGGCGGTGGTATTCGCGGCGCGTGGCGGCAAACTGCTCCGCGCTGACCTTCGAGAAGTCCAATCTCACCTTGTGGCCGAGCGTCACCATCGCGTTCTTGTGCAATTTATTGAGGGCGCGAAGCGCCGTCGAACTGACTCCCGACCAATCGGCGTAATGGCCCAAGGTTTCCGCCGCCTGCACCACGACCGTGTCGTCGGCGCCGACCCTGTAATCCGTGGCATCCGCATTTCCGGTCGGCGCCGCGACCGGCAGCAGTGCGTTGCTGTCGGTCTGCCGCTGCGAAACCGGTTCTTTCGGCGGCGGTGCGACCTTGGCAGTCTGTGGCGGCGGCAGGCTCTCGGTCACCGGCTGCGGTAATACCGGGACCCTGGCAGCGGTTG
>Ga0182030_10023124_pt1 | contig 11517 bp, 9 predicted proteins | sample 812S3MmetaG_FD_121299 | JGI IMG/M metagenome (GOLD analysis project Ga0182030, IMG submission 121299) | Permafrost microbial communities from Stordalen Mire, Sweden - 812S3M metaG (Illumina Assembly) | ecosystem: Environmental > Terrestrial > Soil > Wetlands > Permafrost | place: Sweden... | reverse complement strand
ATATGATGTCAAAGGAAATATTACCCAAATTGGAAGAACGATTTCATCTGCCCTTTATTTATCATAAAACAATTAATACGACCGGAATAGCTGAATCCATCCTTGCTCAACAAATTGAAGCATGGGAGAATTCTTTGCCTTCACGTATAAAATTAGCCTATTTACCTTCACCGGGTATTGTACGCCTGAGACTTTCGTCAAGAGGAACAGATGAGAAGAAAATAATAAAATTAACAAACACATTTATTAAAAAACTTCAACACGTAATAAATGATAATATATATAGTTATGATGATGAAAAAATAGAGGAAGTAGTTGGAAATCTGTTATTTGAAAATAAAAAAACACTTGCCACTGCAGAAAGCTGCACGGGGGGAAATATTTCTCATTTGATTACTTCCGTGCCAGGAAGTTCTGCTTATTTTAAAGGTTCATTGGTCGCATATTCCAATGAAATTAAAGAGGAATTTTTAAATATTGAAAAGCCGCTTATAGCTAAATATGGTGCAGTCAGTCAACCGGTTGTTGAATACATGGCCAAACAAATTCTTTATAAATTTAATACAGATTATTGTATTGCCGTATCAGGTATTGCAGGTCCAACAGGTGGAACTGATGAAAAACCTGTTGGAACGACATGGATTGCAGTGGCAAATAAAAATAAAATTATTAGTAATAAATTTTTATTTGGTGATGACAGGGGCAGAAATATTACTAAAGCTACAATTACGGCTCTTAATATGCTCAGAATCTTTATTATAAAAAATAATTAGTGTTTGTCCATGATGTCCATTTCCCGCGTTAAGCTTGATTAGCAGGCCCTGGTATTAATTATTTTATAGAAAAGACTTAATTTTTTTGATAATTAGAAATATTTTAACGAAATTTGCCGTTCGTTAAAAATTAATATTATAAATAAAGATGTCGCGCATTTGTCAGTTAACAGGAAAAAGTGCAATGATTGGGAACAATGTATCTCATTCAAAAAGAAGAACCAAAAGAAGTTTTGATCCAAATTTATTTGACAAGAAGTTTTTCCTTGTTGAAGAAAATCGTTGGGTTAATCTGAAAGTTTCTGCTGCAGGAATTCGTATCATAAATAAAAAAGGTCTGAAAGCTGCATTAGAAAATGCGAAGGAAAAAGGTTTTATTTCAAAATACTAATACGAATTATTCGTCATGGCAAAAAAAGGAAACAGGGTACAGGTTATTTTAGAATGTACCGAACATAAGGATAGTGGTCAACCGGGAACATCAAGGTATATCACTACCAAAAATAAAAAAAATTCGACAGAAAGGATGGAACTTAAAAAGTATAATCCTATTTTAAAAAAAGTTACTGTTCATAAAGAAATAAAATAATTAAACTATGGCAAAAAAGGTTGTTGCTACCCTCAAAACCGGTGGCGGAAAAAGTTTCACAAAGGTGATAAAGATGTGCAAGTCGCCTAAAGGTTCTTATTTCTTCAAGGAAGAAGTTTTAGCAAATGATGAGGTTAAAGCGTTTCTTGATAGCAAATAATCTTTTAAAAGATTTATTTAAAGCTTTCTTCTAAACGATGAAAGCTTTTTTTTGTTATTATATATAGTTCTTGAGCGTATTTTTAAAAACTATATATTTTTCAGGGTACCTTGAAGCATAATTATCTTTTCCATGAATAATAAAGACTCGCTAAATAAAGGTTTGGAGAAAACAAAGGAAAGTGTTTTCAAAAAATTGTCCAGGGCAATCATCGGAAAATCCAAGGTTGATGATGAAGTCCTGGATAATCTTGAAGAAGTTCTCATTACCTCAGATGTTGGCGTGGAAACTACGTTACGTATTATTCAGCGTATAGAACAAAGAGTTTTACGTGATAAATTTCTTGGAACTGAAGAACTACGAGGCATTCTTAAAGAAGAAATAATATCGTTACTGGAAGATAAAAATACCAATCAACCTTCCGACTTTTCTGATACCTTGCCTAAAAAACCATATGTAATAATGGTTGTAGGGGTTAATGGGGTAGGAAAAACTACGACCATTGGGAAATTAGCCTATCAATATAAAAAATCAGGGAAATCAGTATTACTTGGAGCTGCTGATACATTCAGAGCTGCTGCAATTGATCAATTAATCATTTGGGCCAACAGGGCCAATGTTGACATTATAAAACAAAGCATGAATGCTGATCCTGCTTCTGTGGCCTATGATACTATGAATTCCGCTATCTCCAGAAATATTGACGTTGTTATAATTGACACAGCCGGGAGATTGCATAACAAAATCAACCTGATGAATGAGCTTACAAAAATTAAAACTGTTATGAAAAAGGTTGTTCCTGATGCTCCTCATGAGATTCTCCTTGTACTTGATGGATCAACAGGTCAAAATGCTTTTGAACAGGCTAAACAATTCACCATTGCTACAGAAGTCAATGCTCTGGCTTTAACAAAACTCGATGGAACGGCCAAAGGTGGGGTCATTATTGGCATTTCCGATCAATTTAAAATTCCTGTTAAATATATTGGAGTGGGGGAGAAAATAGACGATCTTCAGATGTTTAATAAAAAAGAATTTGTTGATTCTCTTTTTAACTAGTTTCATCATATTTATTATAATATGAAGACTCATAAAAAATCATCCGATAAAATCAATATAATTACATTAGGCTGTTCTAAAAATATTGTTGACAGTGAATTTCTGCTTGCTCAACTTTCAGCACAATCACTTAATGTTGAACATGATGCAGAAAATTCAGACGCAAAAACTATTATAATAAATACCTGCGGTTTCATTATTGATGCAAAAAAAGAATCAATAGATACAATATTAAGATATGCTCATTTAAAGGCATCTGGTCATATTGAAAATCTTTATGTCATCGGATGTTTAGCTGAACGTTATAAAAAAGAACTTCTAAAAGAAATTCCTGAAGTTGATGCTTTTTTTGGCGTGAACGATATCCGGACCATCATTCAGGGTTTGGGATATAATTATTATAAAGAACTCATTGGAGATCGGATTTTGAGTACGCCCAAGCATTTTGCTTATCTGAAAATCGCCGAAGGTTGTAACCGGAAATGTTCTTTCTGCGCTATTCCTTTTATTCGGGGAATTTACATTTCAAAACCTATAGAGACATTGGTGACAGAAGTGAAAAATCTTGTGAAAGCAGGGGTTAAAGAAATTATACTGATTGCTCAGGATCTATCCTGGTACGGTCGTGATATATATAAAAAACCGGTGCTGGCAGAGTTAATTAATCAACTATCTGATATTAATGGTATTGAATGGATAAGACTTCACTATACGTATCCTGCTGATTTTCCAATGAATGTTTTAACGGAGATGAAATCCAGATCCAATGTCTGTCATTATCTTGATTTACCTTTTCAGCATATCAGTGATAAAGTATTAAAAAAAATGCGCCGGGGAAACACTTCCGCTCAAACCTATGAATTGATTGATGTTATCAGGGATCAGGTTCCTGATATCGCGTTAAGGACAACTCTGTTAACAGGTCATCCGGGCGAATCAGAAAAAGACTTTATTCAGTTGCTGGATTTTGTTGAAAAAGTAAAGTTTGATAGATTGGGTATATTTGCCTATTCTCATGAAGAAGATACCTATTCATACAAAAACTTTAAGGACACTTTGCCGTCTAAAGTCAAGCAGAAAAGGGTAGAAGACATAATGAACTTACAGCAAGCGATATCAAAGGAATTAAATCATAAAAAAACAGGTCAAACATTCAAAGTTTTGATTGATCGTATAGAAAGCAATACAGGAATAGGTCGCACGCAATATGATTCACCTGAGATTGACAACGAAGTTATTATTGAGAATACTGACAATTCTCTTAAAACCGGCGAATTTGTTAATGTTAAAATTACGGCTGCAAGTGAATATGATCTGATTGGAAATGTTATATAAGGGCATCAAATCTGATTTATAGAGATGTCCATAATAGATGTTTTAAACCACAGGTAATTTTGTTTTATTTTCAATTCTCAAATCTCCTTTGTCTTTATCAAAGCCAACCATAATCATGTCGCCTTCTTTCATATCACCCTTTATTAATACCTCAGCCATTGGATCTTCAAGATATTTCTGAATGGCTCTTTTTAAAGGACGAGCGCCAAATTGAACGTCATAACCTTTTTCAATAATAAAATCCTTGGCCTCTTGTGTAAGCTCTATCTGATAACCAAGGGAATTAATCCTGCTATATAATCCTTTCAGTTCGATATCGATAATTTTTGATATATCATCCCTTGAAAGAGCGTTAAACATTACCACATCATCAATTCTGTTGAGGAATTCCGGCGCGAATGATTTTTTAAGCGCATTTTGAATAACGCCTTTTGCATAATCATTCTGCTGATCAAGTTTGGCTTTTGTATTAAATCCAACACCGGTTCCAAAATCTTTTAATTGTCGGGTTCCTATATTGGATGTCATGATGACTATTGTATTTTTAAAATCAACTCTGCGGCCTAAGCTATCAGTCAATTGTCCCTCATCCAACACCTGAAGTAAAATATGAAATACATCGGGATGTGCTTTTTCAATTTCATCTAATAAAACAACTGAATATGGACGTCTTCTTACTTTTTCGGTTAACTGACCGCCTTCTTCATAACCTACATAACCCGGAGGCGCTCCGACCAATCGTGAAACGGAGAATTTCTCCATATATTCACTCATGTCAATACGAATGAGATTCTCTATGCTTTCAAATAAATATTTTGCTAACACTTTTGCAAGTTGTGTTTTCCCAACTCCGGTAGGGCCAAGGAATATAAAGGTACCGATAGGTTTATTTGGGTCTTTCAGTCCTGCGCGATTACGTTGAATTGCTTTCACCACTTTCCCAATAGCTTCATCTTGACCAATAACGCTACCTCTGAGTTCTTCAGCCATTTTTAAAAGCCTTATACCTTCAGCTTGAGCGATTCGTTGAACCGGTACACCTGTCATCATGGCAACAACTTCAGCAACCTTTTCGGAATCAACAACTACCCTGTTTCTGCTTAATTCGTTTTCCCAGTGTTGTTTCTCAACATCGAGACTATCAATCATACTCTTTTCCTTGTCTCTATAACTGGCAGCCCGTTCAAAGTTCTGATTTTTAACGGATTGTACCTTTTCCTTTTTTATTTCTTCAAGTTCCTTTTCTAAATTAAGAATAATAGGCGGTACGACAATATTGGAAATATGAACCCTTGATCCGGATTCATCCAAAGCATCAATTGCCTTATCCGGCAAATGTCTGTCCGTGATATATCGCTGGGTTAATTTAACACACGCCTCAATTGCATCCGGGGTATAGGATACATTGTGATGTTCTTCGTATTTTTCTTTTATATTATTCAAAATCTCAACAGTTTCTTCAGGACTGGTCGGTTCAACAATTACCTTTTGAAAACGACGTTCTAATGCACCATCTTTTTCAATATGCTGACGATATTCATCTAATGTTGTAGCCCCAATACATTGTATTTCACCTCTGGCTAACGCGGGTTTTAACATATTAGCAGCATCCAGCGAACCTGTTGCTCCACCTGCGCCAACAATGGTATGTATTTCATCTATAAATAATATAACATTGGTATTTTTTTGCAGTTCATTTAAAATTGCTTTCATTCTTTCTTCAAACTGACCTCTGTATTTTGTTCCGGCAACGATGGAAGCAAGATCCAAAGCAACAACTCTTTTTCCAAAAAGAACCCGGGATACTTTTTTCTGAACAATTCTCATTGCCAACCCCTCGGCTATAGCTGATTTACCAACTCCAGGTTCTCCAATAAGAATCGGATTATTCTTTTTCCGGCGACTTAAGATCTGAGCCAGGCGTTCAATTTCTCTTTCTCTGCCGACAATCGGGTCAAGCCTTCCTTCTTCAACAGCTTTAGTCAGGTCTACACCAAAATTATCTAACACCGGCGTATCTGATGTACTTTTTGTTCCCTGCGAAGTCCCTTTTCCAGTTCCAAAGGCAGGCTTTCCTTCATCGTCTTCATCGCCATAATCTGCTTTCGATTTGGGACTGTGTGATTGATTTTTAATAAGATCTATTTCCTGGCGAATAATGTTGTAATCAATTCCTTCTTCAAACAATAACTTAGATATAATATTGTTTTCATCCCTTAAAACAGCTAAAAGAAGATGACCGGTATGAATAACATCACTTTTCATGGCCCGGGCTTCCAGATAAACTAACTTTAGAATTCTTTCTGATGATTTGAGCAGGGGAATATTATCAGTTTCTTTAATTTTAATAGGTGTTTCAGTCTTAATCTTCATTTCAATCTTTTTCTTTGCCTCTGCAATATCTACCTCAAGATTGTTTAAAACATTAATAGCAATACTTTCCCCATCCCGTAAAATTCCAAGAAAAAGATGTTCCGGCCCTATAAAAGCGTTGCCCAAACGGATTGCTTCTTCTTTACTATACGTCAATACATCTTTTATTTCCTGTGAAAATTTTGAATCCATCTTCTTTAATGATTTTTTAGTCAAATTTCGTTAGATCTTACAAATATAATATTATTTTTAAAATTAAATTTTTAACATCGAAATGTTAATAATTATAAGATATTTTATCAGGTAAAATCAGATAATAAACATTAATTTCGTTGTTTTGTTAAAATGAATTAATTTTCAACAGTGTAGACGCGAACCGGTATAACAAATTAACGGGAACTAAATCCCGTTGAGATTAGATAAATATATATATTAAATGAGTGATATTCAAGACAATAATTTAGAAGAAAAAATCATTAAAATTAACATTGAAGAAGAGATGAAATCGGCATACATAGATTATTCTATGTCTGTTATTGTTTCACGTGCTCTTCCGGATGTAAGGGATGGATTAAAACCTGTTCATAGAAGGGTTTTATATGGGATGTCTGATTTAGGACTTAATTATAACAGATCTCATAAAAAATCAGCCAGAATAGTAGGAGAGGTGCTTGGTAAATATCACCCTCATGGTGATTCTTCAGTATATGAAGCAATGGTTCGAATGGCTCAGGAATGGTCATTACGATATCCCCTGGTGGATGGTCAGGGTAATTTTGGTTCTGTTGATGGCGATCCTCCGGCTGCAATGAGGTATACAGAAGCCCGTTTATCCAAGATCGCTGAAGAAACATTAAGTGATATTGAAAAAAATACGGTTGATTTTCAGTTTAATTTTGACGATACGCTTCAGGAGCCTACTGTATTGCCTACAAGAATACCGACCTTGCTTATTAATGGAGCTTCTGGTATTGCTGTTGGTATGGCAACCAATATGCCTCCTCATAATTTATCTGAAATCATTGATGCGACAATAGCATATATTGACAATAACGATATTTCTATTCAGGAGCTCATGGTTCACGTGAAAGGTCCTGATTTTCCAACAGGTGGAACCATTCATGGATTTCAAGGTATACATGAAGCATTTGAAACCGGGAGAGGAAGAATTGTTGTCCGGGCGAAAACAGAAATTGAAACGACAGAAAGTGGCAGGGAAAAAATTATCGTAACTGAAATTCCTTATATGGTCAACAAAGCTGAATTAATTCAGAAAACAGCTGATCTGATCAATGAAAAAAAGATAGAAGGGATTTCATTTATAAATGATGAATCAGACAGAAGCGGCATGCGGATTGTTATCATATTGAAAAAAGATGCGACTGCCAATGTCGTATTAAATAAACTGCTCAAATATACCCAGCTTCAGTCAGCTTTTAATGTTAACAACATCGCGTTGGTTAATGGTCGTCCGAGAACTCTGAATTTAAAGCAACTGATACATTACTTCGTAAAACATCGTCATGAAGTAGTTATTCGCAGGAGTCAGTTTGAATTAAATGAAGCTGAAAAGAAAAAACATATACTTGATGGTCTGTTAATCGCTTTAGATCATCTGGATGAGGTTATTAAACTGATCAGATCTTCAAAAACTCCCGATGATGCGAGAGATGGCCTGATGAAAACATTTGAATTATCAGAAATTCAGGCAAAGGCAATACTTGACATGCGTTTACAAAGACTTACAGGTCTTGAACGGGATAAAATTAAAGAAGAATATGATGGATTGGTTAAGTTCATTGCTGAATTGACCGAAATATTAGCAAACGAAACCTTAAGAATGAATATTATTAAGGGCGAATTGACTGAAATTAAAGATAAATACGGAGATCTTCGCAAGACGAATATAGTTCCTGATGCTGAAGAATTCAATCCTGAGGACTTTTATGCTGATGACAATATGGTTATTACCATCTCTCATATGGGTTATATTAAAAGAACCCCATTGGCTGAATTCCGTTTGCAAAACAGGGGAGGTGTTGGTGCAAAAGGGAGTGCAACCAGGGATGAAGATTTCCTTGAACATATGTTTAGTGCGACTATGCACAACACAATTCTTTTCTTTACAGAAAAAGGGAAATGTTTCTGGATAAAAGTTTATGACATTCCTGAAGGGGTTAAAGCATCTAAAGGGAGAGCCGTACAAAATCTTATTAACATCGAAGGTGAGGATAAGATCAGAGCGTTTATTAATGTTCAAAATCTTGCTGATCAGGAATTTATTAAAAACAATTATATAATACTGTGTACTCAGAAGGGAACAATAAAGAAAACTTCACTCGAAGAATATTCAAGGCCCCGCCAGAATGGAATTATAGCTATCAATATCAGAGAAACGGATCGTTTAATAGAAGCCAAGTTAACCAATGGTAATAATGAGATTCTTCTCGCTATAAAATCAGGAAAAGCAATCCGGTTTAATGAACAAAAAGTCAGGGACGTAGGTCGGAATTCTTCCGGTGTCAGAGGAATAACCTTACGTGATCCCAATGATGAAGTGGAGGGAATGATTTGTATTTCTGCTCCTGATACTACAGTTCTGGTGGTATCAGAAAAAGGCTATGGTAAACGATCGGATATTAATGCCTATAGGATTACAAACAGAGGTGGAAAAGGTGTAAAAACCATAAACGTAACTGATAAAACAGGAAGTTTAATTGCTATTAAAGGAGTTACTGATAATGAGGATCTTATGATAATAACCAAAAATGGATTAACCATTCGTTTGGCTGTATCATTAATCCGTGTTGCAGGCAGAGCGACGCAGGGAGTAAGGCTCATTAATCTGAAAGACAATGATTCAATAGCTGCTGTGGCTCAGGTTCCAAAAAGTGATGATCCTGAAAATCAACCTACTGTTACAGAAATTATAGAGGTAGAAATGGATGCTCCGGATGACCCGGAAGAGGCAGAGGATATTGATGCAACTCCGGAAGAATAATGAAAAATTTAATTAAATAGTAATCAGATAATTTTATAATTTAAGCAAACAAAACAGAAAAATTTAAGAACATGAAAAAGTTATTATTCGCTTCATTGTTATTATTCTTTGGGTATGTTACTTATGCTCAGAAGGCCAATGTTAAAAAAGCACTCAGTATAACAGAAGACAAAGATGGTAATCTATCTGAAGCCCTGACACTAATTGATCAGGCAACGACAAACGAAGAAACAAAGGACATGCCAAGAACATGGTATGTTAGAGGTAAGGTATTTCATGCTATTGGAAACGCAACGGGTAAAAAATACGAAAGTCTGAGTAAAGACCCTTTTAAAGATGCCTATGAAAGTTTACGTAAAGCCGGTGATCTTGACTCTGTTAAAAAGAAAATGGATGATGAGCTGAAAACAGAATATCAAATCCTTTTAATTGATGCTTTCAAAAAAGGAAGTGATTTATTTAAGGTGAAAAACTTTTCCGGCACATTAAGTATGTTTGAATTGGTATTGGAAATAGAAAAACTCCCATATTATAAAAGTTTAATAGATACTTCAGTTATGTATAATGCTGGTATTGCGGCAAATAATGCTGGTCAATTTACTAAAGCGTTGAACTATCTTACAACTGTTTATAATCTTAAATATAAAGAGGAGAATATCTATGGACAATTAAGTACAGCGTATTCAGGCGTTAAGGATACAGCGCATGCTTTAAGTATATTGAAAGAAGGATATAAGAATTTTCCAAATAATGAATATCTTTTAAATTCATTATTAATTTATTACGTAAATACAGGTGAAGTTACAGAAGCGCAGAAACTGATTCAGATAGCAAAAAAGAATAATCCTAAAAGTCAGATAATCTATTATGCTGAAGCTAAAATGTATGAAAATATGCAGGACATAGAGAAATCGGCAGCAGCTTATGAAATTTGTCTCAAACTTGATTCAAGCAGTTATAACTATTATTATAACGAAGGTGTCTTATTTTATAACAAAGCAGTTGATATATATAAAAATTCATCTAAAATAACAGATGATAAAAAATACGATGAGGCCAATAATAGTGCCTTGGAATATCTGAAAAGAGCCTTACCAAAAATGGAAAAAGCACATGCAATCAAGCCGGAAAATCGAACAACAGTTGAAGTTTTAAAGGAAATTTACTATAGATTGCATATGGATGATAAAAATAAAGCGATGAAAGATCTTTTGGATAAAATGCCAAAATAAATGTTAATTAAATAAAAGGAGCGACAAAAGTCGTTTCTTTTATTTAATTACAACAATTTAACATAATATTAATTATAGGACAAATATATATATTAATAATTTAATAATCAACGTTATTGAAAAGTTTAAAATTTGGCTATTTTTATATTATTTTTAAAACAAAATATTTAAATTATTATTTTTGCAGGATTAAATTTTAAAAACATGAAGGAATTATCTGTTGGAACTAAAGTTGACCATATTCGATATGGTGAAGGAATTATCGGAAAAGTGAATGCCATTAGTTATGATATATATTTTTCAAAAGCCGGGAAAATAGAAATACTAAAATCGAATCAGGATATATCAATATTGGAAGAACCGGAAGAATCAGATGTTGACTCTGGTTCATCAAAAGGAATCAATCTTGAAGATATGGAAAAAATGATTAGTTATACTTTAGATAAATATGCTGCTTTACAAGAAATTGTACCTCTTGGTGAAAAATGGACAGGTGGAAAATTAATTATTCAACCCCTTAAGAATGAATTGCAATCCAAAGAAATCCCAATTGATGTCTTTTTTCATAAAATTGTTATGCTTCGTGACAGACTTCGGGTTCTCGAACAAAATATTAATAGTCATCCAAAATTGACTGATGAGGAGAAAGTTGATTTTCAGCAATATATAACAAGAATCTATGGAAGTTTAACTACTTTTAATATACTTTTTAAAGAAAAAGAACATTATTTTATCGGTTCAAGTAGCAAGTAGTTCGTATTCATTTTTATCTTATCAACTTTGGGTTGAATTACAATCTGGCAGTATGGTTTATTTTTATGATTATTAAAATAGTTTTTATGATAATCCTCTGCTGAATAAAAGTTCTTAAATTCTGAAATTTCTGTTACGATTTTTGAATCATAATATTTTATATTAGTAAGATGGGCTATATAAAGCGCTGCTTTTTCCTTTTGTGCAGAGTTTGTGTAAAATATAACCGATCTGTATTGAGT
>Ga0182030_10023122_pt1 | contig 11518 bp, 9 predicted proteins | sample 812S3MmetaG_FD_121299 | JGI IMG/M metagenome (GOLD analysis project Ga0182030, IMG submission 121299) | Permafrost microbial communities from Stordalen Mire, Sweden - 812S3M metaG (Illumina Assembly) | ecosystem: Environmental > Terrestrial > Soil > Wetlands > Permafrost | place: Sweden... | reverse complement strand
GGCTCGGCTCGCCAAACGTCCGGGTAGGTCGCTCGAGCGGCGTGGTAACGCGCCGCCTAGACGAATGATCACCACGGCAGCAATGCCGTACAGGATTCGGCTTACAGATCCCAACGCTATGTTTTCAATTGTTTGGCGAGTGGCTCGAGGATGGGCGGCGAAATTGCCACCTCGCAGCGCCGGCCGCGCGGCAGCAGCGGTTGGCGGCGCTCGGAATCCCACCGCGCCGGGTTGAAGATTTCACATCTCCAATGCAGCGCTATCCAGGTCCGCGGGGCGGGCGACATTCTTGCTGCGCAGCGTAATCATAATCCCGAGAATGATAAGCACCATACTGCCGATGACAGTTATGCCGATGTGTTCACCATACACGGCAGCACTCATAAGAAAAGCCAGCACCGGTATGAGAGTAACAATTTGCCCCAATCGGGCCGCAGGCAACACGGAAAGTGCCTTTCCCCACCACCAGTAGCACAACGCCGTACCGATGAACCAGTTGTAGGCGAGCGAGCCGATGGATATTGCGTTGGTCGAGAAACGAGGGTGAGGCGCAGATAAAACAAAAATCACGGCAATTACAATGGCGCTCCAGAGCACCATCCACCAGGTTTGCGTCCAGAAAGATGTTGACCACTTGCGACGGCGATACACGCTGGCCCCGATAGCCCAGGCTAAACCCGCGCACATGACAAGCGCGTTTCCGAGCAGGGCCCGCGGATTCCGCCAGTCCACAAGCCATGGATTGACGAACAGCGCGATTCCAAGAAACCCGACCAGACCTCCGACTAGCCCCCCGGTCGTGATGCGCTCGTGGGCCAGAAGCCAGCCACAGGGAAGGGCCCACAATGGAAGTGTGTACACCAGCACCGCCGCCCGTCCTGGCCCTACATGCGCCAAACCAGCCGTCGCGAAACCGAGCATTCCCGCAATTTGAAAAATTCCGCTGATCGCCAGCATGAAACGCTCACCCGCCAGTGGCAACAGGGGCTCACGTATGACCAATGAGACTAGAAGCATCGCAAGCGCCGCGCCCACCAGTCGAAGCATTGTGAAAAACAAAGGCGGAGACATGACGGCGAGGGCTTGCTTCATCACGACCCAATTTGCCGCCCAGAAGATAATGACTAAAGAAAGAAGCAGATAGGTCGCACGGGTGGCCGTCGCTGGCTGCGACTTGACGGTTGCGGTTTGTGACATCGTGGGGATACTCCTCAGACAACAGACAACTTGCGCCCTATCATTACCAACATAGCAGAAGCCATGGTGACTGGACGAAATGCCGTTGCCCGGCTCTGTCTCAAGAACAGGCTTCCTGCGGCCAGCTCCGTTTGGAGGCGGCGCTCATCAATGCATACTGGGCGGAGTCTATTGACAAGAGGTCTGAGCTTCCCGAAATCGGGAAATTGTCTAATTCAAATAGTTCGCTCGCCGGCAGAGCCTCGCCGGGATCGTCTACTGAGACGCAGAACTTGATCACACCAGTTCTGAGAAAACTTTTCATTAGCTGCCCAGCCGCTTCTCTTCATTCCGCCCGCGGGTGTTGCCACGTGGGCGGAATGAAGAAGTTAGCGGTTACAAATCCAAGGGCTTGGTCGAGGGAACCAGGAACTTCTCGAGATCGGGAATTTCCTGGAACTGCGCGCGCTCGAACTGGTCCTTCATCTCCCACGGCGCGGTGCAGTCGAAGATGGTTTTACAGGTAATCCCTTTCATGCGATGGTTGTGCCGGAATTCCGGCTGTTGTGAAGGATCAAGCTGGTGGCAGATCGCGCCGGGAATGAAGACGGTGCTCACATCCCCCTGGTAGCGGGTTTGCATTGCCCACAGAACATCATTGGTATTGAAGATGTCCACGTCCTCGTCAACCAGGATGACGTGCTTCAGCTCCCTATATGCCGCAAGGGCGACTATGCCAGCCTGACGTGCGCGGCCTTCATCGGACGGAATCGATTTCTTGACCTGCACGACGGCAAGGAATTTTCCACCCCCGGAGGAGTGGCAATAGACGTTCTGCACGTGGCCCGGCATGGCCTGCTGGCACAAGCCGAGAATGCTCGCTTCGGTCGGAATGCCGGCCAGGCTGACGTGCTCTTCGCCCGGTCCGCACACCGCCTCAAGGATCGGGTTTTTGCGATGAGTAATCGCGGTTACCTTCATGATGGGGAGCGAGGGATTTGCCGGGCCGTTGTAGCCGGGAAATTCCGGCATGGCTTTGCCGGTATTCGTGTGCTGGTCTTCACGCACGCGGATATTGGGAAGGATCTCGCCCTCAATCACCACTTCCGCGTTCGCGATGGCATATTCGTTGATGGTGAGACATTTGGACAATTCCACGGGTTGTCCGCGGATGGCGCCGGCAACGGCAAGCTCGTCATAGCCCAGCGGAGTGGTAGGCGGCTCGAAGCAGGAGGCGAGGTAGATCGCGGGATCGAGGCCGATGCTGATGGAAAGCGGCAGCGACTGCCCTTTCGCTTCAGCTTTGCGGCGGAACACGTCGAGGTGACGGCCCGCAGAGAAGAAAATGCTGATCGTGTCGTCGCTCTGCACGCAGCAGCGATGAATGGTGACGTCGGTTTCGCCCGTTTCCGGATCCGTCGCGCGCAGCAAGCCCATGGTGAAATACGGGCCGGCGTCCTCCGGAGTGAAGTTCGGGGCGGGAAGAGTCTTCAGGATATTAATGTTGTCCTTGTGAACGACTTCCTGGCAGGCTGGCTTGCCCTTGCATACGACAGGGTCAATGGGCTTGCGAACCGCATCGAGCAGCAGTTGACCGAGATGCTCCGCCGGAGCGTCAAGCAACAAGGCTGTCCGCTCACGCGATGCCATCACTCCGACGATGACGCGATGTCCGGGGTAGTTCTTGATATTTTGGAAGAGCATTGCCGGGCCGATTTTTGAACGTTCAACCGTTCCACCAGCGCCGACATGCCGGTAAACGCCCGCCAGCTCGCCGTTCGGATCAACCGGGCAGTCTGAGCGAAGTAATTGGCCGGGAGTATTTTCGAGCAATTTGAGAGCCGAGCGAAGATCGATTACCGGAGTCCGGGTTGCAGATTTCACCGGGACCGGTTCTATGACTGTACTCATAAGGCGCACCTCGTCTGAATGCTTTACTGAATATTTCAAGCAGGGAAATTCTCTGCTTTATTACCATTGGAGTCTAATACTAATTGGTGACCGTGTGATAGCGTTCGCTTATGAATCGAGAGACTTGGATTCTGCAAAGCGGCAGCCCGGACAGTCACCTATTGAATCATCCCGAAGTACACCCGTACCATTCGGCGAAGTTATAGAGAATCAATGACTTGAAGCGAGTCGAATTGATTCGAAAGGGAGCATGGCGGGGTTGCCGCACGACGAGCGTGCGCCTGAGCTGACGCCCAGGAAATCCGAAGCCGTCAATCGAAGGTCAAGCGCGTTACGAGGGGTCTCCTGGATTCACGGCGAGTTCTGTCTTGCCGGCGTCACCGGAAGGCGGGCGAACCTTATCCGGGTTGCCAAGCACGAGACGGCGGCGAGTCGGGAACAGTCGCACGTCAAAGCGATGCGAGAACGCTCCCCAGAGGCCGCGAGGCATCTTCAGCATGACCACGACCGCGAGTCCGCCCAGGATAATGAGATACCAGCTTCCGAGATCGGAAAGATACTGCCTGAGCACAAAGAAGACGATGGTTCCTATGATCGGACCTTCCAGCGTTCCGATCCCGCCAATGATCACGATGAAGATGATATTGCTGGTCCAGTTGGCGTCGAAGGCTGCCGCAGGAGAGATGCGAAGTTTGGTGAGGTAGATGAGCGCGCCAATCAGCGCCATGCCGGCGCTGCTCGCCACAAAGACGCCAAGTTTGAGACCGTAGCTGTTGACTCCGCTGCTGCGCGCGCTGGTCTCGTTATCGCGAACCGATTTGAGCGCCAGGCCGTACTTGCTGCACAGCAGGAGATAGGAAAGCGCGACGGTGAGTATGGCAAAAAGCAGCGCCAGCAGGAAAAAGATACCATCGCGCGAGACGAATGGGAGTTCCACGTGGCGCACAGACGCAACCCCGAGGCTGATGCCTGACCCGGCGCCCAGGGAAGTCATCTCCGAGAAGCCAAGTCGCGCAACTTCCGCGAGAACCCAGGTGGCGATTGCAAGATATGCTCCGTGGAGCCGCAACATCACGGCCGCCGCGGGCACCGCGACCACCAGCCCCACAACTCCCGCCGCAATGAGCGCAAACAACGGATGCCAGCCCATGTTCAGGGTGAAAAAGAACAGTGCATATCCGCCCAATCCGATGAACCCTTGCGCACCAAGCGAAATCACACCGGCATATCCCGCCAGAAGGTTCCAGAGTTCGGCGAGCGCCAGATAATAAAAGAACTCCACCAGCATGCTGAGTTGGCCGCGGCCGGCCCACGCAGGCGCGCTCACCAGAACGACAATCGCCACGCAAAAAACCGCTGTAGATATGCGCGATGTCCGAGTACTGCGCTCGACGTTAACGATCATGGAAGGATTGTTCACTTCAGTCCAACCGCCTTGGGAAGAGTCCCTGCGGCCGCATCAGCAGCACAATGAGAAAAACAAGGTGACCGGCCTGCAACTGCCACGCCGGAGAGATCCGCGACCCGAGGGACTGCGAAATCGCAAGAATCATGCCGCCAAGAAGAGTTCCCCACAGCGAACCAAGACCTCCAATGATAACCGCTTCGAAAGCGAAGAGCAGACAATCAGAACCGGACGTGGGATAGAAGGTGGCACGAATTCCGGTGAATACGCTGGCAATAGCCACAGTTACCATCACGACACCGGTAGCGATGCTAAACAAGTGACGGGTATTGACACCCATCAATCCAGCCGCCATCGTATCGTCCGATGTTGCGCGGAACGCAACCCCCATGCGGGTGTGAAACAGCATCCATTGCAAGGCGCCGATGGTAGCAAGGCATGCTCCCAGCATGATCAGCGGAAAGACGCCGACGATGATTCCGCCGGGCAGGGTAAAGCTCGAAACCTCAATGATGCCGCCATTCAGTTTGCGCGAGTCGGCCGAGAAAGCCTGGAGCAGACCGTTCTGGGTGATGACCGATAAGCCGAAGGTCACCAGCACCGGACGCAGGATGTCGTCGCCGACCACCTGATTGAGAACGAACCTCTGCAGTACGTAGCCGAAGATGAACATCAGAGGCACAACCACTAACAACGCCGTAAAGGGCGAGCCAATAGAAAGAAACTTCTGAAACGCGATAACGAAAAATGCGGCAAGGACGATGAAATCACCATGCGCAATGTTTACCAGTCGCATGATGCCAAAGACCAGCGAGAGCCCTGCGGCGTAGAGACCGTACAGTCCTCCCAGAAGAATTCCCTGGATGACTGCATCCAAAATGGTGTTCAGCACGGGTGTTTACACTCCAAAGTAAGCTTTTGCTACCTGCTCACGGGTCAGTTCGCTTGAAGCTCCATGCAGCGACACGCGCCCTTCCAGGAAACAATAGGCGCGCTGGGCAAACTTCATGGCTTGTTGGACATTCTGCTCCACAATGATGAGAGTGAGACCGCGGTCACGCACGGTCGCCAGCGTCTCGTAAATTTCGGCGATGATGATCGGCGCCAGTCCCAGCGAAAGTTCATCGCACATCAGCAAGCGTGGATTCGCCATCAGTCCGCGCCCAATGGCCGCCATCTGCTGCTCGCCACCGCTCATCTGTGTTGCCGGCTGTTTGCGTCTCTCTTTGAGCTTTGGAAACAGCGCATACACTTTGTCCAGTGTCCAGTAGCCCTTCGCGCCGCCATAGGCTCCCATCATGAGGTTTTCTTCGACGGTGAGACTACTGAACAGACGCCGCCCCTCCGGAACCAGGGTGACTCCGCGAGCCACCATCTCACAGGCCCGAGCCCCTCCCATGGGAACGCCGTCAAACTGAAGTTGTTCCTTGGCCACGGGAACGTTGCCCGCAATGACATTCAGGAATGTCGACTTTCCGGCGCCATTGGCACCAAGCACGGCGACGGTTTCACCTTCGTCGACCTCAAAGTCGATTCCGAACAGTGCCTGAAAATCACCGTAGCACGCCGACAAACCGTTGGTTTCCAGTAAAGTCATGCTCCCACTGTCCTATTCCGGCCTATTCCGATCCCTTCAATTCCGAGGTAGATCCGCTTCACTTCGTCGCTGGCCATCACCGCCCGCGGCTCGCCGTCGAGGATGATCGCCCCAAAATGAATCACGATGAGCCTGTTTACGGCTGCTATCAATGCATTCACGACGTGCTCAATCCATAGGACCGTCGTGCCGGAAGCATGTATGTTGCGGATCAACTGCACCAATTCCCCGGTTTCGTTTTCAGTCAGCCCCCCTGCAATTTCGTCCAGCAACAGCAGGTGGGGCGAAGAAGAAAGCGCGCGTGCCACTTCCAGGCGTTTGCGTTCCAGCAAGGTCAGGCTGCCGGCCAAATGGTTGGCTTTGTCCACCAGTCCTGTCCGTTCCAGCACTTCCGCGCAATTCTGGTAGCTGTGGTGTTCCGTAATTCCCTTGCCAAACGCGGAGGCTGTCAGGCAGTTCTCAAATACCGTCATCATTGCGAAGGGCTGGGGAATCTGGTAGGTGCGGCCAATACCGCGGTGGCAACGCTGCTGTGGACTGCAGTGGGTGATCCGTTTTCCATCATAGTGCAGCTCTCCGCGGTCAGGCCGCAGATTGCCGCCGATCAGGTTAAACAGGCTGCTCTTGCCGGCACCATTGGGGCCAATGATGCCTACCGCTTCGCCCTGGTTGAGCGAGAGGCAGACATCATCGGCCACCTTGATGGCGCCGAAACTCTTACACAGGTTCTCTAACTTCAACAATTCCATTTGCACTCGTCCGCTTCAGTTCTCTGCTACTTCGGCAAATAGACCAGTTTGTCCTGGGTGGGAATCTCTGGCGCCTGAAGATTACTCACAATCGCCAGATCGTACATATACTTGGTTCCCTTCACCCACTGTCCGCCAACCAGCGGCGTCTTACACACGTTCTTCACCGGGTTGCCGTACGGGCTCTTGTTCCAATTGACCGGACCGACGATCGAATGGTAATCCGTGCTGCGGATCGCATCCATGATCGAATTCTTCGACTCGGGGTCCTTGGTGCGCTTCAGCACATCGACCGCAACTTCAAAGAGCGCGTGCTTGAAGCCTAACGTAGCCGTCCATTCCTTACCGGTCTTGGCTTCGAAGTCAGCACAGTACTCTTTGGCGGTCTGTCCTGTCAGTCCGGACTTGAAGGGATGGAACGGTGACCACCACTCTTCCGTCGACAGGTCCAATCCGCGCTCGCCGAGGCCCTCTACCGCGGATGGGAATAACAGAGCCTTCGCCATGGTGAGGATCTTCGGCTTGAAGCCCTGCTGCGCCGCCTGGCTCCAGAAGGTTGTAAAGGCGGGTGGTGGCAGTACTCCGGTGACAATCTCGACCTTTGCTTTCTTAAACGCGTTGATCTGTGCCGAGAAGTCGTTGGTGGAAGGTGGGAAACGTCCGGTATCGATAAGAGTGAAGCCGAGTTTCTTCAGGGCTGGTGTGAAACCAGCGGAGAATGCATTCCCGTCATTGTCGTTGCCCCAGAGTCCGCCGACTACTTTGTTGCTTGGGAGCACCTGCCAGAGGTCGGTGTAAACCGCAACAATATCCTCAGCGCCCCAGAAGAAGTGATACGTCCAATCGAATCCCTTATCGGGCTTGCCACCGCGCCCGAAGAAGTACGGCTGCCAGGGCGCATCGTCCGAGATGCAAGGAATCTGATTCAACTCCGCCTGATCGGCAACGGGGGTGACGTTCTCCGGAGTATTGCCGACGAGCAACAGGTCCACCTTGTCGTTCTTGATGAGATCGCTCGTCACTTCCGCGGCACGATTCGGATTCGACTGGCTGTCCTTTTCCAGAATGATGACCGGGCGTTTGACACCATTGATTACAATTCCATCGGCGATCAGCTTCCGCGCACCGCCCACCACGAATTCGTCTGCTTCCGCGAAGGCCGAAAGCGCACCAGTCTTCGGACTTACGAAGCCGATCTTGATGGGGCGGGCTGCGGCGGGGGTTGTCGAGCGGCACGAGATGAGGCTGCCAGCCGCAAGCGAGGCGGCTGCCACAGCCGCTGTTTTTACAAACTCGCGGCGCGTCGGTGATTTTGCTCGTTCCACAACAGATTCCTTGCTGGGTGAATTATCTTCAGAATTCATAAGCATTTCCTCGCATTGATGGTCTAGGAACGACGTTCAAAAGGCATTGCCCGTATTACGATACGGGTGATTTGTCTGATAAATCTTAAGCAGTAAAGGAGCTCGAAAAGTATGATTTCCTCTGGGCAGCATGTCAAGTGAAAATTACCGGAAACCCGCACTGCATGGAGTGGCGAGTGGCACGCTATGCAGTGCGGACTCCCGGTAATTCACTCATTTCCGCTTCAGCTCTTTCTACGTGGGCATATACACGAGGCCGGCTTGCGTGGGGATCTCCGGTGCCTCGTGGTCATTCACCACAAGCTGGTTGAACTGATACTTGGTACCCTTCACCCATTGCCCGCCAACCAGCGGAGTCTTGCATACGTTCTTCACCGGGTTGCCGTACGGGCTCTTATTCCAATTGACCGGACCCATGATCGAATGGTAGTCCGTGCTGCGGATCGCATCCATGATCGAATTCTTCGAGTCGATATCCTTGGTGCGCTTCAGCACATCGATTACGACCTCAAAGAGCGAGTGTTTGATGCCCAGCGGCGGCAGCCATTGCCTGCCGGTTCCAGCCTCGTAGGCAGCGCAAAGCTCTGCGGCGCTCTGTCCCGTCAGTCCCGACTTGAAGGGATGGTACGGCGACCACCAAACTTCTGTCGACAGGTTCAATCCACGGTCGCCGAGGGCATTCACCGACGACGGGAATAACAGAGCCTTGGCCATGGTAACAATCTTCGGCTTTAGGCCCTGCTGCGCCGCCTGGCTCCAGAAGGTTGTAAACGCCGGCGGTGGTAACACTCCGGTAATGATCTCGGTTTTTGCTTTCTTGAACGCGCTGATCTGCGCCGAGTAATCGTTATTGGTGGCCTGGAAGCGGCCGGTATCGACCGTGGTGAAGCCGAGCTTCTTCAAGACCGGCGCGAAGCCAGCCGAGAAGGTGTTGCCTTCGGGATCGTCCGGGAAGAGCGCACCGATCACCTTGTTCGTCGGAAGCATCTGCCAAAGGTCGGTGTAAACCGCAACAATATCCTCGGCGCCCCAGAAGAAGTGATACGTCCAATCGAATCCCACCTCGGGCTTGCCACCGCGCCCCATGAAGTAGGCCTGCCAGGGCGCATCATTCGAGATACAAGGAACCTGATTCAACTCCGCCTGGTCGGCCACTGGGTTGACGTTATTCGCGTTGCAGGCGGCGGTGATTATGTCCACTTTGTCCGACTTGATCAGTTCGCTTGCCACTTCCGCGCCACGATTCGGATCAGACCGGTTGTCTTTTTCTAGGATGACGACCGGGTGCTTTGTGCCGTTGATCATAAGTCCATCGGCGAGATATTTGCGCATCTGATCCAGCACGAAGTCATCGGCCTCGGTAAAAGCCGACGCCATTCCCGTCTTCGGAGCTACATATCCGATCTTGATGGTGCGGGCTGCGCTGCTCGTCGAGCGGCAGGAAATCAGGCTGCCAGCCGCAATTGAGGCGGCTGCCACAGCCGCTGTTTTCACAAAATCGCGGCGCGTCGGTAATAATGCATGCTCCGCAGCCGCTTTCTTGTTCGTTGAATCGTTTTCAGGCTTCATAAGCCGTTCCTCTCATTGTGGTCGCCGAACGAACATTCAAGTTATCGCCCGCACGTCGGTACAGGTGATTTGCCTGCTAAATCAAAGTCAAGAAGCGGGAAAAGTATGATTTCGTTCGGGCAGACTGTCAAGCGGAAAGTACAGAGACTGATTGAAAGCTGGGAGACGTCTTAATAAACAAGTATTTCAGGAGGGATTCTACTGGCGACCTTGACGTGCGCTCTGGGAAATTGGAAGCAATCGGGTGTTGGCGCAATATTCGGCGGGTGCGCGCGAGTGGGGTGATCAGCGCTTGCGATGCTCGGCCACAACCTCGGTATAGACCTCGACCATTCTCCGCACCGAGGCTTCCCAGGAAAACCGCCGCACCTGCTCGATTCCAGCGGTCTTCATGCGATCGCGCAGGCTCTGGTCGGTGAGCACGCGCTGCAGGGCACGGCTGATTTCGAAGACGTTTTCCGGATTCACCAGCATTGCCGCATTGCCCACCACCTCGGGCAGCGCCGAAGTGTTTGAGGTCACCACGGGAGTTCCGTGCGCCATCGCTTCCAGCGGCGGCAGGCCGAAGCCCTCATACAGCGAGGGAAAGACAAACACCTTCGCCATGTCGAAAAAGACGCGCAGCACGTCGATGGGAACAAAGCCGAGGAAGCGCACCTCATGCTGCATGCCGCTGCGGATCACGGCACGGCGTATGTCAGGATTCTTGGAGACCTCATCGCCGATGATGATCAGCTTCAGATCCGGGTACGAAGCATCCTTGGCCAGCTCTCCCTTGAGCGCGGAGAAGGCTTCGATGATGCGCGCCACGTTTTTGTGCGGACTGATGCGGCCGGCATAGAGCAGGAAGGGCGAGTCCAACTGGTAGCGCCCGCGGACCAGAGCCTGCTCGGCGGCGCTGGAGTGGCCGCGCATAAAATTCTCATCGAGCGCGTTGTAAACCACCTCAATTTTTTCAGACTTGATGTTGAAGTAGCGGCTGACGTCGCGCTTGGTAAAGTTTGAGACGGCGAAGATGCGCGCGGCATGATGCATCACATGGCGCGTCAGGTAGGAGTGAACCATGCGGCTCATGCTGTTGTTGGTGCGGGCGCGGTACATATAATCCAGCAGATCGTGCACGGTGATGACGTAAGGCGCCTTGGAAAGCAGCGGACGCCAGAAGGTATGCGGCATGTGGACCAGATCCACTTCGAGGCCGCTGATGACGCGGTTCATCTCGAGGTAGTTGGCAAAGGTGGTTTCGGGATTCTGCAATGGAACAAGGTGGAAATTCTCCTGCACCGGGCCCAGTTGTTCAAAGCGCGTGGGAGCGCCCACCAGAAAATATTCATTCACCGGATCAATCAGGCCCAGGGTGCGCACGACGTTGCGAATGTAGGTCGCAAGACCGAACTCGTACATCCGGCGAATATCAATGGCAATGCGCATTTTGTTTAGTGTAACCGGAGCGGCGGGGCGGCGGGGCGGGAAAGAGCGGGCAGGCAAACGATTGGCGGATCAGGTAATCGTTTGCGGTGGGGGGTGTCTGAATGGTTAATCGTTGCGCGACTTTCAAACTATTGCCGGAGCGAGCATGGGCCGCTCTGCGAACCATTAACCTTCTAATCAATGGTTCGCGGGGTAACGGACAAAAAATCGGCACGGCCGGAGCCGCGCCGATTTTTCTATAAGAAAAACTTATGCATTCAAGGTTTCGGGCTGGTGCGCCTTGCGGCGCTCGGGATAGAGCGGGAAGCGCTCGCAG
>Ga0182030_10023121_pt1 | contig 11518 bp, 14 predicted proteins | sample 812S3MmetaG_FD_121299 | JGI IMG/M metagenome (GOLD analysis project Ga0182030, IMG submission 121299) | Permafrost microbial communities from Stordalen Mire, Sweden - 812S3M metaG (Illumina Assembly) | ecosystem: Environmental > Terrestrial > Soil > Wetlands > Permafrost | place: Sweden... | reverse complement strand
TACCTTTTTAATTCTTGCTTCAACTTTGCCTAAATTGATGAAATCTATTTTTGGGGTAGGCGAAAAGCGCTCGATCTCGCCTTTTTTCAGATTAGAATCTCAGTTTATCAGTCGCCTACTATTTGTCATCCAATTGTTGCTTCAAGTAACCGCTTTGTGCGCGCAAACCCAGCACAGCTCACCGCTCGCAAATGCCAAAACTCCATCAGCTTGATACAAACGGTCTAGATGATTTGTTCATTGCCCTGGACACGTCCATTAGAGCGCGAACCCTAGCGATTTTCGTTGCGCTGTTAAAGAGCCTCTGGACCGAACGAATCGGGCAACAATTCCTCCAGGCTGCTTTTGACCAGCGAGTTGTCGGGTGACACAAGCGTGATGAGAGTATTCTCCGCAAACTCTCTCAGTACCTGTAGGCACTCGCCTTCGACCGGATTGAGGGAGTGAGCATCAGAAACTGTCGCCATCAACTCAATTGGCCTGGCAAAACCGGCACAACGAGCCGTACGCATGGCCACTGTTTCAGCAAGCGCTGAGGGAAAATAAGCAGCGTTATCGTCGGAGACACCGGCAAAGATTTTGCGTTGACCATTGTGATTGGCCGCAAGAAACAAAGCAGCCCGCGGTGCTTTTGAATATGGAACGTAGCTGCGTCGCTTGAGAGCCTGCACGCGATTGACCAGCTTTCGCTCAGTCAATGACATATCTTTGTACTGAATAGATGGCCCTTGAGCCGCTGGCAACATTTCTTCGACGCGTGACTTGCGGACGTTTTTGTCGTGGTCAACGACTACCAGAAAAATGGCGTCACGCCCGAATTGAAAAAGAACCTGTCTGCACATTCCGCACGGCGAACCGCCGGGAAATTTGCGGCAAAAAAGGGCGACAATTTGAAAATGCTTGTATCCTTCAAAAGCTGCAGTCGTCGCGGCGTTGCGCTCTGCGCAAATACCGGCAGGCATCCATTCACTTTCAACATTGCACCCAGAAAATATTTTACTGTCACCAGCATTATTGCGAGCCAGGATGGCTGAACCAACTGGAAAATTCGACTTGTAGCAAAGCCCATTTGCTGCGCCTATATCAGCTGCCTCGCAAGCCAATCGAACTAATTCCTGCTCATTTTCAGCGAGATCTACAAACTTGGTCCAGATGCCCAGTGGTTTTGCCATTTTAATATCCCGCCCAATTTTCTTTAATCATGAGCGGCTCCTTTTAAATTAGGATGATAGCTAAGATGTGCCTTCTGACAGGAGATCTTTTTCTGCTCCAACCATTTAGCCAGAGGCGAATCATATTCAACGACGATGGTGCCATCATCATTCAATTGTAGTGAGCGATGCCAGTTGCCCAGATGATGAGCGATTACGCACATCTGCATAGCATCACTTGGACTGACAACAAGCACATCTTCGGCTTGCGCTTTGACTTGAATTGTTTTATCTGATTGATTATGCAACAAAACACCATCGCTCAAAACAGTGCCACGAGGCAAAACTAGAGCAACTTTCGTGCCCTCGTCAGTGGTGCACTTTCTACGTGCCCGACAACGCTGTTCCCAGGTCAGAGTCAGCGTTTCAACCGGACCAATTGGTATCTGCACAGGCGCTAAATTCTCAATCACAATTTCCTGGAAACTTTCTCTGAGAACATTGCGTGCAGCTGTAGCCAAATCATTTTTCGCCGATTCACTCATTCTTTCATTCATTGAAACCTCACTTAAAAAAGAAAATAACGCTGAGCCATAGGCAACACTTCAGCAGGCTCGCAATGGAGCACGTCACCGTCAACGGAGACTTCATACGTCTCAGGATTAACTTCAATTTTGGGCATGCCGCAATTAAGTTTGAGATCGCTTTTACCTATATTGCGACAATTGCTAACTGCTACAACAGTTCTACTCAAACCTATTTGTTCGGGAATTTTATTGGCGACGCCGGCTGCTGACATAAACAGCAGATTATTATGGTCTGTTGCTTTACCGAAATTGCCAAACATCGGACGAGGGTAAACCGGCTGCGGCGTTGGAATAGAAGCATTCGGGTCGCCCATTTGCGCCCAGGCAATCATGCCACCTTTCACAATCATCTCCGGTTTGACACCAAAAAATTGCGGTTTCCACAATACAATATCTGCCCATTTACCCACCTCAAGCGAGCCAATAATATGAGCTAAACCGTGAGTGATAGCCGGATTTATAGTGTATTTGGCGACATAACGCTTGGCCCTTTCGTTATCATTGCCCAATTGATCTTCGGGTAAACGTCCCCTCTGGCGCTTCATTTTGTCTGCCGTCTGCCAGGTGCGAAGAATCACCTCACCCACTCTGCCCATCGCCTGCGAATCAGACGAAAACATTGAAATCACGCCCATGTCGTGCAAAATGTCTTCAGCCGCCATTGTCTGAGCACGAATACGAGATTCAGCAAAAGCCACGTCTTCAGGAATAGAGGGATTAAGATGGTGACAGACCATCAGCATGTCCAGGTGTTCGGCCACAGTGTTGACTGTATAAGGCTTGGTCGGATTCGTCGAGCTGGGCAAAACATTGGGATAACTGGCAATTTTGATAATGTCCGGAGCGTGCCCACCGCCAGCTCCTTCAGTATGAAAAGTATGCAGAGTTCGACCATTAATCGCTTTGAGCGTATCTTCCAGAAAACCAGCTTCATTAATGGTGTCGGTATGAATGGCTGTCTGCACATCATATTCGTCGCTGACCGAAAGACAGGCGTCAATAGCCGCTGGCGTCGTCCCCCAGTCTTCATGCAACTTCAGTCCGCATGCTCCTGCTTCTATTTGCTCTCTCAATGGCTCTAACTGACTGTTATTTCCTTTACCAAAAAAACCAATATTAGTCGAAAGTCCTTCAGCACTTTGATACATACGGTGCAAATTCCACGCGCCAGGAGTGCAGGTGGTGGCATTGGTTCCGGACGCTGGGCCGGTACCGCCTCCAAGCAGAGTGGTCACGCCAGAAGCTATGGCAAAATCACACAATTGCGGACAAATAAAGTGAATATGTGTGTCGATACCACCGGCAGTGACAATCATTTTTTCGCCGGCTATTACCTCTGTGCTTGCGCCAATGGTCATACCCGCCGACACACCGTCTTGAATCAAGGGGTTTCCCGCTTTGCCGATGCCGACAATGCGACCATCGCGTATGCCAATATCAGCTTTAACAATTCCCCACCAATCCAAAATCAGAGCGTTTGTAATGACCAGATCAAGAGCACCGGAGGCACGCGTAGCTGCAGGATCCTGAGCACAGCCGTCTCGAATGACCTTACCACCGCCAAAAACAACTTCTTCTCCATAAGTAGTGAAGTCTTTTTCCACCTCTATGAATAAGTCAGTATCAGCCAATCGCACTTTATCGCCAACAGTGGGTCCGTATAATTCGGCGTATTGATGTCTGGAAATTCTGAGCGTCATTTTTTCCTCTTATCAGGTCTGATTTAATTTATTTCTGGTTACGACTGAAAGAGTCGGCTGTACAAACTCTCGTGGGCAAAACTGGCGTGCTCATGCAGTGGAGCGAAACTAGAAATCTCATCGATGTTTCGCCCAACTGCCTTTTGGGTCAATCGCCCAATCAATGGTCGCAATTTGACTACAATTTTTTGCCCCTCGGTGTGCCCCAGAGGTATCAACCGAACACAAGCCGAAATCAACGAACCCGTGGAATTTTGCAAAAAGGCACTGACCGTTGCCACCTCAGAAGCTCCTGCGCAGGCAGCCAACCAGCCAAAGGCAACCGCATGGTGCAAATCAGCTGAAGGCAAACTTTTGTCAGCGATCGAGGGTTCTTTGAGACCGCGCAAATCAGCGACGAAATCAGTCTCTGTAGCCAATTTTAATAGACGACTGCCCATGCGCACAGAGGCTTGATAAGTTTCTTTAGACCACTTGCTGGCAGTTAAATACTGATTGAGAAGCAGCAGTGGCTCGACCTGACTATTTGCGCCCAGACGATTAGCGCAACCACAGGCAATACCATCTTGAGTGGCTATTGACTGAGTCAGCAATGTGCTAATTGCTTTTTCGGCTGAGGCGCCATCGAAGATGATTCCTTCTTGCACCCAGGTTTCCAGCCCCCAAGAATGTGAATAACCGCCGACAGGCAAAGCCGAGTCAGACAATTGCATCAGCGCAAGTAGTGGCTCGGTTGCACTAAGCATGGTCACAAAACGCCTTGACGTTTTTGACGGTTTGTGACTTCACGGCATCATCGTCGAGAAAACCTTCTACTAAACGATTAAAGCCACTGACAAAACGACTGCCGCCATATTGAACTAATTCCACAGAGCTTGTTTGACCCGGCTCAAAGCGCACAGCGGTGCCAGCCTTGATATTAAGACGCATACCATAAGCGACCGCTCGATCAAAGCGCAAGGCTTTATTCACTTCAAAAAAATGAAAATGTGATCCTACCTGGACAGGTCGGTCGCCAGTATTGGTTACCGTCACTGAAGCGACAGCACGGCCCTCGTTCAAGAAGATATCACCTTCACCTACGACTATTTCGCCTGGTTTCATCACAAATACCTGCTAACGAATAGGACTGTGAACACTGACAAGCTTCGTGCCATCAGGAAAAGTAGCCTCCACCTGCACAACGGAAATCATTTCGGCGACGCCATCCATAACGTCGGTTTTACTCAAAACCTTGGTCCCTTCATACGTTAGCTCCGCCACACTTTTGCCATCTCTTGCGCCTTCCAGAATGGCAAAACTAATGAGAGCCATCGCTTCCGGATAATTGAGCTTCAAACCTCTGGCACGGCGGCGCTCGGCAAGCTGCGCAGCCAGAAAAATCATCAGTTTGTCTTGTTCTTGGGGACTTAAATGCATTTTCTTCTTAATCTCTAGTTCCCGTATCCTAATAGATCGATTACCTTGCTCGTAGAGATGTTAAAAGGCATGATGAAAAAAGGACAGATTTAATATGGTCGCCAAGAACAGCGAAGCTAAGAACACTGAAACAGAATCGGCAAATTCAAGCGAAATGAACAAAACCGTGCGAGTGGGGATAGGCGGTCCGGTCGGCTCAGGCAAAACGGCACTCGTCGAAGTGCTTTGCAGGGCTCTCACCAGAGAATTTTCGGTGGCAGTCGTGACCAATGATATTTTTACAAGAGAAGACGCCGAATTTTTAATTCGCAGTGGCGCCTTACCACCAGAGAGAATTATCGGTGTCGAGACCGGAGGTTGTCCTCACACTGCCATCCGCGAAGATGCATCATTGAACATAGATGCTCTCGAAGAACTAGAGCGAAAATTCAAGCCAGACATTATCTTTCTCGAATCAGGCGGAGACAATCTGGCTGCCACATTCAGTCCAGAATTAGTCGATTCATTCATATATGTGATAGACGTTGCAGAAGGGGATAAAATTCCACGAAAAGGAGGACCAGCCATCAAAAAATCCGATTTGCTGATTATCAATAAAATCGATTTAGCACCGTATGTAGGGGCAGATCTCAGCGTAATGGAGCGCGACTCTAAGCTTATGCGTGGTTCTAGGCCTTTTATCTTTAGCGACCTCAAACATGGTCAGGGCGTGGACAAAATTGTCGAATGGCTTAAAGAAAACGTTTTGATGTCGGTGCAAACACTTGCCTAATCACGTGCATAATTTAGGACTGGCGAGGCTTTCTGTTAGCTCTGAAGGCACTCTCTCTACAGTTGTCGATCAATTTAGTCAAACGCCACTGCAATTGCATCGCCCGCTTTATCTTGAAGGAGCGTCATATCCGACGGTCTACATCAAAACGCCGTCATCGGGGCTTTTAGGCGGTGACGAACATCAGATAGACATCAACGTCGACTGCGGAGCACAATTGGAATTGCGCACACAAGCAGCGACTTTAGCTTATCCCGGGCGCTCTTTACTGCAGATAAACCTATCGTTAGCAGACTCTGCCAAACTTGTTTTTATGCCACATCCAATTATTTTGGGCGCCAATTCCAGCCTTTGCCAGAAAGTTCGAATAAACCTTGGCAAGGATGCCACTTTGAACTTTGGAGACACATGGTGCGCTGGACGCGTTGGCACGCAGGAACTCTGGCAATTCACCGCTTACGAATATCTGCTTGAGATTTTTCAAGAAGACACACTGGCATATCGTGAGCAATGGCGCATTGCGCCGGCGGAAGTGCCATTGGAACATCCCATTTTATGCAGCGATTACACTCACTTCGCCAGTTTATATCAGTTCGGCGAATCAACGCATTTTGCAAAGAGTGAGGATTTAACTGATTTCAAAACGAAATCATTTGAAATTGAAAAGAAATGGTCACTGACTAAGAATGGCAACAATATCCATAGAAGAGTCTACAAGGTAGACCAATCTTGTCAGTAAAAGCTTATGCTCACAATCAAAAGCTATACTAAGTCCCACTAATTTGCGAGCTATCTTGAAAAGTCAAATTCTAATAGTAGGGGCAGGCCCAACTGGCCTCGTTCTAGCCGCTGAGTTAAGAAACAGAGGCGTTAATTGTCGCCTGGTCGACAAAGCTGCACAGGCATCGGCACAATCAAGAGCTCTGGCCATTCATGCTCGCACTCTGGAAATTTTCGAGAAGATGGGCATCATTTCTGAAGTGCTGAAAAGTGGCTGGCAATCTCAGGCATTTACTGTTTTTGCTGGTAAAAAACAGCTGGTGAGAATGACTTTCAGCGAGCTCGAGTCATCGTACCACTTCGTCTTGTCGCTGCCCCAGACCGAGACCGAACGAATTCTCGAAGAAAATTTCACTAAAACTGGTGGCATTGTCGAACGCAGCACCACTCTTATTGGTGTAATTCAAAATGCTCAGTGCGCCTCGGTTCAGCTTAAACTGCCTGATGGTAAAATTGAAAGAACAGATTTTGATTTTGTAATCGGCTGTGACGGCGCCCACAGTGATGTGCGCAGATTGCTAGAGGTGGATTTCCCGGGCAGCCCTTACCCAGAGCAATATGTACTGGCCGACATTGATTTTGAATCATCCCTTAATTTGACTGACCATTATGTTTTTAGTGGCACCCGCGGTATCGCCGGTTTTCACCCACTGTCTCGAAATGGTGCGAGAATTTTCGCGCATCTGGGGCGAATTCGCAAAGACAAACATGCCAATGCGGAGATTGGATACCCGGAGCCTACCTTAGAAGAACTGCAATCACTGATTGACGAAAGAGGACCAGGCAACGTCACAATAAAGAAACTGAACTGGTTAAGTATGCACAAAGTTCAGCATCGCCAGGTAAATTCCTATCAGCAAGGTCGTGTATTTTTAGCAGGCGACGCTGCCCATATTCATAGCCCCACTGGCGGTCAGGGGATGAATCTGGGCATTCAGGATGCTTACAATCTGGCCTGGAAACTAGCCCTGGTCCAGCATAAACAAGCGCCCAGAACTCTACTTTCCAGTTATAGCGAAGAAAGGCACCTGGTCGGCAAGCAAGTAACTGTAATGAGCGATCTTTTTACGCTCATAAACAATGTTCGCAGTCCCCTTTTGCAATTCATTCGAAATAAACTCGGACCGATGCTTTCTAAACCAGAGGATATTCGCTGTCGCTATCGAAATGCGGTTTCAGGGCTATCTTCTAACTACCGCTTGAGCGCAATAGTCTTTCAGGCAAAATCTGCAACTGACAGTCCACAAGCCGGAGACCGCATGCCTGATGCTATGGTGGTGGATATCGCCAATAAAAAAAGCGAGCGTCTTTTCGAGCTTACTTCTGGACACGGCCATCATCTGCTTCTCGTCCAAGCGGTCGACGAAGACGAAGAGGCACTGCGCATTGCCGACAAACTGGAAACGTTAATCGAGAACGATTATAAGAAGCAAATTACTGTCCATCGTATTTCTTTTGTAGACACGGCCCCTCTTACGCACCGTCTTTTAGATGCGCGAGACACAAAAGTGTATCTGATCAGACCAGACGGTTACATTGGCTATAGAAGCGAAAAATTTGACTTCAATTCGCTGAGCCACTATCTCAAAAGAATATTTAGCTTATGAACACGACGCCGAGACGACATTTTTCAACAGGTACGCCATGGGAGCCGATTGTAGGCTATTCTCGAGCCCTGCGAGTAGGAGAGCATGTGTACGTTTCTGGAACCACGTCCACCGATAAGGATGGCAATATAGTTGGCATTGGTGACGCCTATGCGCAGACCGTGCAGATTTTGAAGAATATTGAAAACGCTCTTAAGGAGCTAGATGTCGGTCTCGAACACATTGTGCGCACGCGTATTTATGTCAGAGACATTTCGCAGTGGGAGCAAATCGGCAAAGCGCATGACGAATTCTTTAAAGAAATCAGGCCAGTCACAAGTATGATCGAGGTCAGTCGGCTTATAAACAGCGATATGCTAGTTGAAATCGAAGCCGATGCTTTAGCGTAAACCTGGCTCTAGCTCTATTTTTAAACCCAATTCGAGTCGTTTCTTTATTGAGAGATTTCCTCGCTGGCGCTGTACCGAAGACTATTTAAAGCTTTATGGAAGGCGATGCCTGCGCAGATTTTCAAGATCAAGGTAGGCCGCCGTTGACAGGTGATACGAATACTAATATCATAGTAATTGATGAAGCTAAAACCTTTGGCTTGGATAAAAGCCAGTAAGCGGGCTATAAAAGCATTTCCGAAAGAGGCAAGGTGTCAGGCTGGTGCTGAGCTTTTTCGTGTGCAAGAGGGAAAACAGCCAACTGACTGGAAACCCATACCTAGCATAGGATCGGGTGTTAATGAGATACGAATCCATGAACCACATGAACACAGAACAATTTACGTAGCAAAATTTCCTGAGGCCGTTTACGTTTTGCACTGCTTCGAAAAGAAGACGCAAAAAACATCACAAAGAGATATTGATATCGCAAGGAATGCATATGTCGAAGTGCAAAAACAACGAAGAAATAAATGATGATTTGGAGCTGGAAATGAGCTCTGGTAACGTTTTTACAGATATTGGTTTTGACGATGAAGAAGCGGCTAACCTTTTAATTCGGGCACGACTTTTGAGCAAATTGCGTGATCTAATCGAAGAAACCGGCATGTCTCAACGAGCAATAGCCAAACAACTATCTATACAACAACCGCGCGTAGCTGAAATTATGAAACTAAAGATCCAGTATTTTAGTGTTGATACGCTACTAAAATACCTTGATAGACTTGGACAAAATGTGGAACTCAAGTTTAAAAAAAGGAAGAAACAAATTGCATAAAGCATACTATCGTCTTAGCCGGCATGACCGGTCTAGGGCAATTTTTATAGTTGGGTAAGCTTTTGTTCGCCGACTTCCAGGCGATATTGTCTGCGGACAAACGCAAAGCCAACGCAAAAAAATAGCTTTCAAGAATAACTATTTTAGGCAAAGATGCCACAAAGGCTAAATGATAAGAACACATCAATGATGCTACGAGAAAAAAGGCGAGGTTGCTCCGAGCAGAAAAAACTTCCGCCCGAAGCAACCATTTGACCGACAAGTCAATCGCCTTGCAGCACTCGCCGGTAGAGAGCGAGTGTTTTGTCCGCGATGGCGTCCCAGGTGTAATGCTCCTGCACTTCCGTGAAGGCGGCATCAATCAACCGGGCAGACAACGCGGGATCTGCCAGAGCAGTATTCACCGCCCAGGCAATGCTTTCAGGTTGTTCGGCGTAAGTCTTCAAACCGATACGCATGTGGTCATTGATGTCGTTCAGACCACCGCGGTCGGACGTCACCAGAACCGCACGCGCCGCCATTGCCTCGAGTGCCGTGATACCAAACGGCTCATAGAGGCTTGGCACAACCATCACCGTCGACAGCTTGAACAGCTCCGACAGGTCTTTGTCGTTGGCGTGACCGAAGAACCTGACATTTTGAGAAACGCCCAGTTCAGCTGCCTTGGCCTTCAGTCCTTCGAGGAAGCCGCCCGTTCCAGCAAGAATGAACGTCGTATTCGGACGCTCCCTCACGATAGCCGGTACTGCATCCAGAAGAACCTGCACGCCCTTTTCGAAGACCATGCGACCGACGAAGAGCACTACGTCCTCGTGCTCAATGCCGTGCTTGATACGCAACTCGGCAACATCTGTTGAGCACGCGAATTTGTTCGCATCGATGTCATTGGGAATGACGAGGAACGGCTCATCTTCCAACAATATAATCTTCATGACACTTCTCCCAATGGGCCAGACGACTGCCCAGACATCGGAACAAAACAGCCTCTCGAGCCAAACAGGCAGGAGAGGCTGGGTAACGATCAGGATGCAGTTGTTCAGGCCGCAACCTTCCACAGCATAGACTTCAACTTGCGCCAGAAGCTGCGCTTCGGCGCCATGCGAAGACGAGTCCGAAACTGCGACACTGTGGCGACATAGTGCTCGCGATCTGACTGAGCCAGGTCACGATGATCCGAGTTTTCCAGGTAGCACAAGAACTTGGGCTCCGACGCCTCCAAGTAGAGAGCGTCAGATTGCAACCAGGAAATCGTCTGATCGTTTTTGCCGTGCAGAATCAACAGCGGTGGATGTTTGCCTCGCATAATCTGCCCGTTATTGAGACCGTATGGGTTGCGCGGGAAAAGAATGCCAGGGAAACTGCGCAACAGCCAGAACATTTGACGACCGACTGCTTCAAGCGACTGGAAACCAGACTGCAAGATGATACCAGCCAGATTTGCCTGTTTCCCGCTCTTGGTCCTCTGGTAGTCATCCAAGATATGGCTGGCCACCCCAGTACCCAGAGACTCGCCGTAAAGAGTGATCTGCTCGGGCTTGTAACCAACACTGTTGATCAGATACCGCAACGCGATTCGACCGTCTTCGCACACGGTTTCGACATGCACTTTGATTTTGTCGCTGGCGCCAAAACCGCGATACTCGATGATGAACACCGAATAACCGCTTTCAAGGAGCATCGCCACATGATTGAGACAGTTGGTGATAGTGCTCGTGCGACCGATGCAATAGAGAACGACATCCTCGGAAGATTCATGTTTGAACATGTAGCCGTGGAATCTCCTACCGTCGGCAGCCGTCATCCAGTGTGCGGATTTGTGCCACCAGGCAAAAGCCTCCATCAATTCATGCGAGAAAGGTGAATTACCGGCCTTGCTATTGAACAGACTGGCTTCGTACAACAGCTTGCGCGAAAACCGGGGCGAAAGCGCGACATAGGCAACTGCGACGATAGCGGATGTGGCGCCTGCTATAACAAGCGCAGATGTGGGGATGGTTGTGAACATGGTCGTCTCCTCTTTTTCGAGCGGCAGCGGAATGACTCACGCTGCAGCTCAAAGCGCGCATCCAGACTGAGAAGACGACAGCTTCTCTTATCCGTAGCGGCTAATGTATGAACCCAGGCGGCTCACCAAAAGTGAACCGGCAAGAGGGTGGGGATATCCCTTAGGCGAAGAATGAAAAACATGGATTTCTTGTGAGCTGTTGGCATCAGTAACCTCCTGAACTGCACAAAATTTATCTGTAGCTGCGGGAAGCCCTTACGGGGAGCAGCTATAGATAAGCTTTTTGCAATT
>Ga0182030_10023118_pt1 | contig 11519 bp, 9 predicted proteins | sample 812S3MmetaG_FD_121299 | JGI IMG/M metagenome (GOLD analysis project Ga0182030, IMG submission 121299) | Permafrost microbial communities from Stordalen Mire, Sweden - 812S3M metaG (Illumina Assembly) | ecosystem: Environmental > Terrestrial > Soil > Wetlands > Permafrost | place: Sweden... | reverse complement strand
GGACATCATTCCGCTGATCGGCGCGCGCCGGCGGGACCGCCTGGATGAGGCCCTCGGCGCCCTGCCCCTGCAGCTGACCGCTGCGCAACTGGCCGCGCTGGAACAGGCGATTCCGGCCGACGCGGCCGCCGGCGGACGCTACCCCGCCGCGGCCCTGGAGCATCTCGACAGCGAGAAGTAGCACCGGCCTCTCTCAAAAGGGGTAGACACACCCCCCCACCTGGGGACCTTTTCCCTAGGGCATGGGGTGAATGTTCTGTTGGCGCCCCGTAACCGATGATGTCTCCCATCAGCACTGGCCGTGAAAACCGCCAGTGAGTCAATGAGTCAGGGAGTCCGGTATGAATCGCCAGTCCATTTCCGTTTGGTTCGCAGCGGCCGTTTTTGCGCTGGTCATTGTGGTGCAGCTCGCAGGCTGCACGCGCGGTGAGACTGCGACCCCGGTCGCCGCAGCACCGGCGCCGTCCGTCTCGGTCGCCACCGTGGTGGCGCGACAGATCTCGGACTTCGATGAGTTCACCGGCCGCTTCGAGGCCGTCGAGCGGGTCGAGATACGGCCGCGCGTCACCGGCTACATTTCGTCCGTCAATTTCGTGCAGGGCCGCGAAGTGAATCGCGGTGAGGTGCTGTTCGTCATCGATCCGCGCCCCTACGAGGCCGATCTCAAGCGCGCCCAGGCCCAGCTCGAACAGGCGCGCTCGCAGCTGACTCTGGCGACCTCCGAACAGGATCGCGCCAACAAGCTGCTGGCCGCGCATGCCATCTCGCGCGAAGAGCTGGAAAGCCGCGAGGCCGCCCTCGAACAGGCCCACGCCAATGTCGCCGGTGCCCAGGCCGCCGTGGACACCGCGGCGCTGAACATGAGCTTCACCCGCGTGACCGCGCCGATCACGGGTGTGGTCAGCCGCGCGGAAATCACCGCCGGGAACCTCGTGACCAGCGGTCAGACGCTGCTGACCACGGTGGTCTCAGTCGATCCCATCTACGTGAGCTTCCAGGGCGATGAACAGGGTTTCCTCAACTTCATGAACTACGCCCGCAAGGGCGGCGAGGCGGAGGCCACCCATCCGGTCTTCGTGGGCCTCGCCAATGAAGAAGGCTATCCGCACCAGGGCGCCATCGCCTTCGTGGACAACGAAATCGACGGGGCCACGGGCACGGTCCGCGCCCGCGGCCGGCTGGACAACCACAACCGCGAGTTCACGCCCGGCATGTTCGCGCGCGTGAAGGTCACCGGCACGAAGACCTTCCCGGCACTGCTGATCAATGAAAGCGCGGTCGGCACGGACCAGGGCCTCAAGTACGTGCTGCGCGTCGGCAGCGACAACACGATCGAGTACCACCAGGTGAAGCTTGGTCCCGTCGTCGACGGCCTGCGCGTGGTGCGCGAGGGTCTGAACGTCGGCGACACGATCGTCGTCAACGGCCTGCAGCATGTGCGCCCCGGCATGACCATCACGCCGCAACGCGTCGCCATGGGTGAGGAAAACCTCAAGACTGCACCCGCCGCTGCGAAGCTGGTTGCGCGCAACGCCCGCTAACGCCTCAGAAGGCACGCCATGAACATTTCCGAATTCTTCATCGAACGGCCGATATTTGCGGCCGTCGTCTCGACCTTCATCACGATCGCCGGCGCGCTGGCGCTGATCAAGCTGCCCGTCGGCGAGTACCCGGAAGTGGTGCCACCCTCGATCGTCGTGACCGCCAACTACCCGGGCGCGAACCCCAAGGTGATCGCGGATACGGTGGCCGCACCGCTGGAACAGGCCATCGTCGGCGTCGACGACATGCTGTACATGTCCTCCACCTCGACGATGAACGGCACTCTGAGCCTGACCGTGACCTTCAAGCTCGGGGCCGATGTCGACCGCGCCCAGGTGCAGGTGCAGAACCGCGTGGCGCAGGCCCAGCCGCGCCTGCCGCAGGAAGTCCGCGACCTCGGTGTCACGACGGTGAAGAGTTCCTCCGATCTCACCATGCTCGTGAACCTCATCTCGCCCGACGGCCGCTACGATTCGCTGTACCTGCGCAACTACGCGGCACTGAACATCCGCGATGTGCTGGCGCGCCTGCCCGGCATGGGCCAGGTCCAGGTGTTCGGCGGCGGCGATTACGCCATGCGCGTCTGGCTGGACCCGGAAAAGCTCGCCGTCCGCAATCTCACGGCGAGTGATGTCGTCACCGCCATCCGCGAGCAGAACATCGATGTGGCCGCGGGCCAGCTGGGCGCGCCGCCCTCGAAAGGCTCCGAGTTCCAGGTCGCGCTGAATGCGGCGGGTCGGCTCACGACCGAGGAACAGTTCCGCGCCATCATCGTCAAGACCGGCGCCAACGGCGAACTAGTGCGCTTAGGCGATCTGGCGCGCGTGGAGATGGGCGCCCAGGACTACGGCATGCGCAGCATGCTGGACAACCAGAATGCCATCGCGCTGCCGATCATGCAGGCCCCCGGTGCCAATGCGCTGCAGCTCTCGGCGAACGTCCGCAAAACCATGGAAGAACTCAAGAAGGACTTCCCGGACGGCGTCGACTACCGCATTGCCTACGACCCGACCCAGTTCGTGCGCCAGTCCATCGAGGCCGTGCTGCACACCCTGCTCGAAGCCATCGCGCTGGTCGTGATCGTCGTTATCGTCTTCCTGCAGACCTGGCGCGCCTCGCTGATCCCACTGGTCGCAGTTCCCGTGTCGATCATTGGCACGTTCGCGGTGCTCCTCGCGTTCGGCTTCTCCATCAACACGCTGTCACTGTTCGGCCTGGTGCTGGCGATCGGCATCGTGGTCGACGATGCCATCGTCGTGGTCGAAAACGTGGAACGGCACATCGCCGCAGGCGAATCCCCGAAGCAGGCGGCGCGCATGGCGATGCGCGAGGTCAGCCGCCCCATCATCGCCATCACCCTGGTGCTGGTCGCGGTGTTTGGACCGGTGGCCTTCATCAGCGGCCTGACCGGCGAATTCTATCGCCAGTTCGCGCTCACGATCGCCATTTCGACTGTGATCTCCGCCTTCAACTCCTTGACGTTGTCCCCCGCCCTGGCAGCCGTGCTGCTGAAACCCCATGGTGCCAGACCCGACCTTTTCGCCCGCTGGATGGAGCAGATCCTCGGGCGATTCTTTAGGCGCTTCAACAAGGCCTTCACCGCGGCGGGCAATGGCTACTCAAAGGCGCTGACGCTGACCATCCGTCGCAGCGGTATCGCGCTGATCGTCTACGCCGGCCTGATCGTCCTCGCCTGGGTGGGCTTCAACGCCGTGCCCGGCGGTTTCATCCCTTCGCAAGACAAGCAGTACCTGATCGCCGTGGCGCAGCTGCCGCCTGCCGCCACGATCGACCGCACCGAAGCGGTGGTGCGGCGCATGTCCGAGATCGGACTCAAGACGCCCGGCGTGGAGCACGCGGTGGAATTCGCGGGCATGTCGGTGAACGGCTGGTCCCAGAGCTCCAGTTCCGGCATCGCGTTCTTCGCCCTGGATCCGCCCGCTAAACGTAAGGGCGCGAACCTCTCGGGCAACGCCATTGCCGCGCGCCTGAACGCCGAGCTCGCCAGCATCCAGGATGCCTACGTGGTGGTGTTCACACCCCCACCGGTGCTGGGCCTGGGGTCCCTCGGCGGTTTCAAGGCGCAGGTGGAGGACCGTGGTGATGCGGGACCGGGAGCGCTGTACGCAGCCGTCCAGGATGCCATGGGCAAGGCTGCGAAGAACCCAGCGCTGGCGGGCCTTCTCAGCACGTACCAGATCAACGTGCCGCAGCTGGATGTCAACGTGGATCGCGACAAGGTCAAGCAGCAGGGCGTGAAGCTTTCGGATGTGTTCGACACACTGCAGACGTACATGGGCTCCACCTATGTGAACGACTTCAACCGCTTCGGCCGCACCTTCCAGGTCATGGCTCAGGCGGACGGGCCGTTCCGTGCCCAGGCCGAGGACATCCGCACGCTCAAGACCCGCAATGCCGCCGGTGCCATGGTGCCGCTGGGCTCACTGCTGAACGTCACACCGACCTTCGGGCCGGATGCCGCTCAGCGTTACAACGCCTATCGCTCCGCGGATATCAACGCCGGTCCCGCTCCGGGCTACAGCACCGACCAGGCACAGGAGGCCCTCGCCGGTATTCTCAAGGACAACCTGCCCCGCGGCATGACCTTCGAGTGGACCGATCTGGCCTACCAGCAGCTGATCTCGGGCAACACGGCGACGATCGTCTTCCCGCTGTGCGTGCTGTTCGTGTTCCTGGTACTGGCCGCGCAGTACGAGAGCCTGACGCTGCCGCTGGCGATCATCCTGATCGTGCCGATGTGCCTGCTCGCGGGTATCACCGGCGTGTATCTGGATCACGGTGACAACAACGTGTTCACGCAGATCGGCCTGCTGGTGCTGGTGGGACTGGCGTGCAAGAACGCCATCCTCATCGTCGAGTTCGCGAAGCACCTGCAGGAGGACCGCGGCATGGACGCCACTGCCGCGGTGCTCGAGGCCGCGCACCTGCGGCTGCGCCCGATCCTCATGACCTCCTTCGCCTTCATCATGGGCGTGGTCCCACTGGTGCTGGCGCAGGGCGCCGGTGCCGAAGTCCGGCACGCCATGGGCGTGACGGTGTTCGCGGGCATGATCGGGGTGACGTCGTTCGGCCTGCTGCTGACGCCGGTGTTCTTCGTACTGATCCGCCGGGTCACCTCCCGTCAACCCGAAGCGCGGCCTGCCCCGCCTGAGCGGGCACCGCTCACCATCGGCCAGAATCCGGAGGTGCATGGTGCTTAAGCTGATCCCGAGACTCATTCCCGTGGCAGTTGCCGCTACGCTGGCGGCCTGCGCGGTGGGTCCTGACTATCATCGGCCCACGGTGCAGACGGCCCCGACGTTCGTCGAGGCCGAGCCTGCCGTCTATTCCACCGACGCCAGCATCGGTCCGTTCTGGGGTCAGTTCAACGATGATCTGCTCGATGGCCTGGTCATCGAGGCACTGGCCGCCAATCACGACCTGCGCATCGCGCTGGCCCATCTGCAGCAGGCCCGTGCGCTGCGGACGCAGGCCAAGCTCGACCTGCTGCCCACGGTCACCAGCCAGGGCGGGTACACGCGCCAGCAGTATCCCGCCGTCGAAAGCTTCGGCGAAGGCACACTGCAGGAGAGTTTCTACAACGCGGGGTTTGATGCGACCTGGGAGCTCGACCTCTTCGGTCGTGTGCGCCGGGGCGTCGAAGCCAGTCGCGCGGCGGTCGAACGCCAGGAAGCGACGTTGCACGATGCCCAGGTCAGTGTGACCGCGGAGGTCGCGCGCACCTATTTTGAATTGCGTGGTGAACAGGCGGAACTCGCCGTCCTGCAGCGCAATGCCGCGAACCAGCAGCAGACCGTGGATCTGACCAACTCGCTGCTGGATGCGGGCCGCGGCACGGAGCTCGATACGTCGCGCGCCAAGGCCCAGCTGGACACGACGCTCGCGACCATTCCGCCGCTGCGGGCATCGGTGGAGGCATCCATCCATCGCCTGAGTGTCCTGACCGGTCGCGAGCCGGACGCGCTCGTCGCCGTGCTGGCATCTGCCGGCAACCTGCCTGATCTGCCGAAGATGGCCGCGGTGGGCGACCCCGCCGGACTGCTGCGTCGACGCCCCGACATCCGCGTCGCCGAGCGGCAGCTGGCCGTGTCCACCGCACAGATCGGTGTGGCGGTCGGTGACCTGTTCCCGAAGGTGACCTTCACGGGCAATTTCGGCTTTGCCGCCGGCGACATGGCGGCGCTGGGCTCCTCGGCCAGCAAGACCTTCCTCATCGGACCGTCCATCTCCTGGCCCGCCTTTGACTTAGGACGGGTCCGGGCGCGCATTGCCGGGGCCCGGGCCGGTGCCGATGCGGATCTCGCGGCCTACCAGCAGACTGTGCTCAAAGCCTTGGAGGAGACCGAAAATGCCCTGGTCGCGCATGCCCGGGCCCGTGACCGCCTGGTGCAACTGACCGCGGCCGCTCAGGAAAGTGATGCCGCGGCGCAGATCGCCCGGGCGCGCTACGAGGGCGGCCTGGTCGGGTTCCTGGACGTGCTGGATGCCGAACGGGCACAGCTTCAGGCCCAGGACCAGCTGGCCCAGAGCCGGACGGACGCCGCGACCAGCCTGATCGCGGTCTACAAGGCGCTGGGCGGCGGCTGGCAGGGGGCACCCCTGCCCGTGGCCCGTATCACGACAGCGATGCCGTCACAGCGGTAGACTCATGGAAGCGCCGAATAGAGGGGGTTACATGACCGCTGGGCTCAACGCCCGCGCCGCCGACTGCGGCTCGGATTGTGCGGATATCGCCGATGAGGCTGTGCATGCCGATGCCGCGAGCGTGTGCGCGGAGTTCGCACAGATCAGCGAATCGCTGCAGCATCGCGAGGGCCTGCTCGCCGCCTCGGCGCGGGCCAGCCGCATGTTGCTGGAAGCCAGCCACGTTATGGACGCCATTCCCGGCGTCCTGCGCGAACTCGGCGAAGCCGCCGGCGCCGATCGGGTCAATCTCATCCGCTCCGAGCCCGCCACCGATGGCACACCCTGGATGGTGGTCGCCGGCGAATGGACCGCGCCCGGTATCAGCTCCTACCTGAACAATCCGAGCAAGGGCGGCTGCCCGGAGAGCACCATTTTCTCCACATGCCGCGATCTGCGCGCGGGCCGCAGCGTGATGATGAATCCCCATCACCACGCCGGTGGCGACAGCAGTACGGCGGATGGCAGTACGCGGACCAAGGCCGTGGTGCCGATTTTTGTCGATGGCGGTTTCTTCGGCGCGCTGAGCTTCGACAATACCCGCCAGCGTCGCGCCATCGATCCGGCCGAAGTGGCCGCGCTGGAAACCGCCGCCGGGGTCATCGGGGCGGGTCTGCACCGCGAGCGGCTGATCGAGGCCATGCGCCGCGAACGCGAACTGGCGGCCGAGCAGCGCATGGCGGAACTGGCCAAGGCCAATGCCGTCATCCGCGGCAACCTCGAGCGGCTGGCCAAGGAGCCCGACGCCCGCAACTTCCTGGGTCACGTGCTGCTGGAAGCCACGCGGCAGTTCAATGCGGCGGCCGGCAACGTCATCGTCCGGCACGACTCGCCGGCGGTCTGGGAGATTGTCGCGAACGTCGATGCAGGACAACTGGCGGCACCGAAGTTCACCGCGAGCATTCCCGCGGATGGCAACGCGCTGGGGGAGCAGCTCTCGCGCACCGAGGAGCCGGTGTATTGCTGCCTGCTCGAGGACGATGCGACGCAGTGGCCGGGACTGATGGACTATCACCGCGCCGCCGGGCACACGGGCATGGTGGCCTTCCCGCTGATCTTCGGCGCCCGCAACGTCGGCTTCATCACCCTGTATTTCAAGGACGCGGCCGCGGCGGGGCTGGTGAACAGCGAGCTGCTGGTCGCGCTGGCGCAGCAGGCAACGCTCGCCATCGAAATCATGCGGCTCGCGCACTCGGCCAAGGAAGCCGCCGTGCTCGTGGAACGCAATCGCATCGGCCGTGAGATCCACGATGGCCTGGCACAGGCCTTCACCGGCATCCTGATGCAGCTGGCGGCGGCGGAGGATTTCGAAGGCACGGAACAGTGCGCCACGCAGGGCGTGATCGCCGACCGCATCCGCGACCTGGCGCGCGAAGGCCTGGCCGAGGCACGACGCTCCGTCATGGCGCTGCGACCGGACCAGACCCGCAGCGGCGGCCTGGAGCTGGCGCTGCGGCAGCTGGCCGAGCGCTCCTCGGTGGTCGGACGCACCGTGTGCAGCTTCGAGGGACGCGCTCCCGCCACCGGTCTGGCCCCGGAGCATGAGCATGCGCTGCTGCGCATCGCCCAGGAGGCGGTCAGCAACGCCGTACGCCATGGTCATCCCCAGCACGTGCGCATCAGCCTGGTCGGCGAAGCGGCGCACTGGCTGCTGACGGTCGTGGATGACGGCGAGGGTATGGAGGGGTCCCCCGAAGACTGCGCGCAGCATGGCTTCGGACTCACCAACATGCGCGAGCGCGCCGAAGCCATCGGCGGCACCTGGCAGATCCAGACCACCAAGGGCGAGGGCACGCGCGTGTGCGTGCGCCTGCCGCGCCGGAACATCCCGTGAGCACGGCAGTGGTGCCGGCAGCCGCCAGTCCGGCGATAGCCGCGGTGCGCAAGATCCGCGTGATCCTGGCGGACGATCATCCGGTGGTGCGTGACGGGCTTGCCGCCATCCTCAACCGCCAGCCGGATATGCAAGTGGTGGCTGAAGCCGTCGACGGCGAAGAAGCCACCGAGCTCTACAACCGCCACCAGCCCGATGTCATGGTGCTGGATCTGCGCATGCCCAAACGCGATGGCGTGGCAGTGGTGCAGATGGTGCTGGCGGCGCATCCGCATGCGCGGCTGCTGGTGATGACCACCTACGACGGTGACGAGGACATCTTCCGCTGCCTGAGCCAGGGCGCGAAAGGCTACCTGCTCAAGGACGCGCCCCGCACCGAGATCCTCTCCGCGATCCGCGCGGTGAGTGAAGACCGTCCCTATGCGTCCTCCTCGGTGGCCAGCAAGGCGCTGCAGCGCATGGCCAAGCCCAGCCTCACGCAACGTGAACTCGGGGTACTGCAGCTGCTGGCCGAGGGCCGCAGCAACAAAGACATTGCACGGCGCCTGAGCATCACCGAGGGCACGGCCAAGACCCACGTGAAGGCGATTCTCACCAAGCTCGACGCCATCAGCCGCACCGAGGCGGTCGCGGTCGCCCACAAGCGCGGTCTCGTGCGGCTCTAGATGCCGCGCAAAGGTGCAGATTTGCGCGCCCAGGTCGCGCTGGACGCACTCAACGCCCTCGACCCAGTCGCGCCACGCACCGCGCAGCTTGCGGTTCTGCTCAAAGCCCTCAACGACAAGCACTTCATGGTGGTGGCGCGCGCCGCCACCCTGGCCGGCGAGCGACTGCTGCACGAACTCAGCGGTGACCTGGTCTACGCGTACGCACGGCTTCTCCAGGATCCCGTGAAGCGCGATCCGGGCTGCAAGGCCAAGCAGGCCATCGCGCGCGCCCTCGTGACGCTCGAATGCCAGGACCTCGAGTTCTACCGGGCGGGCATCGCGTACCGGCAGCCCGAGCCGGCATGGGGTCGCCCCACCGACACGGCGACTGACGTGCGCTGCAGCTGTGCCATGGGACTGGCGGCCGCAGGGCACCCGCGCGCCGTCGCGGACCTCACCGGCCTGCTGACTGATCCTGAGGCCGTCGTGCGCAGCGGTGCGGCGCGGGCCATCTCCTGTGGCAATCCGCATGAGGCGGAGGCCGTCCTGCGGTTCAAGGTGCAGCTCGGCGACGCCGAACCGGAGGTCATCGGTGAGTGCTTCTCCGCCTTGCTGATCATCGAACCCGAACACTCGTTGCCGTTCGTGGCGGGATATCTGCGGCATGAGGACGATGCCCTGCGCGAATTTTCCGCCCTGGCGCTGGGCGAGTCCCGGCTCCCCGAAGCCGTGAAGCTGTTGCGCGATGCCTGGGACGACGCTGTGGGTGCTGAGACGCGCGGCGCACTGATTCGCGCCGCAGCGCTGCACCGTAGCGAGGCAGCGTTCGAATGGCTGCTCGATATCATCGCCACGGGAGCATCGCAACACGCGCAGGCGGCCGTGGACGCCCTGGCCGTCTACGAGCGCAATGCCCGGCTCATCGAGCAGATACAGGCCGCAAAGGCGCGGCGGACAACTCCGTTATAAGATGCCTCCATGACCCCTACCCGTATCTACCTGGTCCGCCACGCCCAGAGCCAGGCGAATGCCGGCGGCATGACGCTGGAAAATCCCATCGTGCCCCTCACCGAACTCGGCGAATTGCAGGCCCGCGCGATTGCGCCGCTGCTACCGCCGACCAGCGTGACGATCTGGTCGTCACCCTTCAAACGTACCCTGGACACGGCGGCGCCGTATTGCGCGCGCATGGATCGCACCGCCGCCACTCACGATGACCTGCGCGAATTTGAGACCGTCGACACGGTGCAACTGCGCGGCAGCCCCTGTGAGGAGCGCGAGACCGTCGTCGCGGGCTACTGGATGAAGTCCGATCCCGACCATCGCTCGGGGCCTGGCGCCGAGACCTTCCGCGAGTTCCACGGGCGCGTCGCCCGGGCACGTCATCAGTTCCTGCCCACTCTGCCGGACGGCACCATCGTCTTCGCTCACGGCATGTGGATGGCACTGCTGTTCTGGCAGATGTGGGGCTTCACGTCGGTGGACCGCGTCAACATGACCCTGTTCCGCCGCTTCCAGCTCGGGTTTCCGACACCCAACACCGGCGTGTACTGCCTGACGCAGGTCACGCCCGGCAAGTGGCTGGTGCAGGCGGACGAGGCGGCCATGCGCGTCATGACTGACTGCTGATATAATCAAACGCAAGGAGATGGCATTCCTCCTCGAACCGCCCACCCGGGCTGATGATGCCTACTTTGCCTTAGATGAATCAGGCGGTAGGAGGTCAAGTGATGACAGGGCTCGGGATACTTGCGGTCGGAATCGGTGCGGCGGGCGGCGCCTGGCTACGCTGGGTTCTTGGCATTCTCCTCAACAGCTATTTCCCGTCGATTCCGCCGGGCACGATCGCTGCCAATCTCATCGGCGGCTATGTGATCGGCGCGGCCATCGCGTTTTTCGCACAGGCGTCGGGGATCGCGCCGGAGTGGCGCCTCTTCATCATCACCGGTTTTTGCGGTGGCCTCACGACGTTTTCGACATTCTCGGCTGAGATTGCCGCCTTGTTCCAGCAGGGGCGGCTGGGTCTGTTTTCAGGAGCAATTGCCGTGCACGTTGGAGGCTCACTGATGATGACACTCGTCGGCGCCGCCTCGGGACGCTGGTTACTCACCCGGTTATAGGAGATTTCCGATGCAGGGCTATCAGATCACCTTCTTCACGCAACAGGGTCGCAAACATGGCCACACGCCACTGTGCGACTGGCTGCTCGGTCTGGCCAAGGACTCCGGCCTGCACGGAGCGACCATCGTGGCGGCCGCCAAGGGCTTCGGCCACACGGGACGGATGCATTCAGCCGGATTCTTTGACCTGGCGGACCAGCCCCAGCTGGTCATGATGACGGCCACCGCCGAACAGGCCGACGCGTTGCTTGCGCGAATCAGGTCGGAAGACCTGCAGCTCTTCTATCTCAAGTGTCCGGCCGAGTTCGGCCTGCTCGGTTCAAGCAGTTAGTCGTCGATGCTCTGGTAGGCCGAGGTCCGGAAGTCCTCGTGGATCCTGACGGGACCCATGGTGTAACGCTGGATCATCATGATCGCGACGAGGTCCTCGGAGTAATCCGACACCCAATCGGTGCCGAAGGCGCCTGACCAGCCGAACTGACCGGGACCCACGGCCGTGTTGGCACGGTCCGTGATCACGGACAACCCCAGACCCCAGCCGCGACAATCCCAGAAGCCTGCTGCAAACGGCGAATTCGCCTTCTGTGCGGCCGTGATCTGATCGGTCAGCATCAGGTCCACGGTCGGGCGCGCCAGGATGCGCTCGCCGCCGAGTTTGCCCTTGCCGAGCAT
>Ga0182030_10023116_pt1 | contig 11520 bp, 7 predicted proteins | sample 812S3MmetaG_FD_121299 | JGI IMG/M metagenome (GOLD analysis project Ga0182030, IMG submission 121299) | Permafrost microbial communities from Stordalen Mire, Sweden - 812S3M metaG (Illumina Assembly) | ecosystem: Environmental > Terrestrial > Soil > Wetlands > Permafrost | place: Sweden... | reverse complement strand
GGGTGCATGCGCACGTACCTGATCCTCCGCGAGAAGGTCCGGCGTTTCCACGACGACCCCGACATCGCCGAAGCCCTGCGCACGGCCCGCCGATCCGACATCGACGAGCCCACCTCACCGGACGGGCTGGGCCCCGCCGCCATCGCCGGGCTGCGCGCGGCCGGCGCCGCTGGCGACGAGGAGGCCCTCGCTGGGGTCGGCTACGGCCACGAACGTCTCGACCAGCTGGTGACCGAGCTGTTGTTGGGCGCCCGGTAACACCTCGTCGGGGACGGTCGGGTCCAGACACGCCGGGCGGGCGGGATGGCCGTTCGCCGGGACCGTGGCCTCACCCGACCGGGGAGGGACGCCCGAGGAAGAAGCCCTGTGCGAAGTCCACCCCGAACTCCGAGAGGAGGTCCAGGGTGGCGGCGTCCTCCACGCCCTCGGCGACCGTCTGGCATCCGAAGCCCTGGGCAAGGTTGACGATGGCCTTCACGACGTGCTGATTGGCCGAGCTGTCGACCAGGCCCCGGACGAACTCGATGTCGATCTTCAGGTAGCTGATGGGTAGCTTCTTCACATGGGTGAACGTGCCGTAGCCCGTGCCGAAGTCGTCCAGGGCGAGGCTGCAGCCGAGGTCGACGATGCCGAGGGCGAACGCGTGTCCCCGGTCGATGTCCCGCATGAGCGCCGTCTCGGTGATCTCGAAGACGATGTCGGCGGGGTCCGCCCCTGCACTGCGGATCTCGGTCCTGATGAACTCGAGCAGGTCCAGGGTGGCGATCGACTCGGGGGAGAGGTTGATCCCCACGCGGCGGCCCGTGGCGGCGAGGAGCACCCCCTGGCGGACGACCCACTGGTCGATCTCGGTGATGAGGCCGTACTTCTCCGCCACGCCCAGGAAGGCGCCGGGGCTGATCAGCTCGCCAGCGCGTCCCACCATGCGGAGCAGGATCTCCTCGCTGGGCCGGCCGCCCGACAGGGGGACGATCGGCTGGGAGTAGATCACCAGCCGGTGCTCGTCCAGTGCCTCACGGATCCTTCCCACCCAGGTGAGCGCATCCAGCTCCCGTCGGATGCGGAGCCGTTCCGACTTGTCCTCGGTGATGTCCCGGAACACCACGACGACCCCGCCGTCCGCGGCGCCGACGGCGAGCGGTGACGCCGACAGCGACACCGAGAGGGGGAGCCCGCTCCGGCAGACGAGCACCTCGTCGTCCAGGCGTAGCTGACGGCCCGCGGACAGGACGTCCAGAATCTCCTCCTCGGCCGCCCGGGCCTGCCCGGCGTCTGCCGGTCGCCGCTCGATCAGGTCCTCGATGCACATGCCGCGGAGCTCGGACTCTGTCCATCCGAGCATCCGGGTGGCGGCGTCATTGGAGTAGGTGAGCCGGCCCACTGCGTCCAGGGTGAACACTCCCTCGGCCATGTGGTCCATCACGATGGAACGGAACTCTTGGGCCTCGAGCTGTTCGGTGACGTCGACGACCACGATGCCCACCCCGATGACCTCGGTGTCGAGATGGACCGGGTAGTAGCTTGCCAACCAGTGGTGCCCCCCACCGTGCTCCGCACTGGCCGGCCCGAGCACCGTCGCGTTCACCACGGACTCGTCACGGTCCAAGACCTGGCGGTACACGCCCTCGACCTGCGGCCAGATCTCCGGCACGACATCGGCCACGGTCCGGCCCAGCATCTGTTCCACCGACGAGCCGGTCACCGAGGCGAGCATCTGGTTCATGCGGACGATCCGGAAATGGCGGTCGACGAATCCGAGTCCGATCGGGGCGGAGTCCTGGAGGGTCTCGAGCGTGCACGTCGCCTCGTCCGCCCGGCGGTGGGCCTCCCCCAGATCCGCCAGCTGTCCGAGGAAGGCGGTCAGGTCGTGGGTGATGGTCGATCCGCCGACGACGACACCGTCCGAGCCGACCACCGGCGACACGGTGATCGACACCTCGACGGCGGTCCCGTCCTTCCGCAGTCGAGTGGTGCGGAAATCCCGCACGGTCTGTCCAGACCGGACACGGGCAAGGAGTTCTCCGAGCTCGTTCGGCCTGTCGGCCGGGACGAGCTCGGCCAGGTCGTGCCCGAGCATCTCGGTGGAGGTGTAGCCGTACAGCCGCTCGGCCGCCCCGTTCCAGAAGACCACGCGGCCGTCGAGCGTCTTGCCGATGATCGGATCGTCCGATGATGCGACCAGCGCGGCGAGGAAGGCCTCGGGCTCCAGTCGCGGCGCAGCGGGCAGCACCGTCATCGGGGTCATCGTCCGGCCGTCCGACACCCACAGACGGACGGCACGGGCCTGGTCTCGACCGTTGCCATCGCCAACTCCTCCTGGTCACATCCGTTCGAAGCTCTTCACCAGTGCTATCGGTGGATCGGAGGGAGTGGTGGAGGGGGGCCGGCCATACTTGTGGCTGCGGGCACGCCTTCGGGCGGCGGACCGGCCCGGCGGATGGTCACCCGGTGTGGTCCCGGGCGAAGCGCAGGATGGCGATGTGCTTCTGGGTGTCCCGCTGCATCAGATCGATCAGGAGACTCCACAGCGTGGTGTCCTTCACGTCGTGCAGTTCGTTCTCGAGGCGCTTCAGGTCCCGGAGGTCCTGTTCCTCGCGACCCAACAGCTGCTCGGTGGCCTCGAGCACGCCGGCGGCGTCCGCGTTGGCAAAGTCCATCGACGGGATGATGGTCGACTCGCCGCCCAGCTCCGCCTGGATCTTGAGGGACGCCGCCAGCTCCGCAAAGATGCGGTGATGACGGATCTCGTCCTCCACGAGCAGGTTGACGAGATAGGCGAAGGCCTCGGACTTGGTCTCGTCCGCCAGCGTCGAATACGTCACCAGCAGGTGCTTCTCCTCCCTGACGTGCTTCGTCAGGAGGTCCCAGAGGTCGCGCTCCCACACCGATGCCCCCGCCGGCGCCTGGTCGGCCGCCTCCTCAACCTCGCCTGCGCTGCTCACGTCCGCTCTGCTCCCTTCCGTCTCGGCTCACCTTCATCACCGTCCGGCTCCGAGGTAAAGGTAGACCCCCGGTCCCGGGACCGATAGGGCTGAAGGTCCCATCAGCCACCGACGGCGGGAAGCAGCGCGTTCGGGTTGAGCACGGCGTCGGGATCGAGCGCCTGCTTGATGGCCCGGAAGGCCGAGATCTCGCTGTCGCTGCGCGACAGGTGCAGCCAGCGCCTCTTGGCGGTGCCGATGCCGTGCTCGGCACTGATGCTGCCGCCGTACGCGCCGACCATCCGGAACACGCCGTCGTCCACCCGGTCGTCGTCGGGGGCCAGTCCGCTCACGTTCACATGGACGTTGCCGTCCCCCGCATGGCCGAACAACCAGGTCCGCGCGGCCGGGTCGATCGACCGCACCACGGCCGGGACCAGGTCGATGAACTCGGCCAGTGAGCCGAGGGGCAGGGTCACGTCGAGCTTGTGGGGCGGTCCGAGGGTGTTGACGGCCTCAGTGTGCGCCTCCCGGTATCGCCAGAGCTCGGCCCGTCTTGCCGGCTCCGTGGCCACGACGGCCCCGGCCAGGTGGCCGACGGAGTCCGTGGCTTCCGCCAGCGATTCGGTGGGGTCGAGGTGGTCGGCGACCTCCACGAGCAGGTAGGCGTGGTGTCGGTCCGCGAACGGCGCCCGCATGCCGGTCACCGAGCACACGAGCTCGAGGCCCGGTGCGAGGAAGAGCTCGAGGGCCTCGAGCGAGGAGAGGGACCGCCGGAGGAGCGTCGCGGCCTCGACGGCGTGGGAGACCGCGGGGAAGGCCAGCACGGCGACGGTCCGGAACGCCGTGGCGGGCACCAGGCGCAGGCGAGCAGCGGTGACGACCGCCAGCGTGCCCTCGCTGCCGCACAGGAGGGACGGCAGGTGGTAGCCCGTGTTGTCCTTCACCAGCCCGCCGAGGTGGGAGACCACCGACCCGGTCCCGAGCACGGCCTCGACGCCCAGCACCTGCTGTCTCGTGTCGCCGTGGCGCAGAACGTGGGTCCCGCCGGCGTTGGTCGCCACCATCCCCCCCACGGTCGCCGAGTCGCGGCTGGCCAGGTCCACCCCGTACGCCCAGCCGGCGGAGCCGGCAGCCCGTTGCAGCCCGGTGAGGGCCACACCGGCACCGGCGGTGGCCTGTCCGGCGAGAGCGTCGACCGGCTCCAGGGCCTGCAGGCGTCCGAGGGCGAGCACCACCTCACCGTGGAGGGGAACCCCGCCACCCACCAGGCCGGTGTTCCCCCCCTGGGGGACCAGGGCGACGCCGAGCTCCCGGCAGGTCCGGACAACACCGGCCACCTCCTCGGTGCTGCCCGGCCTGACCACGACGGCGGCATGTCCGGCGAACCGTCGCGTCCAGTCCACCGTGTACGAGGCGATCACCTCAGGATCGGTCACCACGTTCGGGCCCACCACCTCGCGGAGGCGGTCGACCAGCTCACGATTGCTCGCCATGGCCCCTACTCTGCCCGACCGCCACCCGGGCGGCACAGCCCCCTCCTGGGGACCGCTGGGGCCACGATCCGGGCTGCTACGCGTCGGATCCGGGTCTGCACAGGAAGGTGGGACGGGCGACACGCCGACGACCGGCGGCGGTAGTTTGGCGGTCGACCCGGGAGGAGGGCCGCGTGGAGATCGCCATCATCGGAACCGGCTTCATCGGCACCACGCTGGGTCGAGCGCTCAGCAATGCCGGCCACCATGTCTCCTTCGGGTCCCGTCACCCCGATGACGAGGACGTCGGCGTGCCCGGGGCGGGTGTCGGCTCCATCGGGGATGCACTGTCCGGATCGGACGCCGTCATCCTCGCCGTCCCCGGGTCGGCGGTGGCCGACCTGGCGGCCTCGAACGGAACCGACCTGGCCGGCAAGCTCGTCATCGACGCCACGAACCGCATGGGCGAGCCGGTCGCCAACGGCCGCTCGTCGTTGCCCCCGACCGTCCGCTACGCCCGGGCATTCAACACCCTGGGCGGCGAGAACATGGCCGATCCCGTGTTCGCGGACGGCAGGGCCGACATGTTCTTCTCCGCTCCCGAGGCCGACCGACCGACCGTCGAGGCGGTCATCGCCGGGGTGGGCCTGCGTCCCGTGTACGTCGGTGAGGACCGGGAGGAGATCGTCGATGCGCTCTTCCAGCTGTGGATAGCCCTCGCCATCGGCCAGGGACGGGGGAGGCGCCTGGCCTTCCGTCTGCTCGACCACTGACGCCCGGACCGATCGCCGACCTCCCCCGGTCGCCGGCCCTGGTCACACCAGGCCGATCTCCCGGGCCTTCACGATGGCGGCATTGCGGTTCGGCACATCGAGCTTCCGGTAGATGTGGGCCATGTGGGTCTTGATCGTGTTGACCGACACGTAGCAGCGCTCGGCGAGCTCGGAGTTGGTGTAGCGACTGGGCAGGTAGGAGAGGATCTCGAGCTCCCGGTCGGTCAGGGGGTCCACCAGCTCGGCTCCCGGCATCGGCGTGTTCAGCTCGCGGGCCCGCTGCAGGATGTCGGCACGCAGTGGCGCGTCCGTGTCCAGCGCCGAGATCCGTTGGACCACCACCGGTCCGGCCCGCAGGAAGACGTCCGCCAGCGAATGGGGTCCGCCCACCTCGAGCGCGTCGACCAGGTGGGCTCGCGATTCGTCCACCGATCCCTCGACGTCGCACAGCCACGACTGGAGGATCCGGTGCTGGACAGCAGCCAGCGGCTCCAGCGTCGCGTCGGGTGGCGGGGCGTCGCCCATGACCTTCCGGGCCAGATCGGGCCGGGCGAGGGTGAGCGCCGCGGCCGCCTGTTCGAACGCCAGGAAGGGCATCGGCGACGACGCCGTCCCGGAGGTGCTCGACGCCAACTCCGGCTCCCCGCCGAGTCGTAGGAGCCGGCAGCGCAGGGCGGTGAGCCGGTCGGCCACCACCGGCGCAGGAGGGGTCGCGAGGTTGGCCTGGGCGGCCTGCACGGTCGCGGTGGCATCGTCGACGAGGCCCTCGGAGGCTTGGCGCAGGGCGAGGGCGAACTGGGCGATCCACGTCAGCTGGGTGCGGCGGTTGGCCGCGGCGCGCACCGTCGCCTCGTGGAGGGGGAGTGCGGCACGCCGTGGCTCGCCCCGCTCGAGCGCCGTCAACGCGATGGACAGATAGGCGTCGGCCGTCGACGTGTGCGAGAGCATGCCCACCGGACGGGCGATGGCCAGCGCCTCCAGGGCAAGTGAGTCGGCGCGCTCGGTACGGCCGCACCAGGCCTCGAGCAGGGCCAGGGAACCCAGCACGCTGATCCTCCACACCGAGTAGGCGGATCCGGGGGCGGCCAGTCCCCGCTCGAGCCACTCCCGGGCCTCCCCCATGTGACCGGCGAGGAAGTGGGCCCGACCGCCGGAGCCGAGGGCCATCGCCTCGAGCGAGCTGGGGTCGCTCAGCCTCATCACGACGGGGATCGGTGCATCGCCCACCCGGCCGAGCAGGTCGAGCGCCTCGGCGGCGATCTCGACGGACGAGTGCGGATCGGCGCGCGATTGGACCAGGGCGGAGCGGAAGGTCTGGGCGCACGCCCGCTCGCCGACCGTCGCCCGCGGATCGGTGGCCACCCGACGCAGGTCGTCCTCCGCCGCTACGGTCTGGCCCTCCGTGCCGAGGAGGAAGGCGTAGAGGAGCGTGATCTCGTTCCGTCCCCCCCGATAGGCCTCGGGGACCTCGTTGATCCACCGGGCGACGGTGGCCATCTCGCCGCGCTCGAAGACCTCGGAGCCCCTGGCCAGGATGAGGTCGAGTACCGCGCCCCAGTCCTCTGCCGCCAGCAGGTACTCGACGGCGGAGCCGACGTCGTCCCGTCCGAGGTGCCATTCCGCCGCCCGGCGGAGGAGGCGTGCCTCCCGGTGCGGATGCTCGGCCCTGAGCCGGTACCGGAGGAGGTCTCGGAAGAGGTGGTGGAAGCGGAACCGCTCCCGACGGTTGTCCAGCGGGACGAGGAACATCGACTCCCGCTCCAGCTCCTCGAGGATCAACTGGGCCCCGGGCTCACCGGTCAGGTGGGTGACGAGCTCGGCGCTCAGCTCGTCCAGCACGGAGAGGTGGAGGAGCAGCTGGCGCCGCTCCTGGGACTGGGCCTGGAGCACCTCCTCGCTCAGGTAGTCGGCCACCAGCCGGTCGTTTCCGCTGAACTGGGTGACGAACTCCTCCGCATCCAGCTGATGTCGCAGGGTCATGGCGGCCAGTTGGAGCCCCGCGGCCCAGCCCTCGGTTCGCTGGACCAGCGCGGAGACGCTGTCCGACCCGAGCGTGCGGCCGGTGATGCGCTCGAGCAGCAGCGCGGATTCGGCATCGCCCAGGGCGAGGTCGGCCTGACGGATCTCCGTCATGTCGTATCGCAGGCGTCGGCGACTCCAGGCGATGGGGAGGTCGACACGCGTCGAGAGGACCAGGTGCACGTGGGGAGGCAACAGCCCGACCATGCTGGCGAGGTCGGACAGGAGGGTGACGTTGCTCAGGTGGTGGAGGTCGTCGAGCACGATGACCGATTCCGGCAGGTCGACCATCTGGGCGCCGAGCGCCTCGAGCAGCGGAGCGCCGAGCCCCCCGCCGTTCATGGAGACCAGACCGGCCAGCTCACGACATCCGGGATCGATGGCGGCGAGTCCCTGCAGGAACCGCTGGGAGAAGCGTGCCGGGTCGTCGTCGGCGGGCTCGACGTCGAGCCAGACCCACGACAGCTCGGGATGGGCGGCCGCCCATTGGGCCAGGAGCACCGACTTGCCGGCGCCGGCCGGGGCGACCAACAGGGTCAACGAGTGGGCCAGCGCCTCGTCCAACTGCCGGCGGAGGGCCGGCCGGTCGACCACGTGGGCCGGTGCCGCGATCATCCTTGCCATCGGTCGACCTGCTTCCGCGTCCGTTCGCACCAAAGTGTGCCATCGCCGCGCTAATCTGGCCAGTGGTGGCCCGACGCCCGTGGATCCACCGGGAGCGGGCGGGACCCCGGTCCGAACCGGAAAGCTGCGTCCCGGCCGATCAGGCCAGTCGGCAGTAGGTGTTCTGGAGCTCGTCCTGGAGGACCCGCGCCTCGACGGTCCGGGTGTCGACGATGAGGTCCTCATCGAGGACCCGTGACCCGAACCTCCAGCCCTCGGGCAGGACCAGGCGGCCGGCCAGGTCCCCGAGTTCCGCCTCGCACAGGGTGGGGTCGACGATCTGGCTGTACGCCTGCATGACGTAGGTGCCGCCATCGGGATCGACGAGCTCGTAGACGCGTCTCCCGGCCTTCCATGTGAACAGCGTGCGGCGGTCCACCTTGCTCTCGCGGTACTCCCTCGAGCCGATCGACGAGAGGTCGATCCGCACCGACGCCACCCGGACCATGTCGAGGCCGTCGAACCGACCGAACTCGACGTCCGCGACGAGCGAGGCACGCAGGAGCTCGTCGATCAGCCAGTAGCGGGGCCCGTTCTTGAGCCCGAAGGTCGCACCCCGCTGCTCGGCCAGTTCGTCGACGACGATCGGGTCCCACAGCTCGGCCGGGCAGTCGTTGAGGGTGAAGGTGGTCCAGACCTCGGCCTTCACAGTGTCACCCTCGAGCGTGCCGAACAGCAGCTCGCCGTAGCGGGTGTCGTGCAGCTGGGTCCGCGGCTCCGGGGTCACCTGGGTCGCCTGGGTCACCTGGGATCCGGTCATCGCTCATCTCCTCACGGCCCCCACCGACCTGGGAGACTCTCAATTGTCATCGATTATGACAAAGGATAGCAATCCTCCGCCGGCCGGCGCGGGCCTCCGTCCGGCCCGCGGCTACACCGGTACCAGCACCTCTTCGGGCAGTTGGGCGCGTTCCTGTTCGACCAGACGGTCGTGCTCCTCGAGGTCCCGTCTGGCCGCGGAGGGTCGCCAGCGGCCGACGAGCAGGAAGATGGTCGGTATGAAGAGGAGCTGGCCCGCCATGCAGATCAGCCACCAGTGCTCCCACTGCTTCGGGGACTGTTCCTTGGCGGCCAGCACCTGTTTGCCGTGCGCCGCGAGGAACGCACGGTCCGAGGCCGGCAGGGCCCTGAGCGCCAGCAGGTGCTGGAGCGCCACGGACGCCGTCACGTGTTCGGTCGCCACGATCTGCCGGACGGCCAGGGGAATGGCGGATTTGGGTGGGGACTTGGACTGGAGCTCCTTCAGCGTGGCCGGTTCGATGGCCTTCGCCGTGGCGATCTCCGGCGCGTAGTGGATCGAGAGGGCCTGGACCTGCGGGGCATAGTCGACGATCGTCGTCGCCGACGTGACGACGAACGGCAGTGCCAGCAGGGCCACGGCGGTCACCAACCGGACGGTCCATCCCCAGACGGCCAGACCGGTGGCGACGAGGGCCGGGTTCCGATGCTCGATCGTCTCGGTGAACGAGGCCATCCACGGCGCGTAGGCCGCGCCCCGACTGGCGGACAGGACGACCAGGATCACGATGAAGCTGTCGTACGACGTGGCCGGGTGGGTGGCCCGGGTGGCGAATATCGCGGTCATGACCACGGCGATGGTGGCGGCCACGACCATGATCGGTTTGCGGACCCCGATCCGGTCGGACAGGAACCCGACGGCGACCACGGTGATGGCGTCCGCCGCCCAGAACCAGTTGCCCAGCCCGTTGGACTGTGCCTGGGTGAATCCGAAGACCGAGGAGAAGTAGATGACGAAGAAGGCGACGGCCGAGATGTAGACGAGCAGGAAGAGGGACACACCCAATGCCGGCACGACGATGTCCCACTGGACCATCTGTCGCCAGGGCTTGGAGGTCGCCGCCCCGATGTCGAGACCGCGGGCCCGGGCCTCGATGACCACGCGCTCGCGGAGGGAGTAGAGAACCTGGTCGCGCAGCTGCGGCGACAGCTCGCGGAGCGTGAGGAACGCGATCACGAACATCACGAGGCCGGTCACTCCGGCGATGTGGTACTGGTCCTCCCACGGGTGGAGGGATTTGAGGGTGTTGGAGGCGACCTCGGACACGATCAGGCTGGCGACCACCGGGCCGAGCGTCCAGAACCCCATCGCCGCGCCCCGTCGCACCTGGGGCGAAAAGTCCCGGACGAGTGCCGGGGAGGCGACGAGGATCACGCCCTCCATGAAACCGATTACACAGAGGGCGGCGGCGAACTGCCACTCGGTCTTCGCCAGGGGAACCGCGAACGCCGTGGTCAGGCTGGCCGCCAACAGCCCGAAGACGATCATGTTGGCCCTCCCCCACCGGTCGGCCAGCCCGGCCAGGAGCGAGGCGGCCATCCCGAACACACTGGAGGCCACGGAGATGGTGAGGTAGAAGCGGAAGGTCATCTGGAAGTGGGCGAGGATCGACGGTCCGACGGCGCCACCGACGTACTGCTGGTAGTAGGTGATGATGGTGGTGAGGACCACCATCGCCAGCAGGAACCCCCGACGTCGCGGGCTCGGATAGTGGTCGAGCTTCCGGTCCCAGAGGGAGAAGGACCTGCCGCCCGGCGGTCCGGTGAGGGCCGGAGTCGGCGCCGGTGCCGGTGCCGACTGGGCCGTGGGCACGTACGCCCTGGCCGGGACCAGTCGGGGCCGCGGCTCCTCCCCGACCAGCCACAGGAACCACTGCCTCAAGCCGTTCAATCCGATGCCCCCTACTCAGCGACCGGCGCCCTCGGGTGGGCGCCCGGTCGTGGACCCCGTCGACCTGCGCCGTGACGGCAACCGTGCGCGACCTTCGAACCCGGACCCGTGGACAAACCTGCCGATCCTCTCCCGACCCGATCCAGCGTCCGCAAGGGGAACTTCTACACGACCGAGGGGCTTTTGGCAATCGGACTGCCAACTGTTGGGGGTCCGGGAACGACGGCGTCCGGGTGATCTCCACGCACCGGGGCGCGCGGCGTCAATTCGACGGGTCGAGGAGCGATGTGCAGCTGGGGAGGGAAGTCGCCGCGGTGACGACGTCGCCGAGCGGGGCCAGCGACACCCTGACCCCGGCGCCGGCCGGTGCCTCGATCGTCAACCTCTGGGCATCGGGAGCGGAGGTCACGACACCGCCACCCCTGACCGCGACCCGATACCCGTCGGGGTAGTGGATCGCCGTCGGTACGGACACGACCGTGGGCGCCGTCCCCCCATCGGCGAGGTACGACAGGGTGAAGTCGCCGGTCCGGGCATCGAAGCTGTACCTGTTCGGGGCGCCGGCGACGGCCACCGGGTAGGTCCGCGCCAACACCGCCGCCTTGGCCGGATCGATGTGCTGCAGCTCTCCGCTGTCCCAGCTGAGACCGTAGGTCCACGAGGTCTGGTCCTTGTCGGCGTCCTCCAAGATGCACTCGAGCCCGGCCGGGTCGTCGTCCGTGATCGGGTCCACCTCGGTCATGAACGGGACGGCCCCCATCCTCTTGGCCGTCAACCTCGCCCGCTCGAGGGGGATCTGCGACTGCTGGAGGCAGGTCGCCTCCTGCGCCGGAGTCGGCTGGATGGTGCCGCCGCCGGCCTCCCAGACCGCACGTTCGGCACACTGGTCGTGGAAGGACAGGCCCGAGGTGCCGGCGGAGTCGGGTGGCCGGGTCAGGCCGGTCGGCTGTCCCCAGTTGAAGAAGATGTTGGGCTCGAAG
>Ga0182030_10023113_pt1 | contig 11521 bp, 6 predicted proteins | sample 812S3MmetaG_FD_121299 | JGI IMG/M metagenome (GOLD analysis project Ga0182030, IMG submission 121299) | Permafrost microbial communities from Stordalen Mire, Sweden - 812S3M metaG (Illumina Assembly) | ecosystem: Environmental > Terrestrial > Soil > Wetlands > Permafrost | place: Sweden... | reverse complement strand
TTCTGCTCCCGTCTCGGTTATGTGCATGTCATCTTCCAGCCGGATCCCGAATTCACCCTTGATGTAGATGCCGGGTTCGTCGCTGAATACCATTCCCGGCTGTAGTCTCGGTCCCGCGGCTCCGAACATGTTGTTCGTTACCAGGTAGTTCCATTCGTGCATTTCCATGCCCAGCCCATGTCCGACCCGGTGAGTGAAGTATTTGAAGCCGGGGCCGTAGCCGGCTTCGACGATCACTTTGCGCGCGGCGGCATCCACTGCTTCGTTGGGTACTCCGGGCTTGGCCGCGTGGAGCGCGGCGAGTTGCGCCCGCTGAACGATCTCAAATACCGACTTCATCTTCCCCGTGGGCTTGCCGAGCACAAATGTCCGCGTAATATCCGACGTATAGCCTTCCACGCGGCACCCGTCATCCAGCATGATGATGGTGCCTTCGCGAATGGTCTGCGGTGTGCGCGATCCATGCGGCAAGGCCGTATATTCACCGATATTCAAGCTCGCGTTGCCGGGGAATCCCACGCGGTTATAACCGGCTTGGATCAGCGCTGTGACATCCCGCTGCGTCATCCCCTCGGCCAAGGCCCTGTAAACCGCTTCATAGACGCGCACCGTCGCCTGACCCGCCAAACGTAGGCATTCCACCTCATGCGCGTCTTTGATCATCCGGCAGCCCGCGGTCACCGGGGTGGCGCTGACGACGGTGTACGCAGGCGCTCCGGCATGGGCGATGCCATCGGCGAAGACGAACTTCGCAGTCTCTTCGATGCCGATACGGCCCGACGTGATCCCGCGATCCTTCAAACCTCGGATCAGTTGAACATAGGGGCTCTCATCCTCCTGCCAGATCCGGACTAGGGCGTCTTTTCCAAAAGGAGTGTTCGCGAGCAACTCTCTTGCGCGATCTTCTTCGAAGGCGGGGCACACGAGAAAGGGAGCACCTTTGGAAGGAATTACAAGCGCCCACAAACGCTCTCCCCCACCCATCTGAAGATTCGCGAAATAGAGCGATGACGCGCTACCGGTCAGCACGATCGCGCCGAATTTCTGATCCACCATCAATTTCCTGGCTTTTTCGATCCGCGCAAGACGCTCGTCGTTGGTGATCGGGCGGACCTGGCTGGTCATCGATTCGAGAGCCGCGATCGAGGGCGGAAGTGAGGCGGGAGGCTGCGCCCGTTGAGCGATAGCCTCGGATGCGAACGCGAATGCCGTCGGGGAAACCCACAGAAAGGACCGTCTGGAAAGCACGTGAGGACCTCGTTCGTCGATTCGGGAACCAGCGTTAATTTTACTGACTTTTGAGCTAGATAATCGCATTACGATTTTAATGCGCGGCCAGGGAAACCAAATGTCTTGCGGACCACATGCGAAGCGCGCTCAATGGCGTCGGCGTCTACGATGCGCCCACACTGCCCGGAGTTGTCGTCACGCTCGCCGCTGGAACGCTGATCTCGACCGTAGTGCCAGCGTTGAGAATCGCGCGGATCGATCCCGCTGAGACTTTGCGGGAAGAGTAATCCCCGTTTGTCTTCGGATCACGGTGGGGACGTGACCCAGGGTGGTCATGCCGCGCTAATTTCCGAGAGTATCCGGCATGTCCGCGAGAATATAACTCATCACGGCCATGGTGGCGATACACTCGCGGAAATCCTGAGGATCGACTTTATCAAGAGTATCCGATGTCGTATGGTGCCAATCGGAGTAGTGCGTTCCAACGGTACGTAAGCCCAATCCGGGAACTCCGTCCGCCATCAGCGGTTCGATGTCGGATCCGCCGCCGCCCTCGGTCATGCGTCCCGCGCCTATGCCTTCCAGAAGCTTGCCAACTTCCTGGACCAACGCCATGGAACGATCGTCCTTGCCGTTCTTCAACGTCATTCCGAAGCCGACCGGTTTTTCCGCGCCGCCATCCATCTCGATCGCGGCCACATGGCTCTTGATGTCCGCCAGGGATTTTCGATACGCTTTGCCGCCCGCTCCGCCATTCTCCTCATTCACCCAGAAAACAACTCGAAGCGTACGCCTGGGCCTCAACCCCAACTCATGAATAATGTGCGCGGCTGCAAGGGCCGCGACCATGCCTGAGCCGTCATCCTGCGCGCCTTGCCCGACGTCCCAGGAGTCGATATGTCCACCGATCACGACCACTTCATTGGGCTTCTCGCGGCCTCGAATTTCCCCGACGACATTTCCGGCCCTGGAATCTGGCAGGGTTTGCGCGGCCATCTCCAGATGGATTCTTACCTTGTCGCCCGAGTCGTACAGGCGCTGCACCAGCATCGCGTCTTCAACGGTCACCGCCGCGGTGGGAATCTTGGGCGCGTCGTCGGCATACCGCATGTTCCCGGTGTGAACCGTCTGCAGCGTCGTCGCCGTATCCACCGAGCGAACGATCGCCGCCACGGCACCTAAACGGGCAGCGCGCAACGCCCCATCGCGGCGGTAGATCACGGTGCGGCCATACCCCATGTTCGCCTCGTTGTAGAGGACGATCTTGCCTTGCACGGCGGCGCGGCCCTTTTTCTCCAAATCGTCAAAACTGCTCACCGGGATGACCTCCGCGGTAATGCCTCCCGGCGGCGTCGCGATGCTCCCACCCAACCCGAGCATGGTGAGCGATCGCGTGATCGGACTTTCGAGCGTGGCGCTCTCTTTGCCGCGGACCCAATGCGGTACGTCAACCGGAGGCGTTGAGACGTTTTCAAGACCATCCGCCTTCATCTGCTCGGCGCCCCACTGGATGGCCCGCTCGAGTGTGGCTGAGCCGCTCACTCGGTTCCCGATCCGGTCGCAAAGATATTCCAGTTTCTTCCAGCCCGCGGTGTCCACCATTGCGGCGCCGATGAGTTTCCCGGCGATCTCGCGATATTCTTCATCCAAGGGTTTGCGCTGCTGCGGAACCGCGGGAAGCGCGAGCGCAATCAAAATCCCAACTCCCACGGCGGTTACCGGAACGAATCGCTTGACGGTCATGAATTTTCTACCTCGCGGCTTTATTTGCCCGCACGCATCGCGGCTGATACTTTTTCCACTTGCGACATCACCCGCAGGAGATTTTCCCCGTAGATCTTCGCGATGTCGTCACGGCTGTAGCCCTCTTCGAGCAACGCCCGCGTCAGGTTTGGCCATTTCTCGACGCCGTTCAGATCCTCAGGAACGCACGCGACGCCGTCGAAATCGCTGCCCAGGCCGACGTAATCGATACCGGCGATATCGACCACGTGGTTGATATGCTTCACCACATCCTGGACCGTCGCATGAATGCGCGGATCGGCATGCTCTTTGCGAGCGTCCACGGTTGCCTTCCGCAATGCCTGTGGATCGTTGGCGTATTTGGTCCTGAGATCGGCAAGAATCGGGGCCATCACCTTGGCCTCTTCCGCGGTCGCGTCGGCTGCCTGCTGATTCAGGTATCCGCAATCGAAATTAATCTGAATCACGCCGCCCTTCTTGGCCAGCGCGGCGATCATTTCGTCCGTCATGTTGCGGGGCACATTCGAAATCGCGCGGCACGAGGAATGCGACGCGATGATCGGCGCATGGCTGGTTTCGAGCGCCGCCCAGAATGTCGTGTCGGCGGTATGCGAAATGTCGACCATCATGCCCAGCCCGTTCATTTCGCGCACCACATCTTTACCGAAGGGAGAGAGCCCATGGTTCGGCTGCTTCGGATCGCCCGAGGCATCCGCCCAATTATTGCTGTTGAAATGCGTGAGCGTCATGTAACGCACGCCCAGCTCATAGAACCGCCGCAGCAATCGAAGATCGTCCTCGATCGCGTGGCCGCCTTCAATGCCCATCAGTGCGGCGATCTTATGCTCCCGATGAGCCTCGCGAACATCGGCGACCGTGGTTGAGTACTTGAAATCGTTGGGATACCGCTCGATAATGTCGTGCTTCACGGTATCGATCATGTCGAGCGCGCGCTTGGCGGAATTGTTGCCCTCGACGTAGTTCGCCGAAACGAACACCGAGAAGAACTCGGCACCCATGCCGCCCTGCTTCATGCGCGGCAGATCGGTCATGTTGACGGTCGACGGTTCGCCGATGTCCACGCCATTTACCGTGCGGCTGGGGATGTCGTTATGAGTGTCGATCAGGATGACCGAGCTGTGGACTCTCTTGACCTCGGCATCTGTTACGGTTCGCTTGACTCGCTTGGGCGGTTGGGCCCAAGCGAGCGAAATCACCACTGCGGCAAGCAGCGTGGTCCGGAAGATGGTCATACGGCGTTCCTCTTACCAGATGATTTTGAGTGCAAGCTGCGTGTTGCGCGGCTCTGCGAAGCCGAGTCCGGGCGCGTTACTGTTGTTGAACGTCGCGGTTAGCTGGCCGAAGCTCGAGCTTGAGAACGTTCCGCTGGGATTCGCGTAGTTGGTCCGATTGAACAGATTAAAGATTTCCACCCGAAACTCCGTGGAGATGCGGTCTGTGATCGGTGTTCGCTTGAAAACGGAGAAATCAACGGTTCCGATGCCGGGACCGTAGATCGCATCGCGGCCTAGAGTTCCGAACGTGCCAAGAGCGGGCGCTGCGAAGGCGGCCTTGTTCAGATACTGGACCACGGGGGCTGTAGCTGGTGTAATGCTCGCAAACGGATCTCCAATCAAATTGACCCGATCCAGGTTTTCTCCGGAGCCGCTTGCGTTCGTGCCCGCGGTGATTACGATCGGCTGGCCTGTGTTGAAAGTGAACAGCGAATTCAATTGCCAACCTTTGGTCAGGCGCGGAGCGAACTTGGCGATTTGAGGGACATCGTAGCTCAAGAAGCTGGTAAACGCGTGGCGGATGTCGAAGGTGCTGTTGCCACGATCGCCTTCGAGATTGTAGCTATTGGTGGGCAAGGTATTGCGCACCGCGGAAGCATCATCGATCGAGTGGCCCCACGTGTAATTCGTCGTGTCCGATAATCCGTGCCACACTCTCTGCCGGAGTTGAACCTGCAATGAGTTGTAGTCCGAATTCGCGATCGACTCCGCGGTGTTGATCGCGCCGAGCGTCGGGTATTCGGTAGCATAGGGCCGCACTGGCGTGCCATTGATGACGACCGCCTGATTGAGATCCAGGAAAATGGGAAGCTTGCGTCCCATGCTGCCCACGTAACCTACTTGCAGAAGCGTGGTCGACGTGATTTGCCGCTGGATATTCAGATTGAAATTCTGGACGTACGGCGTGCGGAAATTCTGGCTGACCGCAAACACCCCCAGCGACCCGGTCGGGCCGGACGAGCCGAAAACCGGCACACCCGACTGGAAAGTCACATTCGTTGCCGAAATATTGTACACCGGATCCGGGCCTCCTGGATTCGCGTTCACGCCAGCCGCGCCGCCATTCTTGAAGGACGTGTTGGCCGTGAAAAAGTTGAGTGCGGGCACGTCATAGAAAATGCCATAACCGCCGCGGATGACCGTTTTTCCGTCATTGAACGGATTGTAGGCAAAGCCCAGCCGCGGAGCCAGATTGTTATAGTCCTTCGGGTAGAGCGGCCCCGCGCCGCCGACGTTCGGCACCACGAAACCGGTTCCAGGAATGAAGTTGGTGATGGTGTTCTTCGAATCGTGCAGCACGCCCTGATAGGTGTATCGAGCTCCATAGTTCACCGTCAGTTTGGTGGTCACGCGGTACGTGTCGCCGGCCCAGAGATCGAATGAATTTTGGAGGTACAGCCGCTGGAGCGGCCCTTGCGTAATGGTGGCTCCGGAGGAATTGCTCGGCGTGCCGGCGAGGAAATCGGCCAGGTTTTTAATATCGGGGCCGCTCGGATTGACGCTGCTCGCCAGAGAAGTGTCTGTCGACCATGGTCCCCGCGTACCGTCGAATGTAAACGTGCCGCGCTCATTGATGTCATATCCGACATCGGCCTGGGCCTTGCGGAATTCGCCGCCGAAGCCAAGGGCATGCTTGCCGAGGTTGTAGGAAAGCGTATCGGTGATGTGCCCCGTCGTGTCGGTGCGGGTCTCCGGGCTCGTCGCTCCCACATAATCGAATCCGGTGATCTTGAGTGAAGGCGATCCCTGCAGGACCGGAGACGTTACTCCCGTATTCAGTCCCAGAGCTAACGGATTGTATCCCGTGTTGGCGTCGTTGAAGGACTGGTAGAAGTAGTTCACTCCGAGGGTCAAGACGTTCACCAGCCGCGGCGACAGGATCGCGGTCTCGGCAATCGCGACATTATGCATGTGGGCGGGCGCGATCTGGAAAAACTCGGGTATGTCCGACCCGATGTTGGCCGTTTGTGTGCCGGTGCCCACGTAATACCTTAAGAACATCGAATGGACCGAATTGAAGCGATGGTCAATCTTCATCACGCCGTTGTAGCTGTTGTAATTATTCTGGCCAGTGCTCACGTAATTGTTAGGCGTTGCAGGGCCGTTGCGGACGCTCGCTGGGAAGATGGTCAACAAATTCAACGAAACCGGGTTCGGGGATACACCGTATTTCTGCATTTCGGCTTCGGCGGCTGCAACAAATGCGTTGGATGGCTCTGTGATTTTGATGGAATTGTCGGCGAGCGCTAACTGGGCTTCGCCGGAGATGAAAAAGAAAGTTCGGTCTTTGATAATCGGGCCACCAGCCGAAAAACCGTATTGATTATTGCGGATCTCCTGCTTGGGCGCACCTGCTGCAAGAAACGGGGACCGCGCGGCGAAAAACTCATTCCGGTTGAAGTAGAAAGCGGTTCCATGAAATTCGTTGGTGCCGGATTTGAGCACCACATTGATCTGCGCGCCCCCATTGCGGCCTTGCTCCGGCCCACCGCTCGATTCCACTGCGAACTGGTCAATCGCGTCGATCGGCAGTAACGTTCCTGCAATCCCGGCGACGCCACCCTGATTCACAGCCGAAGTGTTCTGAAACGCGTCGTTGTTGTCCGCGCCATCGATCTGATAGTTGGTGCCGGTAGTCCGACTTCCATTGATGGATGTTTGTGCGGGCGAAACGCCAGGCACCATTTTGAACATCTGCCTGAAATCGCGGCCGTTCATCGGCAGATCTTGAACTTCCCTCCTGTTCACGACTTCCGTCAGCGCACTCGAGGTCGCGTCCACCGAAACCGCGGCCGCGGAGACCTCCACGGTGGACGTCTGTTGCGCCACACCCATCTGCACGTTCAGATCGGTGGTCTTGGAAACCGCGATTTCAATATTGTCGATTTTCTTGGTCTGGAAGCCGGACGCGGTAACGGTAAGTGAATACACTCCTACGGCAAGCTCCGGGAACAAATAGGACCCGTTGCTCCCGGACGTGGCGGTTTGGGACGAACCAGTGGAGGGGTTGCTCAACTGAACCGTCGCGCCAGGAAGAACGGCTCCCGATGCATCCGTTACGATGCCGTCCAGGTTCCCGCGAAACGCCTGCCCGAAAAGACCGCTGGCTAGTAGTGCGATGAGTGAAATGCGTATCCAGAACATGTTCATCTCCTTCGAAATATGGGAAAATCCACCTGCGGATCGAATACAAAGGGTCTCTTCACTGGGATGGCCGAGACGAACCCCCGCACGTCTCTCGCCGCAGCGTTGCGGCGTCGTATTCTTGCTCCGCGACACGCGGCAGCTCCCCAAGGTTTGCCGTTAATCTAATCCCAATGGCACGTATTGTCAAGAATAATGTGAATATTAGGATCACTTAAATTGGAACACCGAACTGATCGACGGTCAGAAGCGGTGCTCCTAAGATTAGTCAGACAAGATCTATTGCGTCGACACTATTGGATTCCGAGAAACTGACGCACGCAGAGTGTTGGAGCGTCAGCGTCTGATATGGTAGCGGCTATGGCCACCGTTGGAATCACCTCGGCCTTCCCACCACAAGCGCGAAAATGAACGTCTCCTCGGAACAAATCCCGTCTAACCGGCGCGCCTCCGCACTGCGGTTCATTGTATGTCTCGGCGTAGTGAGCCTTTTCGCCGACATGACATACGAGGGAGCGCGCAGCATCATCGGACCGTTTCTGCGGGACCTCCATGCCAACCCGCTCCAGGTGTCCCTGATCGCCGGACTGGGTGAAATGCTGGCTGCCAGTCTCCGCATATTTTCCGGCAGATTTGCGGATCGCACACGGGCCTATTGGACGCTCACCTTCCTTGGGTACTCCATGAACGTGATTGCCGTGCCGGCGCTTGCGTTCGTGTCTACCTGGCAGGCCGCCGCTTTCCTGATCGTCGCCGAACGAACGGGAAAGGCGCTGCGCGGACCCGCGCGCGATGTTCTCCTTTCCGGCGCGACTCAGGATGTCGGCCACGGATGGGGATTCGGTATCCACTCCATCATGGATCAGACCGGCGCAGTCATCGGCCCGTTGCTCATGGTCGCGGCGGTCGCGCGGTCCCATCACTATGGTCCAGGCTTCCTGTGGCTCGCTTTCCCGGCGGTCGGAACCTTGGTCGCTCTGCTCTCGGCTCGATTCCTCAATCCGGAGCGTTCGCGGCCGGTGAACACTCCGGGAACTCAAGTTCTGCCGCGCATATTCTGGCTTTACGTTGCCGCTGCGGGATTATTCGCCTGCGGACTCGTGGATTTTCCGCTGCTGGCTTTCCATTTCGTAGGAGCCGGTGTCGCAACCCCAGTCGAGATTCCCTTGCTCTATGCCGGAGCGATGGGGGTGAACGGTCTGACCGCACTCCTCTTCGGCAAACTATTCGATCGCTTTGCGCTGAACGCGCTGGTCTTTGGAATCCTCGTCTCACTCTTTTCGCTTCCGCTCGGCTTCCTTGGCGGGGCGGCAGGTGCGATCGCGAGCGTCGCCTGTTGGGCGACGGGTCTCGGAGCTCAGGACGCATGTTTGCGATCGGGTATCGCGACCATCGTGACGATGAACAAGCGCGGCCGCGCGTTTGGCGCGTTCAATGGGGTCTACGGCGTCGCATGGTTCGCGGGCAGCGTGGTAATGGGACTGCTCTACTCGCGCTCTCTCGTCGCGCTGGTGGTGTTCGGCGTCGCTGCGCAGTCGGCCGCGGCCGTGATGTTCTTTCGCCTCCGCCGGCAGATCCAGCCTCAACGATGATCCTGGGTCAGGGGCTCAGGCATTGACGAGAATTCCGAGCCCATATCACGACGAAGCGTATTCCAACCGCACCAACTCATGTAGCTGACGGGGATTTGCCGCCCTCAGCACTCGCGCTCCTGAAAACAAATGGAACCAGTTGGCGTATGCATTGCAGTCCACTTCCCATCCCTCGCGCGCGTATACGATGTTGGTTCCACCAAAATAACTCGCCAGGTAGGACGATCCACCCAACACGGATACGAAGCGGTCGCAGTTGGCGAACAATCGCATCTGCAGCTCGTTGAAGCTGAGTTCGCGATGGTCCACGTGAAGCTGCTGAATGGTCAACACATCCGGAAAGTGCGATTGAATGGCTTCAAGGTCGCCGAATTCGAGGATGCTTTGATGATCGTTGACGATATCGCTCGACCGTGGGCGGACGTAGACCACCTGATAGCGCGGCGTCAGAATCTGGAGCAGCTTCAAAAGGTCGGGCACGGAAATAAAATTCACGGTACGGTGAAACAGGGTGGAGGGTTCCGGTGTGAACTTGTTACTGATCACGCACAGCTCTTTGGGCCATCGAAAAGTCTCGTTGCGATAGATCGATTTATACGGCGGCGGGATCCATTGAGTGGTGTCGATGCGCTGGGGAAAGGCATGAACATCGAATCGCAAATGGGAGGTCGCGCCGTTGGGATACTCGGTTACCGGAACATAGGAACGCTGGCTTGAGAGTTCCTGATGCTTGGGCGAGAAGTAATACAGGCACCTCGTGTCCGCGCTGCTCTGGGTGATGCGGAGACGGCCGGTGGAATGCAACCAGTACGCGTAGGGTATCACTGCCATCAGTTCGAACGCGAATTCACCAAAATAGCGCGTGCCCTCCGACAGAAACTCGTGATACGGGATCGCGAAGAGCCGGCTTAGAGCCGCTACCAAGGGAAAGCCGCGCGCAGAAAAGCAATCGATCCGGTCGAATCGGCCGAGGCGAAGAGCGCGCAAAATGCCGGGTGTGCTCGCCAGTGCCGCAAGCGGTGCGCCGCGCGTTTTTAGAGCGCTTGCGATCAGCGCTCTCCGATCGCGGGATGAGAGTTCACCGTCGGTCATTAAGCTCGCGATGGCGCTCAGGCAACGCCCGGGCAGGGCCGCGCACCGAACGATTTCGTGAAATGCGCGCACCATGGCCGAATCGATTCCGGTCGACGCGCTCTTCCTCGTCTGCATCTGGACCACATGAAATTCATTGGCCTCGGGATGCCAATCGGGATCGCAGGTTCTCGACGGGTTGGGAAATCGTTCGATCGCTACGACGCGCACGAGCTCTTTCCATTCCTCCCGGCCGCGGACCGTTTCAAGACGCGCGAAACATAAACTTTCGCCACGATTTTGGCTACGAACCCACGTACCTGCGCCAGAACGAACTCCCACTGCAGAGCAATGCGCATTCGTAAAGTACCAGGGCGGATTTTCGGCGCCCACAGATCCCGAAGCGAGAGAGGGTACAACCGAACGGGACGGTTCCTTTCCGAAGAGGCTGCGCCGTTGGTTTCGGCGGCCTCCTTGCGACAAGGCAGGCGGCTCGGAAATCGATTACACACGCGCTCAAGGTGGGCGGCCAATGGATCCAGCGTCGCATCGAAGCTGAACTGTTCGCGGCATTGTTTTGCCTTTTCGCTCATGATCGCGAGGCTCTCCTGGCGACGAAGGTTTGCGGCTAGGCCGGCGTAATTTTTGGGATCGAAGTTGATTGCGACGCCTTGCGCCGCGAGGGAATCGTAGCGATAAAAGCCAGGCAAGGTTTCCGCGATGACAGGCAAGCCGGCAAGTAAATAGGTGCCCAGACGGTTTGGAATCGCGGCCCGATCTTCGAGTCCGGGCCAGGGAAGCGGTCGTCCGACGTAGGACCAGCCGGCGTCATAGCGCGAGAATTCCTCCACCCAGCGATTTTTCACCTCCCGGATCCCCGCGAGCGTACAACCGGCCGTTTGGATCGACGGATGAATGTGCAGGTAAGTATCCATCAAGCCTCGGAGTTGCGCGAAGCCGGTTGGGGAGAACCCGCGCGCGATCAGTTGAGCGAGATCATCATGATTGTTGTTGTAAATGTGCACGTGAATCCCGTGACGCGCCGCTTCCAGAAAATGAATTCCCAGAGGCCGGCCGATACAAACTGTGTGGATTTCGCCGGACTGCGCGGAGAGCTTCTGGGAGAACCGGTGGTTCATGAATTCACGCGATGGCAGGTCACTATCCATGCATGCGACCTCCTGCCGGTCCAGCCCCAGATCAAGCCCGCATCCACCTTCATCCGGCCGCGCAGTCCAATACCGGAGCTTGTGCGGATTGCAGAAAATTTGCCCATCCAGGGCGCGTACGGCCGTTAGATCGAGGTCTTGAATGTCGAAACCCCAATGCCGCACGATCGGTACATGAAAAGCGCCGCGGCGCCTCTCGTTCAAAAGTCTTCGCAGTTGAGTCCAGACATCGGAAAGGCCGGCGTCTTGGCTGGCCCATAGGCTTCGATCGTAAACT
>Ga0182030_10023112_pt1 | contig 11521 bp, 11 predicted proteins | sample 812S3MmetaG_FD_121299 | JGI IMG/M metagenome (GOLD analysis project Ga0182030, IMG submission 121299) | Permafrost microbial communities from Stordalen Mire, Sweden - 812S3M metaG (Illumina Assembly) | ecosystem: Environmental > Terrestrial > Soil > Wetlands > Permafrost | place: Sweden... | reverse complement strand
TGCGTAGCGAACACCATCTCGGCCAGCGGGCTTTGTCCGCGCAAACAGGCCGGACATCTGATAGCAAGCGATCTGGCCAGAAGTCTGCTACAATCCTGACAAGTGGGGGGCCGTCCACATCTGCAATCTCTATTCGATCACCACGAATCAGGCCGCCATCGCAGCACTCTTTCGGGTCATGAACCGCTACGTCGGCAACCTGCCGCCCATGCCGGGCGTGTTTCCCGACTATCCTGCCCCGGTGGTGCGCAATGCCGGCGCGGAGCGCGAGCTGACAATGATGCGCTGGGGCATGCCGCGGCCACCGAAGTTCGGCGGGCCGCCGGTGACGAATATCCGCAACACGTCGTCGCCGCACTGGCGAGGCTGGCTGAAGCCAGAAAGCCGCTGCCTGGTGCCGGCGAACAGCTTCTCGGAATACGCTCCTGAGCCCAGCCCCGCGACCGGCAAAAAGGACGTAGTGTGGTTCGCGCTCGATGATGCCCGGCCGCTGTTCGCTTTCGCGGGGATCTGGACCGAATACCGCCGCGACCGCGGCACAAAATCAAAACCGATCGCCGGGCCGCATAACGTCTACGGCTTCCTGACCACGGCGCCGAACGCGATAGTCGAGCCAATACACCCCAAGGCAATGCCAGTGATCCTGACGACGGATGAAGAGCGCGACGTTTGGATGCGCGCGCCGTGGGAGGAGGCGAGGGCGCTCCAGCGGCCGTTGCCCGACGAAGCGCTGAAAATTGTCGCGCGCGACGCCGACAAGGAAGACAAGGTCGCGGCGTGATCAGGATATCCAGAGCCGGCAGCATGCGTTCGCCGGTCATCGTTGTCGGCCGGTTTGCCTTCAAATTCGCGCGTAACAATCGCGGACGTGCCAGCAATCTCTACGAAGCAACGCTCTATCGCAACGTGAACGCTACGCGGCGCGCCCTACTGTGTCCGGTTCTTTGGGTTTCGCGAAACGGAGCGGTGCAGATAATGTGGGCGGCAGTTCCGCTCACCGAAATGATGACCTTTGACGAATATGGCGAGGTCGTCGACGCTTGGGACTACATGCCAGGAGAGGATAGTTGCCCCTTCGAGCCGAAGGCATCCGATTGGGGATGGTTCGAAGGTCGACGAGTTGCCCTTGACTACTCGACCCCAGCCTGGGAGGCGGATTAACCGGATCGATGAACGGCCGCACCTTGCGGCAGTATCTATGACGGCCGGGGCGCAGGACCGTCAATCCTTTGCAAGAGCCCTCAGCTGCTCCAGCGCCGGACTGCTGCCATAGGCAAAAACCCCGCATTCGGTTCCCGCGTATGCCCATGCGAGCAAGCTTGGGTCTCGAGCGACGTCATCTACACCGAAATAAAGGGAGACTGCTTCGCGTGATTCCAGCCTGCGAGGCCATGGCTTGCCGTCGATAACATGCGGCTGGAAGATCATCGCCCGCTTGCCTCTCTTCGCACCGGCCCTGCCCGTGTACCCAACCTCGCTGATGGTCAAAGGAAAGCTGCTTAAATTTGTCACGGCGATGCTGAGCATCGTTGGCCTTTGGCCATTGGGGTCGATGGCATAGGTTGGCCGCACAACCAGCCGCACCCGCCGTTGGCTCAAGGCGTTCCAGGTGTTCATGACGCCAAGGCCCGCACCGAGGGCCGCCAGCGCAATTGTAGTCATGTCTTTCCACGGCAGCGCTTCTAAATTCATGCGCACCTCCCAATGCGGGCGGGGCGTGCCAACGCCGCCGCGGGAAGCTGCATAGGATGCGAGCGCGCCCGCGTCTACGGCGCATCCCGGCGACCGAAATACAGTGACACCGCCAGCAAAAGGACGAAGGCGGCGAACGCCCAGCCGTTGTTGACGGCAGCGAGCATGGCTATCAGGGCAGCGGGATTCATCAAAAAAGCCTCCACGGGTTCGCGTAAGGCTCCCCTAATAAGCACGTCGGCAGAGCCAGCAACGCACCGCCCCAAGGCTGCCGGGAAGGAACGACTTGTTTTCCAGACCCCGGCGGGGCGGCCAAGCCCGCGAATCTAAAGCCGTCCGGCGGCCGTCAACCGCTCCGACGGCCGGTCCAAATCGGGCGGAAGTACTAACTGATACATCCTCCCAAGCGCTATTTTGGCAGCAAATCGTCGGGTTCGTGGGCACTTCGAAGACGGCCCATCGTATCCGCGAGCGCGCCGAGGGCGCTGGCGAGCTCGGCAGGTCGGCCGGCCAGTTCTCGGGTGAAATGTTCTCGATATCGGTTTTCGGCCTTGTCGATCGACGAGCCGTAGATCGCCGCAGAGGCGATCTCCTTGGCCAGCCGCGTGTACTCAAGCCAGATCAGGTACACCATCAGCGGCGGAAACTGCCGCTCAGTCAGCATGCGATGACAACGCGGGCCGGCGCCGTCGAGTGCCCACCATTGCTGCGCAACCAGGACGATCTTCCTGAAATTGCGCAGCGGACGCCAGAATTTGTCGGGGTTGACCCCGGCGAGGACCGAACAGTGGTTGAGCCAGTTGAAGCCGGCAATGATCGCAACGGCATAATCGTCGTTTGGAACGCCCGTGAAATCGACCACGGTATCTTCGTGGGGCCGCTGCCGAAGGAATGCCTCGATCATCTCGATTTGCCGGGACGGGTTGATCAGCAGTTCGACCTCCCGCCTAGGCACCATCATCACGTAGCGCATCGCCTCGATCCGGGTGTGTTCCCAGATTGACCGAACGTCGCCGGCCTGATCGGTCAGGGTCTGAGTGCAGGCCGGATAGATCAGCTCGCCGCGATCGGCGCGGCCGAGATAATCAGGCGTGGCCACATCCAACGCCGCCAGCAGCGCCACCGAATCGAAGACATTAACAATGGCGCCGGCGGCCGCGGCGGGTCCACCAATTGGCGCAGGCTCGCGTCCGAACCATCGCATGCATCCTCCGTCACCTTACAACCGTGGCCACGTCATCGGCGTCGAGCGTGGCGCTGAAGAAACGGCATCATGCACTCGGCGGCGAGGGCCGCAAGTTTTCTCATTTGCTCCGTAGTCAGGATGTCGCCCGGTTTCGCACCGCAGTTCTCGAACGCATATTTCGTCGCGGCTTTGATCGCACGGGCTTTCTCAAGTTCGAAACTGCGCTTCAGCGCCGTGGGCACGACCTCAGCCCAGGCGCGCTCGATGCCCCCATCCGGAATTTTCTCATAGTTGTAGATCGCTTGGACGTCGGCAGCGGAGAAGGGCAGGTCGACCTGCAAAGGAATGGTCTTGCCGGTTGTCGGATCGAGCCCGTACGATCGGGCGAGGGGCGGCCCCGCGTATGATTGCGAGAAGCAGACAACGACGCGTTGCACCCCGAAATACTCGACATAGCCCAACAGCATGCTGGTTTCCGGATCACCGGTCACGGCGACGCAGTGGATGGGCACGCCGGCGGGCCGGCTGGCGACCAAGTCCCGCTCATAATAGTACCCAAAGGCAGGTTCGGCGGTTTCGTCGCGCAGATAGGCGACGGCCAGATCGCATTGGTCGATCGGCACTCCGCAGTAAAACGCGAACGCAGTCGCGGTCTTGACGACAGAGCGACCGCCCGAGACGCCACCGAATTGCGGGCTGTGGTGCAACACGCCTTCGGGGTAGGTATGAGCTTCCGTGGCCTTGGCGAGTTCGCCGTCGACATCGACCTGATTAGGATATTTCCGCGCCACGCCCTCGAGCATAGCCTTGGCCTCGCGCCGGTCGCGCGCCGTGATGCGGATCTGTTTGCCGGCTTCTGTCGAGACGACATGAAAGACTGGCTTCTGCATTTTGAAGCCGCCGCCGGATTACATCGATTTCGAGCGTGGGCTGCTGCTGTTGCCGACCAGCAAGACCGGGAAGAAAACCATTGTCCTGAACGCGCCGGCGCTTGCGATCCTCAATTCGCTGCCGCGCATTGGCCTGTATGTCATCGCGGGCACGTCGGCCGGCACCAAGGACGAGACGCCGCGATCCGACCTCAAGAAGCCATGGAAGGCCATCGTCAAGCGCGCTGGGCTTGAGGACGTCCGGATTCACGATCTGCGCCACACCGATGCCTCTGTCGGCGCCGGTATGGGGCTGGGCTTGGCGATAATTGGCAAGCTGCTCGGTCACACCCAGCCAGCGACCACACAGCGCTACGCCCACCTCGATAACGATCCGCTCAAGAAGGCGTCAGAACATATCGGAAGCCGCTTGGCGGCAGCGATGGGTGAAGTCAGAGCCCCGCGGGCGAACGTCACCATCATTTCGAAAGCAAAACGATCCAAGAATCGGCGCGGCTAGGCGAAAAAATCTAAGGGTTCAAAAAATGCGACAGCAAATCAAATCACATGTCGGCGCTCAAGGTTCTGCCGCTGATCAGTCTTGCGGCTCGCCTAAGTCGGTAAGATAATCCCACTCCGTCAGCCGAACGAGGCCTTCCAAGTCAGCGAGAAAGGTGGCGTCAGCCGAAGAAACGTTGATTGAGACCGCAGCACCCTCGACGACAACGGACCCGCCGGTCTCAATGATCAATCGATCGACAGCTTCCGTTGCCTGCTGATCGCTGCAAACTATTGTAATCCGAACCTGATAGGGCCCTACCTCGTCATCGGGATCCCACCCGATGTAGATGGACTTAGTGTTCATGTGGAGTGGCTCGCCCTCCTGTTCGGTTTTGAGGACGCTTTTTATTAGCTCAAACGTGGTTTCCTTCATTTTCTCAACGAGCGCATTTGGCAGCGCTACCCTTGAGAAATAGCGGGCCATCCACCCGCCGATCTTTCGAGCATTAGGCTCGGAAATCTGTGATCCAGAAGGTGCAAACCCGAGCAACAAATCACGCGGATAAAGGCGCCGGGAATTAATGTCGATTTCTATTGCGTTGTACTCGCCATCTTGTTCCAGGGGCAGAATAAGCTTTCGAAAGCTTTTGCCGGTGGCAGCCTGATCCTTCGCGTTGAACTTTTTCAACAGCTTGGCTGTCGCGACCTCGACAACAGGGTCCGAGTTGAGGCGCTCAGAAACTACCGTACACGACTGGGTCAGAACGACGAGAATATTGTCGATACCATCGGCGGCTGACGGAAGCGGAATCTTATCAGTGGGCGCAAAAAGTGCCCCCTGTCGCCAGCCCGCAAGAAGAAGGGCCTCAGCCTGTTTGCGCCCAAAAGCGTCAGCCACACTCTGTTCCGGTTGAGAATCGCCGCGGAACAGAGATGCCCGAAATCAGGCCGAGTCTGCAACGGGAAGTTCATCGGAAGCGGGATTCCCCCCTCGTCCAGTTTTAAAAGGGCCGGCCCTTCGAGCGTCGTTTTGCGCGTAATGCGACATGGAAGTGCGCAAGCTGGTCAGCTTCGCAGTCACCAAAGGCAAATCCAACGCATCTGACGACAATAAGCTGCGCAAGGTACGACCATCGGGGCCAGTCTGATTCCAGACCCGATAAACCTGACGGAAATCGCCATCGGCTTCCGCCTTTAACAACTGGAAGATTGAGGCTAGGCGATTGGCGTTTTCTTCTCGAACGGCCGCCCCGTCTAGCCAGGAGTAAATAGTCTTCCGTTCCACCCCCATCATTTCAGCGATGGCCGAAATGGGAAAGCCATTATCTTTCAAAACGGCCACCATTTCCTGATTCGTGAGACTGGGAATAGGGGCTGCATCGAAAGACGAATCAGAGCTCAGGCGGCCCTCGGCCGGCATCCAGCAGGTGGTCAGCCAAATAGCCGCGTTGCTTTGAGTCTGAGATCCAACAACCCCGGCAAAAGCCAGAGCTATAATCGTCCCCGATCGGCGTGCGTCTGTCATGCTCGGTCTCTTTTCCAAACAGTCATCGCGTGCGGTGTCACTGCAGCATCGAAGATGCTGCGAATCTTGGAATGCAGGTTCAACATTAGCGCTTTAACATCGACCTCTTTCGAGGCCCTCAGAGGCTCAAAGCCTTGGCCATGATCCATGTCGAGCACTGCGAAGTCGCCGGCTGGCCGGGATTGCCCCCAGTTATTAGATACGGTCATCGGGTTCATCAATTCCGGCGGTAATACAGTGGGCGGACGACGCAATACCTGGAGCCTCAGATTGCCGGACGACGTTCGGTAAGACGTTGCCATAACTCCACCGTCCAATTCGGCGCCCGCAATGTTGATGTTGGAAGGAAGCACACTTGGGACAAGGTACTGATCCAAAGTTTCCCCCTCGTTCGGTTCAATCACATCGACGTAACGCATTGCGAGAGCTTGAACGAATTGTATGCCGGCCACTTTGTCAGCAAAGGCGGGCTCAAGGGCTTCCCAAAATCGCCGGATGAAATCGTCATGGTCGATGTAACTTGCCGTGTGGAGGGCAATCATATCGCTACCGATAAGGACGGCCCAACCTTTATCCAATGAAGAAAATTGCCAAAATTTGAGCTGCTGTTCCTCCACGCGAAGGCCATCTGGACCCATCTCGACTTGTATTTGCGGCGCAGCAAACTCAGCAGAAATTGGATATTTATCACGAATGTGCTCTTGCGTGAGCGCTACCAGCTTTCCTGGGTCCGATGCGCGGGGGAACCGCAGCACACCCAAGACGTACTGAACGGGCGCGTTCGGAAGATGCGTCACTGATTTTCCCCCGCAGCACGCTCTCTAACTACACACGAAAGTAAACACATGCAATAGGTGCGGGCAACATGGTTAAAAATTCGTGTAGAGCCGTCACCCGTACGTATAAGGACTGGCCGTGCAGCCGGGAGACGGCGCCGGGGCCAACTCGGTGCCATCAGAGGCGGCCTTTCGAGGCCGCCTCGTCCGTTGTGAAATGCTGTGTTCTGCTACACCCGCCGGCAGATCGGCCGCGGCAGGTGAACGCCATTCGACCGTCGGGACGCGCATCACCAACCGAGGCACGAGTGTGCCGCGTGCTCCGATTATCTCTTCGCCTTCAGCCCGAGCTCTACTAGCCGGCGGATGGCTTCCGAGCGGCTGGGCTCGTCGGCCTTTTTTGCCTCCACCATCAAAGCACTGGTCGGTCACTCACGCGCCAGCATGACAGAAGGCTATATCCATATGCGGAAGGCCTGACCAAGGAATGGTGCGGCTAGGTGCGGGCGGCAAGAAAGGTTGCGACGGGATGATGGAGATAAACATGAAGCGCGACGTGATTGCCGGAAAATCCGCTGCCGACGCCAAGACGAGACTGCGGGGGCGAGCCATCGTCGCCGGCGGAAAGGGGGCGGCTGCCCGCACCATGGGACCGCTTGGCGGGATATTCAGCTATACGGTCAGCGAGCGCTATCGGCCGAACAATCCCTGCAACGATATCGTGCCCCTATTGTGCCATAGCGCGATTAAGTTCCATCTTAACCTTGCCGCTTGCGTGCTTGAAATATCGCTCGTTCTCCTCGGGAGTAGCCCGCGCCAGAATTGACTTCTGATCGTCTGCCGGCAGCCGCGAAAACAGGTAGACATCAGTCGGTGTCTTGCCGATCTCGGCCATATATTTCGGCGTGAGGCCGATAGCCCGACCGCGCTCCCGTGCTGCTTGCATCATTTCTGAATCATGGTCGCGCTTGGCGATCATGATAGCGGTTCGTACCGCCATTTTTTCCTCGGAATTTTCCTCGTCCGCATGCGGGCGCGATCCCGGCGCGACGTGTTGCCGGTAGAGATACCCTATGCGATTCTGGATCGATGACTTCTCGACGTAAGCTGGCGCTGGCCCAAATCCGAGCATACTCAAATCGACGCCCTTGGCCTTCAGCGCATCGAGCAGCTTGTTCGGATGTGTCACCGCGTCCGTCAAGCTCGGAAATTCCTTTCCGGACAATTGAGCCGCATGCTTGGCTCCCGCCAGCGTCATCGGGCTTTGATCGCCCCACATATGACGCATGCCCTGCCAGACCTGCTTGTAGATTGGGGCGTTCTCGTCCCAGATGTTGTAGCCGTAGTAATCGCGATTGTTCATCAGTTCGTTGAACGGCTCGAACATCAACTTATTCCAGACCATCTCAGCCGTTCCGGTCAGGACGTTGCCGCCGCGCTCCTGAATATGCTTCATCAACATTGGAATTTCACGGATGTACGACATGTTGGTGAGACGTCGAGGCGAGCCGTCCGGATTGGTGCCGCCGACGCGTGGGAAGATCCAGTCGAGCCCTTCCGGCGGCTTATTATCGTCATCCATCAACATCGACATCATGCCTAGGATCAGCGCCGAGGACGCCATGTAGGCAATTGCGAACGGAATTTTATTCGTCGCCTCGCGGATGTTGCGGCGTGAATCGCTCGGTTTGAATGGCGGCAACAGGCCGGCTGGCCGCGTTACCGATTCCGCCACGGCACCTCCGAACTCGCGCACGAAGCCCGCGTTCCACCCCAATGACAGGAAGCTCGCGATCGATGCATCCTTGAGATATCGGTTCCAAAACAGATTACCGTAAAACATTTCGCCGAAGCGGTTGTCGATCGATTTCGCAATGGCCCGCAATGCGACGCGTCGGTCGTTGTGATAGGTGAGCAGTTCCGGACGTCGCTTGAGCAGCGCCGCGGTCTGGTTGAGATAAGCCGCAGTCTTGAGCGCCGGAATCCATTGCTCAAAGATTGGACCTTGAAGTTTCTCAATCCCGCGCCGCATGCCGGCCGTCACGATGCGCATCCAGTCGCCGGTCGTCGCCTCCTTGCGGAGCGCCTTCTGGAATGCCACCGCCAAGCTCCGCCGCGCGCCGATCTTCATCTGCTCAGAAAGCTGCGGAACGAAGCCACCGTCGTTCATCAGCGCGACAATTGCCTTTTCTTCCGGCGTCTGCTGATTGGGGCGCTTTCGCCACGCGGCTTTACCGATCTTGCCCTGGTGTGGCAGATCGTGCGCGAGCCCTGCGCGCTTCAAGACGCCGAAGGTCGCCGCTCCCGCCATCGAGCCTGCGATGCCGCCCCACACCGGCATGCCGACAGTCGATCCTAGCAGCGCGCCCGCGACGGCACCCGTGGTCGCACCCGGCGCTGCTACGAGGGGCCCGACGAAGCCATCGGCCACCGATTTCAAGGCCGCCATCGGGTCGCGGCCCTTCACAAGCTGATCCCAGCCTTGCGCCATGCCGTTCGAATAGTTGATGTGCAAGACGTGCAGCGGATGGAACGCGGACATCGCGAGTTTGACCGGGACCCACGCATTCTTGAGCGCCATCCAGCCGCGGAAGATCGAGCCTCCAAGATGTTCGGCCTGCCAGAGCCCCTTGGCATCGACGGCGTTTTTCCAGATTGGTTGCACGTCTGGCGCGATCACCCACTGTTTGCGGTCCGGCGCGTTGATGAGGCGCCAGCCGCGCCTGACCAGCATGTCGCCGCCCTGCACGCCTTCCCAGGAAAGGCCCTGATCCTTGAGTTGGTAGAGCAGTTCCATGCGCTGGCGCATATCGACACCAGACGAAAGCCGATGCACTACGATATCGACCGGGTTGGTGTATTTCAGCTTGAGGCCGGCGGCGAGGCCATCGGTGATGTAGTCGATGGTGCGCTTTTTCTGGAACCACGTCGGGCCGACTTGGGCGCTGCGGGCCTCGGCGAACGCGCGCCAGTCGTCCGGGCGTTCCCAAATGTGCGGGAAATAGTCCTCGACGAAAGCGGCTTGCGATCCATACTGTTTTTCAAGCCGCCAGTTTTCATCGAGCATGGCGCGATAGCGCTTCGCCATCGCGGCTTCGCGCGGATCGGCCGGCACGCGGCCGAAGACGGCGGTTTCTAGGTCATCGAGGAAATGGATGCGCTGGGCATCGCTCTTTTTGTTCCAGTAATTCCACTCGCTCTCGCTCTGGCGAACAAGGGCGTCCTTCTCCTGCGCCTGCGAGGATTTGTAGCGAGCAAAAAGCGGGTCAGCCAGCAACGCGCGGTCGCTGACTAGCTCTGGCTGAAATGTCGATGTCCAGAAGTTATTGAAGGTCTTGATGACCTTGCTGGGATCGCCGAATGATCCGAGCACCATCTCACGGCCAGTTTCTACTTTTTGTGGGCGAGCACCGGCGCGCTCCTTCCGAGGTTCAGCGCTGCTTTCCTCAGCATGTGGCTCGCTCCGATGTGCGCCTTCGCGCTCGGCTGCCAATACGTCTTTGACTTCTGGACCATAGGCTTCCTCCGCTTGCGCGACGGTGAGGTCGCCCTGGTTGACGGCGTTCTCAATGACGGCGTGCTGGAAGGCGATGCCGGGTGGCATTTCCGGATGCTCGGCGAGCAGTTCGGCCGCGCGCGCGATATCGACAGGCTGCACCTTATCCGCCATCGGACCAAGAACGTCCTCAATGGCTTCATGGTGAGCGGCGGTTACTTCTTCGGATTCTTTGCGGCTCTCCGCGCGAGTATCCGGAACGTGTTCGCCAGCGCCCAAACCCCTTACTCGGCCGTCTTCGATAGGCCGTGCCACGCCGTTTTCGGTATTCCTATGATTCGCCTCTGCGATTTTTGTTTTGTCATCATGGTTCAGCCAGCCCTTGAATTGGTCTGGCGTCATGGCGATTACATTGCCGATGCGAGGCATCGCGGTGTCTGAGTAGGAATCAAGATACGCGCGGACGGCGGATTTCCGGTCATCAAAACCCGCAAGGACCTTGTGCTTGTCCAGCTTGTCGGTCGCTGGATCGCGCTGGTCGATGAGGAATACGTGCGGGCTGGTCGGGTGCGGGCCTACGAAGACATCCAGGTGGTCGCCATCGTTCCCCATGACGCCTTTAATTCTGCCATAGGCGACGGGCATCCGGACTTGCCACGTCGGCTTGCCGTTGGCATCGAGGTCCTTACTGGTTCGAACCTGCCCAACTCCGGTCTCGATCGTGATGCCGTTCTTGCCCTCAAGGCCAAGATGCGGGATCTCGATGTGACCAAGTTGTGTATTTCCAGCAGCCGCTTGCGCCGGGGTTCGATTCGCTCGCATAACCTCGGACGCGTTGAGCACGTCGTCGACGGTGGTCGCGACGATCGGTGCATCGCGCTTTCTGGTGCCTACGTCAGATTCGGACCTAATAGGCGAACTCTCGTTCGCCTTTTCACCGGAGATGACTTCGCCACCGGTGTCGTCCGCTGCACCGGTTCGCGCCTCCTCAAGCCGCTGCGCGCGCGCGCGGGGCGACATCGCGGCGATTTCCTTCTCGGTGAAACCATCGTCGAGGAGGGTCTGGTGGTCGGTCTTGGGGGGAGTTGCGGTGATTGGGGCATCGCGCTTGCCATTTGTTTCGTCAGATTCGGTCGTAGCAGGCGTACCGGTTTCTGCTTGTGGCTTGCTTGGAGCATGCTCGGAGGGTGCTTTGGGCTGCTCGGTGCTGCCAGCCATCGCCTCCAGAAACGCTTTGCGCCGCTGCTGCGGGGTCATGGCGTCAACCCATGCCGAGTTCCAACCCTTCCGGATCAAGCCCTCGCGCTCAGTGCGGGCGGTGGCGGCTTCCTGCCGCGCAGCGATCTCATCGTCTGTCTCGGGGCGACCCTTTGATCCGGCGCGCAGATGCTCCTGCAAAGTATTGAACAGATCGGCGTCCGACATACTCCTGACATCGGCAGTTGGATCGATGTGCCGCATGACCTTTTCCATCTT
>Ga0182030_10023110_pt1 | contig 11521 bp, 10 predicted proteins | sample 812S3MmetaG_FD_121299 | JGI IMG/M metagenome (GOLD analysis project Ga0182030, IMG submission 121299) | Permafrost microbial communities from Stordalen Mire, Sweden - 812S3M metaG (Illumina Assembly) | ecosystem: Environmental > Terrestrial > Soil > Wetlands > Permafrost | place: Sweden... | reverse complement strand
TTTTCAATGCAGCACTCTGCATTAATTGTGGGGCGGGCAATCTTGCCCTGGGGTCCCCTCCGGGGACGCCTTTCAGGCGGCCTTTTCGGGCGGTTCGCACCCGTCGGGCGCCGGCTGAAAGCCGGCGGCAGCCAGAATTGGCTGCCCCACAATTTGTGCAGATGCCCGCCGATAGGAAAACTCAGTGGCATTGGGCTTCAGCCTGCCAACCGATCAAAGCCCGGTCCAGCTAGCCGGCCGGGCGCGCCTTACGCCACGCGGTACTTGTCGCGGCATTCTTTGGAGCAGAAATGTACCAACTCGCCGTTCACCGTGCGGGTGACGCTGGCTCCGGTGGAAACATAGGTTCCGCAGACGGGATCTTTCTTCAACTCGCCGCCCGACACGACGCTGGGCCGGGAGGGCGGCGGGGCAGACCGATCCTGCCGCGTCACGTCGCGTCCGGCCTGGAAGAGACTGCGCAAGATCGAGCGCAGCAGAGCGAAGACCAGCAGGGGCAGAAGAAGGTCGATGATGAGATAACGCAGCATGGGGGCGGGGTGGGGAAACGACGCCCCCACCCCGGAACTCGCTAAGGCGCCTTACTTCTTTTTCTTGGCGGGCGCCGCGTTCGGATTCTTGTACGACGTATCCACCTTCGAACCCAGAGATTCCAGCATGCCTTTGGCGGAGTCGGCGAACTGCCCGGCGGGCGCCAGTTGCAGGTACTTCTGGAACGCTTCCGCCGTACCGTCTACCGGCGTCACCTTGCCGTCGGCGGCGATCGACGCCTTGCCCATCAGATAGACTCCCCACTGATAGTAGGATTCGGCATGGTTCGGGTCGAGCTCGATGGCCTTCTTGAATGCCTGTCCAGCCGGTTCGGACTGTCCGGCGTTCACCAGCATGGCGCCCATATTGTAGTAGTATTGCCCGGCCTTGGGCGGATCGATCTCCGCCGCCTTCTTCAGTTCCGCCTCCATCTCCGGGAACTTCTTGGCCTTGCCGAGTGCCAGCGCAAAGTTGTTGTGCGTGGCCGCGTCCGACGGATTCAGCTCCAGCGCCTTGTTGTAGCAATCGATGCCCAGGGCCATTTCGGCGTCGAATTCCGCGCCGGTCTTGGCCGTCGCATTGTTGACGTGCGCGTCGGCGAGCTGTGCCCACACCGCGATCTGCTTCGGATCCAGTTCACTGGCCTTGGTCAGGTTGGTGACGGCGGTGGGATAATCCTTGGCCTGCATGGCGGCGAGGCCGGCCGAGAAGGAGTCGTTCAGTTCCTTATTCTTCTTCATCGACACTTCGCGGTCTTTGAGGGCCTTCTCGTAGGCGTCCTTCTGCTCTTTGCTCATGCCGCGTTCCTGCTCTTTGGTTATGCCCACGCCGCTCGCCGCCGCGGCGTTCATCTTAGCATTGTTGGCAGCCCGCGCTTGCGCGGATTTCTGCAGGTCGAAGTTGACCGGAGTCGGGTCGCCCAATCTGGTGCGCACGCCCTGTACCGAGTCCATTTCCTTGCCATCTATCTCTACGCTGATGTTATACATGCCCAACGGCAGACCATTGTAGAAATAGTGGCCTTTCTTGTTCGTGTTGCACTTGTAGGCGCCCTTGATATCGGTACGCACAAGTTTGACTACGGCGTTGACTTTCGGGGCCCCATCCTCGCCTTTCACGTCGCCTTCGATCGCCGTGATCTGGGCGAAAGAGGTCAGAGCCAACAGGCAGGCTCCAGCCGCGGCTACAAGCAGGTTGCGAAACTTCATAGAAAAAACCTCCAACTAGAGACGATTCAGTATTAAACTCCACTATACCGTAACAGGTTTTGCTTGCGAAACTCTATTCGTCAAACAGGCCGATCTGTTCTTTTGCAGCCGGTTTGGCCTTGCGCTTCTTCAGCGGGCTGCCCACCACGCCCAGCACCTCGAGAGCGGCCAGCGAACCCTTGGGCGCCCACACGCGCTGCTGGTTGCCGAACGAATCGGGCGGGATCACGGTGAACCCGCCGGCTTCCAAGAGCATGAGATTGTTGGGGATAATCCCCTCCAGGACGGCCCCGTCCCGAAATCGGAGGCTGACCCACAGGCCCGCCATCTTGGGCCGAGTCTGAAAAATCTGGCGCTCGGGCTCCGCCGCGCCCTCAAATTCCTTGACGAAGGCCACCAGCTTGATATCGGGATAGGGAACGAGGGAGGCATGCCCCTGATCCGAAATCAGCTCCACGCCCTCCGGCTGGAGAAACGAGGCCGGGTTGACGTAACCGGCCAGGGTTTCCCGGTCGTAGCGGCGGATCAGCGCTTTTTTGGTCGTGGAGGCGGGCAATTTTCCTCTTTGCAACAACTACTATGTTTCAAACATTTAGCGGCTTATTGTATCATTGGCACGATGTCTGGAGCGCATACGGAAGGATCGGCACACCTGTGTAACCAGATTACCGCCTTTTTGAACTTCTGCCGCCTGGAGAAGGGCCTGTGCGCCAACTCGCTCGACGCTTATTCCACGGATCTTGCTCGTTTTAAAGAATTTATTGGCGATTCCGCGAATCTGCCGGGAACCGCGGAAATCCGTCTTCATATCGATAATCTGTACCAATCCGGGCTCAGCGGACGCTCGGTCGGGCGTCATCTCACGACGATTCGCAACTTTTACGGTTTTCTCCTGAGGGAAGGCGAAGTCTCTACCGACCCCACCGAGCATCTGCGCACCCCAAAGCAGTGGCAAACTATTCCTAAGTATCTGAATCTGGAAGAGATCGAGAGAATCATAAAGGCCGCGGACGGTTCCCGGCCGACCGGAGTGCGGGATCGCGCGATGATGGAACTGCTGTACGCCTCCGGGCTGCGGGTGAGCGAACTGTGCAAAGTCGGGGTGGGTGATTTGAACCTGGACGTTGGCGTTCTGCGGACTACCGGAAAGGGTAACAAGCAGCGCCTGGTGCCAGTGGGCAAAGCCGCCGTCCTCGCCGTCCGGGCCTGGCTCGAAAGCGCCCGGAGCGCGCTGCTCAAGGGCCGCGCCAGCCGATACCTTTTTATAACCGCGCGCGGCGGGTGCCTCACCCGCCAGGCGTTCTGGAAGTTGCTGGCCGCCTACGGCAGGAAAGCCGGCATCTTCCATGGGCTCACGCCCCATGTGCTCCGTCATAGCTTTGCCACCCATCTGCTGGAGGGTGGCGCCGACCTGCGCAGTGTGCAGATCATGCTGGGTCACGCCGATATCTCGACCACCCAGATTTATACCCATGTCATGCGGTCGAGGCTTCGAGACACCGTTGAGAAACACCACCCCCGAGCATGATGCGAGCCCACTGGGACCGCGGTTCGGGAAGATCTTGTAAGGTCGAAGGCGCAACGCGATGAGCGATTACATTTACATGCTGGAGAGCCACCTGAGCCCGGATCAGAATCGGGCGGTAGAAGAGACGCAGGCAGCCGCTGGTCTGGCGAACGCGAACGTCTTCCTGACGGGAGGGGCGATGCGCGACATGCTGGCCGGCTTCCGGATCCGCGACCTGGATTTCGTCGTGGAGGGCAACGCGCTGAAAGTCGCCAAGACGATTTGCGAGCGAACCGGAGCGGTCACGCTTTCAACGGACGAGAACCGCAAGGCGGCCGAACTGGTCTTTCCGAGCGGCGTGACGGCGCAGATCGCCATGTCGCGGCAGGAGAAGTACGCCCGTGCCGGCGCCAAGCCGCAGGTTTCGCAGGCCACCATTCAGGAGGATTTGCGGGGCCGCGATTTCACCTGCAACGCCATCGCGCTTTCGCTCAACCGCGCCTCCCGCGGCCTGCTGCTCGACCCCATGAACGGCCTGGCGGATATCGAGCGCAAGGAGTTGCGCGCCGTCAGCACCTACGGTTTCTACGACGATCCCTCGCGCCTGCTGCGCCTGGTGCGCTACCGCGTGCGGTTGGGCTACACGGTGGAAGACCGCACGCAGATGCAGATCGCCAACGCGCGCGAAGCGGAGGTGGAAAAGCACATCCCGGCGCGCGCCCTGGGCGACGAACTCAAGCACATCGGCGCGGAAGACAGTCCCACGGAAATCTTTAAGGGCCTGGAAGAAGCCGGTCTGCTGCCGCTTTTCTCGTCCGCCCTGGTGACGAAATTGAACCTGCATGGGCTGGCGAAGTATGAGAAGGCCATCCGGGTGCTTCCGGAGGACGCGCGCTGGCGGGCGGCGCGTTTCGGAACCTTCCTCTACTGCCTGGGCGAGAAGTTCACGCCCAAGGACAAACAGGCGCTGATCAAGGCGACCGAAATGCCCAAGAGCGATCTTGACGAGTGGCAGAAAATCGAGGCGCGCGGCAAGAAACTGGAGGCTGCGCTGCGCGCCTCGCGGGTTCGCAAGCCATCGCACGTCTATCACATTTTGGCCGGCGCGGCGCCGGAAGACGTGCTCTTCGTGCTCTACCACTCCGCCCTGAAACCGGTGCAGGAACGGCTGCGCAACCACTTCCAGAAGTATGCGCCCACGGTGCAGGAGATCACACCGGAAGAGTGGGCGGCCATCGAAGCCAAGCCGGGCACTCCGAAATACGCCAAAGCGCGCGAGGAGTTCATCAGCGAGATTCTCAACCGCAAGCCACCCAAGCCGGTCGAAGAAGAGGTCCCGCCTACGCCGCCTCCGGCGCCCGAGGCGATAATGGGGCGGCGGGGGAAATAGGCGGGCGGCCCCGAAGCAACCACTCCCTCACGGTCGCGGCTCGGATTGGCGCGTTGTGGCCAGGCTACGCTAGGGAGAACGCCGCGAAGGCCGCGGAGCGGGGCGGTTTCGCACGAGTGGATGCGGCCGTCGGCTTGTGGGACTCGTCGGGGGCGCCCAGGGTGCGGAATTCGTGCTGAACCGTCTGGATCGCGATGCGGTTGCCGATGCCGCGGACGATCTTACCGGCCGCCACCAGTTGGAGCGGCGCCACGTTGTGTAACAGAACCGGCCAAACTATCGACAGCTCCGCATTCAGCCCCTCGGGCAGATGGCGCCCCGCGTCGAAGAGGACTCCACCGCTGGAGACATCGATGGTATATCCCGTCCCCGTGCCCAGCACGCGACGCCGCCGGATGAGCTTCCACCTCAGTTCCAGTTGCAGGTGATACCGGTGGTTCTGGCGCCGGTCTCCGTTGATGGTATCGCTCTTCGGCGCCGGTATTACCCAAGACTCGGTGGAATCCATATTCATCCTGATCGTTATCGTTACCCGGACTGAGTACATTATCCGCAGGCTTGCGGCCAAACAATAGTAATGCCGGTACTTCCGGGGTACTCGGGGTTCTACGCCGCGTCTTGGTCCGGGTGCTCCGCCCCTGACGGCTTGCTATCCTCATAAGAGCAGAGGGATCCTTCCTCTGGCCGAAGGAGTTGTTTAACGTGCGTGGTGCGCATCTCTGCTCCTTGTTCCTCTGCGCGGTCCTGCTTGTATCCGCACAGGAGTTCCAGGAGCTTCAAAAGAAGGCAAGCGAGTTTACACTTCCTAACGGGTTGCACTTCATTGTGCTGGAACGGCACGATTCGCCCGTGGTGTCGTTTCATACCGTGGTGAACGCGGGCAGCATCGACGATCCCCGTGGGGAAACCGGTATCGCCCATATGTTCGAGCACCTGGCGTTTAAGGGCACGGAGACCATCGGCACGCGCGACTGGCCCGAGGAAAAGAAAGAGCTCGACGGCGTCGAGGAAGCCTACGACCGCATGCAGGCGGAAGCAAATAAGGGCGGCAAAGCCGACCAGATGCGGGTCGATACGCTGCGCAGTCAGTTGCGCGTGGCGATCGACGGCGCAAATCGCCAGGCCGCGTCCGGCGAATACCGCCGGACCATGGAAGAAAACGGCGGTATCGACATGAGCGCCGGGGTTTCCGCCGACGCAACCCAGTTTGCTTGCAGTCTTCCTTCTAACCGCGCGGAACTCTGGTTTCTGATGGAGTCGCAGCGTCTGCTGCACCCCGTTTTCCGCGAGTTCTACCGGGAGCGCGAGGCGGTTCTGGAGGAATACCGGCAGCGCGTGCAAGGCAACCCGCAGGGCAGGCTGGCGGCGGAGTTGCTGTCGGACGCCTTCCGGGCGCACCCTTACGGCCAGCCTTCGGGCGGATGGCCCAGCGACATTGCGAATCTCCGCCGCGCCCACGCCCAAGCCTTTTTCGACCGTTATTACGTGCCCGGCAACATCACCGTCGCCATAGTGGGCGACATCACCGGGGCGGAGGCGAAGCGCCTGGCGGAGCGCTACTTCGGCCCGATGGCCGCGAAACCGATACCGCACCCGGCGATCACCGAGGAACCGCCGCAGAACGGTCCCAAGAGCCAGGTCCTGGAGATGCCCGGACCGCAGTTGATGGCAATCGGCTACAAGCGTCCCAGCCAGCGCGATAAGGACAATCTGGTGTTCGATTTGATCGAGATCCTCCTCTCCCAGGGACGGACGGGCCTACTCTACGGCGAACTGGTGCGGGATAAGCGGCTGGCCCAGCAAGCCGTGGCGATTGCCGCCGCCCCCGATGGCCACTATCCCAATATGTTTGTTTTCCTGCTGATGCCGGCACCGGGCCGAACGGTGGAGGAGAATCAGCGGGCGATCGAAGACCTGCTGGGGCGGTTGAAGACCGCCCCGCTCGACGCCCAGTTGCTGGCCCGGGCCAAAGCGCAGGGACGTGCCAACCTCATCCGCCGGATGGTCGGCAACCGCGACCTGGCGGCCATGCTCGCCTCCGAATCGGCCACCTATGGCGACTGGCGCGGGCTGTTCACCTCGATGGACGATCTGAATCGAGTGAAGCCCGAGGATGTGCAGCGGGTGGCCAACCGCTACTTCGTGGCCACCGGCCGCACCATGGTGTACACGGTTCTGCCCGGCCACTCCGATGCCCCGCTGCCGGCCAAGGCAGCGGAGCGCAGGCCCGGAGGTGCGCAATGAAAATCTGGCTCGGCATGCTACTTGTGGCGGCCTCCGCCCGGGCGCAGAGTGGCGTCATACCCGGAGCGGGACCAAAGTCCGCGGCGCCACCCACCGCGGGGCGCGGCAGGGGAGCGGCGACGGCCCCCGCGGCCGCCGGCGGCGTGGGGTCGCCCAAGGATCTCAAGTATCCGCCGCTAGGCGCCATTCAGGCGCCGGACTCCGCCGTCTTCACGCTGCCCAACGGCATGAAGCTTTATCTGCACGAGGATCACGATCTGCCGCTGGTGGGCGGAATGGCGCTGGTTCGCACCGGCGGCCTGCTGGATCCACCGCAGCGGACCGGCCTGGCGCAACTGGCCGGGATCGCCCTGCGAACCGGCGGCACTTCCCTCAAGACCGGGGATCAGATCGACACCTTGCTGGATAACCTGGCCTCCACCATCGAGTCGTCCATCGGCGACTCCTACGGCACATTTTCCTTCAGCGGATTGAAGGAAAACGCTCCGGCCACACTGCAACTGTTCAAGGAAATACTCACGCAGCCGGGTTTCCGGCCGGATAAGATCGAGACTGCCAAGACGCAGTTGCGGGTGGCCGTCTCGCACCGCAACGACAGTGCCGGCGCCATCGCCCGCCGCGAATTCGCCAGGCTCGTCTACGGTAAGGATTCGCCTTACGGGGGGCAGGTGGAGTACGCCACGCTCAACCGCGTTTCCCGCGGCGACGTGCGGGCGTTCCACCAGCGGTACTTTTTCCCGGCCAACGTGATGCTGGGCGTCTACGGCGATTTCAACAGCGCCGAGATGAAGGCCGCGGTGGAAAAGCTCTTCGCCGATTGGAGCGTGCGGCAGGAGCCGGCGCCGGAATTCGAAAAAGTAAAAAATGCGCCCTCGCCCGGGGTCTTCCTGGCGGAGAAAAGGGACGCGACGCAGACATTCTTCACCATGGGCCACCTTGGCGGCCAGCGCGACGATAAGGACTATGCCGCGCTGGAAATCCTCGCCGGCGTCCTGGGCGGGGCACGGAGCCGCATCGCCGCGGTCGTGCGCACCACGCTGGACATGACTGCCGAATGGAACGCCGACTACGCGCATACGGGCTTGTTCGAAGTTTCCGGCAGCGTCAACAGCCTTTTCACGGTCGAGACCATCAAGGCGATCGAAGACGAGATCGAGCGCCTGCGCACCGCCGAAGTCGCGGACGACGAGTGGAGGAAGGCCCGCGAGGCCGCGGTCGACAGACTCGTCTTTGCCGACGATACGCGGGCCGGATTGTTCGCGCACCAGATGATGCTGGATTACTGGGGCTATCCGAAGGATTACCTCCAGCGGCATCAAAACGCGCTCGAATCCGTGACACGCGCCGACTTGCTGCGCGTGGCCAAACAATACCTCAATCCCGCCAGTCTCACCGTCGTAGTGGTGGCCAACCCAACCATGTTTGGAGGAGTGCTGGAGAAGCTGGGCCCGGTAACCAGGCTCGATGTCGCCATCCCGGAAGCCAAACCGGCGGCGGTGGAAAGCAGCGATGCCAGCCTCGCGGAAGGCAAGCAGATGTTGCTCCAGGCGCAGGCGGCCGCGGGGGGATCCGAAAAGCTGGCCGCCGTCAAAGACTACACCGTGCTCACGGAATTCGTGCTCGATCCCTCGGCGGCCGGTATCGGCGGCTCCAAGGTCGTGCAGACCGAAAGATGGGTGGCGCCGTCCACCTTCCGCCAGGACGCCACCGTTGGTTTGGGCCGCTTATCCATATACACGGACGGCAAGGTTGGCTGGCTCTCTAACCCGCAGGGATGGGGCGGCCTGGCGGGCGCGCAACGCACCCGGACGTTGGGAGACTTATTCCGTGTCTACTACCGCCTGCTGCTCAGCGACCGCCTCGAAGGCCGCACCGTCAATGCGATCGACGACTCCACGGTGCAGATCGGCGATACGACGGGCCAGTTGGCCAGCCTGGAATTCGACGCCGTCACTCACCTGGCCAAACGTCTGTCCTGGGACGCGCCGCAGGACAGTGGAGCGTCCGTCTATCATGAGGAAGTCTACGACGATTTCCGCGACGCCGGAGGGATCAAGGTTCCCTTCAAGATCACCGTCAACGAGGGCGGGCGCAAGTTCGCCGACGTGGTGGTCAAAGAATATAAAATCAATACAGGCTTGAACCCGCTGGAGCTGGCCCGCAGAACGCCATGAAACGCATCGGAGCGCTGTTCGTTTCGCTGGCGCTGGCCGCCGGCGCCGTGGCCGCCGAGACCGCCCAGGAGCGCGGCAAACGGGTGGTCTACGAAGCGCTGCAAGCGGCAGGCGGAAGAGCGTACCTCGCCATGGAAGACCGCGTGGAATCGGGCCGCGCCTACTCGTTCTACCGGCAGCAACTGGAAGGTCTCTCCATCGCCAAAATCTACACGCGCTACCTGACGCCCGTTGCCGGAAAGCCCTCGGTGCGCGAGCGGCAGTGTTTTGGCAAGGACGAATCGAGCGGCGTGCTCTTCAACCAGGAGGGCGCCTGGGAATTCAACTTCCACGGGGCGCGGCTGCTGGACCCGAAGCGCATCGAAAACTGGCGGGATGGCACCCTGCGCAACATCTTCTACATCCTCCGCCAGCGCCTCGACGAGCCCGGCATGGACTTCTACTCGCGCGGCGGCGACATGTACGACAACCTGCCCGTGGAGATCGTGGATATCACCGATGCCGACGGCCTCACGGTCACGGTGTACTTCAGCCGGTTGACCAAACTGCCGGTGCGCCAGGTGCTCAAACGGCGCAATCCGGATTACAAGGATTTCGACAGCGAAGAGACCCTCTTCGCCAGATACCGCGACGCGGGCGGCGGCGTCATGTGGCCGCTCAGCATTCGCCGCCTGCGCAACGGCGATAAGATCTACGAGATCAACTCGGAGAGCGTGCAGATCAACCGGAATCTTCGCGACAATCTGTTCACGCTCTCGGCGAAGCTCAAGATCCTGCCGCCGGCCAAGTAAGTGGAGCACCCATCCGCTCTCGAGCAACGCTGTCGCGCGCGCCAGGCGCGCGGCTGGCTGCGGCGGGCACTGGAGCCTCCGGCGCCGTTCGTGATGAATTCGCGCGAGCCCACCGATTTCCCTCTGGGCCGCTGGAATCTGTACATCGGAGGGGCCGGCCGCACCGTCCCCGGCTATGTCAATCTCGACCTTTTCCCTATGCCGGGCGTCGATATCGCCGGCGATGCGGAGCAGTTGCCGTTTGCCGACGCCGTCTTCCAGCGGGTGGAATGCGACGCCGTACTGGAACATGTGCGCGACCCCGTCCGCGCCACGGGCGAACTGCGCCGCGTGCTGGCCCCGGGCGGTTATCTGCATCTGGTAACGCCCTTCTGCCACCCGTTCCACGAATATCCCAAGGACTACCGGCGTTTCACGCTCGACGGGTTGAAGCAGCTCGCCGGGGACCTCGAAGTGGTGGCCGAAGGCTGGCGCATCGGCCCCACGGCGACCCTGCTGGTGGTGGGCATGGAATACGTCAAGGGCCTGCTGCCCTGGCGCTGGTGGCGCGGCGGCGCGCATTTCGCGCTGGGCTGGCTGCTGTTTCCGCTGCGCTACCTCGATCTCCCGCTGCTAGGGACGGGGCGCGCGGGACGCATCGGCAATCACTGCTACCTGTGGCTGCGGAAGGGCGTTATTTCCGCGCCGTCACGGTGACTTCGATGTGGGCCGCCGGCGCCAGGCCCTGCCTGTGGAGGCTGAGCCGCCGCAGCGGCGACCGCCATGCAAAAAAGAACGGGCAACAGCGGAGACTTCATGAGATCTCTGCACCCTTCGTTTACGATTGTAGCGACTCCAGACAGTTACCACGTATAGTCACCGCTGGACAAGCGCTGTTAGCGCCGGACGCCGTCCTCAGGCTCACTGCGCCGCGTCACTTCCGATAGAGTGCTAACGTCTAACGGCCAGAACCCGCCGTTGGGCGTACAATTTGTTCATGAGGCAGATCGCTCTTAGCTTCGTTCTGGCCGGTCTGGCGCTCCATGCGCAACCCGATCTTCTCACCCAAGCTCCAGCGGTAATTGCGAGGTGCGCACCACGGTACACGCCGGAAGCGAAGCGGGCCAGCATCGAGGGCACAGTCGTCTTGTACATCCAGGTCTATCGGGACGGCAGAGCGCACAATATTAAGGTTCAGAACAGTCTGGGTTCGGGTCTCGACGAGGAAGCTATTGAGGCAGTCAGGCAATGGCGGTTCAGGCCCGGCACGAAGTACGGCAAGCCTGTGGTTGTCCCAGCGACGATTGAAGTCAAGTTTCGGCTGAACGACACGTCAGAGCCATGCCGCGCGGGGCCGCCTCAAATTCAAGCCAAACCGCAAAACGGGCGTGCATAACGCGCCTCTTCACATTCCTGGTACTTGATTCTCGGAAACGGCGTTGAAGCGGAAAGTTGGCCGCCCAAACCGAACCGACACGGTACTTTCCTGCACCTGGTGACACCCTTCTGCCACCCGTTCCACGAATATCCCAAGAACTACCGGCGTTTCACGCTCGACGGGTTGAAGCAGCTCGCGGGCGATCTCGAAGTGGTGGCCGAAGGCTGGCGCACCGGCCCCACGGCGACCCTGCTGGTGGTGGGCATGGAATACGTCAAGGGCCTGCTGCCCTGGCGCTGGTGGCGCGGCGGCGCGCATT
>Ga0182030_10023109_pt1 | contig 11521 bp, 11 predicted proteins | sample 812S3MmetaG_FD_121299 | JGI IMG/M metagenome (GOLD analysis project Ga0182030, IMG submission 121299) | Permafrost microbial communities from Stordalen Mire, Sweden - 812S3M metaG (Illumina Assembly) | ecosystem: Environmental > Terrestrial > Soil > Wetlands > Permafrost | place: Sweden... | reverse complement strand
CGCCGAGCGGCGACGCGATCTGGAAGTTCCTCACCGATCTGATTTTGGGTCGCGTCCCGCGTCTCGATTACAGCCTGCTGCATTACGATTGAGAGAGCGATGGCGACCGCCAACCCCAGATCCGGGCGCTGCGCTCCGTCATGGCCGGGCTTGTCCCGGCCATCCACGTCGAGCCGCGCAGAGCCGTCGGCGCGCTTGGCCGAGCTCTCCGGACTTCAATCAAACTTACGGTATGACGGGACGACGTGGATGCCCGGGACAAGCCCGGGCATGACGGGTGACTTCGCTTCAACGTCTCTCCTGGGGAGTTAGCCGCCATGCCAGCCCTTGAAACCGCCGCCGCGCGGCCGAACCTGCGTCGCATCGCCATCGAGCCGGTAAGCCGCGTCGAAGGCCACGGCAAGGTGACGCTGCTGGTCGACGAGGCCAACCGCGTCGCCCAGGCGCGCCTGCATATCGTCGAGTTCCGCGGCTTCGAGGCGTTCATCGAAGGGCGCCCCTATTGGGAGGCGCCGGTCACGGTGCAGCGCCTCTGCGGCATCTGCCCGGTCAGCCATCACCTCGCCGCGGCGAAGGCGATGGACATCATCGCCGGCTACGGCGCGCTGACGCCGACCGCCGAGAAGCTGCGTCGCCTGTTGCACTACGGGCAGATCGTGCAGAGCCACGCGCTACATTTCTTCCATCTCGCCTCGCCGGATCTGCTGTTCGGCTTCGAGAGCGAGGTCGGCAAGCGCAACATCGTCGGTGTCGCCGCCGCCCATCCCGATCTCGCGCGTCGGGGCGTGCTGACGCGCAAGTTCGGCCAGGAAGTGATCCGCCATGTCGCCGGCAAGCGCATCCACGGCACCGGCGCCATTCCCGGCGGCATGAACAAGGCGCTGAGCCATTCCGAGCGCGACATTCTGCGCGAGGAAGTCGACGCCATCGTCGCCTGGTCGCGTGAGGCGGTCGGCCTCGTGGCGCGGCTGCACGAGACCAACAAGAGTTTCTATGCGCATTTCGGCGAGCGCCGCGCCAACATGATGGGCCTGGTTGACGAGAGCGGCGCGCTCGACTTCTACCACGGCGCCTTGCGCGCACGCGACGCCGACAACGGCGCGATCTTCGACGGCGTCCCCTACGCCGACTACAAGGACCACATCCAGGAGGAGATCCGCCCCTGGACCTACATGAAGTTCCCGCACCTCAAGGTTCTAGGCTCCGAGCGCGGCTGGTATCGCGTCGGCCCGCTGGCGCGCGTGCAGATCGCCGACCGGCTGTCGACCCCGCAAGCCGACGCCGAGCGCACGAAGTTCATGGCGGCCAACGGCGGCAATCCCGCGCATGGCGCACTGCTGTTCCACTGGGCGCGCATGATCGAAATGCTGCACGCCGCCGAGCTCGCGCGCGATCTGCTCGACGATCCCGACATCACGGGCACGCATCTCATGGCCGACAAGGGACCGCGACGCGAGGAGGGCGTCGGCGTGATCGAGGCGCCGCGCGGCACGCTGTTCCACCATTACCGCGTCGGCCCCGACGATCTCATCAGTTATTGCAACCTCATCGTCTCGACGACCAACAACAATCAGGCGATGAACGAGGCGGTGCGCTCGGCCGCCGACTCCTGCTTCGACGGCCGGCAGATCACCGAAGGCATGCTCAACACCATCGAGGTGGCGATCCGCGCCTACGACCCCTGCCTGTCCTGCGCGACGCACGCGCTCGGCGCCATGCCGCTGGAGGTGACGGTCGTTGACCCCACCGGCGCCGTGATCGACCAGCGCCGCCGCGACTGATGCGCCCTATCGTCCTGGGCTGGGGCAACGACGCGCGCGGCGACGACGCGCTAGGGCCCCTGCTGCTGCGTCGGATCGCCGAGGCTTTCCCCGACCTCGACACGGTCGAGGACTATCAGTTGCAGATCGAGCACGCGCTCGATCTCGACGGCTTCGACGCCGCCTTGTTCATCGACGCCTCGCGCGGCCTGACCGAGCCTTTCGCCTTCCGCGAGATCGCGCCGAGCGCCGCGCGCACGCCGACCACGCATGCGCTGTCGCCCGAAGCCGTGCTCGACGTCTACGCCCAGGTGAAGGGCCGCGCGCCGCCGCCCGCCTTCGTGCTTGCGCTGCGCGGTGAGCAGTTCGAATTGGGCGAGGGCCTGTCGGAAGCGGGCGCCGAGGCGCTGGAGGCGGCGACCGCGTTCTGCGCGGAACTGATGGCGTCGCGCTCGCTGGAGCACTGGCGCAAGGCTCGGCCAAGGTAATGCCGGCATGACCGCCTCAGAGGCGGCCATGAACGTCAACACGCAAATCTCCGTCGGCGAATGGATCGACAAGCTGACGATCCTGGAGATCAAGCTCGCCGCGATTCTCGAACGCGACAAGCTCGCCAATGTCAGGCGAGAGTACGAGACCCTGCTCGCGGCCGCGCCGGCCGAGCTGCTGACTAGGGTTGAGATCGCGGCGGCGCGCGCGCGGCTGAAGGCGGTCAACGCCGAGCTGTGGCGGATCGAGGACGAGATCCGCGTGAAAGAACGCGCGAGCGATTTCTCGGATGAGTTCATCGCGCTCGCCCGCGCCGTCTATGTCACCAACGACAAGCGCGCGGCGCTCAAGCGCGAGATCAACCGGCTAACGAGCAGCGAACTCGTCGAGGAAAAGAGCTACGCGAATTATTAGGGCGCGAAGCGGCGCCCTTTCGGTCATGGCCGGGTGGACTGCGCCCCCTGTGTGAGAGACGCTAATTCGGTGACAGGCGGTCGAGGTCGAAGAACGCGCGGCCGTCGAAGCCCGGTCCTCACGAGGCGCTACGCTTTGCCGTATGTCTCGTCGAACGAATAGCCGGAGCCGCGCACGGTGCGGATCGGGTCGCGCTCGCGACCGCGCGAAAGCGCCTTGCGTAGGCGGCCGATATGAACATCGACCGTGCGCTCGTCGATCTCGACCGATTGGCCCCAGACGCCGTCGAGCAATTGCGCCCGCGAGAACACGCGGCCCGGCCGCTCCAGCATATATTCGAGCAGGCGGAACTCGGTCGGCCCGAGATGCAGGTCGCGTGCGCCGCGCCGCACCCGACGAGTCTCGCGGTCGAGGTCGATATCGCCGGCGACGAGTTTGTCCGCGATGCGCTCCGGCCGGCTGCGGCGCAGAAGCGCGCGCACGCGCGCCATCAACTCGGGAACCGAGAACGGCTTGACGACGTAATCGTCGGCGCCGACGGACAGGCCGCGCACGCGCTCGGTCTCCTCGCCGCGCGCCGTCAGCATGATGACGGGCAGCGTGCGCGTCTCTTCGCGCGCGCGCAGGCGGCGGCAGATCTCCAGGCCCGACACGCCGGGAAGCATCCAATCGAGAATGACGAGGTCGGGCGGTTGCTCGGCAAGCCGCAACTCGGCTTCGTCGCCGCGCTCTACGGTCTCGGCGGAATAGCCTTCGGCTTCGAGATTGTAGCTCAGCAGCAGCGCGAGGTCGGACTCGTCCTCGACGACGAGTATGCGCGGCAGCTTGGACGCCGGCGCGCGGGCGGGGTCGCGGCGGGTCTCGTTCAAGCGTTGGCCTCCGACGCGTTGGCGGAGAGATCGGGAACGCCCTTCGGCCGCTCGCCGGGTAGCGGCTGGCCAGTCACCAGATAGTTGACGGTCTCGGCGATGTTGGTGGCGTGATCGCCGATGCGCTCGACATTCTTCGAGCAGAACAGCAGATGCGCGCAATAGGAGATGTTGCGCGGGTCCTCCATCATATGCGTGAGCAGGTCGCGGAACACGCTGTCCTCCAACGCGTCAAGCTCCGCGTCGCGCTCCCACACCGCGCGCGCGCGTTCGGTGTCGCGCTGCGCATAGGCGTCGAGCACGTCCTTGAGCAGTTCGGCGGCGACCTCGTTCATATGTTTGAGGCCGACGATCTCGCGCGGCGATCGCGGCTCGCCGCCGATCCTGATCGAACGTTTGGCGATGTTCTTGGCGAGATCGCCGACGCGCTCCAGGTCGCCGGCGACACGGATCGCGCCGACGATCTCGCGCAGGTCCACCGCCATCGGCTGGCGTCGCGCGATGGTGAGGATGGCGCCGTCCTCGATTTCGCGCTGCAGGGCGTCGAGCCGCTCGTCGGTGTGGATGACGGAGTGGGCGAGCTGAGCGTCGGAATTGGCCAGCGCGTCCATCGCGTCGATCACCATCTTCTCGGCGATGCCGCCCATCTCGGCGATGCGCCGCTCCAGCGTCTCCAGTTCCTTGTCGTAGGACTTGACCGTGTGATCGTGCATGGGCGGCTCCTGCTAGCCGAAGCGGCCAGTAATGTAGTCCTGCGTACGCTTGTCGTGCGGCGCGGTGAACATTTGTTTGGTGTCGCCGAACTCGATCATCTCGCCGAGATACATGAAGGCGGTGAAGTCGGAGACGCGCGCCGCCTGCTGCATCGAATGGGTGACGATGGCGAGCGTGTAGTCGCCTGTGAGTTCGTCGACAAGCTCCTCGATCTTCGCGGTGGCGATGGGGTCGAGCGCCGAGGTCGGTTCGTCGAGCAGAATCACCTCCGGCTGAATGGCGATCGTGCGGGCGATGCAGAGGCGCTGCTGCTGGCCGCCGGACAAGCCGAGGCCGCTCGACTTCAGTTTGTCTTTCACTTCCTCCCACAAGGCGCCGCGCCGCAGCGCCTGCTCGACGCGGCCGTCCAGCTCCGACTTCGGCAAACTCTCGTAGAGCTTTATGCCGAAAGCGATGTTGTCGTAGATCGACATCGGAAACGGCGTCGGCTTCTGGAACACCATGCCAATGCGCGAGCGCAGCAGATTGACGTCGAAGCCGGGGTCGAGCAGATTCTCGCCGTCGAGCAGCACTTCGCCTTCGGCGCGCTGGTTGGGATAGAGATCGTACATGCGGTTGAGCACGCGCAGCAAGGTCGACTTGCCGCAGCCGGACGGGCCGATGAACGCCGTCACCTTGCCGAGTCTGAGCGGCAGCGACACGGACTTCAGCGCCTTCGGGCCGCCGGGGGCGTAGTAGAAATCGAGATTGCGCACGACGATCTTGTCGCGCAAGGCCACTTCCGGCGCCGTCGCGCCCTCCGCGATCTTCATTTGCATGTTCATCGCTCCGCAACCCTCAAGCTAGTGAACGCCGCGCGTGCGCCGGCCGCCGAACGCGCGGCGCACGGACCCCTTGGCGTCACTTCTGGACGATGTCGGCGGCCCAGGTCTTCTTGACCAGCGCGACGACATTGTCCGGCATCGGGATGTAGTCGAGCGCCTTGGCCTCGTCGGCGCCCTTGTCGTAGGCCCAACCGAAGAACTTCAGCGCCTCGTTGGAGGCGGCGACGTCGGCCGGCTTCTTGTACATCAGGATGAAGGTCGCCGCCGTCATCGGCCACGAGTCGTCGCCGGGTTGGTCGGCGAGCACGAGATAGAAGCCGGGGGCGTGCGCCCAGTCGGCGTTGGCGGCGGCGGCCTGGAAGGCCTCGACCGTCGGCGCGACCTTCTTGCCGCCCTTGTTGATCATGTCGGTCCAGGCGAGCTTGTTCTGCTTGGCGTAGGCGTATTCGACATAGCCGATGGCGCCCTCCGTCCCGGCGACCGTGTTGGCGACGCCGTCGTTGCCCTTGGCGCCGATGCCGGTCGGCCAGTCGACCGCGGTCGCCTCGCCGACCTGATCCTTCCAGTCGGGCGACGCCTTCGACAGATAGTCGGTGAAGTTGAAGGTCGTGCCGGAGCCGTCGGCGCGGTGGATGACCGCGATGGCGGTCGCGGGCAGCTTGGCGTCAGGGTTCAGCTTGGCGATGGCGGGATCGTTCCAGCTCTTGATCTTGCCGAGGAAGATCGCGGCGAGCGTCTTGCCGTCGAGCGTCAGCCCGTCGGCGGCGACGCCGGTCAGATGCACCACCGGCACGATGCCGCCCATCACCATCGGCCATTGCACGAGGCCGGCCTCGTCGAGATCCTTGGCCTTCAGGGGCGCGTCGGTAGCGCCGAAGGTGACGGTCTTGGCCCGGATCTGCTTGATCCCGGCGCCCGAGCCGATCGACTGATAGTTGAGCCCGGCGCCGGTCTCCTTCTTATAGCTGTCCGCCCATTTGGCGTAGATCGGAAACGGAAAGGTCGCCCCGGCGCCGGAGATGTCGACAGCCGCAGCGCAGGTCACGCTGGCCGCGATGACGGCCGCGCCGATGAGGGTCTTGAGGAGCATGGAAGCCTCTTGCGATGAACTCGGCCTGCTAGCGCCAGGACGCTGCGGCCCACGGTTTATAGGAGCCCGCCGTGTGTCCTCTATGACATCCGCATGACGTCTGGATGACAGCGGAAATCTTAAGCATTTCCGGTCGGAGACGGCTCCCGCCGGTCGCCTTTGGCCAGCGGCGCCGACGCGGTGAAAGTCGAGCCCTGGCCTAGCCGGCTGGCGATGGTCAGCCGGCCGCGGTGGCGGGCGAGGATGTGCTTGACGATGGCGAGTCCGAGCCCCGTGCCGTTCTTGGCCCGGCTCTGTCCGGGATCGACGCGGTAGAAGCGCTCGGTCAGGCGCGGCAGGTGCTCCGGAGCTATGCCGCGGCCGTGATCGCGCACGACGAGCACGCCGTCCTTGGCCGTCGATTTCACGCAGACCTCGACTTTCGAGGGTCCGTCCGGGAGCGCTCCGTATTTGATCGCGTTCTCGATCAGGTTCTCTGCGACGCGCAGAAGCTCGTCGCGCTCGCCGATCACCATCACCGGCCCCTCCGCGTCGAGGCTGAGTTCGACGTCCAACTCGCGCGCGAGCGGCGCCAGCGTGTCGGCGACATGGCGCGCGATCTGCGTGAGATCGACTTCAGCCGCGGGCCGCAGATGCTGCTTTTGCTCGATGCGCGACAGCGACAGCAGGTCGTCGATCAGCCGCGCCATGCGCCGTCCCTGCTCGCGCATGATGTCGAGGAACCTCGCCCGCGCCTTGGCGTCCGCTTGCGCCGGGCCTTGCAGCGTCTCGACGAAGCCGAGCAGCGAGGCGAGCGGGGTGCGCAACTCGTGGCTCGCATTGGCGATGAAGTCGACGCGCATGCGCTCGACGCGGCGCGACTCCGTGAGATCGCGCAAGGTGAGAAGAATCGCGACGACGTCCCCGGCGTCGGTGGCGAGCGGCGCGACGTCGACCTGGAACAGCCGCTCGATGGGCGCCCGTTCGCTCCAAAGCGCCGTCTCCGCCTCGCCGCCGGCGGCGACGCGGCGGATGGCGTCGACGACGTCGGGCGCGCGCAACGCCAGCACCAGCAATTCGCCGATCCGCAAAGCCGGCAGCATCTCGCCGGCGGGCGCGTTGGCGATGAGGACGCGGGCCTCGGCGTCGACGAGAATGGCGGGCGCGGGCATGGCGCCGATCAGCTTCTCGGCGCCTTGCGAACTCAGTTGCGCCATCAGGTTGCGGCGCAGCGCTGTCGCGTCGGCCATGAGCCCCCGCCTGGATCAGTCGTCGTCGAGTCGCGCGCGCTCGATAGCCTCGCTCAACGAACGCCATCGCCGCACCGCCTCGTTCGCGCCGAGCAGCGCCAGCGCGAGCACGAACGGCACGAGGTAATATATCACGCGGAACAGAAGCAGCGAGGCGAGCAGCTGGTCCGGCGAGCCGCCGACGCCCTTGAGCATCGTCGCCTCGAACACGCCGAGCCCGCCCGGCGAGTGGCTGGCGATGCCGAGCATCGCGGCGAACGAATAGAGTGCGGAAAAGGCAAGAAAGCCAATCTCTTGTCCTTTCGGAAGCAGCGCGTAGAGCGCGCCGGCGGCGGCGCAGACGTCGATCACGCCGAGCGCCGTCTGGCCGAGCGTCAGCAGCGGGCCGGGCAGCCGGAAATGCAACAGCACGCCGCGCCCTTGTGCGCGCAGCCTAGTCACCCAGGCGAGATAGGCGACCAGCACGCCGATGAGCGCGACGCCGATGGCTTGGTTCACGAGCGCGGGGAACTGATTGATCTCGGCGATGGCGCTGGCGTCGAACACGAAGCCGGTCGCCAGCACCAGCCCCATGCCGAGCCAGAAGGTGATGCCGGCGACGACCGTCAGGCTGGCGATGCGCCCGGCCGACAAGCCGGCGGGACCGTAGATCCAGAACCGCACCGCGCCGCCCGTCACCAGCGGAAAGCCGAGCGTGAACGAGATCGCATAGCTGGTGAACGAGGCGAGCGCGGTCAGCGGATAGGGCACGCGGGCGCCGAGGTGGCGCAGCGCCAGCGCGTCATAGCCGGTCAGCGCAAGATAGCTCGTGCAGGTGAGGCCGATGGCGAGAAAGATCTGGTCGAAGCCGGTGGCGCGGAAGGCGCTTTCAAATTGCGCGAGGTCGATCTTGACCAGCGTGCGGCCAAAGATGAACAGCGACACGCCGATAATGCCGACGCTCGCCGCGACGCCGACCCGGCGCAGGACCACGCGATTCGTCTGGGCGAAGTCGGCGACGCGCGCGACCGCGGTTTGCGCCGCGTCCGATTCGCCGGAGGCGGCGCTGTCCTTGTCTCTCAGCGCCATCTTTACCAGCGGAGTCCTTTACCTGCAGCTGCGGCCTATAAAGGCGGCAAGCCGGCGGGGCAAGGCGGCGACGCTGGTCACTTCTTGACCAGCGGGCAGGCCGAGTCGGAGAGTTTGCCGTAGGCCTCTTCGCCGGACATCGTCTGCACGAGCTTGTAGAGGTCCCACGGTCCCTTGGATTCCGCCGGCGTCTTGACCTGCATGATGTACATCGAGTGCTCGAGCAGGCCGTCGGCGCGGATCACGCCGTCGTCGGTGAACATGTCGTTGACCTTGGCGCCGTGCAGCTTCTCCATCACCTTGTCGGAGTCGGTCGTGCCGGCCTCCTTGACCGCGTTGAGGTAGGTCAGCGTCGCGGAATAATAGGCGGCCTGGTTCATGGTCGGCGCGACGCCGGTCTTTTCGTTGAAGCGCTTGGCGAAGGCTCGGGTCTTGTCGTTGAGGTCCCAGTACCAGCCGGTCGTGAGATAGAGGCCTTGCGCGGTGTCGAGCCCGATGGCGTGAATGTCGGACAGGAAGGCGAGCAGCGCCGCCGGCTTCATGGTCTGGGCGATGCCGAACTCGTGCGCCGCCTTGAGCGAGTTGACAAAGTCGCCGCCGGCGTTGGCGAGGCCGAGCACCTGCGCGCCGGAGTTCTGCGCCTGCAGCAGATAGGAAGAGAAGTCCGAGGTCGCGAGCGGCACGCGCACCGAGCCGACCACCGTGCCGCCGCCCGCCTTGACGACGCGCTCCGCCGACTGCTGCAACTGCGTGCCGAAGGCGTAATCGGCGGTGAGAAAGAACCAGCTCTTGCCGCCCTGCTTGAGAATGGTCGTCGCCGTGCCGTTGCCGAGCGAGGTCGTGTCGTAGCCGTAATGCAGCATATAGGCGTTGCAGTCCTTGCCGGTCAGCGAGGCGCCCGCCGCGCCGATAGCGATGAACGGCACTTTCTTTTCCTTGGCCGCCGCGGCCATGGCGAGGCTGACGCCGGTGTTGGAGCCGCCGAGCACCATGGTCACGCCGTCGCTGTCGGCGAACTCGCGAAACTTCTGGCCGCCGCGGTCGGGCTTGTTCTGGTGGTCGAAGGTCTTAATCTCGATCGGCTTGCCGAGCGCGGAGCCGCCGAAGTCGGCGACCGCCAGCTTGATCGCCTCGACCGCCTTGGGGCCGATCACGTCGGCGTAGACGCCGGACATGTCGTCGATGTCGCCGATGACGACCTTGTCCGAAGCGGCTAGCGCCGAGGCGCTGAGAAGCGCGGCCAGCGCGACGCCGGAAAGAGCCGCCCACAGGGTTTTGCTACGCATATGCGAAAATCTCCAGAAGCGTTCCCCGCCGCGCGCTTTGAGGCGCGGCTTCCCCGCTTGTAGAGCAGCGCCCCTTGCAGGGAAACCCCTTGGCCTTGCCGGATGCGGCCTGCACAGATTTGACTTTGGTCACTTTCGTGCTCGGCTTTTCAAAGGGTTGAACTCCAAAACCTGAACTGCCCCCGGGGGGGTGCGCCGGATTGGCGCGGGCCGGGGCGGCGGAGAGGAGAGTTTAGCGGATTTCTGGAAAGGGAAAGTTTTGGGAAGCTTTTATAGCGTTAGCTGTTGTTATCTGGAATGCGACGGCGTCATGCTCGAATTTGCCCTCAAAGGCGACAGCTAACGCTACAAGCGCCAGCTTTGGGCTTGGCCGGTTGGCGGCGGTCGAGGCGTGTTGCGCCGGTCTGCGGGCGATGTCGGCAAATGGCTTGGCGTCAGGCTCGCGCGCGAACCCCGAGTCCCGCCGCGACCAATGCCGCCGCCGCGAGCCCGGCGAAAGCGATGCGCAGGTCGGTCAGCGAGGCGATCGCGCCGACCAGCGGGGGACCGGCGAGCAGGCCGGAATAGCCCGCGGTCGCCACCGCCGCGACGCCACGCGCTGCCGTGGAGCCATGCGCGGCGCCCTCGCTGAACAGAGCCGGCACGACGTTGGACAGGCCGGCGCCGACGAGCGCGAAGCCGACAACCGCCGGGATTAGGCTCGGCCAGACGCAGGCGACGGCGAGACCCGCCGCGGCGAGCAAGGCGCCGCCGATCACGGCGGGGAGGCGGCCGGTCAGGGCGATCACGCGGTCGCCGAGCAGGCGGCCGGCGATCATGGTCGAGGCGAAGGCGGCGTAACCGAGCGGCGCCGCGGCGGCGCCGACGCCGAGCGAGACGAGATAGACGCCGTCCCAGTCGATCATCGCGCCCTCGACGATGAAGCAGAGGAACGCCACCAGGGCGAGGCCGACCAGCGCCGGCGGCGGCCAGCCGAATGGGGTCTGCGTCGTTTCTTGCGCGTCTCCCGGCGAGAGCCCGCGCGCCGAGGCGGCGACCATCGCGGCGACGAGCAGCCCGAGCCCGAGCAGCAGGCCGCGCCAGCCGCCGCCGACCCCGAGCACGGCGGCGCCGAACCCCGCGCCGGCGAGGCCGCCGACGCTGAAGGCGGCGTGGAACGACGACATGATCGGCTGATCCCAGCGCCGCTCGACGCCGGCCGCGTGGGCGTTCATCGTCACGTCCATCAGGCCGTTGCTCGCGCCGATGGCAAAGCCGACAAGCGCCAGCGTCCAGGCGCCCGGCGCCAGACCGCCAAGCGCGAAGCTTAGGCCGAACCCGAGCCCGGCGCCGGCCGCGACCCTTCCCGTCCCGCCAAGCCTCGGTCCTACCGCGCCCGCGAGCGGCATGAACGACACCGCTCCGGCCGCCAGCATGAACAGCAGCAGGCCTAGCTCCGCGTTGGAAAGCCCAAGCGCGCGCTGCATCGGCGCGATGGTCGCCGACCAGCCGCCGAAGCCGAAGCCGTTGGCGAAAAACAGAGCGGACGTGGCGAAGCGGTCTCGCTTCAGATTCACGCGAGCCCCGCTCGGTCGAGCGCCGCGCGCTGCCGGGCCCCAACCGTCTCGGGCGTGAAATCGGCGACAGTCGCCTCGAACAGGCGATGGAAGTTCAGCTCCGCGCCGAGCCGCAGGAAGGCGGCGCCGAACCCCGCGCCGGCGAGGCCGCCGACGCTGAAGGCGGCGTGGAACGACGACATGATCGGCTGATCCCAGCGCCGCTCGACGCCGGCCGCGTGG
>Ga0182030_10023107_pt1 | contig 11522 bp, 11 predicted proteins | sample 812S3MmetaG_FD_121299 | JGI IMG/M metagenome (GOLD analysis project Ga0182030, IMG submission 121299) | Permafrost microbial communities from Stordalen Mire, Sweden - 812S3M metaG (Illumina Assembly) | ecosystem: Environmental > Terrestrial > Soil > Wetlands > Permafrost | place: Sweden... | reverse complement strand
TCCCACCGGGCGTCCTCCAGGACCTTCACCGTGTAGAAGGCGTCGCGGATCCCCTCGGAGCCGAAGCGGAAGTCCTGGTCGTACTTGCCGATGCGTTGCGCGTTGAGGTCGATGTGGAAGAGCTTGCCGTGCCAGAGCGCCTGGGCGACGGCATGGGAGAACGACAGTCCGCTCATCGTCTCGTGGGCGAACTCGGGATTCAGCCCGACCATCTCGGGCCATTCGAGCTCGCCGATGAAGGCCAGTGCATGGCCCACCGTGGGCAACAGGATGTCTCCCCGCGGCTCGTTCGGTTTCGGCTCGAGGGCGAAGCGCAGGTCGTACCGGCGCTCCCTCACGTACGCGCAGCACAGGTTGACCGCCTCGGCGTAGCGGTCCAGCGCGCCCCGGACGTCCTTGGCCGCGTCGGCCTCGACGCCCTCCCTGCCGCCCCACATGACGAACACCCGGGCGCCCAGCTCGACGCCGAGGTCGATGGCGTCCAGGGTCTTGGCCACGGCCATCCGGCGTATCGCCGGGTCGTTGGCCGTGAACGCCCCCTCTTTGAACACCGGACGGAAGAACAGGTTGGTGGTCACCATCGGCACCTTCAGCCCCGTCTCGTCGAGGGCCGACCGGAAGCGTTTGACCAGGGCCTCGCGCTCCGTCGGCGACGCGCCGTAGGGGACCAGGTCATTGTCGTGGAAGCTCACCCCGTATGCACCCAGCTCGGCGAGCCTGTGAACCGTGTCCACGGGGTCGAGCGGTGAGCGGGTGTCCAGGCCGAACGGGTCGCGTCCGGGGTTGCCGACCGTCCACAGGCCGAACGTGAATCGGTCCTCTGGCGTCGGGACGAGGCTGTCTGGCATCGGGGGCTCCTCCGGATCTCGGCGTCGGCTCCGAGGATCGGGCATCGTCGTGCTCTCCCGGCAACGTTACCCACCACCGCGGCCCGGGGCATGGGTGGCCGACGGGCCTCCTCCCCCGTGCGGCTGCCCAGCCGATCAGCCGCCGTCCCGGGCGTCCGCGTATCTGCGCCTCACCTCCCCCGAGGCCTCCGCGTCGGGACCGGGCCCCACGAGGGAACCGCCGCGGAGCCCCCAGGCTTCGGTGATCTCCTCGACGCCCGCGCCGGACACGGCGACGGCGGCCTGGAGCGCGGCTCCGGCCGAGACGATCTCGTCCGGGTCCGGGACGGTGACCGGCCGGCCCGAGAGCGACGCGACCACGTGGCGATAGGCGACTGACCGCGCGCCACCGCCCACCAGCACCAGCCGCCCCCCGTCGGTGGGCACCCCCACGGCACGCAGCGCGTCGAGTCCGTCGAGCAGCCCACAGACCACCCCCTCGAATGCCGCACGGGCCAGGGCCGCACGGTCCACGTCGGGGCGGATGCCGGCGAGGGTGCCGGTCGCCCGGGGTCGGTTCGGGGTCCGCTCACCGGCCAGATAGGGGACGAGCACCAGTCCGCCCGCTCCGGTCGGGGCTCGCAACGCGAGCTCGTCGAGGACCGGCCGGTCGACGGCCAGCAGCCGGCCCACGGCATCGGTGACCAGGGTGGCGTTGAGCGTGCAGACCAGGGGCAGGAAGTGTCCGGTGGCATCGGCGAACCCGGCGACGGCACCCGTCGGGTCGCCAGTAGGCCGGTCGCTGGTGGTGAACACCGTGCCCGAGGTCCCGACGGAGATGGCGGTCTCGCCGGGGCGAAGTCCGATCCCCAGAGCCGCGGCCATGTTGTCACCGGTCCCCACGGCGACCGTCGTGCCCTTCACCAGCCCGAGCCGGTCGGCAGCCGCCGCCGTCAGGGGGCCGGCCCGGTCCCACGGCCCGAGCACCGTCGGGAGACGGTCGGCCCACTCCGTCACCGGGTCGACCAGGGCCAGGAGATCGAGCCGGTAGCGGTCCTCCGACGGCGACCAGTACCCGGTCCCCGAGGCGTCGCCCCGATCGGTCACGAACCGCCCGGTCATCCGGAAGGTCAACCAGTCGTGCGGCAGCAGGACGTGGCCGATCTGGGCGAACACCTCCGGCTGGCGACGTCGGAGCCACGCCAGCTTGGTCACGGTGAACGCCGCGACCGGCACGCTCCCGCAGGCCTCGGCCCAGCGGGCGGCACCGAGACCGTCGACGAGCCCGTCGGCATCCGGCGCGGACTCGGTGTCGTTCCACAGCTTGGCCGGCCGCAGCACGTCGCGGTCCCGGTCGAGCACGACCAGGCCGTGCTGTTGACCGGCCACCGCGATCGCCACCACGTCGGACGGGGCGGCCCGCCCGGACACCTCCCCGAGGGCCCCGGCCATCGCCTCGACCACTGCCCCCCACCACACTGCGGGAGCCTGCTCGCTCCTCGGGGGCACCGTCGGCGGGTGGGCGGACCGCCCGGCGCCGAGCACCTCCCCGGTGGCGAGGTCGCGCAACTCGACCTTGGTCGACTGCGTCGACGAGTCGATTCCGGCGACCAGGGGCACCGGATCGACGCTACCCCCCTCCGACCCGGTCCACGGAGGGACCGCGCGCCGTCCGACGAGGGCCACCGATCCCGGCCGACGAGGGCCACCGATCCCGGCCGACGGGGCCACGATCCGGGCCCCGCTCGAATCCTGACTAATCCGATAAGGTTATGTAGGCTTTACCGATAGGATAAGTAGGGTTAGGGTGGAAGCATGACACCTAGGGCAGAGGTGATCGCCGTGATCGGCGGAGGGGCGTCCGGAGTACTCGCCGCCATCCACCTGCTCCGCGATGCGCCCGTCCCGGTCCGGATCCTCATCATCGAGCCCAGGGGCGAGCTCGGCAGGGGCATCGCCTACGGGACGGACGACCTCGGCCACCTCCTCAACGTCCGTGCCGGCTGTCTGAGCGCGCTCCCCGACCAGCCCGACAACTTCACGGCATGGGCCGGGCGCCAGGGGACCCACATCGACGGTCAGTCGTTCCTCCCGCGGGCGTGGTACGGGGTCTACCTCCGGTCCCTGCTCGAGCCGGTCGAGCACATCCCGGCCAGCGTCGTCTCCGTCTCGGCGGTGGGTTTCCGGGTCGAAGTCGGCCTCTCCGACGGCGGGCACCGCACGGTCGACCGCGTCGTCCTGGCTCCCGGGTCGTCACCGCCCTCGTGGCCCGGCTCACTCGGCGGCCCCGGCAATCGGTGGATCGACGACCCCTGGTCGCCTGACACATTCGAGGTGGCCGACCCCGAACAGCCCGTCCTCCTCGCCGGAACCGGCCTGACCGCGGTCGACGCCGCCTTGAGCCTGCACGCCGCCGGGCACCGCCGGATCGTCGCCACGTCCAGGCACGGGCTGCTCCCCGCCGCGCACCCCGACCATCCCTACCCCCGGCTGGACATCGAACCGCCTTCCCGTCCCACCGCGCGGTCGCTGTTCGCCTGGGCGCGTGCGACGGCGGAGGCGGCCGGGGGCTGGGGACCGGTCGTCGATGCGCTGAGGCCCCACACCGACAGCCTGTGGGGAGCGATGACCGCTGACGAGCGCATGCGACTGCTGCGCCATGCCCAGCGCAGGTGGGAGACACAGCGCCACCGCATGGCGCCGACCGTCGCCGGGCGCATCGAGGCCATGTTGGCCTCCGGGCAGCTGACGGTCGTGCCCGGTGGCGTGCGGTCCGCTCACGAGACTCCCGGTGCCATCGAGGCGGTCGTCGGTGACCGACTGGTCCGGTTCGGCGCGGTCGTCAACTGCACCGGGCCCACGGCCCTTGTCCGCCAGTCCAGCAACACGCTCGTGAGGAACCTGCTCGCCCGTCGGGTCGTCCGACCTGGCCCGTTCGGCTTCGGGCTCGACACCGACGGGGTCGGGTGCGTGCCGGGCAGCGAGCGGAGGCTGTGGCTGCTCGGTCCACTGCGTCGGGGCCGGCGTTGGGAGACGACGGCCATCCCCGACATCCGCGATCAGGCCACCTCGCTCCCCGGTGCCCTGTGGCAGATGGAAGCGATGGTGAGCGCATGATGCAGGTCCTCCCGATTGACGCCTCCGACCTCGGCAACCGCTCCTACCTCGTCACCGACGGTGTCGTGGCGGTGGCGATCGACCCACCTCGCCCGTGTGAACGGGTGATCGACCTGGTGCGAGCGCACGGGCTGACGCTCGACCTCGTCGTCGACACCCACCTGCACAACGATCATGTCAGCGGTGGTCCGGAGCTCGCCCGGGCCACCGGGGCCACCTACGCGGTGAGCGCCGACGAGCACGTCGGCGGCGCACACGGGACCGTCGACGGAGACCTGTTCCGCATTGGATCCCTCTCGGTGACCGTGGTGGCCACACCGGGCCACACCCCCCACCACCAGTCCTTCGTGATCTCCCAGGGCGACCGGTGCGCCGTCTTCACCGGCGGGTCGCTCCTGATCGGGTCCGTCGGGCGCACCGATCTGCTGGGCGCCGATCGGACCGACGAGCTGGCCGCCGACCAGTGGGCCTCGGTTCGATGGATGCTCTACAGCCTGCCCGGCGCAGCGGTGGTCCATCCGACCCACGGGTTCGGCAGCTTCTGCTCGGCCACCCCCTGCACGGGGACGGAGACCACCATCGACGTCGAGCGCAGCGTCAACCCGGCCGCCCTCCTCGGCCGAGACGACTTCGTCGAGACGCTGCTCGCCGGATTCGGCGAGTACCCCAGCTACTTCGCCCACATGGCCGAACGCAACCGCTCCGGTGCCGTGTCGCCGGCCTACCGGGATCCGATCCCCGTGATACCCGAGGGGGACCTGGAGGAGCTGGCCGCCAGGCTGTGGGTCATCGACGTCCGGCCCCGCGCCGCGTTCGCGGGGGCCCATGTACCGGGGACGGTCAACGCGGGCGTGGACGGCCCTCTTGCCACCTACGTCGGATGGACCATGCCCTGGGGCGCCCCGTTCGGACTGTTGGCGGCCGACGACGACCAGCTGACGAGGGCGCGGGACACGCTCGCCCACATCGGCTTGGACCTGCCGCTGGGATCGGCCATCCCCTCGGACCGGGCCCGGTCGGCCGAGCTGCGCCTCGCCAAGTTCGGGGACCTGGCAGCCGAGTGGACCGACGACGTCACGGTCATCGACGTGCGCCGCCAGGAGGAGTGGGACCAGGGGCACCTCGAGGGAGCCCTTCACATACCCGTCCACCGACTGGTCGACGCCGAGATGCCCGACGGACGACTCTGGCTCCACTGTGCCGCCGGCTACCGGGCGGTGCTCGGGACGTCCCTGCTCCTGCGGGACAAGAGGGACGTCGTCGCCATCGACGACGAGTGGCCGGCGGCCGAAGCCGTGGGGCTGCCGATCGCCACACTCGTCGGGCGTTGAACCGCCCGACCCGGTAGGCAGCCGCCCGACCCGGTAGGCGCCGTCACGGCTGGTCGGGCCCCGTGGACGGGTGCACGGGGGCCCTGCCGGTTCGGGATCAGCCGGGGACGAATGGGCTCCCGTGCCCCGGCACGACCAGTGCCGGACCGAGCTCCAGCACCAGTGCCCGCGATCGCTCCAACTGTTCCTGATCGGCGGCCAGCGGGTCCACGTCCGGCCCGTCGGCCGACCACCACAGGTGGGTGCACACGGCCAGGCCGTTGTCGGTGCGGACGAGCGTCGAGATGTCCTCTTCGGTGTGGCCCGGGGTGGCCCTCAGTTGCACCGACGGGGAGAGCTCGTAGCCGTCGGCCGGGCGGTCGGTCCACACATCGTCCTGGTAGATCGCCCAGTGGTCGTGGAACCGGGCCTCGGAAAAGAGCGCGGCGTTCAGGGTGTGGTCGGGGTGATGGTGGCTGAAGACCACGTCGGTCACCTCGGCGGGATCGATCCCGAGGCCCCGCAACGGGGCGAGGATCAGGTCCCGGTGGGCGACCATCCCAGGGTCGATCACGATGACGGCGTCGCCGTCGCGGACCAGCGTCACCGTGCTCGCCACCCGGTCGTCCGCATAGCCGTCCGTCAGAATGATCAGTTCCGCGGTCATTGTTCCTCCCCGTCGATGGTCGGCCCGCACCCGCCAGAGCATGCCATCCCCCCCGGGGGGCGGGCCGGTGACCACGCGTGGGATCGCGTCGAACACACCCCCCACGCGCACCGGTGGCCTCCCCCACGACGATCGGGTGACCTTGGACCCTAGGAACCTCGGACCGTGTCGGACAGGATGAGAAGAGAGCGAAGACGAGTTGTCGAGGCCGGCGTGCCTCGGCTCCGTCATCGCCGGAAGACTCGGAGGTTGGCCATGTGGCTGGATGAACGGGGTTCGGAGGTGTTGACGCTGCCCGAATGCCGGCGCCTCCTGGCGTTGGCCGCCAGTGAAGACCGTCATGGGCATCTGGGGATCGCCACGAGCGGCGCGCCGGTGGTCGTGCCCGTGAACTTCGTGGTCCACGGACCCGATGTGCTCGTCCTCGTCGGCGAGGGCCTCTTCAGCCGGATGACCGGTCAGCTGGTCGCATTCCAGGTCGATGGCCCGACCACCGGCGCCGGGTCGGAGCCCGACGCGCCGTGGAGCGTGCTCCTTCGGGGACCTGCGCTGGAGGAGGCCCAGACGCTGGCCGCCGCGGAGTGGCTGAAGCCCGAGGTGAGCAAGCCGGGCCACCGGCTGGTGCGGATCCGGGGGGACGCGATCTCGGGCCGCCAACTGAGGGCCCGCGTGGAGCCCTGAGCCCCCTCGTCCGGGAGCCTGTCACCCACGGGCCGGGTGCGCCCGGTTGGTCCGAGTGACCAAAGTCCCTGGACACGGGGCCGTCCTCGGCACATCATGCTCGTGATGACCCGTCGGGATTCCGTCCCGGGACAAGGTCCGAGAGTCAGGGGAGGTCGCGATGCGAGAACAGGGTTGGTATGTCGATCCCTACGGACTGCACGACCGGCGTTGGTTCTCGGATGGCACGCCGACCAAGCTGGTGCGGGACGGAGACCTCGAGTCGAGCGATCCTCCGCCGGACAGGCCGTTCGAGGGTCGGCCTGAGCCGTTCCAGGCCGGATCCGACGGTGGTGACGAGATCGGAAGGGGCCCGGGGCGTCGCGCTGCCAAGCCCGAGGACCCTGGCGTGGTGGGGGCATGGGAGGCATTCGTCGAGACCGGCGGGGACTGAGGGTCGCCTCGGTCGAGGACCGTCCGCGAGTACCGGTCCCGCCGGATCAACCTCCGGCGCCGGCTCTCGAGCGGACAGAGAAGGGCCCGGCCATCACCCTTCCGATCGGCTGGTCACCGTGACAACACGACCTTCAACGCACCGGTCTCCGTCGCCCGTCCGAACACGTCGTAGGCCTCGATGATCTGGTCCAGCTTGAAGTGGTGGCTCACGAACCGGGCGGATTCGATCTGACGGGCGGCCACCAACCGCAGGAGCGTGGGCGTGGAGTAGGTGTCGACCAGACCGGTGGTGATCGTCACGTTCCGGATCCACAGCGACTCGAGGTGCAGCGTCGCCGGCAGCCCGTGCACGCCGATGTTGGCGACATGGCCACCGGGTCGCACGAGCTCGGTGCACAACTCGAATGTCTGGGGCACCCCGACGGCCTCGATGGCGACGTCGGCCCCCAGCCCGTCGGTCAGGGCCCGAACGGCGGCCACCGCATCCTCGTTCCCGTTGTTGACCGTCACGTCGGCCCCGAACAGCTTGGCGGCGTCGAGCCGGGCGTCGGCGAGGTCGATCGCCACGACGTGACCGGGGGAGAACAGCTTGGCGGCGACGATGGCGGCCAACCCGATCGGGCCGGCACCGACGACGGCCACCGTGTCCCCGGGTTGCACCGTCCCGTTCAGCACCCCCACCTCGTAGGAGGTGGGCAGGATGTCGGACAGCATGAGGATCTCCTCGTCGCTGACCCCCACCGGCATCGGGTAGGTCGAGGTGTCGGCGAAGGGAACCCGGACCAGCTCGGCCTGGGTCCCGTCGATGAGGTGGCCGAGGATCCACCCACCTCCTCCCAGGCACTGTCCGTAGTGGCCCTCCCGGCAGAATCGGCACCGCCCGCACGAGGAGATGCACGAGACGAGCACACGATCACCGGGGGTGACGGTCTTGACCCCGGCACCCACCTCGACGACCGTCCCCACGGCCTCGTGGCCCAGGATCCGTCCCGCGGTGGTCTCGGGCACGTCGCCCTTCAGGATGTGGAGGTCCGTCCCACAGATGGTGGTGGCGTCGACCCTGATGATGGCATCGGTGTCGTCGATGATCGTGGGGTCAGGGACGTCGTTCCAGCCCTTGGATCCGGGTCCTTCATAGACAAGTGCCTTCATCGCACGCCTCCTCGCATCAGTTCCAGACCACCAGCATGCGGGCCTGTCACCGAATGCACCAGGGCCGAAAGTCATCGCCGTTTGCCGGGTCCGTCGGCGGGACCGGGTTCCGAGCCGACGAGGTGCCGACGTGACCTCGCATTGTCCCGGTCATCTCGGCCGTTGTCGTCGGAATGGGCCGCATTGGTCGGGAGCGTCCAGCGGTGGGCGGTCAGGGGCCGGTACGAAGGAGCGTGGGGCGGAAGGGCCAGGGGGTCCCCTTGGCCGTCGATCCCCCTGACCTGGTCATCGACATCCCGGACCGGGTCCCACCACACGGATGGAGGCCTACACCCCGGGCCGGGCGGGTGACGCCGTGGTCCCACCTCGCGGACCACTTGCACGCGACCGCCCCTCTGCTACCGTTTCACCGGCGGAGCGGTGCCGTCGCCTGTCCTCGAGGAGCGGGTCGGTCAAAAGGAAATGACGAGGCGGTGGATCCGGTTGATCGGTGCGGCGGGCTCCGTCGTGGCCGTGGTGGCAACGGTGGCCTTTGTCGGCTCGACCACCACCGCAGTGGCCGTGGCGCCTCCGGCCATCACCCACCCGGCCAATCTTCCGGCCGACGGTGGTCGCACCAGCGCGACATGGTCGTCTGCCAACTGGTCCGGGTTTGCGGAAGCCGGCCACTACACCTCCGTCACCGCCAGCTGGACCGTTCCCACGGTGACGGCCGGCGCCGGCACCACGACCAGGGGCCGTTTCGGTCGCCAGGGATCGACGTCCGCGTGGTACTCGGCGACGTGGACAGGACTCGACGGCTTCAACGACAGCAACCTCATCCAGGCCGGCACCGAGCAGGACTACTACGGCGGCTCCCCCCACTACAGCGCATGGTGGGAGATCCTCCCGGCAGCAGAGACGGTGATCGCGGAGCCGGTGTCGCCCGGGGACGTCATCAATGTGGACATCGTCCAGACCCCCACCGAGGTCGTCATCCCCTCGGGACGCGGCCGGTCCACCGCCGAATACGAATGGACCATCACGTTGTCCGACGCCGGCCCGACGCATCCGTGGCGCTTCGTCACCACGCAGCCCTACGCGGGCACGGGGAGCTCGGCGGAATGGGTCGTCGAGGCGCCGGAGGTCGGTGGGGCGATCGCCGCACTGGCCGACTACGGCTTCCCCCCGTCATCATCGGCGAGCGGGGACTTCCGTTCCGCTGACGTGGCGACGACGGTCGGCGGCCCTCTCCAAGGGGCCGGCCTCAACTTCGGGAACGACGCCGGCGCATTGATCCAGAACGGCGTCCAGGTGTCGACGCCCGGGCCACCGGACCCTGCGGCGACCGCCTTCAACGCCCTCTACGGGCCGACGGCTCCGCCTGCTCCGTCCGGCTGAACGCGCCCGAGCCGCAGGCGCTGACTCCCGTCGGCCCCTCGTCCGTCGGGGTCAGGGGACCGGGGGCACCGGCACGCCGCACTGGTCACGGAAGTGCCAACCGTCATGGTAGATCGCGCACGCCTTCCCGAATCCGTGGACGTAGTCCACGCCCACGCTTGTGCTGATATAGGCGCCGACCGAAATCGAAAAGACCAGAGCCGCAATTCCTATGAATTTGAAGACCCGCTTCATGGATGGATTACCTTGACTCTCTCGTCAAACGTCTTCCGCCGATGCTCCAAACTCTCCTGATCCGGACGGCTGTTCGCACTTGCGGGAAGCGCACCAAAGCTAACCCATCGCGGTTCTGAAACCGCGGCTTTCAACGGGTGCCGGCCACCCCCATTTGGACCAGGATCACCGGAGCGGTGCCGGAATCAGGGCAATCGGCCACGATTCCCGACCCCCCGAAGACCCGCGCCCGGTTCTGTGATCCGCCGTTGGGCAAGGCGCATGTCCCGTTCCCACTGCCAGTCTGCGTCGAAGGAATCGAGGGAGTTCCCGTAGGACCGGTAGCCGGGTTCGTACTCGTGGACGTGCTCCTCATCGGCGCCACGATCCCTGCCGTCACGAAGGTGGAGAATCCCGGCTCTGACTCCGAGGAACGCCAGGACGACCACGAAGGCCACGACCTTTCCGACAGCCAGCATCACGTAGGCGACGGCGATCAGTGCCCACTTGACCAGCTTGACCAGGGCGCGGACGAGCAGGATCATCCGCCGTCGCCTCGGAGCCATCGACACACACCGTGTCCGCTGGCCGCGCGGACCACATGGTCGTGCGCAGGCCGATTCGTCGTGACCACGCTGCAACGATAGGTCAGACCTGTCGCCCAGCTGCGGTTTCTCTCAGATCGGGCGCTCCGCCCGCGAGCATGAAGTGCTCAGGGACGTGCCTGCCGGCTCACCTGGGGAACTCCCGAAGTGGGGGACGGCGCATCCGGACCCACGGTGTCCGGCGTGGCCCAGTCCATGCTCGGGGTCTGGATCCGGGCGAACTGCTCTTCGGCGACCGGGAGCGGGTCCGCCTGGTGGGCCATCGCCCTGGTCGCCAGTTCGAGGGCCTTGCTCCAGGCTTCCGGCGAGTTCACCTTGCGTGCCTCTGTCACGATCTCATCGAGCCCCTTCGCCTTCAGCTCCGCGTCCGCGGCGCACTGCTGGGCGGTCCGTGCCGACTCGGCAAACTTCGGAGTTGCCTGCGCCGTGCGCTCGGCCACCTGCTTGGCATCGCCGGCGGCCTGCTCAGCCACCCTCGCCGCCTCTGCCGCCTTGCGAGCGGCCTCCGTGGTCTCCTCGACGGCCCGGACGGCGTCGGCCTCCGCCTGCTCGGCCATCTTGGCCGCCTCGGCCGCCTTGCTGGCAGCCTCCGCCATCTTCACGGACGCTTGCATCGCGTCGGCCGTTGCCTGCATGGTCTGTGCCACCTCGGAGACGACGGCTGCGGCCTTCGCCGCTTCCTGCCACGCTTCGGGGGTGCCGACCTTCCTCGCCCTCGACACGGCCCGTTCGGTTTCAATGGCCCAGTTGTCGGCCTCGTCTTCCACCACTTTGCTCCTTTGGTCGTGATCGCCCGACGGACGGGCCTTCGGCGCGATGACGGATCGGGAAGACCGATCGGGTGCCTTGCCGGCCACCTCTCTGGCCGCACCGTTTGCCGATCCGCTCGTCGCCCCGCTGTCGGTTCCGTTCAATGCTCCGCTCGCCGCTGGGAATGCACCATTGGATGCCCCACTCGGTCCGACGGCGTTTCGGGCGGGGGCGGCATCCGAACCCCCACCGGCCGTGCCCCGGTCATCCCCGCCCGCTCCCTCGCCGGCTGTGCCGACGACGGCATCGCCAGGTGCTTCGACTGCTGCTTCAGCTTCCGCTCCGACTGCTGCTTCAGCTTCCGCTTCGACTGCTGCCTCGCCGG
>Ga0182030_10023106_pt1 | contig 11523 bp, 4 predicted proteins | sample 812S3MmetaG_FD_121299 | JGI IMG/M metagenome (GOLD analysis project Ga0182030, IMG submission 121299) | Permafrost microbial communities from Stordalen Mire, Sweden - 812S3M metaG (Illumina Assembly) | ecosystem: Environmental > Terrestrial > Soil > Wetlands > Permafrost | place: Sweden... | reverse complement strand
TTGGCCAGGCGTCCATCTACGGGCTGCAGGCTCTTGTGATTGAAGGCTTCGGTGAGCAGGATCGCCGCCAGCGCTTCCACAATCTGCCGGTCGGTGATCGGCCCATTCGCCGCCTCGTAAGAAGCGATGCGAGCCTTCGTGTCTTCGGTGTTTTCGCCGCCCAGTCCAAGAACCAGATGCGCTGTCAGCCGCTTGAGCAGCTCGTACTCTTCTGGATTGCGATCGGCCAGGGCCGCCAGACGCGCCACGCCAAACTTCTCCAACTCGCCGGCCTTGGCCAGGAAGCGGTCGCTCTTGGCGTGGTAGACGGGACGCATATAGGCTTCCGTTACAGCGGCAATGCCGCGCAACACGCTCTTTTCGCCGCAACCGGCGCAGGCTCCATCGCCTGCCACCAGCGCGTCGTAGTTCGAACGCACCATCAGCAGATTGCGCAGCGTAGCAGTCTTCGATTCGGCGGGATTGTCGGCGTTGAAGAGGCCCAGGTACTTCTGCGGAGTGTCCGGCAGCAGATCCAGGAAGGCGGTGCCGGTTTCGTGCTCGGCATTCATCTCTTCGGTTTCGGGAACCATTTTCAGCGCTTCATGATCGCCGCAAGCCGTCACGCAGGCGCCGCAGCCCTTGCAGAGATCGGAGACGAAGATCGAGAAGACGCCGCCCGAACCGGGCTTCTTACGCTCCGGCGAGGAGAAGATGGCGTTGACCTTGGTGTAGGCCAGCGGCACCTTGGTGATGATGTTGGCGAATTCGCTCTTTGCTTTTTCAGAGAAACCGTCAATTTCGTTTGCGACCGAAACCAGAATCTCCGGAAGCGGCGTCGATAGCTTCTTTGCAACCGCGTCGTTCATCAGCACGCGGGCGCGGATCTCAATCTCCGGAATGCGCGAGAGTAGATGCGCGCGGTCGCCAAAGTCCGAGACGTAGCGCATGACGGTGGTGCGGAGGATGGTTTCGAGGTCCTGCGACGTATTCGGCAGCGCCGTATCGGGGCAGGCCGCGATGCACTCCATGCACTGGGTGCAGTTTTCCGGGATGTACAGCGGTGTTTCGCGGCGGGCTACGTACTTCGAGGCCGTGTCGCCCGTCGCGGCGGCAATCATACCCACTGCGGAGAGCGGCGTAGACGGCTGATCGTAGCCGTAGTTCGAGCGAAACTCCTGATCGAAGGTCGAGAGCTGGTTGATCGGGGCGCGCTCATGCTGGCCCAGCGGCAAGGCATGAGAACGGCATCCGGTACCGCAGCCTGCCCCGGCTGCAACTTCTTCGAGAATCGGCAACAGGGCCGGTCCACGCAGGCTGGAACGGTCGGGAGCGGTGAGTTCGCCGATATTGATCTCGGCGACCAGTTCGAAGCCCTTGATCATCACTTCCATGTTCGAGGCCACAACCGCTTCGCCCAGCTTGCCGAACTTCTTCACATACTGCTTGAAGACCACTTCGCGGAACTTCTCCTGCGAGATGCCGAACTCTTCGAGCAGCGGCGAAACCGCAAAGAAAGCGCCGAGGAACGCATTGCCCTGCATGCGCAGTTGCAGATCGCCGCGGTCGGTGGCGTTGCGGGCAATCTTGAATCCCGGCAAGGTGAAGACGCGGATCTTGTTGTCCACAATCTGCTTGCGCGCCCACTGCGGTAGACGCTCCCAGGCCTCTTCGCCCGTCTCTTCGGACTCCCAGACCAGCGAACCGCCCGGCGCCATGCCGTCCAGCGGATTGGTGTGGGTGAAGGCCTTCGGATCGCAGCAGAGGACGACATTGACGTGGCGCAGATCGCAGTTGACGCGGATGCGATCCTTTGCGGCGACCATGAAGTAGCTGGTCGGTGCGCCCTTCTTCTCCGAACCATACTTGGGGTTGGCGCTGACGTGGATGATTTCCTTGGGATTGCCCAGTTCGTCGACCAAGCCATCGCGCTCAAAGAGCGTGTCGTTCAAGTCGCCCAGGATCGCGCCCAGGTTCTTGCCGGTGGTAATCGCGCCCCAGCCGCCAATCGAGTGGAAGCGCACGGCAACCGCGCCTTCCGGCAGCAGGGACGGCCGATCGTCGCAGTTCACGCTGTAGGGGTGATCGATGCCCAGCACGATGAGGAAAGCGCCGTCGGCCAGCGTCTTGCCATCCTTGCGTGCGCGACCGGCGGTGGCGTATTCAAAGGCGGCGATGATGTGCTCGGGGCGGAAGTCGCGCGAGCCCAGGCCGTAGGTTCCAGAGATGATGTTTGGCTTTTCGGATGCCACGATCAGCGGCAGGGTCGCGCCGTGGTCCCCGTGCAGATCCGAGCCTTGCAGCGCTTTGTTCAGAGCGGTGCGAACATCGCGGCCCAGTGGGTTGTCGCCAGCCATGGCCTCGTCGGTGCGCTCCAGAATGATGATGTTCTTTTTGCCCTTGAGCGCCGCGACGATGGCTGCCTCGGGGAAGGGCCGGATCACGTTCACATGAATGGAGCCGACCGACGCGCCGCGCGTCTCGCGCAGGTAATCGACCGCGGCCTCAATGTTTTCAGCGGCCGAGCCTAGCGAGATAAAGACGGTCTCGGCACCGTCGCACTTGTATTCAGAGAGCAGTCCGTAATGGCGGCCGGTGAGCGCCTCAAAGGCTTTATAGGACTCTTCGAGCATGCCCAGAATCGGCTCGATGAAGTTGTTTCGCCGGGCGACGATGCCCTGCATGTAGTGCTCTTGATTTTGTACCGGACCGAGCAGAAGCGGGTTGGCCAGGTCGATCATTGCCGGTACGCGGCGGCGTTTCGGTCCAAACAGTGTGCGCTGCGCCTCGGTCGGCGAGTCGATGATGTCCTCGGCCGCGCCCAGAAACTCGCGAATCAGCTCCGACTCGTGCTTGTAGAAGGTGCGCTCCAGATGCGAGGTGAGAAAGCCGTCCTGGATATTCATGCCCGGCGTCAGGCTCAGCTCGGTGACGCGGCGCAGAATCAGCGCCTGGTCGGCGGTCTGCTGGGCGTCCTTGCCGAAGAGCATGATCCAGCCGGTATCGAGCGCGCCGTAGATGTCGTCATGGCCGCAGTGGACGTTCAAAGCATGCTTGGTTAAAGCGCGCGCGCCCACTTCCAAAACCATCGTCGAGCACTTGCCCGGCGCGTGATAATACTGCTCCACGCCGTAGACAATGCCTTGCCCAGAAGTAAAATTCACGACACGCTTGCCGCAAACCGAGTGCGCAATGGCCCCGCCCTGCGCCGCGTGCTCGCCTTCTGTCTCAATGGCGATGGTGTTGTGTCCAAATACGTTGAGGTTGCCCTCGGCATACGCCTGCTGAAAGAGCTCACCGCCCTCTGTCGAAGGCGTAATGGGATAGAAGACACCGGCGTCGGCAATACGGGTTTCCGTATAATACGAAATGAGTTGGTTGCCATTCGCGGTAATGCGAATGCCGGGGTATTTTGCCGTCTGCTTGCCTGCGTTTTCGCTCATCTGTTTCTCCATCGCGCTCTCCGTTGCAAGAGCCTTGAATTTTGTTAACCTACGGTTGCACTGCTTCTTAGTTTCATCCCGGCCAGATTGCCCGGATAGATTTCATCAGGCTCAGACTACCCGGATTTGACGGAAACTCTAGTTTGACTTCTCGTTTTGCGAGCAATTCTGCGCCAGTTGGGACGAGGCTTAATTCACTCACTCCGCGCCCAAATTGTACGGCTGCGGCGGAGTTACCCGCAAACCGCCCGTGTTACTTGCTGGGATGGCAGCATTGGCAGCTCGTCCAGCCAGCGCTCTCCCACGGGTCCCAGTGCTCTCGCCCCTCCACCCACGCCTTCGATTTCACCTGTATCTGTACAAAATTGCAGTGACGCCCGACACCGTTTCCCATAGAGTCATGACTAATGATGCGTTCCGCGACTCGTTTTCTGCCACTCCTCGCTCTGATTCCGGGATTTGTATTCCCAAATACGAATTGCCTTGCGGCGGAGCATTTTCAGCCCCAAAACGGCGTCTTTGCCACGCCGCTGACCGATGCGACCCTCGATAACACCTCATTTGCCGAGTGGTTTGACGGGGCGGAACACGCAATCGTGAATCCAACGCCGTTGCGACAGGTACTCTGGACGCTGACCACAGCCCCAGGAACCAGCCATTTTGCTCAATTCGGAGCGTCCACAAACCCCGGAGTGCGTCATCTCCGCATCGGATTCACCACTCCGGTTGAGGTTGGTTCGGTTCTGGTGCGGGCTGGCGGCCAGTTGAGCGTACTGCGTCCCAATGCGCCCTATCCGGGCAATCTCGCCGACGAAAGTGAGTGGATTCCCGCCCAGCGTATCCTGATTGGTAAGGCAGGTATTGGTAAGGCAGATCGTCAGCTATCCACGGCCGAGGTTCCGCAAGATGGCTTTGCCGTCTGGGTTCTGCCGCCCAACACTCAGACCCGCGCCCTGCGCTTCACCCACACCTCGGTCTCCGCCGATTCGACGTTCGCCGGCCAATTAGGCAGCCTCTACCTGCTCTCCAGCCGTTTCGCCAACCTGGCTCCCCAGGCTGGCGTCTTTACCAGCTCAAATCCCGCCGCAGCCCCAAGGCTTCAAGATGAGACATCTGACTGGAGCCATATCTGGGACAATGGTCCCGACTTCGATCACCCCGTCTCCGCTGCCAATCCCGAGTGGATCACGCTGGTCTGGCCGCGCCCTGTCACCCTGCGCGGACTGGCGGTACTGATGGCCGGTTTCAACGCCGCCGATGCCCAGATCTTCGTCGGCCCCGACACTGCAGCGGTTCGCGATGCCCCCGCGAGCGATTGGCAGGCCGTTGGACTACCTTACGCCCTGAGCAGTGAGTATCCGCTCACTCTGCCGGTCGCCTGGCTGGACTTCGGCGAGACAGTCCAGACCCGGGCGGTGCGGCTGCGCATTACGGCAGTCACCAACGAAGACCACCATCCGCACCTCAAAGGATTCACCCGCAACGGCGCCCGCGTCTGGCTCGACGAACTCATGGCCCTGGCCCCACTCCCGCCCGGTAGTCTGCAGGCAGCCATTCTGCCGGCTGCATCCGACACCGCCTCGCACCCGCCTATCCCCGTCCGCTTCACCCTCGCCTCGCCCGGCTACGTCTCGCTGGTTATTGACGACGCCGAGGGCAACCGCGTCCGCAATCTGCTCTCCGACACCTACTTCCCCGCCGGGCAAAACACTGCCTGGTGGGACGGAGCGGACGACCTGAGCCGGGATCGCGAGGCTGCCGAGCATGGCCAGTACTACATCCCGACCCACTTCGTTGCGCCCGGCGAGTACCGCGTCCGGGGCATCGTCCACCAGCCCATTGATCTCCGTTATGAGTTCAGTGTCTACAGCGCCGGCAATCCCCCATGGGAAACGCTGGACGGCACCGGCGGCTGGCTCACCAACCATACGCCCCCCTCCGCCGCGCTCTTCTTGCCTGCCGACAAGGCTCCCGGCGGCAAACCGCTCGTCTTTATCGGCTGCTACGTTTCGGAGGGCGGCTCCGGCCTCCAATGGCTCGATCTCAACGGCAACAAGCAGGGAGGCCGCAGAAATGTGGGCACTTCCCTGATGGCCGCCCAGGTTCTCGCTCGCGACGACGGGCCCGAGGCCAATCCCAACGTCTACGTCTATACCACGGGTACCTGGGGCGATGAAAAGGCCCAGGGGCAAGCGGTCACCAAAGCCTATATACTCATCACCGGCCTCAGCAATACCGGCTCCCACGCGGATAAGCCGATCCTCAACTACCCCCTCGACCTTGGCCCGCAGGCAGTGGACCAAAATACAGCCAGAGCGCTTTGGAGGCAGCAAATCGGGGGCCTCGCTGTCCGCAATAACGTTGCCGTCCTGAGTCTCCAGGTGCAGAACAAACTCGTCTTTGCGGATACCGCAAACGGCAACGTCCTTGGCACAGCGCCCATCGACAGCCCGCGCGGATTAGCCTTCGATGCACAGGGCAACCTCTTCGTCCTTTCCGGCTCGCGTCTCCTGCGCTTTGCCGCTCCCGACACCCGTCATCCCGAGCAACTCCCAGCTCCGCAGGTCTTGGTTGCGCAAGGCCTCGATTCTCCCTCGGGCATCGCTCTCGATTCCGACGGTACCATCTACCTCAGCGATCAGGGCAACAGCAACCAGGTCAAGGTCTTCTCTTCGACAGGCAAGTTCCTCCGAGCCATCGGCCATCCTGGCCCATCCAAAGCCGGTCCATACGATCCGCTTCATATGAACAACCCGCGCGGTCTGGCCATCGACAGCAGCCATCATCTATGGGTCGCCGAAGAGGACTTCCAACCCAAGCGCGTTAGCCTCTGGAATCTCGATGGCACGCTGATCAAAGGCTTCTACGGTCCAACCGAGTACGGCGGCGGAGGCTCGCTCGATCCCACCGACAAGACTAAGTTCTACTACCACTCCATGGAGTTCAAACTGGATTGGAACGCCGGCACATCAACCCTTGCCTCCGTCCTGCATCGCGACTCCGATCCCGAAATGCCAATGCCCCGCTACGCCGCGCCAGCGACGGTTGAACACGCCCACGGCCATCGCTACTTCGACAATACCTGGGTAACTTACCCCACGAACGGCGCAAGCATCGCCGTGCTTTTTCTCGATACCGGTGGCCTGACCCGTCCCGTTGCGGCGCTCGGCCGCGCCAACGACTGGAGCGTCCTCAAGGACAAATCTTTTGTCGCATTATTGCCGCCCAACACTGACCTCAACAGCAGGCAGCCCAAAGACCAGATCCTCTTTACCTGGTCGGATACCAACGGAAACGGCAAGGTCGATCCCGAGGAAGTTACCTTTCTCCCCGCCAGCAGCGACTCAGTCACTGTGATGCCCGACCTCTCGCTGGTCGATGAATATGTCGACGGCAAAGCCATGCGCTACACGCCGGTCAGATTCACACCGGAAGGCGTTCCCGTCTACGATCTCCACTCCGGCCAGGTGATCGCCGAAGGAACCCAGCCCAACACCACCGATGGCGGCGGACAAGCTATCTACTCGCCGTCGGAAGTCGTCCTCACCACTGCGCCCACTCCGTTTTCGCGTGACGGCGTCGGCGGCGTCGACAGTAACGGGCATCGCTGGAGCTACCCCAGTCTTTGGCCCGGCCTCCATCCCTCGCACAGCGCCCCAATTGCCGACCATCCCGGTGAGTTGGAGGGCACAACCCGCCTCCTTGGCGGCTTCATTCACCCCGCAGGCCCAAATTCGAGTACCGACGCCGGACCGTTATGGGGCATCAATGGCAATCTCGGCGCCATGTACCTCTTCACCGCAGACGGATTCTTCGTGACTCAGTTCTTCCAGGATGTGCGCACCGGCAAGCCCTGGATTGTTCCAGTAGCCCAGCGCAACATGCTTCTCAACGACTTAACGCCCCACGACGAGAACTTCTTTCCCACGCTGACTCAAACCCCCGATGGACAGGTCTATCTTCTCGACGGTAACCACGCGGCCATCGTTCGCGTCGACGGCCTGGGAACCATTCGCCGCCTGCCCTCTTCCACGCTTGAAGTCACCAAAACCCAACTCGAAACGGCACAAGACTACCTCAAGCAAGCTGAAGCCGCCCGGCAAAGCCTGTTAGGCCCGAAGACCCTCGAAGTCGCCATCCTACCCGGCCCAGCGCCTACGCTCGATAGCGCTCTCGATACGATGAAGGTCGGCCCCTGGGCTACCATCGACCAGCGCATTGTCAAACAAGGCTGGGCCGACCGTCCCGACCTCGCCAAAGCCGCCGTCACCGTCGCTGGCGGCCGCCTTTACGCCGCCTACCGCACCATCGAGCCTAACCTGCCGGTCAACTCCGGCGTCACCACGAACACCCCCTTCAAGACCGGCGGCGCGCTCGACCTGATGATCGGCGCCGATCCCCACGCCACTCCATCCCGCCGGACGCCTGTCGCCGGCGACATCCGCCTGCTCGTCTATCGCGTCAAAGGCCAAATCAAGGCCATGCTCTACCGCGCCGTCGTTCCCGGTACAAAAAATCCCATCCCATTCACTTCTCCGGGACGCACCATCACCTTCGATCAGGTCCAGGACGTCAGCAGCCTCATCGACTTCAAAGCGCTCACCGGCGACTCGGCAGGCACTTTCGTCTTCTCCATTCCCCTCGAAACCCTCGGCCTCAAGCCCGTCCCTGGAGAACGAATCAAGGCCGATATCGGACTCCTGCGCGGCAGCCCCATCGATACGCTGCAGCGCGTCTATTGGAGCAATAAAGCCACCGGCATCACCTCCGACGTTCCCAGCGAAGCCGAACTGACCCCCAACCTATGGGGTGAGTGGATATTCGAGCCCGCCCAATAGCCTCGCCATCGCACAGCCCGGTGTTCGCTTTTGGCCAGACACCGTTTGCGGCTTTTTGTAATCTCAAGTGTCTGCGCTGAGAGACCGCAATCGGCTCATAGCTGCCCATTCGCAAACGCAGCTACGAATTAAGCGCCTTAACACTCTGGGAGCCGTTGAATGTCCAGTACGCCGCAGGTTGCACCGTCCCAACCGGCAACACCGAACCCGATCACGGCGTTTCTGGCCTGGTTTGGCGAACTGGGCATTTTCCTCTGGCGTGTCCTCACTGCTGCGATCACCCCGCCCTACGAATTCGGCGAATTCATCCGCCAACTCGACGAGATAGGTTCTAAATCCCTGCCCCTGGTCGCAGCCGCCGGCGGCGCCATCGGCGTAGTCCTGGCGCTTGAAACACGGAGTAGCCTCGTGCGCTTCGGCGCCAAGTCGTTGCTTCCGACCACCATCATCTTCTCGGTACTCACAGAGATGGGCCCGATCATCACCGGCCTTATCGTCAGCGGACGCGTCGGAGCGGGCATCGGCGCTGAACTGGCCGCCATGAGCGTCACCGAGCAGATCGACGCCATCGAAGCCTCCGCCGTCAATCCTTACAAACTGCTTGCCGCTACGCGCATCCTCGCCTGTATCGTCGCCATGCCTCTGCTCACCCTCGTCGCGTCCTCCTGCGGAGTTGTTATGGGCTGGGTCGCGGACACCTTGATCGAACCCATCAGTCTGGTGCATTTTATCGACGTCGGCTTCAAAGGCGCCCACTTCAAAGACTTTCTGGCGCCAACCTTCAAGACCGCCGTTTACGGCCTCATCATCGGTTCCATCGCCTCGTTTACCGGCATGCGCACCAAAGGCGGGGCGGCCGGGGTCGGCGATGCTGCAACCACTTCGGTGGTGCTCTCTTCGCTCTTCGTGATTCTCGCAGACGTTATCCTCGTCAAACTCATCCTGCTCATCTTCCCCTAACTCGCACCTAGAGGAGCGACACCATGCCTGTCAGCGAAGTTTCGAATACGGCAAACACCGGCGTCGTCGACGGTACGCAGCCTGCGATCGTCATTGAGGATGTGACCAAGTCCTTCGGTACGCAACGAGTTCTCGACGGCGTCAGCTTCCATGTGCGCCGTGGCGAAACCCTCGCGGTGCTGGGACGCAGCGGCACCGGCAAGAGCGTACTCCTCAGGATCATCGTCGGCCTTCAGGCTCCCGACAGCGGCTCGGCTCTCATTCTCGGCACCAACATGGCCGAGGCCGACGAGAAAGCCCTCGCGGCGGCCAGAACCCAGATGGGTTTCCTCTTTCAGCACGCGGCTCTCTATGACTCGCTCACCGTCGAAGACAACGTAGCTTTCCCCCTCGTGCACCATCGTCAGGACATGTCGCTGTCGGAGAAGCAGGAGCGCGTCCGCAACCTGTTGCATGAGGTAGGGCTCGACGGGCACATGAATAAAATGCCCTCGGACATCTCGGGCGGTATGCAGAAGCGCGTAGGCCTCGCCCGCGCCCTCGCCCTCGATCCCGTTATCCTGTTGCTCGATGAGCCCACTGCGGGCCTCGATCCTATCAGTTCCGGAGAGATCGACGAACTTGTCCTCAAGCTCCAGGAGCAGCATCAACTGGCCTCGATCGTGGTCACGCATGACATGGTCAGCGCCAAAACCATCGCTACGCGAATCGCCCTGATGGACAAAGGAAAATTCGTCATCGAAGGCAGCTTCGACGATCTGCAACGAAGCGACGAAAAGTTCGTTTCACAATTTCTCCATCGCGATTTTTAGGAGCTATCATGGCAAGGACTGTGCGCCTCGGCGCCTTCATTCTGCTCACACTGACGATTCTCGCTGTAGGCATCTTTATCATTGGCAGCAAGCAGTACCTCTTCAAGTCGACCTACCAACTGAAGACCAAATTCGCCAATGTCGTCGGCCTCAGCGAAGGCGCGGACGTGCTTATCGGCGGCGTACACACCGGCACAGTGCAATCGATCGAGCTGCCTACCAAGTCGGGCGATCAGATCACCGTCGTTCTGCTTCTCAACGAGTCCACGCGCAGAATCGTCAAGCAGGATTCTCTCGCGTCCATTGACACCGAAGGCCTCTTGGGCAGCCAATACGTGGCCGTTTCCTTCGGCTCGGCAGATAAGCCCGAAGTCAAGGACGGCGACACCATCGCAAGCGTTCCACCGCTCGAAATGTCCGCCATCCTCGAAAAAGCCAACGGTCTTCTCGGCCAGGGTCAGGTTGCCATGGCCAACATCACTCAGGTGAGCGAGCACCTGAACTCCGTCACCGCAAAGGTCGACAACGGTGACGGCACCGTGGGCGCACTGGTCAACGACAAGGCGCTTTATAACAACCTTGACGAGACTGCCAGCAGCGCCCGTGCTGCGGCCGTCTCCGCCAAGGCCGGCGTAAGCGATTTCGCAGATAACATGGAGGCGCTCAAGCATAACTTCCTGCTGCGCGGCTACTTCAAAAATCGCGGCTATGAAGACTCAAGCGATCTCGGCAAGGATGAGATTGAGGGCGCGCCCCATGCCCAACCAGCGCAGGCATTTACCTTCCAGGCAAAGGATCTTTTCGATAAGCAGGACTCCGCCAAGCTCAAAGGACAAAAGGCTCTCAAGCAGGCCGGCGATTACCTCTCCGGCAACGACTTTGGCATAGCCGTGATTGAAGTCTCCACCGGAAAGACAGGTAGTTCCGACACAGATCTTACCCTCGCCCAGGGCCGCGCCCTGGTGCTGCGCGATTACATTGTGCAACACTTCGGCTTCGACGACTCCAAGCTCAAGACCATCGCTCTGGGCAAGCAGCCCGACGAGAGTTCGAAGGATGACTGGGGTCTTATCAAGATCCTCATCTATCCTCCGGGAACTCCCATACCAGCAGCCAAGTCCGAAGAGAAAGCTCCGGCTGCGGCTGCGCACCCATAGCACTGCAATTTACGAAGATGAGCGTTTAAGACCATCAATTTGTTTCGATCTGACGGACACTCACAAGTGAGACGAGGGGTCTATATCGTCTCACTCCGCAGCTTGCGCTAAGCAATCCGTTGGGGGCCCCTTCACTTAGCTCCACGAATTGCTTAAGGAAAAATCCATGAAGTTAGTTTCGATCGTAGCTGCAAGCGCTCTTGTGTTCAGCACCGCCAGTCTCTGGGCCAACTCGGGACGCGAAGACTCCATCGACCGTCTGCATTCGGCGGCAGAAGTCCTGCGCAACATCCAGAGCACCCCGGATCACGGCATTCCGGACTCTGTGTTGAAT
>Ga0182030_10023104_pt1 | contig 11523 bp, 10 predicted proteins | sample 812S3MmetaG_FD_121299 | JGI IMG/M metagenome (GOLD analysis project Ga0182030, IMG submission 121299) | Permafrost microbial communities from Stordalen Mire, Sweden - 812S3M metaG (Illumina Assembly) | ecosystem: Environmental > Terrestrial > Soil > Wetlands > Permafrost | place: Sweden... | reverse complement strand
CCCGCGGGTCCGCCGGCTTGCGCCGCCGCCGTCGCCGCGGTTGCCGCAGTTCCCGCTTCCGCCGACGGCAAGACCCCCGCCGTCGCCGCCGTCGCCGCCGTCCCCGCCGTGCTGGAGAAGTGCACGGTCAATTCCGGCGACACCGCCTGGATGCTGACCTCGATGGCCCTCGTCCTGATGATGACGATCCCCGGCCTCGGCCTGTTCTACGGCGGCATGGTCCGCAAGAAGAACGTCGGCGACACGGTCATGACCTCGTTCGCGATCACCGCGCTGGTGACTGTGCTGTTCGCGGTCATCACCTACTCGCTGTCGTTCACGGCGGGCTCGCCTTATATCGGCGGCCTCGGCCGGTTCCTGCTGAAGGGCATGGTCGACGACATCAACGGGTCTTCGCCAATAGGCACGGCGAACGCGCTGGCGCCGACGATCCCCGAGTCGGTCTACATGTGCTTCCAGATGACCTTCGCGATCATCACGCCCGCGCTGATCGCCGGCGCGTTCGCGGAGCGCATGAAGTTCTCGGCGATGCTGTGGTTCATCGGCCTGTGGGCGATCTTCGTCTACGCGCCGATTGCGCATTGGGTCTGGGGTCCGGACGGCTTCATGGCGGCCGGCAACTCCGACGCCAAGCTGCACGTGCTCGACTTCGCGGGCGGCACGGTCGTGCATATCAACGCCGGCGTCGCGGGCCTGATGTGCGCCATCATGCTCGGCAAGCGCCGCGACATGGGTCCGCCGCATAACATGGTCTACACCTTCATCGGCGCGGGCCTGCTGTGGGTCGGCTGGTTCGGCTTCAACGCCGGTTCGGCGACGACGGCCAACTTCCAGGCCGGCATGGCGATGACCGTCACCCAGATTGCGACCGCCGTGGCGGCCCTGACCTGGATGTTCGTGGAATGGGCGCATCGCGGCAAGCCGACCGTCGTCGGCCTCTGCTCAGGCGCGGTCGCCGGCCTCGTCGCCATCACCCCGGCTTCGGGCTATGTCGACGCCACCGGCGCCATCGTGATCGGCGTCGCCTGCGGCGTCGGCTGCTACCTCGGCGCGACCGCGCTCAAGCACGCCTTCGGCTACGACGACGCGCTCGACTGCTTCGGCGTGCACGGCGTCGGCGGGGCCATCGGCGCGATCCTGACGGGCGTGTTTGCGGTCAATGCGCTCGGCGGAACGGCCGGCGCGTGGGAAGGCAACACCGCGCAGGTTATCACGCAGTTCGAGGCCGTGGGCATCGTCATCGTCTATGACGCGGTCGTCTCGCTCATCATCCTCGCCGTCATCAAGGCGGTGATCGGTCTCAAGGTCTCCGACGACATCGAGCGCGAGGGTCTCGATCTCGCCCTGCACGGCGAGGTGGTTCAGTAAGCGTCGCATCCGTCCGGGGGTTCGCCCCCTGACTCCTCGTTCCTCCCACCTGGGGCGCCTTAGGGCGCCCCTTTTTTATTCCGCGTAGGGCGCCTTCAGGCGCCCGTCCTATTCTGCAAGCGCGAAGACGGCCGCGAGCGCGATCCACGACAGGATCATCAGCGAGCCGCCGGTCGGCGCGGCGTAAGGGAACAGGCGCGAGGCCGTGAAGGCGAGTTTTGTGAGATCCCCGGCGAAAAGCAGCGTGCCGACGCAAAGGCCTGCGCCCGCGATAAGCAGACGGCGGGCGCGACGAGCCGAGCCAGCGCGGGCCGCCGCGGTGACGCCCATCAGCGCGGCGGCGTGCAACACGAGAAACTCCGCCGCCGTGCGGCCGAGATCGCCGCCGCCCGCGTGGGTCGAGGCGGCGGCGAGGGCGACGCCGGAGGCGCCCATGAGGGCGGCGACGACGGCGAGGAGATCGGAGGGGCGTTGCATGGGCGGGGCAAGCCACGCGGCGCCGGGGGAGTCAAGGCGGCGCGTTGGCCGTCAGACGCCGATGAACGCGGCGACGGCGCCGGGGGAGATCGGCGCGACCCCAACGCGATGGCGCCAGTTGCCGCTGACCATCACCACGCGGCCGTGGTCCCAGCCGGCGAAGAAGCCGACGTGCTGGGCGTAGCCGGCGCGCGTGTTGATGACGACGAGGTCGCCCGGCTGCGGCTGGCGGACGCGCGGCCCGTAGGCGAGCGCCGCGGAGACGGTGCGGTTGGCGAGGGGAAGGCGGCCGGCCCGGCGCAGGATCATGGAGGCGTAATCCGCGCACCACGCGCCGCTCATTCCCGTCACATTGCCCGCGCCGACGAAGCGCATCGCCTCGGCGACGACGCTCTGGCCGGCGCTAGTGGACGCCGTGCGGTCGTCGAAGCGCGGCTGCGCCGAGGCGAAGGCGCTGACGCTACGGCGGTAGGCCGGCGCGAAGGCCCAGGTGTGGCGCGCCCCTGAGGCGGGCCAGACGCGATGCATCCGCGCCGGCTGGGCCTGCCTCGACGCATGTGCGCTGGCGCGCGCGGGTTCGAGACTCAGGGCAAGGGTCAGGAGGAGCAGCAGCGTCAACGCCAACGCAAGATGCGCTTTCGTGATTCTGCCACCGATACGCTCAATAAAGCTGAAAGTCACGCTTACCTCACTTTCGCAATTTCACCACACTTCCCATGAGACGACTAGATTGTCTCAAAGCAAATGTTACGAGTACTAAGCTCCTTTCGCTGCCTATCGTGTTGGTAATCTGACGGGAGCGAGGCTTGGCTGTGACGATACAGTGAGTAGGCGACGCTTGACTTTGCGAAGTGGGGGCCTCCAGGCGCCCCCTCTTGGCGAGTTCGACAGCTCGCGCCGGCGCCGCTAACCTTGGCCGCATGAGCCACATCGACCCGACCAAGGAAACCTTCGCCGCCTTTCGTGGACAGGACCGACCCGGCCCGATCGACATGCTGAACCTCGTGCGGCTGCGCGAGCGCGCCGCCTATACCGACGGGCGCGCGGCGACGGGCGCGGAGGCCTATGCGGCTTACGGGCGCGACTCCGGCCCGGTTTTCCAGCGGCTCGGCGGCGAGATCGTTTGGCGCGGGTCGTTCGAGTTCATGCTGATCGGCCCGGCGGCGGAGCGCTGGGACCATTGCTTTATCGCGCGCTATCCCAGCGTCGCCGCCTTCGTCGAGATGATCCGCGATCCCGTCTATCGCGAGGCGGTCAAGCACCGGCAGGCGGCGGTCGAGGATTCCCGGCTGATCCGGCTCAAGGGCGCGGCGCCCGGCGCCCTGTTCGGCTGATGCTGCTCGCCGCCGGGTTGAGCTTCGCCGTCTGGGTCTACCTGATAGCGGCGCGCGGCGGGTTCTGGCTCGCAAGCGAACGCGAGCGCGGCGCGGCGGCGCCGAAGGTCTGGCCTGCGGTAGTCGCCGTCATCCCCGCGCGCGACGAGGCGGAGACCATCGGCGCCACGGTCGGCTCGCTGCTGGCGCAGGATTATGCCGGAAGCCTCCGCATCGTGCTGATCGATGACGAAAGCTCCGATCGGACGGCGGAAATCGCGCGGCATGCGGGCGCGGAGGTCGTCGCCGGCAAGCCGACGCCGCCGGGCTGGACCGGCAAGCTTTGGGCGGTCTCGCAAGGGGTCGCGGCGGCGGGCGAGGACGCGCGTTATCTGCTGCTGACCGACGCGGACATCGCTTATGAGAAGGGCGCGCTCGCCGGGCTTGTCGCGCGCTCGGAGGCTGAGGGGCTGGCGCTCAACTCGCTGATGGCGCGGCTGCGCTGCGAGAGCTTTGCCGAGCGCTTCGCGATCCCCGCCTTCGTGTTCTTCTTCCAGATGCTCTATCCGTTCGCCTGGGCAGCTTCGCGCAAAAAAGGGACGGCGGCGGCGGCGGGCGGCTGCATGCTGGTGCGGCGCGACGCGCTGGCCAACGCCGGCGGGATCGGCGCCATCCGGGGCGCGCTGATCGACGATTGCGCGCTGGCCGCGCTGTTGAAGCGGCGCGGGTCGATCCGGCTCAGCCTCGCCGAGCGCGTCGCCAGCCTGCGCCGCTATGACGATTTCGGCGAGATCCGCCGCATGGTGGTGCGCTCGGCCTATGCGCAGTTGCGGTTTTCCCCGGCGCTGCTCGTCTTCACGCTGGCGGCGATGGCTTTGGTGTTTCTCGCGCCGCCCGCCGCCGCGTTATTCGCGCAGGGCGCCGCACGGGCTCTTGGGCTCAGCGCCTGGGCGCTGATGGCGATCTCGTTTCAGCCGACCTTGCGCAGATACCGCGCCTCGCCGCTGTGGGGCGTCGCGCTGCCGGCGATTGCGGCGCTCTATGCGCTGTACACGCTGGAGTCGGGCCTCGCCTCGGCGCGCGGGCGCGGCGGGTTGTGGAAGGGACGCTATCAGGAGGCGGGGGCGCGGGGGCGGTAGCGCCAACGCGACTGGGAACAATCAAGCCCGTCATTGCGAGGAGCGAAGCGACGAAGCAATCCACGCCTGCGCTGCCCGAACGTCGGGCGTTCGATCAAGCGGGGCTGGATTGCTTCGCTGCGCTCGCAATGACGCGGCTGGCGCGCTCAAACAAGCGCCCCGTTGAACTCCTTCACCGCATCAATCATCGCGACGATGTTGGCGACCGGCGTCTGCGCCTGAACGTTGTGGATCGCGTCGAACACGAAGCCGCCGCCGTCCGAAAAAATCTCGCAGCGCTCCAGCACTTGCGCGCGCACCTCCGCAGGCGTCCCGAACGGCAAGGTGTGCTGCGTGTCGACGCCGCCGCCCCAGAACACCAACCGCCCCTTGTATTTGTCCTTCAGCTTGCGCGGGTCCATGCCCTTGGCCGAGCATTGCACGGGATTGATGATGTCGATGCCGGCGTCGATCATCGACTCGAAGAACCGCTCCGACGCGCCGCAGGAATGCTTGAACGTCTTCCAGCTCGTGTTCTTGTGCACCCAGTTGCAGACATCGGCGTAATGCGGCTTCCACAGGCTGTCGAACGTCTTGGTTGAGCAGAAGCTCGACGTCTGCGTGCCGAAGTCCGTGCCGCAAAGAAAGATCACGTCGATGGCGTCGCCGACGCGCGCGTGGATCTTTGCGAGGTTGGCGATTCCGACCTCGACCTGTCGCTCGAAGATCTTGTGCACGACTTGCGGGTGGCTCGCCGTCAGCATGTACCATTCGGCGATGTCGCGCACGCCCTTGGGATCGACGAGGTCGGGGCCGGGCACGAAGGCGATGTCGCCGAGCGCGGTGTTCACCAACGAGGCGAAAACAGCGTATTCGCCGGTGTTGGCCGCCCGCGCGTCGGCCTCGATCCCGTCGAGGTCTTCATCGGTCAGCGGCTTGTACTGCTCGGTGTTGTCGGCGGGATCGAGATTGTCCGCATCGAACGGCTTCTGGCGGACGATGGAATCGAAGAAATAGCCGCCCTTCGGCATGTGGCCGCTGGGCTTGGCGCTCATGTCGCCGCGCGGATAGATGAGCGCGCCGCCGTTCTCCGGTTCGACCGTGGTGCGGAAATCTTCCGGCACCAGGACTTGCAGATCGTTGAAGCTCCACGGCTTCCAGCCGTCGTTGGCGAAGCCGAACATGTTGGTGCGGCCGAACAGCGGGATGACGTCGACGCCAATGGCCTCTTTGAGGTCGTCCTCGATGAGGCCGAGCATCTGATAGGGCTCGCAGATCTTTACGAGCCGCTTTTCCAGGCCGTAATGGTCGCGCAACGCGGCGACGCAGCTGGCGTGCATGCCGGTGACGGCGCTGCCGCCGAAATCGACCGGCACGGCGTCGGGCTGGCGATGGTTGATCGCGTCGAGCACGCGGCGGCGGCGCGGGCCGATGGGCTTGGTCATGCGGCGCTCCTTCAGTTGGCCTGCGCGGAGGGCTCGACCATGCGGCGCGCCAGCGCGACGGCTTGCGTTGCGTTCTCGCCGTAGCCGTCGGCGCCGATCTCTTTCGCAAAACGCTCGTTGACCGGCGCGCCGCCGACCAGGATCTTGACGAGATCGCGCAGGCCCGCCTGCTCTATCGCCGCGATGGTGGTCTTCATCGCCGTCATGGTGACGGTCAGCAGCGCGGTCAGGCAGACGAGTTGCGGATTGTGCTCGCGGATCGCGGCGACGAATTTCTCCGGCTTCACATCGACACCAAGGTCGACAACTTTGAAGCCGGCGCCTTCGAGCATGGAGATGACGAGGTTCTTGCCGATGTCGTGCAGGTCGCCCTTGACGGCGCCGGCTATCGCCACGCCGGCGGGCTTGGCGCCGGATTTCGCCAACAGCGGCCTGAGCGGCGCCATCGCGGCGTGCATCGCCTTGCCCGACAGCATGAGTTCGGGGACGAAATACTCCTCCTCCGAGTAGAGCTGGCCGACCTCGTCCATCGCGGGGATCATGGTGTCGGCGATCAGCGCGATGGGATCGGCGCCGGCGTCGAGTTCGGCCTGGACGGCGGCAAGCGCGTTCGCGGGCTTGCCATCGACGATGGCGTCGAACAGGTCTTGGACAAGGGCCATGTTCGTTTCCTCCGGCGCGGCGCTATTCTCCGCGACGACCGTGAAATGCGCTCGCGGCGGCAAAAATTTTCGTCATTTTGCCGCCGCGGGCGAGCGCCGTAAATGACGGGCGTCAATGAGGCGGAGTCTGGAGGTATCGACATGAAAGCCGTGCTGCTCAAAGCCTTCGACCAGCCGCTCGAGATCGCCGACCTGCCCGATCCCGTCGCAGGCTCCGGCGAAGCGGTGGTCGAGATCGCCGCCGCGCGCGTGCTGCCCTACATGCGCGAGGTCGTCAGCGGCGTTCGCGTTTATCCGATGGAGCTGCCTCTCGCGCCCGGCGCCGGCGCGGTCGGCCGCATCCGCGCCCTTGGGCCGGACGCGACGAGGCTGAAGATCGGCGACTGGGTGCTCTGCGATCCAACGCTGCGCTCGCGCGACGACCCGCTGACGCCCGACATGGTCCTGCAAGGCCTCGTCGCGCGCGGTCCCGGCGGCGCAACGCTGCAACGGCGCTACCGCAACGGCTCCTATGCGCAACTGATGCTGGCGCCGCTCGAAAACCTGCATCCGCTTGGGGCCATCGCGCCCGAGCAGGCGCCGCGCTGGCTCGGCGTCGGAACGATGTTGGTGCCTTACGGCGGCCTGCTGGCGATCGACTTCCGCCCCGGCGAAACGCTCGTCGTCTCCGGCGCGACCGGCAATTTCGGCGGCGCGGCGGTCATGCTGGCGCTGGGCTTGGGCGCGGTGGGCGTCGTCGCGCTCGGCCGCAACGCCGAGGCGCTCGCCGCGCTGGAGCGGCGCTTCGGCCCGCGCGTTCGCGGCGTCGCGCTGAGCGGCGACGAGGCGCGCGACGTCGAACTCATCCGCGCCGCGGCGCCGGGGCCAATTGACGCGGCGCTGGACATTTTGCCGCCGGGCGCAGGCCCCGCCTCGACGCGCGCGGCGGCGTTCGCCCTGCGCGAGTTCGGGCGGCTCGCGTTGATGGGCGGCCAGCAGGACGACATCGCCCTGCCCTACGGCTGGCTGATGCGCAACAGCGTCACGATCCGTGGACAGTGGATGTACCCGCGCGCCGCCAACGCCAGCCTGATCGCGCTCGCCCGCGCCGGTCTTGTCGATCTCGGCGCGTTCGAAATCGCGACATTTCCGCTCGACCGCATCGAAGACGCGCTCGACCACGCCGCCGCCAACGCCGGCGCGTTCAAGACGACGGCGCTGCAACCCTGACGCGGCGCCGTCACGCGGACGTCGCGCAACCTTTGTAATCCCCCGGCGACAACGCCAATTGCAGAGGCTCGAATCGATGCCGGGAATCCGAGCCACGGTGCAACTGGCGACCCGCCGCAACCTTGACGCCGCCGTGCATCGGCACAAGCCGTTCTCGCGCCGCGGCCTGCAGGAGCGGATGTTCACCCTGGCGTTCCGCCAGCTCGTCTATCCGCAGATCTGGGAGGACCCCGTCGTCGATCTCGAGGCGCTTCGCCTCGGCGCGCAGGACCGCGTCATCGCCATCGCCTCGGGCGGCTGCAACGTCTTGTCCTATCTCACCGCGGGGCCGAAAGAGATCGTCGCGGTCGACCTCAACGGCGCGCATATCGCGCTGTTGAACCTCAAGCTGTGCGGCCTCGCCGCCTTGCCCGATCACGCCGCGTTCTTCGATTTCTTCGGCCGCGCCGACCGGCTGGAGAACATCGCCGCCTACCAGACGCTTTTGCGGCCCGGCCTCGACGAGGCGACGCGCGCTTATTGGGACGGGCGCGGGCTCGACGGGCGGCGGCGCATCGAGGCGTTCGCGCGCGGCTTCTATCGCCACGGGCTGCTCGGCCGCTTCATCGGCGCGGGCCATGCGGTGGCGCGGCTCTACGGCAAGAGGTTCGACGCCCTGCTCGCGGCGCGCTCGCTGGAGGAGCAGCGCGCGATCTTCGAGCGCGAGATCGCGCCGCTGTTCGACAAGAAATTCGTGCGCTGGCTGGCGCGCCGTCCCTCCGCGCTCTACGGCCTCGGCATCCCGCCGTCGCAATATCGCGCGCTCGCCTGCGACGGCGAAGGCGGCTTGACGGCCGTGCTGAAGCGCCGCGTCGAACGGCTCGCCTGCGATTTTCCGGTCGCCGAGAATTATTTCGCGTGGCAGGCGTTCGGCCGCGCCTATTCGCGCGCCGACGCGCCGAGCGCGCCGCTTTACCTGCAACGCGAGCATTTCGAGGCCGTGCGCGCCAACGCCGGCCGAGTGAAGCCGTTTCACGGCTCGTTCACCGAGCGGCTGAAGGCGGAGCCCGACGCGAGCTTTGGCGCCTATGTGCTGCTCGACGCGCAGGACTGGATGAACGATTCCGCGCTGAGCGACCTGTGGCGCGAGATCCGCCGCACCGCCCGCCCCGGCGCCCGGGTCGTGTTCCGCACCGCCGCCGACGAGCCCTTGCTGCCTGGCCGGGTGGCGGACGACGTGCTCGGCGATTTCGAGTCTCGGGCCGAGCTTTCGCGCGAGCTGGGGTCGCGCGACCGCTCCTCGATCTACGGCGGCTTCCACCTCTGGGTCCGCAAATGAGCGCCGCCGACGCGCGCACGGCGATGGACCGGATGTACCGGCGCCAGCGCCACATCTACGATTCCACGCGAAAATTCTACCTGCTCGGCCGCGATGAGTTGATCGACGCGCTGGCGCCGCCGCCGGGCGGGACGGCGCTCGAAATCGCCTGCGGCACCGGGCGCAACCTTTTGCGCGCGGCGCGGCGCTACCCCGACGCCCGCTTCTTCGGCCTCGACGTGTCCGAGGAGATGCTGGCGACCGCGCGCGCAAATGTCGCGGCGGCGGGTCTTGCGGGCCGCATTCCGCTGGCGCGCGCCGATGCGACGGCGTTCGACGCCGCGGCGCTGTTCGGCGTCGCCGCCTTCGATCGCGTTTTCGTCTCCTATGCGCTGTCGATGATCCCGCGCTGGCGTCAGGTCTGCGCGGAGGCGACGGCGCATCTTAGTCCCGGCGGGGCCTTGCATGTCGTCGATTTCGGCGACCAGGGCGAACTTCCGGGCCTATTGCGCGACGCCTTGCGCGGCTGGCTCGCGCGTTTCGACGTGACGCCGCGGCTCGATCTGGAGGCGGCGCTGAGCGCCCTGGCGGCGACGCAGCGCTTGCGCCTGAACTTCCGGCCGCTCTATCGCCGCTACGCCTTTCTTGCCGCGTTGCAGGCAAACTGACGGTTGCGAATTTACCCGATATTTGCTGGCTTGCGGCAAGCTTGACGCACCGAGAGGCCCGTCATGCTGAAGATTGCCGTGGTTTTCGCCGTCGCCGCGACGGCGCTTGCTCTTGTCGCGCCGCAGTTGCTGGGCGACTGGATGGGGTTGCAACAGCCTGCCGCCGTGGCGCCCGCTCACGCTGCCGCGGCGCCCGCTCCGCAGCGCGCCGCCGCCGAGCCATCGCCGGATCTGCATGGCGAAAAGAGCATCGCCGCCGACGCGGGCGGGCAATTTTCCACCGACGCGCTGATCGGCGGCCAGTCGGTGCGGATGCTGGTCGACACCGGCGCGACGATGGTGGTGATTTCGGCCGGCGTCGCCGACCGGCTGGGCCTGAGCCCCGAGGCCGGGCGCAAATGGCAGGTGCACACGGCCAACGGCGACGCCTTTGCCACCGAGACCCTGCTGCCCAGCGTCGACCTCGGCACGGTCTACATGTCGAACGTGCCGGCGTTGATCGCCGACCGCAGCGCCGGCGAGGTCAATCTGCTCGGGGCGAGCTTCCTCAAGCGGCTGGTGAGCGTCGAGCAGCGCAACGGCGTGCTGGTGCTGCGCCAGTAGAGCTTTGCCGGCGGCGAGGGTATAGGAGCCCGCGCAACGCCGGAGCCCGCATGTTTCCCAAGCCCCAGTCCGATCTCGTCCCCAACACCTACGCCTATGAGTCGCGCCCGCTGGTCAAGCCGACCGGCTTCCGGGAATACGACGCGCGCTGGCTGTTCGAAAAAGAAATCAACCTGATGGGCGTGCAGGCGCTGGGCCTTGGGCTCGGCACGCTGCTTGCCGAACTCGGGGTTAAAAAGGACATCGTCGTCGGCCACGACTTCCGCTCCTACTCGGCCTCGATCAAGTATGCGCTGATCGCCGGTTTGACCGCGTCCGGCTGCCGGGTGCGCGACATCGGCTTGTGCATCACGCCGATGGCCTATTACGCGCAGTTCGCGCTCGACGCGCCGGCCGTGGCGATGGTGACCGCCAGCCACAACGACAACGGCTGGACCGGCGTGAAGATGGGCGCGGCGCGGCCGGTCACCTTCGGGCCGGAGGAGATGGGGCGGCTGAAGGAGATCGTCATCGGCGGCCAGGGCGCCTACGCCGAGGGCGGCGCTTACGAATTCGTCGCCGACTTCCCCGCCCGTTACATCGCCGCGCTGACCGAGCGGCCGAAGTTTTCGCGCAAGATGAAGGTCATCGCCGCCTGCGGCAACGGCACGGCGGGCGCCTTCGCGCCGGAGCTGCTGTCGCGGCTCGGGGTCGAGGTCGTGCCGCTCGACTGCGACTTGGATTTCAACTTTCCGCGCTACAACCCCAATCCCGAAGACCTGCACATGCTGCACGCGATGGCCGACGCAGTGAAGGCGCACGGCGCCGACGTCGCGCTCGGCTTCGACGGCGACGGCGACCGCTGCGGCGTCGTGGATAACGAAGGCGCCGAGATCTTCGCCGACAAGATCGGCGTCATGCTGGCGCGGGACCTGTCGAAGATCCACCCGCATCCGACTTTCGTGGTCGACGTGAAGTCGACGGGGCTGTTCCACTCCGACCCGGAGTTGCAGCGGCTCGGCGCCGTCACCGACTACTGGAAGACCGGCCACAGCCACATCAAGCGCCGCGTGCGCGACCTGAAGGCGCTGGCGGGGTTCGAGAAATCCGGCCATTTCTTCTTCAACGCGCCGGTCGGACGCGGCTACGACGACGGGTTCGTGACCGCCATCGCCGTGCTCGACATGCTGGAGCGCAATCCCGGAAAGTCGATGGCCGATCTCTACCGCGATCTGCCGAAGACCTGGGGCTCGCCGACCATGTCGCCGCATTGCGCCGACGAGATCAAATACGATGTCGCGTCTCGCGTCGTGGCGCGCTTCGAGGCGATGCGGGCGAAGGGGGAGCCGCTGACGGGGCTTCGTATCGCCGACGTCACGACCGT
>Ga0182030_10023102_pt1 | contig 11524 bp, 8 predicted proteins | sample 812S3MmetaG_FD_121299 | JGI IMG/M metagenome (GOLD analysis project Ga0182030, IMG submission 121299) | Permafrost microbial communities from Stordalen Mire, Sweden - 812S3M metaG (Illumina Assembly) | ecosystem: Environmental > Terrestrial > Soil > Wetlands > Permafrost | place: Sweden... | reverse complement strand
CCACGGGTGCCGTATTGATATAGCCATCGTCGCACGAGAATACCGTCCAGCCGGGAAACTCGCGAGCCGCACTCGCATCCGCCACGTTGGCGCTCGCACAGGCGGCGGCCGCATTCGACTCCCACGGTTGCACCGCGCTGCCGCCTGCGCGTGCTGCGTACTCCCATTCTGAGGCGGTCGGCAGACGATAGCGATGTCCGGTCTTGGATGACAACCATCCGGCGTAGGCTTGTGCGTCCTCCCATGATGCGCAGGTGACCGGGTGCGATCCGGTCTGCACGAATCCGGGATTTTCCCAATTGTTCTCAGGCTTGGGCCGCCACTCGCCGTCATAAATATCGCAGCCGCGCATTTCCCGTCCGGTCATCGAAATGAAGGCGCGAAATTCATCGACGGTGACGTCATTGGTCGACATCGCAAAGGCCTGACCGATGGCCACCCAGTGCAGCGGCTTTTCAAACGGCGCGGATCCATCCGTCACGGCGTCCGAGCCCTGTTGAAAGCGGCCGGCCGGCAATACCGTCAAGGCGGGACAGGTCGGACAATCGCGGATGACGGATCCCGCGGCCGGGACCGCAGGCAGCAACGCGCCGGCACCAGGCGCCTTCGCAGCGGCAGAGCCGCGATGCACGTAGGACCACGCCAGAATGGCGATGATCACGGTGGCGATGCCGATGCCGATCTTGCGTGCCGTCGGACTCGGTTTCCACGGTTCGCGGCGCACCGCCGGAGCCGACTCCAAAATCTGCGCAGCGTGCTTCGACTCGCGCATCCGTGCGAGGGAGGCCGTCTCATCGCTCGAATCGAGTTCCCGAAACCGGTTCTGATCAAATCCCTGCCGCCATTCGCGATTCTGCAAAAGCTCGACGTAAGAACTTGCGACGGTATCGGCTTGCGTGCGCACCGAGCGCAAATCCTGCTCGACGTTTTTGGCACGCGCTTCGAGCTCGGCGACGACTCTTGCATGCTCTTGCTTCAAGGTGGCGAGTTCCGCCTCGCGCGCCGCGAGAGCTTGCCGCGCCTGCGCCAAACTCTTGTCGCGCGCGGCGAGCGCATCGCGGATCTGGCGCAGCTCGCCTTGCGATTGCTCCGTCTGCCGCACCGCGGCCTCGCTGCGCGAGCGCGCCGCATCGTTGAGCGTCGCCTTCTCGGACAGGGCTTTTCCCAATTCCCGGTTCTTGGCCTGCTCGGCGTTGAGCGCGGATCGGGCCGCCGCGAGATCGGCGCCGAGCGACACCGCGCGCGCGGTGGCAGCCGTGCCTCGGTCCTGGGCATCTTCGAAACTGCGCGCCAGCGAATCGAAGTCGGACTTGAGCGAGGCGTACATGTCTTCCAAGGAAGGCACATCGTCCGAGGTTTCCGCTTCGACGGCCGGCGGCGGCGCCGCTTCCGGGGTCGGGGTCGGCGCAGTCTCGCCGCTCACGGCAGCTGCGGCGGGCGCAGGCGCCGCGCGTTCGATTGCTTCGTTCAAGATGCGCAGCACTTCGGCGTGCGCAGTCTCCGGCATCGGCTCGATCAGTTCGCGGCGCTGCATGACTTCGAGCAGCGCCTGCGGCGATTCGCCGCTCGCGAGCAGCCGCTTCAATTCGGACTCTACATAGGCATACGGGAGGTCGCCGGTTCCGAAGGCTCGCAGTACCTTCTCGAACATCGACGTCTGAAATGCAGGCTTGATACGCATCATGGGGCTTAAAAGATTTCCAACTCTCGACTGACGATGCAACGCATCCCTCAGTTAGAGACACCGTTCATTTTGCATTGTTGCGCGCATCTAAACAATGAGTAGCGCGCTTTGCATAACGCGTGCGACATAATGCGCGCGAGCGGCGGCACAGGAAAACCAAGGGTTTTGCGCCGCTACTGCGCGACGTGCGCGAGCGGCGTGAGCGCACCGCCCCACGCCGGCGGCACATTGCTGGGCGTAGAGAATATTCGGCTGGTGCTGTTGTCGATCCATTTGTAGGGACTTACATTGTCGAGCTTGTAATCCTGCCCGGTCGCCGCGTCGTGATAGGTGCTGTAGCCGGAGACGATCTCGTCCATCGATGAAAAACTCGTGTCGACGGCGTTAAGATTTTGTATGACTCCTTGTTCGCGGCGAAAGAACTCTTGCATGCGATGGTTGATGGCATTCGCCGCCTGTTGATCCAAGTTACTCTGCTTTTGCAGCCACTGCGGATCGAATTTCAGGCTTGCTCCGACGCGCGTCAGAATCTCCTCGGCGCGCTCGGCCTGGCTCTTCGCGGCGAGCCAGCCCTTGAGGAATATCACGTTCCACATGACGTCATCCCGGGTGGTGCGGGTCACGACCTCGATACGCGCCTGCATCGGCTGGCCATTGTGCGTACACGCAAATCGCGCCTCGCCGCCGCTCGAAATCGACGGAATGACGGTGGGCACCAGCTGGTCGGCGTTTTGCGCCATATCCGCGCGCTCCGCCGACTCGAGGAATTGCACTTGCTGGCAGAGCCCTGCCAGCACCGTCTGTCCGTAGGCCCGCGCAAACTCTGTGCCGGACATGAAATGCAGCACCATCGACAGGCCGCCAAGACCTGAATCGAACAGCTTGCCCTCGCGATAGCCCAAGGTGTTGCGCAGCGGCGAAGGCGGCACATAGGACGGCAGCACCGGCTCGCCGATCAAGAGGTAGGTCATCTTGTCGGGCGACAGGGAGCGCAGGAATGGATTGACCTGCAACGCACTGCGACGCGCGAGGCCACCCACCGTGCGCCAGCCGCTGGGCACCTCGATCGTGAAGGCCTGCTCGAGCGGATCTAAGAAGCGGCTATAGCCCGCGACGGCAAGCGGCAGATCCGCCGCCGCTCTGCCCACCGGATGCTCGGCGCCGGCCATGGGTGCGCCCGGCATCGCTTGGTTCGGTTGAGGTGCCGAGGAGGACGCGGTCGGCGGGACGCCGAGCGTGACGTCGATCGACAGCTGCTGCGCCGCGGAGCCGCGGCCGCGCAGCACGTTCAGATGAGCCGTGTCGCCGGGATTCATGGCAAGCACTGCATCCGTCAGCGCCGCGGCGCCCGCCACTTGCGAACCATTCACCGTGGTCACGACGTCGCGGACCTTGAGGCCTGCCCGCTCAGCCGGACTGCCAGGGGCCACCACGCCGACCACGGCGCCGCCGCCGGGATTGTCGATGAGCCCGACTCCCAAGAAGCCGCGAGCAGGCGCCTGCGCGAAGCCGACGGCGCAGAGGGTCAACAGGGCCGAGAGCATCGCCGCCCGCCACGCTCGATCCCACGTCATGGATGTGCTCCGCCAACCCCAAGTGTACGAACTATACTACCGGCGAAACCACCATCGGGCCGTGCGCCTCACAGGGATTCATCATGCGCGAAACGCTGACCGCCGCGAGTCTCGGCATCGCTCTGCTGCTATCAGGTGCCGCGCATGGCGCCGATTCCGAGCATCATTTCGACGGTGTTTGGGACACGATCCTGTCGTGCGTCAACTCGAACGGCGCGTTGGGTTATTCCTTTCAGTTTCCATCGACCGTCAAGGACGGGGTGCTGCACGGCGAGAAAGGGACCAAGGGTGAGGCCGGCTGGCTGCAACTCGACGGCAAGATTCAGCCAGACGGATCAGCCAACCTGTACGCCGCCGGACGGGTCGGCGCCGCGCCGTTTGCCGTCGGCCAGCGGCCCGCCGGGACCGAGTACGGCTATCACATCGACGCCAAATTTACCGATACCGCGGGCAAGGGCACGCGGGTCGAGGGGCGCCCCTGCACGGTGATTTTCACCAAGACCTAGATGCCACCGCGCGTCCGACGCTGGGCAATCCCGAACGAAAGATTTGGGGTCAGTGCGCACCCGCCACTTCCAGCAGCTGGGTAATTTCCTCGAAGTTGCCCGCTTTGGCCACCTGCAGCGGCGTCTTGCCGTCGTTGTCCGCGATATTCGGATTGGCGCCGCGGCCGAGCAGCGATCGCACCGTCTCGACTTGTCCGGCGAGCGTCGCCAGCATCAGCGGCGTGCGGCCGAGCGTGTCGCGCGTATCGAGCGCGGCACGATCGATCTTGGCGATGCCGGCGGTGTCTGCGGCTGCGACATGCGCATCGAGCGATGCCGCCGGCGCGCTTTGCGCCGCGGACGCGGCGGCGCTCGGTGCGGCGGTCCGATCGGCAAAGGAACTTAGCCGATCAGCATGTCCTGCCGCGAGCGGCGGGCTCGGTGTGTAATTGTCGGGCTCCGACTTACGGCGCTGAAGCGCAGCGCTCATTCGGTTCTCCTTCGCCGCCTGCGCGCGTTCGGCCGATTTTTGCGCGACAACCACCTCGGCCAATTGCTCCTGAAGCGCCGCTTGCCGCGACGCCGAGGCTGAAGGGGCCAACGATGGCGCGGGGGGCGCCGAAGCCAGCGCTTCAGCCGTTGGCGCCGCGGCCGGCGCGTTGGCGGCCAGGGACGGTCGCTCGGTCGCGGTCCGAGTCGGCGGGCGTTCCCAGAGTTGCGGCACCGCGATCAACGCCGTCAGCAGCACCGCGCCCAACGTGCCAAAGGCCGCCAGCCTAAACCGCGATTGATTGGCCGCGGGCTGTGAGGTGTCGAAGGCCGGTGCGGTCGGCTGTTCAGCGACCCGACGCGCTTCGGCGAGAATGGCGGCACGCGCCGCGTCCGAGGGCGCGACCGGGTCGGCATCGCTCGCCTGGCGATAGCGTTTCAGCAATTGCGCATCGATCGGATCCGACTCGCTCGTCATGCGTACTCCCACAATAACTGGCGGAGCTTCGCTCGCGCATAGCGCAATCGACTCTTGACCGTTTCAAAGCTCGCGCCGGTGGCGCTCGCGATTTCCTCCAGGCTCAACTCGCCCTCAGCCTGCATCAAGAATGCGGATCGCTGCTCCGCGGGCAATGTACCCACCGCCTTGAGCAGCACCGCCGCCTCGTCCTCGGCGACGATTGCCGAGAGCGGCTCCTCGGCCGGATCCGCGGCCAGCGTGTCGAGCAACGCCGCACCGCTGTCCGCATCCAAGCTCTGGAATGGACGGGCACCGCGGATCCAGTCCACCATGCGGTGATGCGCCAGGGTGAAGAGCCACGTGGTGAATTTGGCGCTCGGTTGATAACGCTGCGCGTTTCGGGCCACCGCAAACCACACTTCCTGCAGCAAATCGTTGGCGCCCGCAGGGTCGCGCACATTGCGGTACAGATAGCGAAACACCCGTGACTCATGGCGCCGATAGAGCGCTTCGAACGCGGCGACGTCGCCGCGGCCGAAGCGCAACATGAGATCTTCATCGCTATCCGGACTTGGCTCCATTCATGCCATTATCGGCGTCCCATCGGCACATTGCTCGGCGGATCGGGTACATATTGCGACACCGCGGAGTCCGGGAATGCATTCGGTGCGCCCGGCACCGTGCGCCGCGACTGCACCACGCCCATGGCGAGCAAATTCTCCCAGCTGTCGTAGCGAATCCGCACGATTTCATTGGGCGTGCTCGTCAGGCGCTCGAACTGCGTCGAGTACACCACCGAGGCTTCGCGCGCGCCGTGCCCGGTGCCGAGCTTTGCGGTCGGCGCCGGCCGGACCGGTGCGGCCGAAGATCCCTTGCCGGGCGCCGATAGCGCGGCGTCGGGCTGATTCGCCGGCGCGGACGCATCGCCTTGCCTCCTCTGGGCGGACATCCCATCGGCCAGCACCGTCGGCGGCGACGGGGCGGCACTCGCATTGGCACCGCTCTCCGCCAAGCGCGAGCGCGACTCTTCCATGGGTGGCGCGTACCGGGTCACCGGCGGCGGCGCCGGCCGTTCGAGAAACAGTGCAACACCGATGACACCGACATTGGCCGGGCGACCGGTGAGCGCGGCATACGAATCCGGCAACGCCGTGAATTCGAACGCGGCGATTTCTTGATCGCTCTTGCGCCAACCCGTGATCGGGTAGCTTTCGCCGCCGTCGTACACGTAGCCGCTCTGACCGAAAGCGCCGGTCTCGCCGGTGATGACATTGACGCCGTCGACCGTGGTCACCGCCAACAGGCGATCGCCACGATTGTTACGAATCGAAATCGAATAGCGGCTGCCCGGGGTACCGGCAACCCAGTACTCGCCGTGGTACCGATAAGTCGGCAGCACGGCTCCGGTCTCGCGGTCCAAGACTTGAACCTCGGCGAAGCGGCCGAGGGCGTTGGCATCGAACGCGGCGACAGCAAGAACAAGGCAGGCCCAAGCGGTTTTCATAACGACTCCGGTGAAGTTGATCCACCGATTGAATCGATGCCGCGCCGCAAATGGGGTTAAGCCGACCGCCCTCCGGTTATGTTCAATGCAGCGTTGCCACTCGCGCTCACGGCGCCGCCACCGGCAGCGTCGCCTTCCAAGCGAAGTGATCGCCCTCGCTCACCACCTGGCCGACGCCAGGATAGGGAAAATGCGGGGAGAACACGGTCTCATGACTTTTCGCGAGGTCGCGCAGCATTTTTTCCCGGCTCTCGGTGGCTTGACCCTTGTCGGCATCGAACTGCATTTCCCAATTGGGCTTGGCGAGCGACAAGATCGAGCTGTGCGCGGAATCGCCGATGTCCAATAGCCGCTCTTGACCCGACACGACTTCGTAGCCCATGTGCCCGGGCGTGTGGCCTTTGATCGCTACCGCGATGATGTGGGGCACCACCACCGCTCCCGGTTCAAAGGTTTTCACTTGACCCGTCACGACTTTGACGACGTCGGCGGCGTCGCTGCGGCTCTGCATGAAGGTCCACTCGGCGGCAGACATGCGTATGACCGCTTTGGGGAACGCCGATTGGCCGTCGGCGGTGACCAGGCCGCCGATGTGATCGCCATGACTGTGGGTGATGAGCACATCGGTCACATCGGCGGCGGCGACTCCCGCCTTGGCCAGGCTTTGCGGCAGGACGCCCTTGATCTTTGGCCCAAAGCCGCTGTCGAGAAGCACGACATGCTTGCCGTCCATGACCAACAAAGCGTTCACGCTCAAGGTGATGGTGTCAGTGGGCGCGCCGGCCGACTTCAGCACGGTGGCCACGCCATCGGGACCCGCGCCGGCGCCGAACAGTTTGCCGTCGTTCGCGGTGACGAATTTCGCATCGCTCAGCGCGAACGCATGCAACTTGCCGATCTGAAAAGACGTTGCCGCAGGCGCCACGGGTTCGGGACCCGCGGCCACCGCGAGTCTTGCAGTGATTGCCGTTGCGGCGAGTAATGAACAGGCGAGTCGTTTCATCGTTTCACTCCCGAGGTTTTGGCCGTGATGGTACAGGACTTATGGTTCGTAGATCGCGCCGACGAATAGCAACGCGCCGCTGCGCCGATCTTCGATGGCGCAGAAGAAGGGCCGATCGACGATCATCCGAAACGGCTCGACCGGTCGCGCAGCGAGCGTCGATCTGACGGTGGTCGCCGTCGCCGCCGCCGCTTCGCTGCCCTCCTCGTCCACCTTCCAGTAGACCGATTGCAACACCGTCGAAATGAAGAAATTGCGGTCGCGCTCGCCGGCTGCCGGGGGTGAGACCATGCGCGTCAGCTGCGCGGCCTCGCTGCCGTCGGCATGGAACGCGCGGATCATGCCCAACGACTGCAATGCCGCGTTCAAGCGATACTGGGACTTGAGCTCGAAGCGCGGCAGTTCGATGGCGCCGCGGCGTGGCACGAACAGCGCTTTCCAGGCCTGCCATTTCTCCGGTGTGAGCGTGGCTTCGAGCGCCGCCAAGCTTGAAGAAGTCGCGGGCAGCAGCACTTCCATGACCAGATCGCCGTCGCCGAACGGCAGGCGAATCGCCTGCATCTCAGGCAACTCAAAGTACTCGAAGCGACCGGATTGCGCCATGCGCATCACTTGTTTTACCGAGCCGCCGTCAAGGTTGAAGTTTTGCAGCCTGGTTTGCGCCGGATCGAATTTGAAGGTCCACTCGCCTTTGAAGTACACGGCGTTGAGCAGCAGCGCGAGGTCGGCACGATCGATGCGATCGATAAGCTGGGTGATCTTGCCCTGTGTCTGCTGCGACGCCCAGCCGTTGATGCGCGCGGCGGCGCCGGGACTCGAGAAATCAAGATCGGTCATCTCGGCATCGTACGAGGCCTGGGTTTGCTTCAGATACTCGGGTTTGAGCGTCGCGCGGCGCTTGTCGACCCACAGCGAATCCGCCACGGACAAGGTGATGCTCTTCACCGGCGTGCGTATGAGTTTGATGAGATCGGCGTTGGCGGCGTTGACGGCCGCAAGATCCAGCCCGTCGAGCGACAGGGCGCGCAGCATCTCGTCGCGTGTTTGACCGTCCGCGCCGTTCAGCACCATGGCAAGATCGAGCGCCGCGCTCACCGGCGAGAGGATGACGTTGCCGCGAGGAGTTGCCTTTTGCACGGCATGGAGCAATCGAAAGCCGAAGGCATTGTCGGCGCCCGCGACGTCCGGAGCGGCCGCGTGTGCAGCCGACGCCGCGACCAGCGCGGCGATCGCGGCGAGTACTTGCAGCGCGGGCCGCATGCTCAGCGTCGCGCCGGCGATATCGCAGCCCCGGCCAGCTGATTGATCAAGCCGATTCCGGCGGGGCTGCCCCAGCCGGTGACGAGATCGTAGCCCGGCACCGCGTTGAAACCGCTGCCGCTGCCGGCGGCGGGCGGGTTGCTGCCGCTGGTGATGTCGTGAAACGCGCTCGAGTAGCTGCCGCTGATACCGATAGCGTAGAGCGCGGGATTCACGAAGCCGACGGTACCCTTGCCGTTCGCGACGGACTGTTGATTGACGAGGGCCAAGAATCCGGCCCAGCGGGGCGTCGCGAAACTGGTGCCGCCGTAGCCCGTGGTGAAGCTGCCGTTGCTCACCGTCGGATTGTCGAAATCCGCCTCCGCCGCCACATCGGGCGAATTGCGCAGCGTGCTCGACCCTTGATTCGACGCCGTAATGACGCCGGCGAGTTGCTGGTAGCTCGGAATCGGCGTGCCGCTGATGAAACCGCCGCCGCTCTGCGGCCAGGCGCTCTCCGCCGACCACGCGCCGCCCGGAGCCGAGGTCGCCAGCACCGTGCCGCCCACTTGGGTGACATAGGGATCGACCGCCGGAAAATCATAGGTCGAGCTGTTGAGTTCGCCGTCGTCGCCGCTGGCGGTGACGAACGACTGGCCCTGGGCCGCGAACTCCTGGAATATCGGGTCGTCGCTCGCGGCATCCGCCGGATTCCAGCCCCATGAGGAACTCAACACCTTGGCGACATTGTCGGTCGCCATCTGATTCAAGATCTCGGTGTTGCTCGTGCCTTCATAAAATAGAATCTGCTTGATGCCGGGCGCCATACCGATGGCATTCACGATATCAAGCACCTGCTCCCCGTCATCGCAGGTCGTGCTCGGCGGCGAGCTCACCGAGGTGCAGGCGCCATTGAATCCGCCGACCAACACATTATTGATGGGCACATTCGAGGTCATGCCGGTTTTCGAATAATAGAGCTGCACGTCGCTCGCGAGATATCCGTCGAAGGAAAATATGCCGATCGATTGGCCCGCGCCCGTGAGCGGACCATTGCCATAGTAGGCCGCGCGCATGTCGCTCGGCAGGAACTGGCCGGACGCGCCGGAGCCGCCGGCCAGTTGCGGCGCTTTACCGCGGCGATACATGGGATGCGGCAGCACGAAGTTGTTGAGGCCGGTGATCTGCAGCAGCGGCACGGCGAGACCGACGGTGCTGGGCTCGCGATTCGGCGAGTAAAAAGTACGCGCCTCGATCGGATGCCGGTAATTATTTATTTTTACGTGGAATGCGCGGTTCACCTTATCCGTCGAACCCTCGGTGGCGACCAGCCTGCGGTTGGGCGTGGTGGCAATCACTTTGAGGCCATTTTTCTTGGCCCACGCCACCACCGCAGCGTAATCGCTCGCCGTCGGCGCGAAGCGCTCGGTGAAATCCGAGACGCTCAAGTACTTGTGATACTGCCGGCTGGTTGGGTCGTACAAGTCGTGCAACAGCTGCGTCAGCGCCGCCTGATTGCGCAGCGGCAGTTGGATCACCGGCCGCAGCGTCTGTTGCAAAGACACCGCACCCATCAGGGTCGCCGTGCCGTTGGCGACCGATCGCGGAAGATGCGGCACCCGCATCGGCCGGGCGCCCGGCACGGCGGCCTCGTTCTGGCCGGCCGGGGCCGGCGGCGAACTGCTGCAAGAGACGCTCCCGACAATCGCGGCCAGTGTCACGGCCGAGGCGGCTGATCTGCACAGCTTCATGGGTGGCTCCAATGTCGTTACGCTCAGTCGATCTTACCCGCCGCCGCCGGCGCGCGCTTGGGGTCGCCGCCGGCCGCCACAATTGCCCACCGCATTGCCAGGATTGCTCACACCGTCTCGCAGGCCCGCTGCTAGCGTACCGTCAAGGCGTTTCGCCGGGGAGGCAGGGTGGCGAAGTCATTCGGGCGGGGTTTGGGACGATTGCTGGCGCAACTATGGCGCACGTGGACACTCCTAGCGCAGGCACTGTTCGGCACCTGGCAATGGGCCGCGCCCAAGTGGATGGCGCGCCTCGGATCCGCCGCCGCCCAAGGACGCGCGGCGGGTGTCGACGTGGCGCGGCGGCGGCCGCGCACGGTTGCGATCGGCCTGGGATCGGCGCTCGCGCTCATGGTCGGCGGCACCGTCCTTTGGCACTGGTACAGCCACTTGCCGCAGCCCGAAAGCGCTTCGTTCACGGTGACGCCGCCCGAACGCACGCGCATCGAGCGCGAGGGAGCCAAGCCCGATCCGCTGCTCGTGCGCTTCGACCGCTCGGTCGCTCCGCTCGCCTTGGTTGGCAAGACCGTACCCGGCGGAATCACGCTGCGGCCGGCACTCCCCGGCACATGGCGTTGGCTCGACGATCGCGTGCTCGAATTTCGTTCCCGGGACGATTGGCCGGTCGGACAGCGCTTCGACGTCACCTTCGACAAGGGCGCCGTTGCGCCGCAGATCCGGCTCGAGCGCCATGCATTTGATTTCGCCTCCGCGAGTTTCGGCGCGCGTCTCGCCACCGCGGAGTTCTATCAGGACCCGGTCAATCCGGGCGTCAAGTTCGCGCTGTTCGACATCGAGTTCACGCATCCGGTGGATGCTGCAGAACTCGAACGCCGGATCGAGTTGCGTTTGGCAGGCCAGAAGACCGGCGTGCTCGGCGTCGGTCGCGAGACCCTCGCTTTCAGCGTGGTGTACGACAAACTGAAATTGCATGCCTCGATCCACTCGGCGAGTTTGAGCATACCGAAGAATCCGACCGCGCTCGAACTCAAAGTCGACAGCGGCGTGCGCGCCGCGCGCGGCGGCAATCTCACCGCCCGACCCCTGACGGCGACCGCCCAAGTGCCAGGCCTTTACAGTTTGTCGATCGAGGGCATCGAGCCCATGGTCGTCGCCAATGCGCGCAACGAGCCGGAGCAGGTGTTGCTGCTCAACCTGTCGGCCGCCACCGGCGAGCGCGAAGTCGCTTCCGCAGTGAAGGCATGGGTATTGCCGGCGGTGCGACCGGCGGACGCGCTCATGGCCGCGGCGGGCACGCGCGCCGCGCCGTATGTCTGGTCCGACCCCCGAGAAGTG
>Ga0182030_10023101_pt1 | contig 11524 bp, 9 predicted proteins | sample 812S3MmetaG_FD_121299 | JGI IMG/M metagenome (GOLD analysis project Ga0182030, IMG submission 121299) | Permafrost microbial communities from Stordalen Mire, Sweden - 812S3M metaG (Illumina Assembly) | ecosystem: Environmental > Terrestrial > Soil > Wetlands > Permafrost | place: Sweden... | reverse complement strand
GTATTCGTATGGGGCACGGCGCTGATCCCTTTCATGTCCAAGCGAGTCGCTAAACTCTGGAAATGATTAGAATCAATGCCGTGCGCTTTGCCCAGAAAAATCGAACCGGACAGCCGTGGGTCAGGCCCGGCCATGACCGGGCGAGTTCGGAACGCTTCATCGCTCGTCCTCACGCCATCGCGTGGCGGTATGTCGCGGAATAGCGTCCGGTCGCGTAGTGGCTGAGCTGGCGTTCGATGTCGCCGAGCAGCGAGCTCGCGCCGATGCGGAAGAGGTCGTTCTTCATCCACGACAGACCCAGCTCTTCCTTCATCAGGATCAGCCAGGTCAGCGCGTCCTTGGCGGTGCGCAGGCCGCCGGCCGGCTTGAAGCCGATCTCGAAGCCGGTGAGGTCGCGGTAGTCGCGCAGCGCCCTGAGCATCACCAGGCTGACCGGCAGCGTCGCGTTGACGTCCTCCTTGCCGGTCGAGGTCTTGATGAAGTCGGCGCCGGCCTGCATCGCCGCCATGCTGGCGGAATAGACGTTGCGCAGGGTCTTGAGGTCGCCGGTGGCGAGGATGGTCTTGAGATGCGCCGGCCCGCAGGCTTCGCGCATCGCCTGCACTTCGTCGTAGAGCGCGTTCCAGTCGCGGTTGAGGACATGGGCGCGGGTGATGACGATGTCGATCTCGTCCGCCCCCTGGCCGACCGCGAATTCGATCTCGGCGAGCCGCATCTTCAGCGGCGTCAGGCCGGCGGGAAAGGCGGCGGCGACGGAAGCGACCGGAATGCCGGAGCCTTCGAGCGCCCGGACCGCCGGCTCGACCATCGTCGGATAGACGCAGACCGCGCCGACCGTCGGCGGGTCGTCGGCGAGGCCGAGCGCGGCGACGAGGTCGTCGTCGAGCGGCCGGCGCGCCTTGGCGCACAGGCGGCGCACGCGGCCCGGCGTGTCGTCGCCGGCAAGCGTCGTCAGGTCGAGGCAAGTCAGCGCGCGCACCAGCCACGCCGCCTGGTGGTCCTTCTTGACCGAGCGGCGGCCGGACAGACTCGCGGTGCGCCGCTCGACGGCGCTGGCGTTGACGGCGACCGACTCGAACCACGCCGGTTCGAGCGCGACGCCGGGGTTGCGCAGACGATTGTGACCCGCCGCGGCGCTCGGCGATGCGATCTGGCCCGCCTCGTTCACAGTTTTACTCCAATGGCCGCCCGTTTCGCTGGCGTCATAGCACCGTTGTGGCGACCGCGGAATTCGGACCAACAGCGGAAGCAAGGCGATTGCGAGATCACGGCACAGGCAATTGAATTTCTAGGGAGAGGATGCTCGTTATGCGGAAATCACGAAGGCCCGCAGAAAGTCGGATCAGCATAACTAGGCGACTGTTCTTAGCGCTCGGCGGCTAGGTTCTGCTTCAGGAAAGCCAGATTAGCGCGATAGTCAACGACGTATCGTCCCCAGGGGTGGGTCATCGAGGTCCCATTGGCAGTCCATCTTTTGAAGTCCCAACCTGCCTCAATAAATTCTGACGCTGCAAAGACAAACTCTAAAGTGTCTGTAAGGAATGGCAACAAAATTGCGGATAAACCTTCGAAATCAAGTGCAGATCCGCTACCGTGAACATAGTGGTTTCGCCAATTCACGGCTTCGTCGACAACTGAGAAAAGTTCTGGGAGGCGATTGTCCGCAGCTGCCATAATTTTTTCGACGCGGAATCGAATTTTGTGTTTCAGATTTGGTCGCCCCAACCTTCCGAGAGAGTTGAGGATGCTGTCGCGCTCGATGCTAGGGGGGAGAGTTCTAAAGAGCGTCCGCGCTTGATCTCTCGCTTCAACTAGTGCGCGGGTCAGCTCTGGCTTTAGTCCAGTGGCCTCCGGCGGCAGGATGTCAAACATGTTTGCCGCGCCGATCAGACGATCGGTGTCATAAAGGCTTCCCTTTGAGAAGCCATTTGAGAAACGCACCCGTGCATCCCGACGCGAGGAATCTAAATTGAGCCAGTTGGCTAGGACCAGCCCAAACTCTTCCGGATCAAGCCCACCTCTAATCGGCAGGTCTCCAGGCGCAGGCGCGCGATCGCTTTGTTCGCGTTCCGATCGCATGCACCAATAGATCTCAAGGGGCTGAGGATCGTCACTTCCATTCGTAGAAACGAGCATGCGAATCAGATTCTGTCGACGGCCCGCGACCAGTTCGAGAAAGCGAAGCAATGTCAGTGAATGATCAACAATGCCACCAATACTGTTAAGTTCCGTCAAATTAGAATCAACATAGATATGACTTTCGATTCGTGCGCTCTTAGATAGAGCGATAGAACTTGAAATTCTGTGGCACGCCGAGACGTTTCCGACTTCTGCTTCGGCGGAAAATATACGAAACTTACCGTTAAAATATACAACTACCGGTTCGCCACCTCTGCTGATTCGTCTTTGAGCGAACTCTTCGTCGCGGGCAATAATTTCACCAAAATATTCCTCCGGTCGACTCGCCATCCTAAAAGAATCAAAGTCGTTGAATATAATTGCGGCATCGTCCACAAGGAGACTTACAGATTTTAATAATATCATATCAGTGGCATGGTATCTTCCAACAGTTACAAAATGAGGTAGAAGTGTCGCGCTGTACGTCAATCCATCCGCGTTGCGCATCCTGCTGCTCTGAACCAGGACAGGCTGGACGAAAGTGAGCTTAGTGTCATCGGTAAGAATGGCCGCAAGATAACTAGTGTTAGCTAGCATTCGGTCGAAATCCGAACTTCCATACAACTTCAAGTAGGTATCTCTACCTCGAAGGGCGAATTCCGCATTCAGGGTCTGACCTTCGGAAAGCAGAATCGTTGCAAAATGCCTCTCGCCTCTAAGCTCTGCTATGTTCATCGGCGCCCCCGAAGATGAATGGCACCAGCTCAATATCCCGTTCGAACTCCACTGGCCCGGTCATCAGCACGTGGTCGTCGCTGGCGCGCCATTCGATCGTCAGCGCGCCGCCCGGCAGGTCGATGCGCGCCGCGCGGCCGGCCAGCCCAAGGCGCGAGGCGGCGACCAGCGTCGCGCAGGCGGCCGAGCCGCAGCCGAGCGTGATTCCGACGCCGCGTTCCCACACGCGCAGCTTGATCAGGTCAGGCGCGAGAACTTCCGCGAAGGAGACATTCGCCTTCTCGGGAAACAACGCGTGGGTTTCGAATCGCGGCCCGACCGTCTCGAGCGGGATCGCCACGACGTCGGCGACCCAGAAAATCGCGTGCGGGTTGCCCATGTTGACGACGCTCGCCAGGCCATAGTCGGGCAGGCCGGGCAGCTTCAGCGAGACGGCGCGCTCGTCGAAGACCGGCTTCGCCAGCGGGATTTCGTCCCAGGCGAGGCGCGGGCTACCCATGTCGACGCGATAGGTCCATTCGTCGAGGCGCTCGCAGGCGATGATTCCGGCCGCGGTCTCGATGGCGAACGCGTGCGCGCCGCTGATGCGCGCCAGCCGGTCGGCGACGCAACGCGTGCCGTTGCCGCAGGCGCCCGCCTCGCCGCCGTCGTTGTTGTAGATGCGCACGAACGCTTCGGTCCCGGGGCGGAGCGGATCGGAGAGGACCATCAACTGGTCGTAGTCGAGCCCCGGCGCGCGATGGATGGCGCGCGCTTCGGCCGGCGTCGGCAGCGCCGCGGTCCCGCGCAGGTCGAGGGTGAGGATCTTGTTGCCGACGCCGTTCATCCGCGTCACGCGGCGTCCGGCGAGCGGGCTCGAGGCGATTGAATCCGTCAGAGCGGTTCGCGCCTTCGGCGGCGCGCCTCCTTGTCGATGGCGCGCGCGCCGAGTTGCGCCAGCGCGATCCGCAATTCGTCGTCGGCGATCGGCGCGGCCAGCGCTGCAGCGCGCTGGCGCGCCGCTTCGCTCGGCGCCGGGGGGGCGCGATGCGGCTGACGGGTCGGAGCGAGCGGCCCCTGGCGGATCGCGACCCGGCCGACGCAGCGCCAGCCGAGATGAGCATTGACGCGCTGGACGATGATCGCGGCCGCGTGCTGGGCTTCGAGCGCGAAAGCCGGGTCGACCCGTAGCACCAGCGTCGCCGGCGCGACCGAACTCGGGTCCTGGCGCGCGCCGCGCGGCGGCCATTGGATCTGCGCCGGCTGGGCGTAGCGCGCGACGTCGGCGCCGACGATGTCGGGCCAGTCGGCGATCAGACTCATCTGGCCGAGCCCGCGCGCTGCGAGCGTCGGCGCGACGATGCCGGCGAGCAGCGACCCGACCTGCGCCGGTTGCGCGCGCGGCTTGCCGATCGCTGGTTTCTTCATCGCGCCGCCGCCGCTAGTCTGTCAGCCATGGACGCCAGTCTAGCCCCTCGCCGCGCGGCTTTGAAGCAGCCGTCGCTCGCCCGCCGCCTGCTCGCCTGGTGGGACGTCCATCGCCGCGACCTGCCGTGGCGCGCCGCGCCGGGCGAGACGCCCGATCCCTATCGCGTCTGGCTGTCGGAAATCCTGCTGCAGCAGACGACCGCCGCCGCCGTCGCCCCCTATTACGCGCGCTTCCTCGCGCGCTGGCCGCGGGTCGAGGCGCTCGCCGCCGCCTCGCTCGACGAGGTGATCGAGACCTTCGCCGGGCTCGGCTATTACGCGCGGGCGCGCAACCTCCACGCCTGCGCCCAGGAGATTGCCCGGCGCGGCGGCCGGTTCCCCGCCGGCGAGGCGGCTTTACGGGCGCTGCCAGGCGTCGGCGCCTACACCGCGGCGGCGGTGGCGGCGATCGCCTTCGGCGAAAGGGCGGCCGCGGTCGACGGCAATGTCGCGCGCATCATGGCCCGGCTCGCCGCGCTGCCGACGCCGTGGCCGCAGGCGCGCGCGGCGATCGCCGCCGCGACGGCGGCGCTCGTCCCCGCCGACCGGCCGGGCGACTTCGCCCAGGCGCTGATGGACCTCGGCGCGACGGTCTGCCGGCCGCGCAATCCCGACTGCGCCGCCTGCCCGCTAAATGCCGATTGCGCGGCGGCGCTCGCCGGCGAGCCCAAATCCTATCCGCGCCGCGCCGCCGCCAGGGCGCGGCCGGTCCGCTTCGGCGCGGCCTATTTCGCGTTTCGCCGCGACGGCGCGTTCCTCGCCCGCCGTCGCCCGCCCAAGGGCCTGCTCGGCGCGACGCTCGAACTCCCGGGGCCGGCATGGCGGACGGCCGAAGACGGCGGCGCGAGCGCGGCGGCGCCGTTCGCGGCGCGCTGGCGGCGCCTGCCGGGCGAAGTCGAACAGGTCTTCACCCATTTCACGCTGCGGCTCGCCGTCTATGTCGCGGAGGTCGACGCGGCGCCGGACGAAGCGGGCGCGCTGTTCTGGGTCGCGGGGAGCGACGCCGACAGCGCCGGCTTTTCCAGCGTCATGCTGAAGGCGATCGCCCACGCGAAAGCCGCATTGTAGACGCGCTTGATGAGCGCGTTCGGCGCGCCGCCGCTCAATAGGCCTTCTTGTCGCCGAGCAGGCCGAACGCCGTCGCCAGCACGATCTTGAGGTCGAGCCACAGCGACCAATGGTCGACGTAGTAGAGGTCGTGCTCGACGCGTCCCTGGATGTCCTCGTCGCTGCGGATCTCGCCGCGCAGGCCGTTGACCTGGGCCCAGCCGGTGATGCCGGGCTTGACGTTGTGGCGGCGCGCGTAGCGGGCGATGCGCTCGACGTAGAGCTGGTCGTGCGCCATCGCCTGCGGCCGCGGCCCGACGATCGACATGTCGCCGGCGACGACGTTGAGAAGCTGCGGCAGCTCGTCGGCGCTGGTGCGCCTGAGCAACGCGCCGATGCGGGTGACGCGCGGATCGTTGCGCGTCGCCGCCTTGACCGTCGCGCCGTCCTCGAGCGCGCGCATGGTGCGGAACTTGAAGATGCGGAACGGCTCCTGGTTGAAGCCGTAGCGCGTCTGGCGGAACAGCGCCGGCCCCGGACTCTCGAGCCGGATCGCCAGCGCGACCAGGACGAAGAACGGCGCGAGCAGGACCAAGCCGAGCGAAGCGACGACGAGATCGAACGCGCGCTTCTCCGCCTGCTGCAGGCGGGTCAGCGGCGGCCGGGTCAGCGCCAGCCCGGCGCTCGGGCCGATCGCGACGACGCGCGCGTCCTTGAACCGGTCGAGCAGCGCCTCGCCGCCGAGATGGATTTCGGTCGGCGTGCGCAGGAAGGCGTCGACGCAGGCTTCGACCAGTTCGGCGCGCGCCCACGGCACGACCAGATAGACGTCGTCGGGGCGCAGCATGCGTACGGTCGCGGCGGCCAGCGCGAGGTCGTCGGCGAGGCTGGCGGGGCTGTCGCGCAGCACGATCGTCGCGGCGATCTCCAGCCGGTCGGCGCGTGCGTCGACGTGCGGCGCATTGAGCGCCAAAGCGTCTTCGAGGCCGACGACGACGACGCGGCGCGGCGCGACCCAGCCGGCCAGTTCGGCGCGCTCGACCAGGGCCACCAGCAGGCGGCGTACGCCGAACAGGGCGAGAAAGCCGGCTAGGTAGAACACGCCGACCGCGCCGCGCGAATAGATCGCGCTGGTGCGGGTGGCGAACAGCAGCGCCAAGGCGCAGAGGAAGGCGAAGTTCCACGCCGCCAGGGCGCGGGCGAACTGGCCGCCGCGCGTTGCGTAGCCGTCGCGCCGGTACTGGCCGCGCTCGGACGCCACGACGACGACGATTGCGGCGACGACGAGGCCGACCGTCGTCGCGGCCTCGACCTCCGGCATCCGCCCGAGGGTGACGACCTGATAGAGGGCGGCCGAGGCCGCCGCGGCGGCAAAAATAGCCAAGGCGTCGGCCAGGGCGGCGAGATAGGGGAAGGCGGCGGCGAGCCGGCCGGCGAAACGCCGTGCGCGGTCCCGCGCCGGCCGACGCGCGGCCAATCGCGTCCGCGCCTCGGCCGGCTCGCCTTCGGGGCGGTCGAATTGGGCGTGCGCGTGCGCCATTCCGGGACAGAATCTCCAGCCGGGGCGGCCGCGGACCGCCATCGCCGATTGGCCGCAAGCGGCGTGCCGCCCGCGCTCGCGCCGACATGGTTTCGCAATCTTCCTCGTCTAGGAACGAGAGTCGTATCGGCGGCGGGGGCTTGCGGCCCGTCGCGGGGGATGGTTAAAGCGACTCCCGACGGCGTCTTTCGGCCCCGCCGGGGCGAGCGTCGTCGACCTCTTCGAAGCTCCGCTTTTTTGTCCAGTGAGCCGCGTCGGGCGCGCCCGTCGCGGGGCTCGTCGACTGTTTCGCCATGACCCTGGTCCCCCTGCACAAGAGCTTCGAGACGGACTTGCTGAGCAAGTTCGGCCGCGTCTCGACCTGGGTGTTCGACCTCGACAACACGCTCTATCCGTCCGATTGCGGTCTGTGGCCGCAGATCAACCAGCGCGTCACGCTCTATCTCGCCGCGTTGACCGGGCTCGACGGCCTGTCGGCGCGCGCGTTGCAGCGCTTCTACTACCATCGCCACGGCACGACCTTGCGCGGGCTGGTCGAGGAATCGGCGATCGACCCTGGCCCCTTCCTCGAATTCGTCCACGATGTCGACCGTTCCGGGCTCGCCCGCGACGCGCGGCTGGCGCGTGAGATCGGGCGGCTGCCGGGTCGCCGGCTGATCTTCACCAACGGCTCGCGCGACCACGCGCTTCGCACCGTCGCCGAGCTCGGTCTCGACGGTCTGTTCGAGGACGCGTTCGACATCGTCGCCTCGGGCCTCACGCCCAAGCCCGCCGCGCGCGCCTATGAGGCGTTCTTCGACCGCTACGGCGTCGATCCCGCCGGCGCGGCGATGTTCGAGGACATCGCCAAGAACCTGGAGACGCCGAAGGCGCGCGGCATGACGACGGTTCTGGTCGCGCCGCGCGCCGGCCAGCGCGACGATCGCGACGCGGCCGACGGCGAAGGGCGCGGCGCCGGCTACGTCGACTTCGTCACCGACGATCTTGCCGGCTTCCTCGAGCAGGTCAACGATCGGCTCGCCGCGCCGCGCGCGCGGCCGCTGGCGGCCGAATAGCCAGGCTCTGGCCGCCCCTCGCGCCCTTTCCCGACGCGTGGGCGATCGGCTAAGTTGCGTCAAACTTCCCAGGTTCGGTCGGGACGGGAGCGTTCGCGCTTGTCCGCTTGGCGGAACGGCCGGGGCGTGCGAGGATTTGCGGGCGCAAAAAGAGGAGCGCGAGGCCGCTGTGGCTGGGCCCGGAACTTGCACGCGCCAGACGGACGGAACGCAGGACGAACGAAAGAGGCGCGCGGCGAAATGTTGGATCGAACGGCGGCCGTGACCGGCCCGACCCTGTCGCTGCATGGCGTCACCAAGCAATATCCGGGCTGCCTCGCCAACGACCGCGTCGATCTGACGGTCGCCGGCGCCGAGATTCACGCGCTGCTGGGCGAGAACGGCGCCGGCAAGAGCACGCTGGTCAAGATCATCTACGGCGTGACGCGCCCGGACGCGGGCGAGATCGTCTGGCGCGGCGAGAAGGTGACGGTCGAGAGCCCGGCGCACGCCCGCCGCCTCGGCATCGGCATGGTGTTCCAACACTTCTCGCTGTTCGAATCGCTCACCGTCGCCCAGAACGTCGCGCTCGGGATCAACGAGCCGAGCGAACGCGCCAACCTGCGCGAGCGCATCACCGAGACTTCGCGCGAATACGGCCTGCCGCTCAATCCCGACCGCACCGTGCACGACCTCTCGGTCGGCGAGCGCCAGCGCATCGAGATCGTGCGCTGCCTGTTGCAGAAGCCGAAGCTGCTGATCATGGACGAGCCGACCTCGGTGCTGACGCCGCAGGAGGCCGAGACGCTGTTCATGACGCTGCGCCGCCTCGCCGCCGAAGGCTGCTCGATCCTCTACATCAGCCATAAACTCGAGGAGATCCGCGCGCTCTGCGACACCGCGACGATCATGCGCCTCGGCCGCGTCGTCGCCCATTGCTCGCCGCGCGAGAAATCGGCCAAGGAGCTCGCCGAGCTGATGATCGCCGCCGAGCTCGAGCCGCAGGCGCGCAGCCGGCGCGTCGTCGACCGCGCCGCGCCGCCGCGCCTCGTCGTCGACCGGTTGACGATCGCCTCGCCCAATCCGTTCGGCGCCGATCTGAAGGAAGTGAGCTTCGCCGTCGCGCCGGGCGAGATTCTCGGCGTCGCCGGCATCGCCGGCAACGGCCAGAACGAGCTGATGGACGCGCTCTCCGGCGAGATCCCCGCCGGCAGGCCGGAGACGATCCGCCTCGACGGCGTCGCGGTCGGCCATATGGGTCCGCGCGAGCGGCGCGGGCTCGGCGGCTGCTTCGTCCCCGAGGAGCGCAACGGCCATGGCGCGGTCGGGCTGATGAGCCTTTCCGACAACGCCTTCCTCACCGCGGTCGCGCGCAGGCCGCTCTCGCGCTTCGGCTTCGTCAGGCGCGGCCAGGTGCAAGAATTCGCGCGCGAGGTGATCAGGGGCTTCGACGTGCGCACCACCGGCCCCAAGGCCCAGGCGCGGTCGCTATCCGGCGGCAATTTGCAGAAGTTCCTGGTCGGCCGCGAGATCATGCAGACGCCCTCGACGTTGATCGTCAACCAGCCGACCTGGGGCGTCGACGCCGGCGCGGCGGCGGCGATCCATCGCGCGCTCGCCGAAATGGCCGAGAACGGCGCGGCGGTGGTGATCGTCTCGCAGGACCTCGACGAGATCTTCCTCGTCTGCGACCGCGTCGCGGTGATCGCCGGCGGGCGACTATCGCCGCCGATCCCGGTCGCCGAGGCGACGATCGAGCAAATTGGCTTGGTGATGGGCGGCGCGACGGGCGGCGGCGAGGCGGCGCATGCGTGAGGGCATTCGTCTCGTTCCGCGCGGCAACCCGTCGCCGTTCTGGACCTACGCGTCGCCGGTGTTGGCGGTCGTTCTCACCATCGTCGTCTCCGGCGCGATGTTCCTGGCGATGGGCAAACCGCCCGTCACGGCGGTCTACACCTTCCTCGTCGCGCCGCTGGTGCAGACCGGCGGCCTGTCTGCGCTCGCGGTCAAGGCGGCGCCGCTGATCATGATGGGGGCGGGGCTCGCGCTCTGCTACCGCGCCTCGGTGTGGAACATCGGCTGCGAGGGCCAGTTCACCGTCGGCGCGATCTCAGCCGGCGGCATCGCGCTGGCGCTGCCCGGCCTGCCGGCGCCGATCCTCTATCCGGCTGTGATCATCGCCGGCGTGATCGGCGGCGCGGCGACGGCGGCGCTGACGGCGTGGCTGCGCACCTCGCTCAACGTCAACGAGATCCTCTCCAGCCTGATGGCGACCTATGTCGCGCAATATCTGCTGATCTATCTCGTCACCGGGCCGTGGAAGGACCCGCAGGGCTTCGGCTTCCCGCAGACGGCGATGTTTCCGGACGCGGCGACGACGCCGATCCTGGTCGCCGGCTCCGGCGTCCATCTCGGTTGCCTCGTCGCGCCGCTGGCGGCGGTCGCGGTGTGGGCGCTGATGGCGCGCTCGACGCTCGGCTTCCAGCTGCGCGTCGTCGGCGAGGCGCCGCGCGCCGCGCGTTTCGCCGGTTTCAGCGAAAAGCGGCTGATCTGGGTGGCGATGCTGGTCAGCGGCGGGCTCGCCGGCCTCGCCGGCATGTTCGAGGTGACCGGGCCGATCGGCCAGCTGACGACCGACATCTCGCCCGGCTACGGCTTCACCGCGGTCATCGTCGCCTTCCTGGGCCGCCTGCATCCGATCGGCGCGATTTTCGCCGGCCTGCTGCTGGCGCTCTCCTATCTCGGCGGCGACGCGGCGCAGATCGACCTCGGCCTGCCCAACGCCGTCACCGGCATTTTCCAGGGCGTGCTGCTGTTCCTGCTGCTGGCCTGCGACATCCTGATCAATTTCCGCGTCCGCCTGCCGGCGCGGCGCAGCGAGACGGCGGGAGCGGCCTGATGATCTTCTTCCTCACCAGCTTCGTCGTCAGCGTCATGGCCGCCGCGACGCCGCTGCTGCTGGCGGCGACCGGCGAGCTCGTCACCGAGCGGTCCGGCGTGCTCAACCTCGGCGTCGAAGGGATGATGCTGGTCGGCGCGGTCACCGGCTTTATCGCCGGCTACTATACGGACAGCGCCGCGCTCGGCGTCGTCGCGGCGACCTTCGGCGGCGCCGCGCTCGCCGCGATCTTCGCCGTGCTGACGCTGATCCTGCTCAGCAACCAGACCGCCGCCGGCCTCGCGCTGACCATCTTCGGCCGCGGCTTCAGCTCGCTGGCCGGCGCGGCCTACGTCGGCATCAAGGGGCCGGTGCTGCCGAAGCTGACGATCCCCGGCCTGTCCGACCTTCCCTTCTTCGGGCCGACGCTGTTCGGCCAGGACGCGCTCGTCTACGGCTCGTTCGCCATTCTCGCCGCGGTCGCCTGGTTCCTCAATCGCACCCACGGCGGCCTGGTGCTGCGCGCGGTCGGCGATTCGCACGACGCCGCGCACGCGATCGGCTATTCGGTCAATCGCATCCGCTTCGGCGCGACCCTGTTCGGCGGGGCGATGGCCGGGCTCGCCGGCGGCTACATGTCGCTCGCCTACAGCCCGCTGTGGGCGGAGAACATGACCGCCGGCCGCGGCTGGATCGCGCTGGCGCTGGTGGTGTTCGCGACCTGGC
>Ga0182030_10023100_pt1 | contig 11524 bp, 10 predicted proteins | sample 812S3MmetaG_FD_121299 | JGI IMG/M metagenome (GOLD analysis project Ga0182030, IMG submission 121299) | Permafrost microbial communities from Stordalen Mire, Sweden - 812S3M metaG (Illumina Assembly) | ecosystem: Environmental > Terrestrial > Soil > Wetlands > Permafrost | place: Sweden... | reverse complement strand
GCCGCATCCGCCGCTGTGGTACGGCGTAACGTCGGCTGAAAGTGCCGAACGCTGCGCTCGTCGCGGATACAACATCCTCACATCGACGCCGCCCGACGAAGCCGCCGTCGTGCTCAAGCCGCACCGCGCAATCAGCCGCGAGCCGGGATCGCCGGAGTTGCTCGCCGGCATCATCCGTTACGTCGTCGTCGCCGATACAGACGAGCGCGCGCACGAAATCGCCGAAGCCGCCTATCCGAGCTGGTACGACAGTTTCCACAACCTGTTTCGCAAATATGGCACCGGCCCCGTGTACGGAGCGCGCCCGACAACGTTTACCGAAGCGATCGCAAACGGAACCGGAATCGCCGGGTCCCCGGCAACCGTGTTGCGCGTGCTGCAAGCGCACGCGCAGCAGAGCGATGCCAACTACCTCGTCGGGCAATTTGTGTTCGGCGACATGAAGCACGCCGATGCCGCGCGCTCGATCGAACTCTTCGCCCGCGACGTGATGCCGCAACTCCTAGAAAGCTAGGGCGAAAGTTCCTCGAGCGTCTTACCTTTTGTTTCCGTGGCGAACATGTACGTAATGAAACCACCCAAGATCGCGAGCGCGCCGAAGTAGACGAACACCGAACGCAGGCCGTAGGCGCCCAAAAGCCCAGCGACGACGTTCGGGCCGATCCCCGCGGCAACGCGCTGCCACGCGCCTCCGATGCTGTTGCCGAGCGCGCGAATCCGGGTTGGATACAGTTCCGGCGTGTAGAGGTTGATGCCGATCGCGACGGCGCTGATGAAGAACGAGCCGATGGAGACGAACGTCAAGAGACTCGTCGCCGTCGTGACGCCGGTGAAGAACAGCGCCAGCAACGCGACGCCGTTTACGAAGAAGCCGATGGTCAAAAGCGGCTTTCGGCCGACGCGATCGACCAGCAGGGCCAACGTCGCCGAACCGCCGACGCCCACGATCTGCGTGATGAGTCCGTAGTTCAGCGACTGCGCGAGACTCAGGTGCAGCACCGTTTTGTAGAGCGTCGGCAGCCATGAGAGCAGTCCGTAGGTCGTCGAGAAACAACAGAACCACATCGCCCACACGCATAATGTCCGGCGCCGGTAGATGCCGCGGAACAACTCCCGCACGTCGGCCTTCTCCGATTGGGGGACGACCACGTTCAATTCGGGTGGCGGCAGCGCGCGGCCGGATGCCGTCACCGCATCTTCGATTTGACGCACGACCACGTCCGCGTCGGCCGTCCGCCCGCGCGATACGAGCCAGCGCGGCGATTCCGGCAGGACGCGCATGAGCACGAACGCGAGGATTAACGGTAGCGCACCGATGTAAAACATCGCCTGCCAGCCGAGACGCGGCACGATGACCGCGCCGGCGATGGCCGCGCCGATGAGCCCAAACACGAACAGCAACTCGAAGAACACGTAGAACTGACCGCGCTGCTTCGCCGGCGCGATTTCGTTCACGTAGGTCGTGGCGACGGGCACCTCGGCCCCGAGACCGAGTCCCTGAATGAACCGGAATGCGATCAGCGAGCCCGGATTCCAGGCTTGCGCGCAGGCAATGCTCATCAGCGCGTAGAGCGCGACGGCTCCGGTCACAACCGGCAAGCGGCCGAAGCGTTCCGCTAACCAGCCCGCGCAGAGCGCGCCGATCAACTGACCGAAAAAGGCCGAGGAGAGCACGAGGCCGATCTGGCCCGGCGACATGCCCCACGACTGCGCGAAGGCCGGCAACGCGAAGCTCATCGTCAGCACGTCGAAGCCGTCGAAGAACGTCGCGATTCCGATGATCAAGCGCGCTCGAACGTGCCACGGCGAGACCGGGATGCGCGCCAAACGCGCGAGGACCGAGCCCGGCGTAAGGTTTTCTCGCGATTCGACGCTTGTCATGGTAGGAAATTTTGCCGGGCTCGCTTGGAATCTCCCGCTATGGACACCCTCGCAATCCTCGTCGGCGGCGGTCCGGCGCCCGGCATCAACGGCGTGATCGCTTCAGCCACGATCGAGGCCATCAACAACGGCCTGCGCGTGATCGGGCTCTACGACGGCTACCGGCACATCGCACTTGGGGACATCTCCAAGGTGCGCGAGCTGACGGTCGACGACGTCTCGCGCATCCACTTCACCGGCGGCTCGATCCTGCGCACGTCGCGCACGAACCCGGCCAAGGATCAGGCCACGCTCGACCGCTGCCTGCGCTCGCTGCGCCAATTGGGCGTGCGCTACCTCGTGTGCATCGGCGGTGACGACACCACCTACGGCGCGACGCGCATCGCGGAATTAGCGCACGGCGCGATCGGCGTCGCCACCGTCCCAAAGACGATCGACAACGATCTGCCGTTGCCCGACAACGCGCCGACCTTCGGTTTCGAAACCGCGCGCGCCGTCGGCACGAACATCGTCGAGAGCCTGATGGAAGATGCGCGCACGACCGCGCGCTGGTATCTGTGCGTGAGCATGGGCCGCAAGTCGGGATCGCTAGCGCTCGGAATGTGCAAGGCGGCCGGCGCGACATTAGCGGTAATTCCCGAAGAATTTCCGGATGACGTGTTCGATCTGCGGCTCGTCGTCGACACGATCGTCGGCTCGATCGTCAAGCGTCGCGCGTCGGGCCACGATCACGGCGTCGCGATCGTCGCCGAGGGGATCGCCGAGCGCCTTACCGCCGAGCAACTCGAGCACTTCGATAGCGTCTCGCGCGACGCGTACGGTCACGTGCGCTTAGCCGACGTGCCGCTCGGTGCCGTGCTGCGCGATGCGGTGCGCAAGCGGCTTGAAGAGATCGGAGTCGACATGACCGTCGTCAACAAAGACATCGGCTACGAATTGCGCTGCGCAAAACCGGTTCCGTTCGATGTGGAGTACACGCGCACGCTGGGCTACGGCGCCGTGCGCTACCTCCTGCGCGGCGGCAGCGGCGCGCTGATCGCGCTCTCGGGCGGCCGCGTCACGCCGGTAACGCTCGCCGATCTGCAAGATCCGCAAACGGGTCGAGTACGCGTGCGCATGGTCGACGTGACAACTGAAGCCTATGAAGTCGCGCGTTCGTACATGATCCGGCTCGAGCCCATCGATCTCACCGAGCCGCGGCTCTCGCAACTCGCGGCCCAGACCAACCTCTCACCGGAAGACTTTAGCGAAGCCTTCGGCACTGCCGTTCGGCCCTAACGCACGTGTCCACAGGCTTGCGCCTGTTGGGCCTTCGTCGTGGACGACGCCACGCTGCCGCCGCCTTGGCCGAGCGGAATCGAGACGATCGTCGCCGCCTTGGGCTGTCCGGTGATGGGATTGATCGTCTGCTGACCGGCATTGGCCCCGCGGCCGCTGATGCAGTCGCGGCCGCTGCGCGTGCCGGGGTTGTACTTGGGGTTCCCCGGGTTGGAGAACGTCATCGGCTTCGCTTTGTGCTGCAGGGCCGTGTTCGTGTACCCGTGCGGGGATGGCGTCGGCGCCTGCGCTCCGGCGGGGACGGCGGTCGCGACCGCAACGAGGGCAGTGAACAACACGGCGAGTCGCATCATGCTTGCCTCTTTCCCCATTTTAGCGGAATACCACTGTTCGCGGGCCGTTCGGCAGCACGCGCTGCGAAACGTGGAACTTGACGGCCCGCGCCAGCACCATGCACTCGATATCGCGCCCGATCGCCACGAAGTCGGCGACCGACGAGGCATGATCCACGCGCGCGACGTCCTGTTCGATGATCGGGCCCTCATCGAGATCGGCCGTCACGTAGTGCGCGGTCGCGCCGATCAGCTTCACGCCGCGCGCGTACGCCTGGGCATAGGGGTTCGCGCCCTTGAAGCTCGGTAAGAACGAATGGTGGATGTTGATCGCGCGTCCGCTCAGCCGCCGCGTCGTTGCGTCGGAGAGAATGCGCATGTAGCGCGCGAGGACGAGCAAATCGACCCGTTCGTCCTCGACGATCTCGAGCAGGCGCGCTTCCGCTAGATCTTGCGTTGCCGGCGTCACCGGAATGTGGTGAAACGGGATATCATAGGAGGCGGCCAACCCGGCAAAATCGGTGTGGTTCGAGATGATCGCCGGAATCTCGATCTGCAGGTCGGCCGTGCGGTAACGGTAGAGCAAGTCGTTGAGACAGTGGCCGAAGCGCGAAACCATGATGGCGACGCGCGGCTTCACGGTCAGATCGCGAATCTCGAAGTTCATGCCGAAACGGCCGGCGATCGGCGCGAACGCGGTGCGCAGTTCGGCCGCCGACTGCGCGCGTCCGGAGCCGGCCGGCCCGCACGCGAACGCCACGCGCATGAAAAATCGGCGTGTGTCGGGATCCCCGAACTGTGCGCTATCGATGATGTTGCAGCCGTGCTCGAACAGGAAGCCCGACACGGCATGCACGATGCCGATCGTGTCCTCGCAGGATAACGTCAGCGCAAAATCTGCTCCGTGAGCAACGGGCGGCGTGGTCATCGGGACATCATACACCGCCCGGTACGAGCAACGCCAGCGCGCGGTCGAGCTGTGGGTCGTGCCCCGGGACGCCGATGTCCGAACCAGCCGGCTCTTCGACCGCCACATCGGGCTGGAGGCCGATCTTGTCGATGAAGCGGCCGCCGGCCGTATAGTAGCGCGCGGTGGTGAGTTTGATCGCCGACCCATCGGGCAGTGCGAACATCGTTTGGGCCACGCCCTTGCCGAAGGTGCGCGTCCCGACCAGCGTTCCGGCGTGGCGATCCTGAATTGCGCCGGCGACTAATTCCGAGCCGGAGGCCGAATCGTGATCGACGAGTACGGCCAACGGCAGTTTCGGAACGGCGTTCCCATCGGCCGGCGAAACGCGGCGCTTGCCGTCGCGTCCTTCGTTTGCAACGATCGGGCCGTCGGGGATGAACGCGGACGCAACGTGCACGGCCGCGCTCTCGTAGCCGCCGCCGTCACCGCGCAAATCGAACACATATGCGCGCGCGCCGCGCTTCGCCAGATCGACCAGCGCGGCGCGCACTTTCGTGCCCGCATCCAGTGAGAACGTGCGCAAGGCAACGTAGCCGACGCCGTCCGGCAACAGGCGTTCGGTCACGTCCGGCGGCGTGATCGCGGCGCGCACGATTGCCAGCGGCGCAGCCAACGGCGCACCGTTACGCTCGATCGTGAGATGGGCGACGGTCCCGATCGGACCGCGAATAAGCGCCTGCAAATGCTCGTTGTCGAGACCGCTCAGGTTCGTACCGTCGACGGCAGCGATCGCATCGCCGGCCAAAACGCCGGCCTTGGCGGCCGGGCTGCCGTCGAAGACGCTATCGGCCAGCCACTGCTTGTGCACGTCGTCGAAGGCGACTTGGATGCCGATACCGCCGAACGCCGTGCCGTCGAGCGCCGCGCTGAAGCCCTTGACCTCGGCCGCCGTGAAGAACACCGAGTACGGATCGTGCAGCGCCGCAACCTCGCCGCCGATCACCGCGTAGACGAGAGCCAGCGGGTTGACCCGCGCGCCGTAGCGCTGGATCGCAAGGCCGATCTGCTGCTCGATCGCCGGAACGGCACCGCGGCCATCGGCACGCGCGTGGATCATGCCGACCTGCGGATTGGCGATCCCGCGCGAGCGCAGATAGGCGACCAACCCGACCCGCGCACCGTCGAGCAAGCGCTGCGGGGCAACGGGGTGCTGATACTGATCGACGATCGTCGTGTAGCCGAACTCGGTCTCCACGAGATCGAGCAAACTTACGTCGGTCGCCGCCGCCGCGGGGCGGCCGGCCGCAACGGCAAGCGCGGCACAAGCTGCAATGACGGCGAGCGTTTGGCAGAAACGGCGCGGAACGATCACCCTCGTAACAACGGGCGTCAACGTGGCGGCGTTGCAGGGGCATCACCAGCGCCGCCGCCAGTGAAAGACGACGGATCACTTCGTAGCGGCCGCCCCGCGCGTCCAGGCTGCGGTCGAACCGAGCGGGATATCGACGTACGCTTTGCGCTGACGATCCGTCCCGACGTCGCAACCGCTGAGATTTGCCTGCGGGTTCGTCGATGCCACGACCCATGCGCCTTGGTCGGCGCACGGAAAGTCGACCGGGACATCGACGGCGCCCCAGGCGCGCGCAACCGGATACAGCGGGTCGGGCGACGAGAGGTGGCGCCCGAAGCGCAGCACGGTCGGATTGAGCGTCAGGGCGGCGAGAACGCTCAGCGCCAGGGCCGCGCGCGCGAATTGCGGCGAGCGGGCAACGACGACGGCCGTGCCCATGCCCAGCAGCGTCACGAGTGGAATCGTGTAGTAGCTGCCGCTGCGCGCCAGCAGACCTTCGGCGTAACCATGCGCGAAAAACAGCTCGGCCAGAAACGGCACCACCAGCAGCATCCGCCATCCAAGGCGCAACGGCGCGAAAGCGAGCGGCGCGAGCACCTCAAGCAGAAACAGAACGTGCGCGAGCGGGTGCGGATCGTAGAAGGCGTATTGAGGCGCGACCGAATGATAGCCGTGCAGCGCTTCGTAGAGCTCCCACGCTCCAAAGTTCACGGCACCGAGCAACGCGATGGCGACGGCCAGACGCCGGTCATCGCGCCACAGCACGAAAGCGCACGTCCACACCGTGAACATCAGCACGTCTTCTTTAATGCCGAACAACAGTTGGGCGAGCACCAGCGCGACGATGCGTTGCCGGCGCACGAGCGCTAGCGCGAGCCCGAAGCCGAGCAGCGGAACGAAGTGCACCGGCGTAAAATCGCCGAAGGCAAACCCCTCGACCGACGGGCTGATCAGCCACGCCAGCCCAAGCGTCGTGGCAACGGCATGCGTCCCGCCGAGCGCGATGACCAGCGAGCGAAGGACCACCGCACTCGCTGCCACGGCCGCGACCTGCACGATGACCACCGTCTCGAGGTGCGGCCAGACGGCGACAAACGGGCAGAGTGCGATCAGCATCCATTGATCGTGCGGCGCCGTTTCGACAATATGATCGGACAAGTTGTGGGTGTTGAAATGATGCAGAAACGACAGCGCGCTTTGGAGGTACGTCCCGCTGTTCGATCCGATCCGCAAGCCGGCCATTTGACGCATGCCCAGATAAACGAACAGCACGAAAAAGGCGACGACGCCGGATACGAAGATCAGCGGCTCTTCGCGGCGCGGCGCTTCGACGCTCAACGTCCCTCGGCTGCGGCGCGCAGAACGTCGAGGGTGAGTCGCGCGCAACGCTCCCAGGTGAAGGGCGCGGCTTGCGCCGGTCCGTTCGCGGCGAGCGCTGCCATCGCGTCGGGATTGCGCGACAGGCGCCGAAACGTGAACGCCCATTCCTCGATGTTGTCGGGGTTCTTGATCCACGTCGTCGCGGTCCCGCCGACTTCGGGCAACGCGGCAACGTGTGAGGCAACGGCGGGAGCACCGCATGCCAACGCCTCGAGCAACGGCAGACCGAAGCCTTCGTCGAGGGACGGGACCGCGACGAACAGCGCCCCGCGATAAAGCTTCGCCAGCTGTTCGTCGGCCGGCGCGTCGACGACGATGGCGCCCGGCGGCAGAACGTCCGGCGGACGCGTGAACGCGAGCGCCACATCGGCCGTCGGAAAGGCCGCCTGCCAGGCGGCGATCAGCGTGCGGACGTTCTTGCGCATATCGTGAGCGCCGACATGTAATACATACGGCCGCCCGTCGGCGAGCACGTGCCGAGGACCATCCGCAACGAACGGCACGGACACCCCGAGCGGCGCAACCGCTATGCGCTCGCGCTCGACATCGAGGCGCATGGCGATCTCGCCCGCCATGTACCGCGAATCTGCGATAATGTGCCGGGCCCGCTGCGCCGTCCGCTTCAACGGACCTTGCTCGCGTTCGCGAACGCGCGCACCCTCGGAAGGAAACATGAACGGGACGACATCGTGGACCGTGGTAACGCACGGCAGTGCCGTCGCGAGATCCGTGCCGTTCGACGGGCTCCACAACACGTTCGCGTCCGGCGGCACGGCGCCCCGGACGGAGCGCGGGTCGACGTCAAGCTTCTTCGCGATGCGCCCACGTGGCGCGAGCAGCCCGGGAGCAACGAACGCCAGGCTCACGTCGGGCGCGACGAGCAGCTGCTCGATCAGCGCGCGCGTGTAGCGGCCGATTCCGCGCTCGTCGAGCACGGCAAAACGGGCGTCGACTGCGACGTACATTATGCACCCTCCGCTGCGCGTCGCAGCACGGCCAATGTTTCTTCAGCACAGCGGTCCCACGAAAACGTCGCGGCTTGTGCGATCCCAGCGGTTCGTAATTGCGGGCGCAGCCAGACGTCACCCACGGTTTTCTGTAGCGCGGCGGCCCACGCCGCTACATCGAGCGGATCGTCGACCCAAACGCAGCCCTCGCCGCCCACTTCCACCAGGGACGTTGCGCGCGAGGCGATCGCCGGCGTTCCGCACGCCATCGCCTCGAGCAGCGGAAAACCGAACCCTTCGTAGGACGACGGAACGGCCACCGCACGCGCTCCGCGATACCAGCGCGCGAGTTCCACCGGCTCGACGGCGCCCAGCGCGTGCACGCGCGCGCCGGCCGGCGGCGCACCACCGGCAACCACCAGCGCCACGGCATCGTCAGGAAATGCGATCGCATGCGCCTCCAGCAGCGTCGCGAGGTTCTTCCGCGGCTCCGCGGCACCGGCAAACACAACGTACGGACGTCCGTCGGGCAACACCGCCGCGTCGCCTTGGGGCGCGAACACGTCGCGTTCGACCGCTAGATACGTTACGGTTTGCCGCGCCGCCGCAACGCCGAGAAAGCGCTCGACTTCCGTCACGGTAAAGCGCGAGTTCGCGATAAATGCGTTCGCCGTTGCGGCCGAACGCAGCCAGGGCGCTTGTTCGTTGCGGCGCTTACGCGGGTCGTCTGCCGGAAAACGGAACGGCACCGCATCGTGAAACGTCACGACCGCCGGGACGCGCGCGCCGAAGAACGTGCCGTTCCACGGATGCCAGACGACGTCGGCGCGACGCGGCGCGCGCTGCCCGAAGAGGCCGCGCTCGACCAGCGTCACCGCGACGTCGTTACGCCGCGCAAACCGGCTGAGCACGGCCCGCACGTAACGGGCGATCCCGCGCCAGTCGTGCGCGAGGTCGCGCGCGTCGACCGCCACCTGCAATGCGCTCATGCATCGGCCTGAACTTCTGTGAGCGGGAGGCGGCGCATGACCGGCCCGAGCAGCAGGCCTTGCGTGAGGATCGTAATCGCGACGACACCGTACACCGCATCGACGATATCGTCCCGAAACGGCAGCGCATGCGGCAGCGAGAGCGCGAGCGCGAGCGAGATACCGCCGCGAATGCCGGACAGCGCAACGACGTGCTGCCACGCGCGCTGCCGCACGCCGAGGAACGGCAGCACGCCATAGACGACTGCTAGGCGCGAAACAACCACCAGTACGAGCGTAATGATGATGATGAGCGGATGCTGCACGATGCGCCAGACCTCGATCCGCCAACCGACGAGCATGAAGACGATCGTGTTCGCAAAAAAGGCCGCGATGCTCCAAAACGTATCGACATGTTCGACGATCGCCTCATGGTTACCGCGACGCTCGAACCAGCGATACGCGATGCCGCCGAACAGTGCGGCGAAAATCCCCGACGCATGCACCGCTTCGGCGCCGATATACGCACCGTAAGCGATCAGCAAGCTGCCGATCACGTGCAGATCGCGATCGATCGTCCAGCGTACCACGAGCGACGCGAGGCCGGCAGCAGCGATGCCGATCGCCGCACCGCCCAGCGCGACGGCGACGACGCTCCCGGTCAGTGCGAGCGGGTGGATCGCCGCGCCGCTTCCGACGGCCATTGCGAGCGCGGCATACAACACCACGGCAACGCCGTCGTTGAAGAGCGCTTCGCCCTCAACGGTAACAGCTAATTCGGGCGGAACCTTCAGGCGCCGGAAGGTCGCGATCACGGCGATGGGATCGGTCGGCGCGACGATCGCGCCGAGCAGCAACGCGGGTACGAGCGGCAGGCGGCCGGTTAGCGCAAGCCCGCCACCGATTGCCCCGACCGTGACGAGCACGCCGGGCACGGCCATGAACGTCACCGCGCGCCACGTCTGCAGCAACTCGGCGACGTTGAAGTTCCAGGCCGCCTCAAAGATCAGCGTCGGCAGCAACACGATGAGAAACGCGTCGGCAAAGTGCTCGTCGGACTGGATCGGCGAGAGCGGCAGCGTGACGATGAGGAGCGCGACAATATATGGAATTCGCAGCCGTTCCGCCGCGACGCCGACGATCAATGCCACGCCCAGAACCGCGATGACGGAAACGACCGCGGCATGCACATCCACGGTTGTCTCCTTAAGGCGCGCCGGCTCGGGGAACCTGCGGCCTCGGCGCGTAAGTCGGCGCGATGACGCGAGACGATCGGGTAACTTTTCTGCGCGAACGCTTCGCGGCCCGCGAACTCGTGGTGGCGCCGTGCTGCTACGACGCGATTTCCGCGCGCATCATCCACGAAGCCGGGTTTGGGGCGACGTTCATGAGCGGCTTCGGCGTCGCCGCGGCGCGCTACGGCCTCCCCGACAACGGCTTGATCGGCTACGCGGAGATGGTCGAAACGCTGCGCCTGATCTGCGCGGCGAACCCGGATATGGCGGTCGTCGGCGACGGCGATACGGGCTACGGCAATGCGATGAACGTTCGCAATACGGTCGTTGGGTACGCTCGGGCCGGCGCAGCGGCGATCATGATCGAAGATCAGGTCACGCCGAAGCGCTGCGGCCACATGGAGGGCAAGACCGTCGTGCCGCTCGACGAAGCACGCACGCGCATCCGCGCCGCCGTCGATGCGCGCCGCGAGAGCGGGCTCGACATCCTGATCGTCGCGCGCACCGACGCGCGCGCACCGCACGGCTTCGACGAAGCGCTCCGCCGGCTGCACGCTTTCAAAGAAGAGGGCGCCGATCTGCTGTTCCTCGAGGCGCCGGCAAATGAAGACGAGCTGCGCCGTTTTGCTGCCGAGATCGGCGCGCCGGCGATGGCCAACCTCGTCCCGGGCGGCAAGACGCCGGTGCTCTCACCCGCGCGCTTGCGTGAGTTGGGCTTCGCGTTCGCAATCTATCACCAAGCGCTGTTTGGTGCGATCGAAGCGATGAAGCGCGCCTTTGCCGCACTTGCCGAAGGCGACCCTGAAGGCGGCGCGCCGGCAACGCCGTTCGACGAAGTCAAACGCCTCGCCGGCGCGGAAATCTACGCCGCCGCGTCAGCTCGCTATTAAGCGGAAGCCGCGCTAAGCGCGCGTTCCCACGCGATCGGGACGCCGTCTTTCGTCCCGACGATCGAGCCGAAGCGCGCGGTGGCGGCGTCGCTGTTGGTCAGCCGATGCTGCATGCCGGCCGGAACGAGCGCGAGATCGCGCGCGCCGAGACGCTGCACCGTCGACGTGCCGTCGCCGGCGAACGTTTCGAGATCGAGTACGCCGTCGATCACCATGAACGCTTCTTCAACGCCGAGTTCGTATGACGGGGTCGTTGCGCCGCGCGTGAGCGTATCGACCGCATACGTGAAATGCGTGGGCGTAACGAGCCCGCCGAAGTGCGGCGCCATGACGTACGGTGACGCGGTAAACG
>Ga0182030_10023099_pt1 | contig 11524 bp, 12 predicted proteins | sample 812S3MmetaG_FD_121299 | JGI IMG/M metagenome (GOLD analysis project Ga0182030, IMG submission 121299) | Permafrost microbial communities from Stordalen Mire, Sweden - 812S3M metaG (Illumina Assembly) | ecosystem: Environmental > Terrestrial > Soil > Wetlands > Permafrost | place: Sweden... | reverse complement strand
ATCGGATTGCCCTGGCTGACATTCCTGAACTGGTACTGGCTGCCGCTGTTTCCGATGTTCGTGGTGTTCTACGTCTCGGCGCTGGCGGAAACCAATCGTCCGCCGTTCGACCTGGTGGAGGCCGAATCCGAACTGGTGGCGGGCTTCATGGTCGAATACGGCTCGACGCCATACCTGCTGTTCATGCTCGGCGAATATGTCGCGATCACCACGATGTGCGCGATGGCCGCGATCCTGTTCATGGGCGGCTGGTTGCCGCCGGTGGCGCTGCCGCCGTTCACCTGGGTGCCGGGAATCATCTGGTTCGTGCTCAAGGTATTTTTCATGTTCTTCATGTTTGCGATGGCGAAGGCGATCGTGCCGCGCTACCGCTACGACCAGTTGATGCGGCTCGGCTGGAAGGTGTTCCTGCCGTTGTCGCTGGCGATGGTGGTGATCGTCGCCGGCGTGCTGCAATTCGCCGGGATCGCGCCGAAATGAGGTCGCTATGAGTGTCAATGTCAACGCCACAGCCCGCTCGCTTCTGCTGTCCGAATTCGTGTCGGCGTTCTTTCTCGCCATGCGCTATTTCTTCAAGCCGAAGCCGACGCTGAACTATCCGTTCGAGAAGGGGCCGATCTCGCCGCGCTTCCGTGGCGAGCATGCGTTGCGCCGCTATCCCAACGGCGAGGAACGCTGCATCGCCTGCAAGCTGTGCGAGGCGATCTGCCCGGCGCAGGCGATCACCATCGAGGCCGGTCCGCGCCGCAACGACGGTACCCGCCGCACCGTGCGCTACGACATCGACATGGTGAAATGCATCTATTGCGGCTTGTGCCAGGAGGCCTGTCCGGTCGATGCCATCGTCGAGGGGCCGAACTTCGAATTCGCGGCCGAGACCCGCGAGGAACTCTATTATGACAAGGCGAAACTTCTCGCCAATGGCGATCGCTGGGAGCGCGAGCTTGCAAAATCCATCGAACTCGACGCGCCGTACCGGTGAGGTGAGGGCATGATCCTTCCCGCGCTGTTCTTCTATCTGTTCGCCGGCATCTGCGTTGCCTCGGCGGTGATGGTGATTGTGTCGCGCAATCCCGTGCATTCCGTGCTGTTCCTGATCCTCGCATTCGTCAACGCGTCCGGCCTGTTCGTGCTGATGGGCGCCGAATTCCTGGCGATGATCCTGGTCGTGGTCTATGTCGGCGCGGTGGCCGTGCTGTTCCTGTTCGTGATCATGATGCTCGACGTCGATTTCACCGAACTGCGCGAAGGTTTCAGCGACTATCTGCCGATCGGTCTGGTGATCGGCGCGGTGTTTCTCGCCGAATTGCTGTTGGTCGGGGGCGGCTGGGTCATCAATCCCGGCGCCGTCAAATCGATTACATCTGCGATCCCGTCCAATGTCAGCAATACCGAGGCGCTCGGTCTTGTGCTCTATACGAAGTACATTCACTACTTCCAGATCGCGGGCATGGTGCTGCTGGTTGCGATGATCGGCGCCATAGTGCTGACCCTGCGTCACAAGGTCAGCGTCAAGCGGCAGGATATCAATGTGCAGAACGCGCGCACGCCCGAGCTTGCGATGAGCGTACGCAAGGTAGCCTCGGGGCAGAGCCTGCAGGACGCCGACGCGCCGGAGTGGGTGCAATGACAATCGGTCTTGGACACTATCTTGCGGTCGGCGCGATCCTGTTCACGGTTGGGATTCTCGGCATCTTTCTCAACCGCAAGAACATCATCGTGATCCTGATGTCGATCGAGCTGATTTTGCTGGCGGTCAATATCAACCTGGTGGCGTTCTCGACCTTCCTCGGCGACATCGTCGGCCAGGTGTTCGCGCTGCTGGTGCTGACGGTGGCTGCGGCCGAGGCGGCGATCGGCCTGGCGGTGCTGGTGGTGTACTTCCGCAACCGCGGCTCGATCGCGGTTGAAGACGTCAATCTGATGAAGGGTTAACGCATGATCCGGAAAAGTGGGCACCGGTTTTCCCCGACAAGCGGCTTCGTTTGTCGAAGGGTCATGCGCGAAGAGGCGCGTCAATGATCCAGGCAATCGTCTTTCTGCCGCTGATCGGCGCGATCCTCGCGGGTCTGATCTCGGTGTTCGGCGCGCATGCGCGCAATCCGAGCGGTGACACGGTCGAGCATCATGACGACGCGCACGCTCACGGCGCGGTGCCGATCAATGAGGACGCCGGCGTTATCCATGCCTCCAGCCACGAGCCCGACGCGCAGGATGATCACGGCCACGATGATCATGCGATCGAACCGGCGGCGGCGGGATCGCGCGCGGCCGAGTTGATCACCACCGCCCTGTTGCTGGTTGCGGCGGGGCTATCCTGGTTCGCGCTGGTTGATGTCGGTTTCATGCATCATGACGTCAGGATCGCGCTGTTCCCATGGATCACGTCAGGCGACCTGCAGGTCGCCTGGGCGCTGCGGGTCGATACCCTGACCGCGGTCATGCTGGTGGTGGTCAATACCGTATCGTCGCTCGTGCATCTCTATTCGATCGGCTACATGGACGAGGATCCGAACCGGCCGCGGTTCTTTGCTTATCTGTCGCTGTTTACCTTCGCGATGCTGATGCTGGTGACCTCGGACAATCTGGTGCAGCTGTTTTTCGGCTGGGAGGGCGTCGGCTTGGCAAGCTATCTCTTGATCGGATTCTGGTACCAGAAGCCGTCGGCTAATGCCGCCGCGATCAAGGCTTTTGTGGTCAATCGCGTCGGAGATTTCGGCTTTGCGCTCGGCATTTTCGCGATCTTCATGCTGATAGGCTCGACCGATTTTGAAACGATCTTCGCAGGCGCGCCGGGCCTGACCGGCAAGACCATCGACTTCTTCGGCTGGCACGCCGACGCGCTGACGTTGACATGCCTGCTGCTGTTCATGGGCGCTATGGGCAAGTCAGCCCAGTTCCTGCTGCACACCTGGTTGCCGGACGCCATGGAAGGTCCGACACCGGTCTCGGCATTGATTCATGCCGCGACCATGGTGACCGCGGGGGTCTTCATGGTGGCGCGGCTGTCGCCGTTGTTTGAGCTGGCGCCGGACGCGCAAGCCGTGGTGATGTTCTTTGGCGCTACCACTGCGTTTTTCGCGGCAACCATCGGCCTGGTGCAGAACGATATCAAGCGCATCGTGGCCTATTCGACCTGTTCGCAGCTCGGCTACATGTTCGTGGCGATGGGCGCGGGGGCCTATTCCGTCGGCATGTTCCATCTGTTCACGCACGCCTTCTTCAAGGCGCTGTTGTTCCTGGGGTCGGGCTCGGTGATCTATGCGATGCACCACGAGCAGGACATCCGCAACATGGGCGGGCTGTGGCGCAAAATCCCCTTCACGTTCTTTGTGATGTGCATCGGCACGCTGGCATTGACCGGATTTCCCTTTTTCGCCGGTTATTTTTCCAAGGACGCGATCATCGAATCCGCGTTCGTCTCGCACAATCCGCTGGCGTTCTATGGCTTCCTGATGACGGTGATCGCTGCGGGACTGACCTCGTTCTACTCCTGGCGGTTGATCTTCAAGACCTTCTTCGGCGAGCCGCACGATCAGGAGCATTACGAAGCCGCGCATGAGAGCCCGCTGTGGATGCTGATCCCGATCGGCGTTCTGGCGGCCGGATCGATCTTCGCCGGCTTCCCGGTCAAGGAACTGTTCGCCGGCAACGGCGTGGACGAATTCTTCCGCGAGTCGCTGAAGATGCATCCACACATCATCGAGGACATGGAAGGCATCCCGGAGTGGATAAAGGTCCTGCCGACGGTGTTGATGGCGATCGGCGCCTACGTGTCCTACGTCTTCTATATCCGCCGGCCTTATATGCCGGTCGAGCTCGCTCGCCAGCACCAGATGCTCTACGAGTTCCTGCTCAACAAGTGGTATTTCGACGAGCTTTACGATCTGATTTTCGTACGCCCCACCAAGTGGCTCGGCCGCTTCCTGTGGAAGTTCGGCGACGGCTATGTGATCGACGGTTTCGGCCCCGACGGCGTGTCGGCGCGGGTGCTTGACGTCACCCGCAACGTGGTTCGGCTGCAGACCGGGTATCTCTATCACTACGCCTTCGCGATGCTGATCGGGGTCGCAGGCTTGATCACCTGGTTCATGTTCGGCGTGGGAGGCCAGTGATGACAACCTGGCCCATTCTCTCCGTCGTTACTTTCCTGCCGGTGGTCGGTGCGCTTCTGATTTACATCGTCCGCGGCGACGACGAAGCTGCCAAGGGCAATTCGCGCTGGATCGCGCTATGGACCACGCTGATCACCTTCGGCGTGTCGCTGATCCTGGTCTGGCGCTTCGATCCGGCGCAGCCGGATTTCCAGTTCGTCGAAAAGGCGTCGTGGCTCGCCAGCGGCATCACCTATCACATGGGGGTCGACGGCATTTCGCTGCCGTTCGTGATCCTGACCACCGCCTTGATGCCGTTCTGCATTTTGGCAAGCTGGAAATCCGTAACGCTGCGCGTGCGCGAATACATGATGGCGTTCCTGCTGCTGGAAACGCTGATGATCGGCACCTTCTCCGCGCTCGACCTCGTGCTGTTCTATCTGTTCTTTGAGGGCGGCCTGATTCCGATGTTCCTGATCATCGGGGTCTGGGGCGGGCCGCGCCGGGTCTATGCCAGCTTCAAGTTCTTCCTCTACACGCTGCTCGGCTCGGTGCTGATGCTGCTGGCGATCATGGCGCTGTACTGGAACGCCGGCACCACCGACATTCCGACGCTGATGCACACCGCCGTGCCGCGGTCCTTGCAGACCTGGGCGTGGCTGGCGTTCTTTGCCTCCTTTGCAGTGAAGATGCCGATGTGGCCGGTGCATACCTGGCTGCCGGACGCCCACGTCGAGGCGCCGACCGCGGGATCGGTGGTCCTGGCGGCGATCCTTTTGAAGATGGGCGGCTACGGCTTCCTGCGGTTCTCGCTGCCGATGTTTCCGCTGGCCTCGCATGATTTCGCGCCCTTGATTTTCTCGCTGTCGACCATCGCCATCATCTACACCTCGCTGGTGGCGCTGATGCAGGAAGACATGAAGAAGCTGATCGCCTATTCCTCCGTCGCCCATATGGGTTTTGTCACCATGGGTATTTTTGCGGGAACCACCCAGGGCGTCGCCGGTGGCGTGTTCCAGATGATTTCGCATGGTATCGTGTCGGGTGCGCTATTTCTCTGCGTCGGCATTGTCTACGACCGGCTGCATACCCGCGAAATCGCGGCCTATGGCGGCCTGGTCAACCGGATGCCGCTTTATGCGCTGGTGTTCATGGTCTTCACCATGGCCAATGTCGGGTTGCCCGGCACCTCCGGCTTCGTCGGCGAGTTCATGACATTGATCGGTACCTTCAAGGTCTCGATCGCCACCGCCACCTTTGCCACGACAGGCGTGATCCTGTCGGCCTGTTATGCGCTGTGGCTCTATCGCAAGGTGGTGTTCGGCGCGCTGGTCAAGCCGTCGCTGGCGACCATCAAGGATCTCACCTTCCGCGAGAGCCTGACGCTGATGCCGCTGGTGGTTCTTACCATTCTGTTCGGGTTCTACCCGAAACCGGTGCTCGACATGTCGGCGGCGTCGGTACAGCAGCTCGTCAACAATTATAGCGCCGCAGTAACCGCCGTGAAGGCGGCCGCGCTGCCGTGAATTTGCCATGGCGTTTTCGAGCGAATTGGAAGCCGGTTCGCATAAAGAAAACGCTCAGAAAAACGATAGAGCCTCGGTCCTGATTTAATCGGAATCGGGGTGAGGTCAGGACAACGCGCCATGAGCTTTGAGAGTGCAGGATATCAGTTGCTCCCCGTGCTGCCGGAGCTTGTGCTGGCGGTCGGCGCCATGGCGTTGCTGATGATCGGCGCCTATCGCGGGACGCAGACAACCAGCCTCGTCACCGGCCTTGCGGTTTGTCTGCTGGTGCTGACCGGGGTGCTGGAGCTGTGGCTGCCGGCCGGAAAACTCACGACGTTCGGCGGCAGCTTCATTGTCGACGACTTTGCCCGGTTCCTGAAAATCCTGGCGCTGATCGGCTCTGCGGCGACGCTGATCCTTTCGGCTGAATTTCTCGCCGATCCGTCCCGGCGCATCTTCGAATACGCGATCCTGGTGCTGCTCTCGACGTTGGGCATGATGGTGCTGATCTCGGCCGGCGACCTGATCATGCTCTATCTCGGGCTCGAGTTGATGTCGCTCGCGCTTTACGTGGTCGCGGCGAGCAATCGCGACAACGCGAAATCGACCGAAGCCGGGTTGAAGTATTTCGTGCTGGGCGCGCTGTCGTCGGGCATGCTGCTGTACGGCGCCTCATTGATCTATGGCTTCACCGGCACCGTCAGCTTCGCGGGCATCGCGGCGGCTGCCAAGACCGGCAGCATCGGCATCGTGTTCGGCCTGGTGTTTCTGTTGGCCGGGCTTTGCTTCAAGGTATCCGCGGTGCCGTTCCACATGTGGACACCAGACGTGTACGAGGGCGCGCCGACGCCGGTGACCGCGTTCTTTGCTTCCGCGCCGAAGGTCGCAGCCCTTGCGGTGTTTACCCGGGTCGCGCTGACCGCATTCCCGGGCATCGCCTCGCAATGGCAGCAGATCGTGGTGTTCGTAGCAATCGCCTCGATGGTGCTGGGATCGTTCGCTGCCATCGGCCAAAAGAATATCAAACGTCTGATGGCCTATTCGTCGATCGGCCATATGGGCTTTGCGCTGGTCGGCCTCGCGGCCGGCACGGCCGAGGGCGCACAAGGCGTGCTGGTCTATATCTCGATCTATGTGGCGATGACGCTGGGAAGCTTTGCCGTCATCCTGACCATGAAGCGCAACGGTCAGCACGTCGAGAACATTAGCGACTTCGCCGGGTTGTCGCGCACCAATCCATTGTTGGCATTCTTCTTCGCGATGCTGCTGTTTTCGCTGGCGGGCATTCCGCCGTTGGCGGGCTTTTTCGCAAAATGGTACGTGTTCGTCGCAGCGATCAAGGCGGGGCTGTTCACGCTGGCCGTGGTCGGCGTGCTCGCGAGCGTGGTCGGTGCATTTTATTATCTCACCATCATCAAGGTGATGTATTTCGACGAGCCGCTTGGCAAGCTCGACCCGATGCGAATGGAATTGCGCACGGTGCTGGCGGTCGCGGGCCTCTTTAATATCTTTTTCTTTGTCTATCCGGGGCCGCTGGTCAGCGTGGCGACGGTCGCGGCGAAGTCACTCTTCTAGGGCGCGATCCCGGGATCTAGGATAGAACTGCGCAGCGGGAACGATCTCACCTCTCCATTGGGAGCGGGAGCGCGTTTCCGTTGCCGACATATTGAAGCTCGAACCGGACGGACCAAATTCCAAATGCCATTTTCGCTCGGTCCTCGAGCCGTATCGGCGGGTTACCGGCTCGCCGCCTTCGAGAGCATCGGCTCGACCAACGTGGAAGCGCTGTCGCGTGCGCGCGATGGCGAGCGCGGACCGATGTGGTTTGTGACATCCGAGCAGACCGCCGGACGCGGCCGGCGGCATCGCCCCTGGATCGCGCCGCGGGGTAACCTCGCCAGCAGTGTTCTCGAGGTCATCGAGGTATCGCCGGCGGTCGCAGCGACACTGGGTTTTGCCGCGGGACTTGCGCTGGAGGCGGCACTGCAAAGAGTTAGCGTCGAAGCGTCGCTGAGGTCGGCGGGATCGGAACATATGAAGTTTTCGCTGAAATGGCCCAACGACGTGCTGGCGGGGCGGCAAAAGCTGGCCGGCATCCTGCTGGAGGCAGAGGCCGTGGCGGTCGATCGCCTGGCCGTGGTGGTCGGCATCGGCACCAACGTCGTTGCCGCACCGGAGGGCACCCCAACCCCGGCGACCTCGCTGGCGGCGCTGGGGGTCAATATCGGCGCCGAGGAGTTGTTCGCCACGCTATCGGATGCATGGGCGGAATTCCGCGACATTTGGGACAACGGCCGCGGCTTTGGCGAGATCCGGCGGCTTTGGCTGGAGCGCGCGGCCGGGCTTGGACAGCAGGTCGCAGTCCAGACCGGGGGTTCCACCGTGGCGGGAACATTTGACACCCTGGATCAGTCAGGCTGCCTGGTGATCAGGACATCCGACGGCAAACGGGTCCCGATCTCGGCGGGTGACGTCTATTTCGGCTCGGCCGCGTCGGCAGGGGCGGCCTGATGGCACGACCGGATGAACTGACCTTCGCGCCGCTCGGCGGCGTCGGCGAGATCGGCATGAACCTGTCGATCTACGGGCTTGGCAACCGCCATCAGCGCTCGTGGCTGGCAGTCGATCTTGGGGTGTCCTTTGGCGACGAAGAACATCTGCCCGGCATTGATCTCATCATGCCGGACATCCGCTTTCTCGAAAAAGAGCGGAAGAACCTGGTCGGCCTCGTGCTGACCCATGCCCACGAAGACCATTTCGGCGCCATTATCGACCTCTGGCCGAAGTTGAAATGCCCTATTTATGCGACCAAGTTCAGCGCCGCTTTGTTCGAGGCCAAATGCGCCTCCGAGCGCAATCCGCCGAAAATTCCGATCACGGTAGTGCCATCCGGCGGACGCATCGACCTTGGCCCATTCAATGTCGAGTTCATTCCGGTGGCGCATTCGATCCCGGAGTCGCACGCGCTGGCGATCCACACCTCTGCCGGCATCGTGTTGCACACCGGAGACTGGAAGATCGATCCAACGCCGATCATCGGCGTGCCGACCGACGAGCGGCGGTTGCGCGAACTCGGTGACGCGGGCGTGCTGGCGCTGATCGGCGATTCCACCAACGCGGTGCGGGAAGGGCGCTCGCCGTCCGAGACCGAGGTCGCAAAGACCATCGCCGAACTGGTGATGTCGGCGAAGGGCCGGGTCGCCGTGACCACCTTCGCTTCCAACGTTGCGCGCTTGCGCGCCGTCGCTGACGCCGCACGGGCCGCCGGCCGCGAGGTCGTGGTGGTCGGTCGCGCCATGGAGCGGGTGGTGCAGGTTGCGCGCGAAACCGGACATCTCGACGGCGTGCAGAATTTCCGCGGCGCCGATCTCTACGGGCATTTTCCGCCGGACAAGGTGCTGGCACTGTGTACCGGAAGCCAGGGCGAGCCGCGCGCGGCGCTGTCGCGCATCGCCAACGACGATCATCCGCAGGTGACGCTGAACAAGGGCGACAGCGTGATTTTTTCCTCGCGCACCATCCCCGGCAATGAGAAGGCGGTGGGCGCCATTATCAACGGCCTGATCACGCAGGGCGTCGAGGTCATCACCGACCGCACTCACCTCGTCCACGTGTCCGGCCATCCGCGCCGCGACGAGCTCCGCGACATGATCGGCTGGGTGCGTCCGCAACTGCTGATTCCGGTTCATGGCGAAGCGCTGCATCTGTTCGAGCACGCCAGGCTGGCGCGGGCCGCGGGCGTGCCCAAGGTCCTGGTCTGTCGCAACGGCGATCTGGTCAGGCTCGGGCCGGGCGATCCCTCTGTGATCGAGGAACTGCCGTCGGGGCGGCTCTACAAGGATGGCTCGATTCTTGAGGACTCGAAATCGCGCGCGGTCACCGAACGACGCCGATTGGCCTTTGCCGGCTGCGCCTTTGTGGCGATTGCCACGACCGAAAAAGGCGAACTGGCCGACGACCCGCAGGTTGATCTGGTCGGCATACCCGAGAAGAATACGGCCGGAGAGATCATCGACGAGATCGTGTTCGACGTCGTGGTGTCGACGGTGGAGGGCCTGCCGCGTGCGCGGCGGCGCGACCCCGACGCGATGGCGGAGTCGGTGCGACGGGCGGTGCGCGCCACGCTTAACGAGCAGTGGGGCAAGAAGCCACTGTGCTACGTTCACGTTCTGACGGTTTAAGAATCAAGGGTGGAGGATTGCCATGCTGGGCCGGCTCAATCATGTAGCAATCGCGGTCAAGGACGCCGAGAAGGCCGCCAGAATTTATGGCGCGGCGTTCGGCGCCGAGATTTCGGCGGCGGTGCCGCTGCCGGAGCACGGCGTCATTACCGTGTTCGCGACGCTGCCCAACACCAAGATCGAATTTATCGAGCCGCTCGGCGAAACCTCGCCGATCGCCAAATTTCTCGAGCGTAACGCCGACGGCGGCATCCATCACATTTGCTATGACGTACCCGACATCATCGCGGCGCGCGACACCCTGATAAAAGAGGGTGCAAGGGTGCTCGGCGACGGCGTGCCGAAGATCGGCGCCCACGGCAAGCCTGTGCTGTTTCTGCACCCGAAGGATTTTTCCGGTGCGCTGGTGGAAATCGAGCAGGAATGAACCGCGATGGTCTACACCGTTTCAACCGGGTTCGCGATCTACTTTGTGCTTTGGTGGATCGTGCTGTTCCTGACCTTGCCGTTCGGCGTGCGCAGCCAGCACGAGGACGGCGAGGGGGTTCCGGGCACCGATCCCGGCGCCCCGGTCGCGACCCGGATGGGTGCCAAGCTGATCTGGACGACCCTGATCTCGGGGGTGGTTTTTGCGGCTTCGATGCTGGCCTATGATGCGGGGTATCTGAACATCGAGCGGCTGTCGAAGCTGATGGGAATACCGCTTTGATCATTTGATTTCGTGGACCGGGGGAAGACGAAATGACGTTTCAAAGAACCATCGTCGGACTTTTGATCCTGGTGGTTGCCGGCCTTGCGGGCGCTTTCTTCATGAACTGGAAGACGGCAACTCAACTGCGGACGTTGAAGGCGTTCGTCGAAGGCTATGTCTTTGCAGAAGCCGTGGCGGCCTGCGAACGGGCACAGAGTTCGACCCCGTTCAAATGGAATGGTGGAACCAATACGTCCGTGATCGGCTTGAATTCGGTCAAGCTCGACAAGTACACGATCATCTCGAGCTACACGCTGGTCGCAGACGGTGTCTATTGCGACTACGACCCGATCAAGAAGAAGGCTGACATCGGATCGAATTTCCTGGAGCGGGATTGATCGAATTCCGATCCTTCGGATCTAAGCTTCGCTCTGAGCAATGAATTGCTCGAGCTCGACCAGCAATCCCTGCCACGCCTCTCCAATCTCCAGCGACCAGTCCGCTCCCAAAATCTCGCGCATGGTTGCCGCGATCACGCCAAAAAATGCGCCGAACAATTCGCGCGGTGGGCCGTAGGCGTCGTGCGACTGCACTTCGCACTGGATCATGCGAAAGCTGCCGGTGCGATCGCCGGCAAAATCCGTCATGGCATCGATGGTGTGCGCGAGCATCGAACCCTTGACGAGGTCGTTTGCCTCGCGCCGGAACATCGATTCCGCCTCGGGGTGTTCGCGGAACAGGCGGCGATAGACCAGCGGCGTCAAATCCTCGCAACGCTCGGCGGCCAACTCGAAACTGCGCTGGATCAGATTGGTTCGTGCCGGCATGTCCGCTGCGCCGACCTTGAGGCGCTCTTTTTGACGCGTCTTCTTCACGCGAAACCGGATACGCTTCGCTTGAAAACATCTCAAAAAAAAAGAGCAAGGCGCTAGCCCTGCTCTAACAATTGTGTCGACCCTATTTCCCCGAAAATTTGGATTTGATTTTGATCGACGGGGCGACGCTGCTTGTGCGCGCCAGGGCTCCTCCCGAGACTTGGACCACCAGACT